>Ga0075026_100000443_pt1 | contig 16381 bp, 16 predicted proteins | sample Str012_2_FD_71392 | JGI IMG/M metagenome (GOLD analysis project Ga0075026, IMG submission 71392) | Freshwater sediment microbial communities in response to fracking from Pennsylvania, USA - Straight Creek_MetaG_SC_2012 | ecosystem: Environmental > Aquatic > Freshwater > Creek > Sediment...
GGAGGCAACGTGACCGAGGCACACGAAGACCGTCAGCAGGGTCTCGACCGGCGACAGTTCCTGCAGCGGACCGCATTCACCGCCGCGGGCCTCGCGGTGGCGAGCGGGGGCTTGTCGACGGCGTGGGACGGCCTCGGCGCGCTCGGCGCCGGCGCGGCCACGCCGAACTACGGATCGCTCACGTTCCAACTCTCGTGGGTGAAGAACGTGGAGTTCGCCGGCTCGTACATCGCCGACACCAAGGGCTACTACAAGAAGCAGGGTTTCAGCAGCGTGAACCTCCTCTCGGGCGGCCCGACCGTGCAGCAGGATGCGGTCGTGCAGTCGGGCAAGGCGTTCGCGTGCATCTCGGCGCCCGACATCACGTCGTCGGCCATCAACAATGGCGCCGACCTCAAGATCGTCGGTGCCCAGTACCAGAAGAACCCGTTCGCGGTGATGAGCCTGAAGAAGAGCCCGATCAAGACGCCGCAAGACATGATCGGCAAGAAGATCGGCGTGCAGGCCACCAACGAGGCGGTGTGGGCCGCGTTCCTCAAGGCCAACAACATCGACGCTTCGAAGATCGACAAGGTTCCGGTGCAGTTCAACCCGCAGCCGCTGGTACAGGGCACGGTCGACGGCTGGTTCTCGTTCTTCACCAACGAGCCCAACACGCTGAAGCTGCAGGGCGTGCCCAACACGTACTTCCTGCTCGCCGACTACAACTACCCGCTCGTGTCGGAGACCTACACGGTCAAGTCCGACACGATCAAGAACGACCGCGACAAGCTCAAGGCGTTCCTCGTCGCTGAGATCATGGGTTGGCAGGCCAACCTCAAGAACCCGGTGCTCGGCGCCACGTTGGCGGCGAAGAAGTACGGCAAGGACCAGAAGCTCACGGTGCCGGAGCAGACGCTCGAGTCGAAGAGCGAGAACACGGTGATCCTCACCAAGGACACCGCGACCAACGGGCTGTTCACCATTGGCGACGCACTGCTCAAGGAGAACATCGACACGCTCGCCCTGGCGGGGATCAACATCACCCAGGACAAGCTGTTCGACATGTCGGTGATCGACGAGGTCTACTCCGACAATCCGAAGCTCAAGACCTCTCCGGTCAACCCGACCACGCCGTCGTAAGGTTTGCCGTGACGACGATCACGGAGGTCGACACCATCACGTCCTCGGGTGAACCAACGGTCGCGGCGGGAACCGGCACCGGTATCGCGCTGCGCGCGCTCTGGAAGGAATTCCAGGTCAAGCGCAAGCCGCTCGTCGCACTCCAGAACATCGACTACGCGTCCGAGGAGGGATCCTTCGTGGCCCTCCTCGGACCGTCGGGTTGCGGGAAATCCACGATTCTGCGGATCCTGGCCGACCTCGACCAGCCCACGAGCGGCGATGTCCTCGTGCACGGCGAAGCGCCGTCGGCGGCCCGCAAGAACCACCACCTGGGCATCGCCTTCCAGGAGGCGGCGCTGCTGCCGTGGCGTTCGGTGACGGCCAACATCAAGCTCCCGCTCGAGTTGGGTGCGAAGACGGGATCGTCATCGGCGATCGACGACCTCGTGAAGCTGGTGGGACTCGAAGGTTTCGAGAACGCCCGGCCCGCGCAATTGTCGGGCGGCATGCGCCAGCGGGTTGCCATCGCGCGTGCGCTGGTGGTCGAGCCCAAGGTGTTGCTGCTCGACGAGCCCTTCGGTGCGCTCGACGAGATGACCCGCCAGCGGCTCAACCTCGAACTGCAGCGCATCTGGACCGAGCGTTCGTGCACCACGTTGCTCGTGACCCACTCGGTGTCGGAGGCGGTGTTCCTCGCCGACGAGGTGGTGGTGATGAGCCCGCGTCCCGGTCGGATCGTGGCCAAGATCCCGATCGACCTGCCCCGGCCGCGCACGCCCGAGATGCTGCGCGACCCGCACTTCCACGAGCTGTGCGACCAGTTCAGCGAGATCCTGTTCAGCATGGGTCCGGCACTCGAGAGCTGACGTGACCGCACCATCGCCTCCCGCGACGCGTACCCGGCGTGGACGACCTCACTGGCTGGGTGGCGTCATCGGCATCGTGGCGCTGTTCGTCGTCTGGGAGATCGTCGGCCAGATGGACATCGCCAGCGGAGGCATCCCGCCGCCGAGCGAGATCCTGTCGAAGATGGTCGACGACGGTTGGTCCTTCTATTGGGCCAACGTGAAGGTCACGCTGTCGGAAGCCGCGTGGGGTTACGTGTGGGGCAACGTGCTCGCCATCGGTCTCGCGTTCCTGGTGCTGATCATCCCGTTGCTCGAGAAGCCGATGATGCAGCTCGGGATCGCGTCGTACTGCATCCCGATCATCGCCATCGGACCGATCCTGCAGATCACGTTCGACGGCCAGACCCCCAAGGTGATCCTGGCGGCCTTGGCGGTGTTCTTCACCACCCTCGTGGGCACCCTGGTCGGACTCCGCAGCGCGGAGCCGGTGATGTTCGACCTCGTGCGCGCCTATGGCGGCGGGCGGGTGAGCGAGCTGTGGAAGGTGCGGGTGCGCGCCGCGCTCCCGAGCCTCTTCGCCGCGCTGCGCATCGCGGCGCCCGCGGCGATCCTCGGTGCCATCATCGGTGAGTACCTGGGTGGCGAATCGGGCGTAGGCATCGCGATGATCGCGTCGCAGACGAACTACGAAGTCGCGCGCACTTGGGGACTGGCGCTGGTCGCCGGCTTGCTCGCCGGCGTCGCCTACGGCGTCACGGCCATGATCGGCCGTTCGCTCACTCCGTGGGCGCCGAGGGTCGAGCGATGACGTCGACCGACGCGCTGATCGCGCTCGAACCGGAGCAGCTCAGCGCGCCCAATTCGAAGTTCCAGTCCGACGACAACAAGTGGCCGTCGGTCGCCAAGGCGGTGTTCTGGCGGCTCTTCACGATGGTCGTGTCGATCGCACTCATCCTGGTGGTGTGGCAGCTCTTCCTCGAGGTGTTCAACATCGACTCGTTCATCGGTCGAGGCCCGGTCGACGTTTGGAACTATCTCTCGACCGGCCAGATCGGGGCCGACGCCCGTGACCAGCTCTGGACCGCGTCAGTCGACACGATGGTCGATGCCGGCCTCGGGCTGTTCGCCGGCGCGGCGGCGGCGGTGCTCTGTGCGTTGGCGTTCAACCTCGCGCCGTCGGCCGAACAGACGTTCATGCCCATGGCCATCGTGTTGCGCTCGGTGCCACTCGTGGCCATGACACCGCTCATCGCGCTGATCTTCGGGCGAGGGCTCCTCGCGGTCACCGTCATCTCCGGCATCGTCACGTTCTTCCCGGTGCTCGTGAACGTCTCGCTCGCGCTGCGGTCCGCGCCGAAGGCGGCCATCGACCTCTGCCATGCCTACGGTGCCGACGCGCGCACGACCCTGCGCAAGGTGCAGATCCCCACCGCGCTTCCGGCATTGTTCGCGTCGTTGCGGATCGCGGCGCCGCTCGCGCTGATCGGTGCGCTGCTCGCCGAGTGGTTGTCGACGGGCAAAGGGCTCGGCTACCTCATGCTGCAGTCTGAATCGCTGTCGAACTACAACATGCTCTGGTCGGCGACGGCGCTCGTCACCATCTATTCGGTCGTCGTGTACTCGATCATCGCCGCGATCGAACGCATCATGTTGGCGAAGTTCAGCGACGCCCGCGGGTAGCGGCGCGTAGGAGAAACTCGCCGGCGGCGCCCAGCGCGGCATCGGCGGCTTCGAGTTCGCCGGCGTAGTCGTGCCAGGTGTGGAACATCCCCACCCATTCCTGGAGCTCGACGATCCCACCAGCGTTCGCCGCGCGGTGGGCGAGACGGTCGGCGTCATCGAACAACGTCTCGTCCGACCCGACCTGAATGAGCAACGGCGGGAGCCCGGACAGATCGGCGAACAACGGCGACGCGAGCGGATCCGCTGGATCGGCGCCTGCGAGGTAAGCGTCGACGCAAGCCGGCAGGTCATCGAGGTGCGCGAAGGGGTCGATGCTCCGGCGGGTGGTCAGTGAGGGCGCCGAGAGCGTGAGGTCGACCCACGGCGAGATCACGACCGCGGCGACCGGCATCGTGGCGCCGGCGTCGCGCAGCGCGAGCATCGTCGCGATCGCCAATCCACCGCCGGCCGAGTCGCCGGCCAGTGAGAACGGTCGCCCGGTGTCGGCGAGGGCTCGGCACACCGCGACCGCCTCGGTGATTGCGTGGGGGAACGGGTGCTCCGGCGCCAACCCGTACTCGACGATCAGGCCGTCACCACGGGCCGCCAGGGTGAGACGTCCGGCCCGGTCGCGGTGCGACGCCACCGAACAGACGACGTAACCACCGCCGTGCAGATACACCGTCACCGTGTCGTGCTCGCGCTCGGGCTCAGGGAGGATCAGCCATTCGGCGGCGACGGTGGCGAGCGCGTCGCTCGGAGTCGACACCGGGAATCGCTGCCATTCGCGGCGGATGCCCAACTGGTCGAGCGCGTGCGTCGCCGTCGCTTCGATGCCGGCCCGCTTGTCGGCGATGCTCCGCTCACTGGCCGCGGGCAGCGATCGCAGGATCGCGGCGATCCGGTCGCGTGCCGGGGAGGGCACGTCGACGCGACGGACCCGCAGGCTTCCGTCGGGACTCTCCGCGTCCGGCGGCGTCAACGGCGGGCGTTCTTCACGAAGTCGTCGAGGCCGTGGTTGGGTGCGAGTCGCGCGCCCCCGTACCAGCCGCCGCGCACGTGACGGCGAATCGCACCGTCGCCGTCGTCGGTGGCGCGCGCCGCGCTGTGCCACAAGTCGGAATGGTGGAGCAACACGTCGCCGCGCGCGCAGTAGAGCGCGATCTCGCCGGGTACGTGCTCGAAGGCGGGCGGCATCTCGTCGGTGCCACCGAGGTGGGAGCCGGGGACCACGCGCAGAAACCCGTTGCGAGGCGACGTGGCGTCGATGTGGATGGTGAAGGCGACCGACGGCCACACGTCGAGGTTGGGTCCCGACTGCGCGTCGGAGTGCCACCCGATGCGCGAGTAGCCGGAGCGTTCGCCGGGCCGGGCGTCTTGGTACACCACGCCGAAGCGGTCGTCTTCGAGCAGCCACGCCTGCGGCCCGAGCACGCGTGCGGTGATCTCGACCAGCGTCGGGTGGTATGCCGCGGCGCGCGCGATCGACGACACCTCGGTGACGTGACACACGTAGTGCGCGAACGGTTTGCCGTCGATCACCGCTTCGGGGTCGTCGAGGATGACGGTGCCGCACGCCTCGGGGAGCTCGCCGGCGAGGAGGCGCGCTTGTTGGCGTTCGAGCTCGGTCGCGAGCTCGTCGAGTTGTTCCTCGGTGAAGAGGCCGCGCAGGATCGCGAAACCATGTTCGGCGAAGAACGGCTCGAGCGCGCCGAGCTCGGAGGCGGTGAAGACGCCGGACTCGCGGGCCAGCGTGCTTCGTGCCGTCGTACCGGTCATGCCGGCCCGCCTGAGACCGCAGTGTCGTCGAGATCGGGCAGTTCGAGCGCGCGACTTCCCAACAACTTGGCGCGCAGCCACTCGCCGGCGTTCACCGGCTGATAGCGAGCGGGGTGCTCGGCGTCGACGCACGACGGGATGGTCTCGACCACGAGGTCGGGCGGGCAGTCGAGGAAGCGGGCGATCGACCGGCGCCGCACGGGGCCAGTCGCCTCGGTCGGCGGCGGAACCACCCGGTGCAAGGTCGAGATCCAGCGATCGTTGGTCCAGCGGGCCAGCATGTCGCCGATGTTGCAGACGAACGCGCCGCGCGGCGTGGCGACGTCGTGCCACACGCCGTCGCGGAAGACCTGCAACCCGGCAACGTCGTCGGCGAGCAGCACGGTCAGGATGCCGTAGTCGGTGTGCGCGCCCATGCGCATCTGGCCGTCGACGGGATCGGGGGTGGTCGAGCGACGCTCGTAGTTGATCGCTCGGGTGGTCACGATCGCGTGTTCGCAACGCTGCACGAACCACTGCTCGGGTAGCTCGAGCGCGAGGGCCATCGCTTCGAGGATCGCGGTGGCCACGGTGGCGACGGCCGTCTCGTACTCGAGCCACGTGGCGTGCAGCTCGGGCGGCCGCACCGGCCACCGGTTGGGCGCGAAGAACGACCGGTTCTGCTCGTAGTACTCACCGTCGGTCGACTCGGAACCCACGTTGAACGCCTCGAAGAGGTCGCGCGGGTTCTCCTCGCCGCGGCTGTACGACAGGCTCTCCTGGCCCAGCGCGCTGTATCCGCGATTGGCACCCGGATCCGCCACGACGGCCGCGCGCTTCTCGTCGTCGGGCAGGTCGAAGAATGCGGCGAACGCATCGAGCGCGGAGTCGCACGTGGCCTGGGGCACGCCGTGCCCGGTGACCACGAGGAAGCCCGTGTCGCGACACGCGGCGTCGATTTGCGCGGCGACGGCGCGGCGGTCGACGCCGCGCCCGGCGCGGAAGGGCTCGAGGTCGAGCGGGTGCACGGGCAGCGTGGTCCGCATGTTCTCCATCTTCAACAATCGGTTGACCCGCGGTTTGCCGCTGTGTCACGGCTGCGTGAACGATGCCGGCCCAGGTTGACTCGGTACGCGTTGGTGCGATCCGATGGCCGGATGGAACCGGAACCGGACACGACCGTCGACCTGCTCGCCACCGGCGCCGAACTCGTGGCCACGGTCGACGACGACCGCCGCGAGCTGGTGGGGGGCTGGGTGGCGATCGACCGCGGCCTGGTGCACTCGGTCGGTGGCGCGGGCGATCCCGCCCCCAAGGCCCGACGCGTGCTGCGCGCCGAAGGCTGCCTGATCACACCGGGATTGATCAACACGCACCACCACATCTACCAGAACCTGACCCGCAGCTACCGCCCCGCGGTCAACGGAACCCTCTTCCAGTGGCTCACGACGCTGTACCCGCTCTGGGCCCGGCTCGACGAGGAGGCGGCCTACGTCTCGGCCTGGATCGGGCTGGCCGAGCTCGCCCTCGGCGGCTGCACGACGTCGACCGACCATCTCTACGTGCACCCGCGGGGCGGCGGCGACCTGATCAGCGCGGAGATCACGGCGGCGCAGGAGCTCGGGTTCCGCTTCCACCCCACGCGGGGTTCGATGAGTCGGTCGGAGAAGGACGGCGGGCTCCCTCCCGACTCGGTGGTGCAGGACCACGACGAGATCCTCGCCGACAGTCAACGGCTCGTCGCGCTGCATCACGATCCGTCGTGGGGGGCGATGGTGCGGATCGCGCTGGCGCCGTGCTCGCCGTTCTCGGTGACGGCCGAGCTCATGCGCGACACCGCCGAGCTCGCCGAGCGCCTCGACGTGCGCCTGCACACCCATCTCGCCGAGGATCCCGACGAGGACACGTACGCGGAAGACGTGTACGGGTGTCGCACCATCGAGCACTTCGAGAACGTGGGCTGGGGGAGCGATCGCACGTGGGTCGCGCACTGCATCTACCCGAGCGACGACGAAGTTCGGCGGCTCGGGAAGTGGGGCACGGGGGTCGCGCACTGCCCGAGTTCGAACATGTTGATCGGCGGCGGTGGGATCGCGCCGGTGCAGGACTTCCGCGCTGCGGGAGTGCCCGTCGGCCTCGGTTGCGACGGCTCGGCGTCAACCGACAGCGCGTCGCTCTGGATGGAGGCGCGCAACGCGCTGCTCCTCGGCCGCCTGCGGCGCGGTCCGGAGTCGATGGGCGCGCGCGACGCGCTGGAGATCGCGACGCGCGGGTCGGCCGGGTGCCTCGGTCGAGAGGGCGAGCTGGGTGTGCTCACTCCGGGCGCAGTTGGCGATCTCGTGTGCTGGCCGCTCGAAGGCGTCGCGTTCGCGGGTGCGTTGAGCGACCCGATCGAGGCATGGTTGCGTTGCGGCCCGGTGTCGGCGCGGCACACCGTCGTGCACGGTCGTGTCCTCGTCGAGAACGGTGAACTCGCCGACGACCGAGTCGAGGAGATGTTGGCGCGGCATCGTGTGATCAGCGCGCGCATGCAGGACGCGTGACGCCCGAGTCGACCGATACGCTCCTCTCGGTGTCTCGTCGCCCCCCGCCCCACCCGTTGCTCGTTGCCCTCGAACCGGTGGCCGACGCGCTTGGCGCGTCGCTCGTTCCTCGGGCTCGGGTGCAGCCGGGTGACATCGAGCTGCGTTGGGCGGGGGAGGTCGTGGGCGGTCTGCGCCTCCCCGGCGTGCAGGGGACGCTCGAGCGCATGATCGCCGCGGTCGAGCAAGAGCTCGGCGCCGCGCTGGTCGCGTTGACCCGGGAGGACAAGCAGGCCGCGGTCCAGATGTTGCACGAGCGCGGCGCGTTCGAGCTGCGCCGCTCGGTGGAAGCGGTCGCGGAGGCAATGGGCGTCAGCCGTTTCACCATCTACAACTACCTCAACGCCGCCGACGCCTGATTGGCGTTCGGTCCCGCTTTGGGGGCATCTGGAACGAGCTACGAGCCGACGAGGACGCGCGCGACAGCCGCGAGGGCGAGCAGCGCGAGGGTTGCGTAGAGAAGCGCGAACATGATCGACCCGGCGACGACGATGCCGCGATTGTGTTCGCGCCACTCCGGATGGCCGCGGCGCCGACTGACCTGGCGCGCGAAGAACCCGGCGCGTTCGATCGAACCGGCTGGCGTGTACGCACCCCAACGAAAGTTCCCGAAGGCTCGCGCCAACTCGGCTTCCGACATGTCGCCGTGCACCTTCGGCAGGTGATGAGCCGGCTTGCGGCGCCGGATGCCGGAAGCACCCACGCCTACGCGGGCGCGCGGGTTTGGGTGAACACCTCGACGCGGCGGATGCGGTCGTTGCCCGTGAGCTCGAACGCGAGACACTCCAGCGTGCGCAGCGGCGTGCCGTCGACGTCGACCGTCTCCGACAGCTCGGCGAACGCGCGACCGTCGCCCGCGTAGGTGACGCGCGCCACCTGCATCTCGTAGCCGGCGAGCGTCGGCATGAGGTCGGTGAGGAACGCGACGTAGTCGGCCGTGTTGGTGTACGTGTCGCCGTAGGGCCCGACGCGCGTGAAGCCGTCGTCGGCCAGACACCCGGCGAAGGTCGCCCAGTCACCCGCGACCAGCGCGTGCAGGTACCGCTCGATCACACCGTCGCTCATCTGCGAATCCTACGCACCCCGCACATTGGGTCTCATGGCGCCCCGCGGTGAAACGGTGCAGACTGGCCGACGGTCATGACTCGTGACCACCGCAGCCCAACGGCTCGACCGCTTCAGGAGGCTCACGTGCAGCTCGCCTACGACTCCCCGCTCCTCGATGTCGCTTGAGCTCGAGGGGAAGGTTGCCGTCATCACCGGTGCCGGTTCCGGCATGGCGAAGGCGTCGACCCAGGTCTTCGTGCGTGAAGGCGCCCAGGTCCTCGCGGCCGACGTCAGCGGGCGAGAACAGCAGACCGCCGACGAGTTCGGCGACGCCGTCGTTCCCTTCCACTGCGACGTCACCAGCGAATCCGACGTCGTCGCGATGTTCGCGGCCGCGCTGGAGCGGTTCGGGCGCGTCGACGCGGTGCTCAACGTTGCCGGCCTGGGCAGCGGGGGCATGCTCGCCGACGTCAGCCTCGACGAGTACCACCGGATCATGGCGGTCAACCTCCAGGGCGTGATGCTCGGGACCAAGCATGGTGCCGACGCGCTCGTCGCGACCGGGGGTGGCGTGATCCTGAATTGGTCGTCGATCGGCGGCATGAATGCGTCGATGGGCACGAGCGTGTACTCGGCGACCAAAGCGGGCGTGATCTCGTTCACCAAGTCCGCCGCGATCGAATACGGGCCGCGCGGTGTCCGTGCGAACGCCATCTGTCCGGGCTTCATCGAGACCGAGATGTCGGGCGGCAAGGGCGCGGGCGAGCGGTTCCCGCACATGATCCAGGCCTCGGCGCTCAAGCGCGCCGGTCAGCCCGAGGAGGTCGCGGAGCTCGCATCGTTCCTCGTGTCCGACCGTGCGAGCTTCATCAGCGGGGCGGTGATCCCGATCGACGGCGGCGCCACGGCAGCCCTCCGCTGAACCGGCCGTCCGGTCCACACGAAAAGGCTCGGCATCCGGTACGGATGCAGTCGGAGCGCCTACGAGCCGAACGGCGAGGAAACCGTGGCGCGCGAGGGTGAACCCGCACGCATGCTGCGCTGGGTCCTCACCCACGAGCGGTGGTCGACCCGTCGACGCGACGACATCACGATCGACGGTCTCGACGCCTGCCTGCCATTGCTCACGTAGCCGGGCGCGGCGCCCGCGCGACGTATCGGCCGCGCGCCGGCTCGCCCACGAACTCACCGTCACGCGCCACGATGTCGCCGCGGGCGAGCACGAGGTCGGGCCAGCCGGCGACGGTCACGTCTTCGTAGGGGGAATGGTCGACGTTCATGTGGAGGGCGCTCGCCGCCAGCGACTGGCGACGCTGGGGGTTCCACACCACCACATCGGCGTCGGCCCCGACGCGGAGGTTGCCCTTGGCCGGCCACAACCCGAACGTGCGCGCCGGTGCCTCGGCGCAGAGGCGCACCCAGTCGGCGGTCGTGATGCGCCCAGCCACCACGCCCTCCCACACCAGCCCCAGGCGGGTCTCGATGCCGGGTAGCCCGCCGGGGATCTCGGTGAAGTCGGCCCACCCGTCGGCTCGGCCCCGCGTTCCCGCGCGCCTATCGGCGACGGTGAACGGGCAGTGGTCGGTTGCGACGGTGTGCACCGCGCCCGTTGCCATCCCGTGCCACAACTCTTCGGCGTGCCACGGGTCGCGCAACGGCGGCGTGCACACGAACGACTCGCCGTCGGGCCCGGCGAGACGCGCGGTGTCGAGGTAGAGGTACTGCGGGCACGTCTCCGCGTACACGTCGACGCCGCGCTCACGGGCTTCGCGCACTGCGGCCAGCGCGGGTGCCGACGACAGGTGCACCAGGTACACGGAGGCCCCGGCGACCTCGGCCAGCGCCGCCGCTCGCTCGACTGCTTCGGCCTCCAGGATCGCAGGCCGGGTCGCCGCGTGTTCGAGGACGCCGGTGCGGCCCTCGGCGATGGCGCGCCGGCGCAACACTTCGATCGCGCCGCCGTTCTCGCAGTGCAAGGTGACGAGCCCGCCGTGGCGGGTGGCCGCGAGCATCACGTCGACGATCACGTCGTCGTCGACTTGCAGGAGCTCGGGGTACGCCATGTAGAGCTTGAACGACGTGACGCCGGCTTCCACGCAGTCGGCGATCACGCGCTCGGGCACGCGCTCGGTGAACGTCATGTGCAGTCCGTAGTCGACGCACGCGGGCTCGGCGAGGCGTCGCCACGTCGCGAGGGCGTCGAGCGGGTTCTCGCCGCGGTAGGCGGTCACGTAGTCGACGACGGTCGTGGTCCCACCGATGGCGGCGGCGCGGGTCCCGGAGGCGAAGTCGTCACTCACCTGCACGGCTCCGACGGGGAGGTGGAGGTGGGTGTGCACGTCGATGCCGCCGGGAACGACGAGACAGCCGGTGCAGTCGACGACGGATTCGCCGTCGAGCGGCGCGAGGGTGTCGGCCACGGTGTCGATGCGGCCGTCGCGCCCGACGCGCACGTCGGCACGACGTTCGCCGTCGACATCGACCACGACGCCGTTCGTGAGAAGCACGCGGTTAGGGTGACGTGTCGTGAGCCTGCGCGTCGAATTCACCGTCGAGCCGTTCGTACCCGGCGCGCCGGGACCCCACGTGCTCGCGGCCGTCGACGCCGCCGGGGCGCACGGTCTCGTGGTGGAGTTCGGTCCGTTCGGCAGTTCGGGCGAGGGCGCCGACGCCGATGTCGTGCCCGCTGTGGAAGCCGCCATCCGCGCCGCGCTCGATGCCGGGGCCAGCCGGGTCTCGGTGCAGATCAGCCGGATCGACTGACGACGAGCGCGCGCTGGTTTCCCGGACCGTCCGAGTTCACCTAGCGTTCATCGCTCGCGTGCACATTCTGTTGAATTCCGCGTCGAGGCTGGTTCGCGCATGACCGTCCTGGTTCCCACCTCGCTCGGCGACGCGTTGGCGTCGCTGGCCGACGATCCGGCGAGTGTCGCGCTCGCAGGGGGCACCGACTTCATGGTGCAGGTGAACGAGGGTCTGCGCCGGCCGGAGCGGATCGTCGCCCTCGGCGAGATCGGTGAGCTGCGAACGGTGCGCCGGGAAGGTGACGAGCTCCGGCTGGGTGCCGGCCTCACCTACACCGACCTCATGGGCGACGACGTGGCGGTCGTGGTGCCTGCGCTGGCGCAGGCGGCGCGCACGGTCGGCTCACCCCAGATCCGCAACGCGGGGACCCTCGGCGGCAACCTTGCCACCGCGTCGCCAGCGGGCGACACCCTGCCCGTGCTGCGAGCCCTCGGTGCGTCGGTCGAGATCGCAAGCGCACAGGCCGCGCGCACCGAGCCGATCGGCGCATTCCTGACCGGCCCGAAAACCACGAGCCTGCGCGCGGGCGAGCTCATCGTCGCGGTGCGCGTGCCGGTGCGGCGCGGGCCGCAGGAGTACCTGAAGGTGGGTGTGCGCAACGCGATGGTGATCGCGGTCGCGTCGGTTGCTCTGGTGCTCGACCTCGACCGTCAGACGGTCGGCGTCGGGCTCGGATCGGTCGGGCCGACGGTGCTCGACGCGCCCGAAGCGTCGGCGTGGCTCGCCGATCGCCTCCGCTGGAAACGGGATCGCGCCGTGGTCGACGACCCGCGCGTTGCCGGCGAGTTCGCGTCGCGGGTCGCGCGCGCGGCGCGCCCGATCGACGACCATCGCGGGCGCGCCGACTACCGGCGTCACGCGGTCGAAGTGATGGCGCGACGCGCGCTCCGGCGGTGCGCGTCGTGAAGGGGCAGGCGTGACCGAGTCGTACACCTTGCGCGTGAACGGCGTCGTGCGCGACGTGCGCGACGCGTGGGTGGGCGAGAGCCTGTTGTACGTGTTGCGCGAGCGGCTCGGGCTTCCAAGCGTGAAGTCCGGGTGCGAACAGGGCGAGTGCGGTTCCTGCTCGGTGCTCGTGAGCGGTGCGCTCGTCTGTTCATGTCTCGTGTTGGCCGCGTCGGTCTCGGAGCAGGAGATCGTGACGCCCGAAGGCCTGCAGTCCGACGAACGAGGTGCGCTCACCACGGTGCAGCGCGCGTTCGTCGACGAAGGCGCGGTGCAGTGCGGGTTCTGCACGCCCGGCCTCGTGATGGCCGTGCACGAGCTGCTCGCGCGTGACGACGCGCCCGACGACCTCGCGATTCGCGAGGCCATCTCCGGCAACCTGTGTCGCTGCACCGGCTACGGGCGCGTGTTCGCGGCGATCCGCCGAGCCGTCGCCGACCGCGACGCCGATTCGGGGGTCGACACGTGAGCGTCGTTACGCGTCGCTCGCCCGGGCGCGTCGGCGAATCGGTCACGCGACCCGACGCGGTCCCGAAGGTGCGCGGCGAGTTCGCGTTCGCGGGCGACCTCTGGGCCGACCGCATGTTGTGGGGCCAGACGTTGCGGTCGCCGCACCCGTCGGCCCGCATCCGCGGCATCGAAGTGGCGGCTGCACTGGCCATCCCCGGTGTCGCCGCGGTGCTGACCGGTGCCGATCTCCCCGGACGCAACCGCTACGGCCTCGAGCACCGCGACCAACCGGTGTTCGCCGACGACGTCGTGCGCTACGCGGGCGAACCGATCGCGGTGGTCGCAGCCGATCACCCGGAGACCGCCCGCCGGGCGTGCGCCGCGATCGTCGTCGCGTACGACGTGCTCGAGCCCCTCACCGATCCCGCGGTTGCGGCCGAAGCGGCGCCGCTGCATCCTGACGGCAACGTGTTCCGGGAGCTGATCATCCGGCGCGGCGACTTGTCGGCGCGCGGTCCGATCGTCGTGGAAGGCACCTACGAGATCGGGATGCAGGACCAGGCGTTCATGGGTCCCGAGGCCGGTCTCGCCATCCCCGCCGACGACGGCGGCGTCGATCTCATCGTGTCCACGCAGTGGCTGCACAACGACCGCGAGCAGGTCGCCGAGTGCCTCGGTCTTCCCGAGGAGATGGTGCGGATCACGCTCGGCGGAGTCGGGGGCGCGTTTGGTGCGCGCGAAGACGTGAGCCTGCACATCCACTCCTGCCTCCTTGCGCTGCACACGGGTCGGCCGGTGAAGATGGTGTACTCGCGGCGAGAGTCGTTCCTTGGGCACGTGCACCGTCATCCCGCGCGCATCTGGATGCGCCACAGCGCGGACGCCGACGGCACGCTCGTGAGCTTCGAGACGCGCATCGTGCTCGACGGTGGCGCGTACCGATCGTCGTCGTATCACGTGACCGCCAACGCCGCGTGTTTCGCGGCGGGCCCATACCGGGTACCGAACGCGCTGGTCGAGGCGTTTGGCGTGCGCACCAACAATCCTCCCTGTGGCGCGATGCGCGGGTTCGGCGCGGTGCAGGTCGCGTTCGCGCACGAAGCACAGATGGATCGCGTAGCGGAAGCGTGTGGTGTCGACCCCGTGGAGCTCCGCCTGCACAATGCGCTGGCGCCGGGCGACGAGCTGCTCACCGGTCAGCGCATCACCGGCACGTTGCCCGTCGCCGACGTCATCCGCGCGTGCGCGGCGGTGCCGTTGCCACCACCGCGCGTCGATGACGTACTCGCCCGCCCGGGTGGCGCAGGTCGCACGAGTGACGACGTCGACGTGCACCGCGGCGTCGGATTCGCGGTGGGCTTCAAGAACCTCATGTACGCGGAGGGCTACGACGACTTCTCGACGGCCCGTTGCTCGCTCACCGACGGCGTCGCCACGGTGACGTGCGCGGCCGCGGAGGTCGGGCAAGGGTTCGTGACCCTGGTGCAGCAGTTTGCGCGCACGATCCTGGGCGTCGACGATGTGGTCGTGGCCCCGGCAGACACCTCGATCGGTTCCGCCGGATCGACCTCGGCGAGCCGGCAGACGATGATGTCGGGGGGCGCCGTCGAGCAGGCGTGCCGGGCGGTGCGCGTGCAGTTGCTGGCGCGGGTCGCGCACGAACATCTCGAGTCGCCGGTCGAGCTCGACATCGTCGACGGGCGCGTCCGCAGCCGCGACGGTACGATCGATCTCCCGGTCGTCGACCTGTTCCCCGGCGAGACGTTCGAGGCCACCGAGGAGTTCCATCACCGGGCGACCACACCGCTCGATGCCGACGGCCAGGGCGACGCCCACGTGTCGTTCGCGTGCGCCGCACATCGTGCGGTCGTCGACGTTGATCCCGAGCTCGGTCTCGTACGCGTCGTCCACTTGGCGACCGCGCAGGACGTCGGCAAGGTGCTGAACCCGGTGCAGGTGGTCGGTCAGGTCGAGGGCGGGATCGCGCAGGGCGTCGGGCTCGCAGTGATGGAGGAGCTCGTGCTCGAACGCGGTGTCGTGCGCAACCCGAGCTTCACCGACTACCTGATCCCGACCGCGCTCGACGCCCCCGACGTCGACATGACCTTGATCGAGGAGCCGGAGCCAGGTGCGCCGTTCGGGGCCAAAGGTGTCGGCGAACCGCCCACCATCTCGTCGACCCCGGCGGTGGTCGCAGCGATTCGGTCCGTGACCGGCCGCCCGCTCGATCGGGTACCCGTCCGTCCCCACGACATCACCGGTCTGTGAGCGGGCTGCGGTGAGCACCCTCCAGCTCTCGTTCCCGCGCTTGCGGGCCCGGCTCGACGAACTCGCGGAGATCGGATCGTTCGCGCCCGGGGGAGTGGCGCGCCTCGCGCTCACCGACGCCGATCGTGACGGCCGCGACCTCGTGGTCACGTGGATGCGCGACCTCGGCCTGCGTATCGACATCGACGGTGTCGGCAACATCGTCGGGACGTGGCCGCCCGATCGCCATGACCCCCCCGTGCTCACCGGGAGCCACATCGACAGCGTCGCCACCGGCGGCATCTACGACGGCGCACTGGGAGTGCTCGCGGGCCTGGAAGTGATCGAGACCGTCGCCGGCGCGGGGGTCGTCACCCGCCACCCGCTCGCGGTCGGCGTGTTCACCGACGAGGAGGGCAGCCGGTTCGCCCCGGACATGCTCGGCAGCCTCGTGTACGTCGGCGGCCTCGCCTTGGAGGCCGCGCTCGACACCGAAGCGGTCGACGGCGCGGTGCTGGGTGACGAGCTGTCGCGCATCGGCTACGCGGGATCGTCGCCGTGTCCTGCGGTCGCGCCCCGCGCGTTCGTGGAGCTGCACGTGGAACAGGGGCCGGTGCTCGAAGCCGAAGGCGTCGACATCGGTATCGTCACCGGTGTGCAGGGCATCTCCTGGACTGAGCTCACGATCACCGGGCAGTCGAACCACGCGGGGACCACGCCGATGAGCCACCGGCACGACGCCGGCTACGCCGCGTCGGCGATCGCGTTCGGTGTGCGCGCGCTGGCAGAGGAGTTCGGGCCGCCGATGGTCGCGACCGTGGGACGGGTGGACCTGCACCCGAACCTGGTCAACGTGGTGGCCGCGCGCGCCGTGCTCACCGTCGATCTGCGCCACACCGACGACGACGTGCTCGCGTCGGCCGAGGCGCGCCT
>Ga0075026_100000444_pt1 | contig 16373 bp, 15 predicted proteins | sample Str012_2_FD_71392 | JGI IMG/M metagenome (GOLD analysis project Ga0075026, IMG submission 71392) | Freshwater sediment microbial communities in response to fracking from Pennsylvania, USA - Straight Creek_MetaG_SC_2012 | ecosystem: Environmental > Aquatic > Freshwater > Creek > Sediment...
AATGCCGTTTTTATGGATTTTTGTTATAAAAGATTTTACCAAATCAGCGCCTGGTTCATACGAAATTGATGAAAAAAAAGAAAACGAGCCTTTCTCCAATCCGCACAGCATTGGTGAATAAATAACACGAATTTGCAGGAACCAATTATCGTATTAACCTTAATTGAACGGAAAGAATGGCATTAATGAAACAGCAACTCGCAGGGCTTCAGCCCGGTTTGCTTTTTAAACGCCGTAGAAAAGTGAGAGATAGAAGAATAGCCCAGCATCTCAGATACATCGGTAACGCTCAAACCTTTTTCATAGAGCAGGTAGCGTGCATGCTCCATCCGCTGGCCCTGGTAAAAATCAAAGATGGTGGTGCCAAACAATTCTTTGAAGCCTTTTTTCAAATAGCATTCATTGATGGCTACTTTGCGGCTGAGTTCTTTAATGGTGAGCGGCTCGCCAATATGCTGCAATAAAATTTCTCTTGATTTTATGATCTTCTCCCTGTCCAGCTCGTTGGCTAAAAACTTGCACTGAAAGCCTTCCACATCTTTATCGCCCAGCATACATTCAAGACTGTACAACAACAGCATCTGTGCCTGTGCATTGATGTAAATATTTTCCAGCGAACCGGTAAAGCTGTGGTTCAGTAATGTTTCCAGTACCGTACGGGTACGGCTGCAAAGCGACAAGGTTTTGGAAAACGAGGAACTGTGTGTAAACCCAAGAATATCTTCGGCCAGTTTGTTATTGGGTTTGGCGGGTTTTACAAACTGCGATAAATGAACCGGGGAAAAACGAACGCTGATGGTATCCACGCTTTCCATTCTTTCTTCGCAGGCAGCGGAAGTGTTGAATTTGCAGCTGTCGCATTCCGTTTCTTTTTTGCGGCAATACAAGTTGCCGGCCATGCAAAACCTGAGTTCAACATGATTTTCCGTGGGTGTCTCTTTTTTATAATGATATACCAGCATGCCCGCATCTTCCATATTCCACAAAGGCTTTCTGCTATACCTGCGGATACTGTACTGCACCGAGCCGGGCATCTGCTGCTCTTTTTCTTGCAGCAGTACCAGTTGCTCCTGCATAACAGGTTGCTTGTGGGCCAGGGTTAATATGTCTTGTGGCTGAATCATAAACTGCTGCAAAACTAGGCCCCAAACGCCATTTTGCCTAAACTCCGGAATGAAATGACCCTGCGCTGACAATCGGGCGAAAATGCATGCCTTTGCGGGCTGCGCTTTATGAAGAAAAAATCCTCTTTTTAGCACCAAAAAATGTGGTTAAACCGGTGTAAAAATCATTGTTTTAAATACCCGGAAACCCCTTATTTTTCCGTAGCTTCGCGTACTTTATTTAACCATTGTTAAACGGCTTTTTAATACCCAAAAATGAGCATAGCGACTACAGAAAAAACGGTTCCAAAAAACAATAGTTACGAAGCGGATAATATACAGGTGCTGGAGGGTCTTGAGGCGGTTCGTAAACGCCCGGCCATGTATATAGGTGATGTGAGCGAAAAAGGATTGCACCACCTGGTTTATGAAGTAGTAGACAACTCCATTGATGAAGCGCTTGCCGGATATTGCAAAAACATCAACGTAAAAATTCACGAAGACAATTCCATTTCTGTAGAAGACGATGGCCGCGGCATCCCAACCGGCCTCACTACCAAAGAAAAAAAATCGGCGCTGGAAATTGTTATGACCGTGCTGCACGCCGGTGGTAAATTTGATAAGGACACCTATAAGGTTTCCGGCGGTTTGCATGGTGTGGGTGTAAGTTGCGTAAATGCACTGAGTACTACACTGCACGTAACCGTTAGAAGAGAAGGGAAAATATTTGAGCAGGAATATAAAATCGGCGTTCCTCAATATCCAGTTAGAGAAATCGGCCTAAGCGATACAACCGGCACAACGACTCACTTCTGGCCCGACAGCTCCATCTTTAACGTTACGGTATACAAAAAAGATATTTTAGAAAGCCGCCTGCGCGAATTGTCTTACCTCAACCGCGGCATCCGCATCAACCTGGAAGACCTGCGCGAAAAAAACGAAGACGGCAGCATCTATTCAAAAGATTTTTACAGCGAAGGCGGCATTACAGAATTTGTGGAAATGCTGGATAAGAATGCCGGACGCAATCCCCTTTTGCCAAAAGTAATTTTTGTGGAAGGACATGACCCTGTGAGCAATGTGGCGGTTGAAGTAGCGCTTACTTACAACGATGGTTACACCGAGCATATTTATTCTTACGTAAACAACATTAATACCATTGAAGGCGGTACCCATGTGGCGGGTTTTCGCCGTGCGCTGACCCGTGTGTTTAAAAAATACGGCGATGAGCAGAACATGTTTGAAAAAGCCAAGGTAGAAATTGAGGGTGATGATTTCAGGGAAGGACTCAGCACCATTATTTCTGTAAAAGTGCCCGAACCGCAGTTTGAAGGACAAACAAAAACAAAGCTGGGCAACAGTGATGTGAGCGGTGTGGTAGATGCAACGGTATCAAAAGTGCTGATTGCCTTCCTGGAAGAAAATCCCAAAGAAGCCAGGAATATCATCAATAAAGTGATTCTTGCAGCACAGGCCAGGTTTGCCGCCAAAAAAGCAAGGGAACTCATCCAGCGCAAAAGTGTGCTGAGTGGTGGTGGTCTGCCAGGTAAACTGGCCGATTGCTCGGACCGTGACCCCGACCGTTGCGAAATCTATCTTGTTGAAGGTGATTCTGCGGGTGGTACCGCCAAACAGGGTCGCGACCGGAGCTTCCAGGCCATTTTGCCCCTTCGTGGTAAAATTTTGAACGTGGAGAAAGCCATGGAGCACCGTATTTACGAGAACGAAGAAATCCGCAACATGTACACCGCCCTTGGTGTAACCGTAGGTACGCCAGACGACCCAAAAGCGCTGAACATTGTAAAGCTCCGTTACCATAAGCTCATCATTATGACCGATGCCGATGTGGACGGAAGCCATATAGCCACGCTGATACTAACCTTTATTTACCGGTATATGAAAGAACTGGTGGAACAAGGCTATGTATTTATTGCCCAGCCGCCTTTATACCTCGTAAAAAAAGGGAAAGAACAGGCCTATGCATGGACCGATGAACAGCGGAAAGGACTGGTAGAAAAATTTGCCAATGGCAAAGAAGACAGCGTTACCATTCAGCGCTACAAAGGATTGGGAGAGATGAATGCCGAGCAATTATGGGAGACTACTATGAACCCCAATACCCGCACTTTAAAACGCGTAACCATTGAAAGCGCTACCGAAGCAGACCGGGTTTTCAGTATGCTGATGGGCGATGAAGTGGCGCCCCGCAGGGAATTTATAGAATCGCATGCAAAGTACGCAAGGATTGACGTATAAGGAGTTATGGAAAAAATAATAGTTTAAAAATAGCGGGATCAGGCAGGTTGGCAGGCTATTTGAAATATTCTGATTACCTTTAAACGCAGTTTGCGGGTAAGCCACCGCTTACTCCATTCCGGATTTACTAACCATTTAAAATAATTTAATTATGTCTGAAGAAGTTACATTAACCGCCTACAACGTAAAAACCAAAGAAAAAGGCGTTAAAATTCTTGACGCGGTGATCACGAAAACAGCCAAAGGCGCTTATATGGCTCAGGGAAATGATGGCAAGGGAAACAAACTCACTACTTTATTGGGTGCCGAAAAGGCCCTGGCAGCGATAAAAGCAGGTATTGCCAAACAAGGTTGGGAATAATTTGCCACAGTTTGCAAATCGCCATTTTTTATCCGGCATACAAAGGATAAATAGATTGGTTGCCCGAAAAATAAATAAGGCCCCGCATCGTAAGATGGCGGGGCTTGTTATTAGGCAAAGGACCAGTGACTCGATTAACTTTCGATCCTGGCACTTTTATGAATGATTAAACAAAGCCAAGGTAATTCGATTTCTTGCCCAGTATTTTTTCATCATCGGCTTTTAGCCATTTGCTCAGCAAAGTTGCATACACGTCTTTAAAATCGACGCTGTGTTTCAAATCTCCGTCCTGCAAATCGGCCAGGCTGGGCATTTCATTCAACACGCCTTTGTGTTGCAAACCGCCACTTACAAAAAACATATTGTTGGCTGTACCATGGTCGGTACCGCCGCTTGCATTTTGCGTTACCCTTCTGCCAAATTCTGAAAAAGTCATCAGCATCACATCCTGAAAGCGGTTATTGCTTTTCAAATCAGCTACAAAAGCTTTGATGGCATCGTTCATTTCTGTAAACAACCGTTTCTGCTGTCCTTCCTGGCCTACATGGGTATCAAAACTGCCAAGAGAAACATAGTATACTTTGGTACTGATATCAGAAAAAACAAGCGAGGCGATTGTTTTGAGGCTTTGTCCCAATCCGGTAGTTGGATAAGTAGCAGTAGTGGGCCGCAATTTGCTCTGTTCAAAAATATAATCTGCACTGCTCAGGGTTTCGGCCATGGTTTTGTACAAATAATCAACCGGCTGCTCCATGGCTTCGGCTTTGTGCTGTGCCAGTACGTCTTTAAAATATTTTTCGTGGCTGGTATTGTACAACCTTCCCGGATCCCTCATAGCAATGCCATTCATTTTCTCGCCTTTCATGGCCAGGCTCAACACATCATCAATCTCCAGGGCCTGCACGGGTTTGTCGCAGCCGCTGCATTGCGCATCCAGGTAGCGCCCCAGCCAGCCATTGTTAACATATTCATTGCTGTTGCTGGCACTCTGCCAAATGTCCATACTGCGGAAATGCGATCGGTCGGGGTTGGGATAACCGACGCCATTCATAATGCCCAGGCTGCCGTCATTGTATAAATCTTTAAATGCAGTGAGTGCGGGATTCAATCCCACTTCTTCTGTCAGCAATAGCGCATTTTCCTTTTTGATGCCCAGTCCGGGCCTGGCGCTGTAATAAAGATCGTTGCGTACCGGTATCACCGTGTTAAGGCCATCGTTGCCACCGCTCAGTTGCAGCACTACCATTACCTTATTGCCCGGCGGCACCATCCGCGGCGCTTCAAATGCCTTCATAAATTTTGGCAGAAACATAGAGGCGGTTGCCAGCGAACCGAGTTGTATGAACTGTTTACGTTTGATATTCATAAATGCAATTTCTGGTGTCTGATTTTTTGATGTCTGATGTCTTTAATTCTGTCACTCCTTCATTTCCACATTTATCACATTAGCATAGCTGGTACTCTGGTGTACTCATTAATTGTATCGTAGTTGTTTTAATAAAATTCTCCCGACTGCTGGCATCTGTATGGCTACTCAGCGTAGCCGCTCCAACCGCCGTTTTTGTGAGCAGCAATGTTTTTGTAATTACTGCCAACAGGTCTTCCCGTGGTACAGACTCAAACTGTTTAATGTAACTGCTCCAGTTGATGCTGGCCAAAATTTGCTGGCCTTTGCCATTGCCTTTGTTTCGTTTGCCTGCTTTGGGCAGGGCAATGTTTTCATCGTTGCTGCCGGCATCGTCTTTATCTCTCATGCCCATCATCTGGTCGTCATCGTCCTTGGGTTTCATTTTAAAAACATCGCCGGCGTAAATCAGTTCGGGTATGCGCAGCCGCATCATTAATGTAGAACTGTCAATCCAGTTTTTACCGCCGGGCCATCCGGCCACATTGGGCGGATAAAAAAGAATCTGACCCAGCAAACGCTGTAACAACAGCTGTGAGGCCTCATTGTCAATCTGCATTGGCAGCATCCTGCGGATACCAACCATCAGTTCTACAGGCGATTTTATTTTAGCACCGGTGTTCTTTTCATTGTAAAACCATTCGCTGGTAAAAATATCGGTCATTAGTTTTTCAATGTTATAGTGCTGGTAAAACCGGTCTGCCAGCCACTCTGTTTTGCCGGGGTCTGCCTCTTCGTTTACAAAAAAACGGTATACCTTTTGCGCAATAAAACGGGCCGTTTGTTTTTGCTCAAGGATAATCTTTAAGATATCATCTCCATTGAAATTGCCGGTCTTGCCCAAAAAAGTTTTTTCGCCATCATCGTGCTGCCGGTCCCTGAAAACAAACTCACCGTTAAAAGAAGCACCCCAGCCGGTAAAGGCCCGCGCACTTTCTTTTATATCGTTTTCAGTATAATTGCCACGCCCAAGAGTAAACAATTCCATCACTTCACGGGCAAAATTTTCATTGGGGTGGCCTTTGCGGTTCTGGTTGTTGTTAAGAAAATTTATCATGGAAGCGCTTTTGCTAACCGCTTTTAGCAAATCGGCAAAATTACCCAGCGCATTGCTGCGGATAATGTCGAGTAATTTCTGCTGGTAAATAATATTGACGGTGCGTGTTGCAAAATGTCCATGCCAGAACAGGCTCATTTTTTCGCGGAGCTGCTGCCCGCTGTTGATCATCTGCCCCAGCCAGGCCAGGTTCAGGTCTTTTAAACCGTCTCTCGACTTTACCCGCAGGGCTTTTTTCTGATCGTCAGAAAGCTGCTGCTTTTGCAAACCCATCATACCTTCTTCCATGCCCGAAAGCAATTGCTTCAACTGGGGATCGGCCACATCAATATAAGCCGGCGTTTTTGAAGACGCCTCCAGTAATTTTTTATAGGTTGATGCAGGATTGGCCGTTTCAATGACAGCCAGATCTTCCGGCGAGGGGCCAAAACCAGCCCGCCAAAGTAAATGAAGGTTTTTCTGTTGATTGGAAACACCCATGCCGGTATATTTTTAGTGAAAAAGCTAGGACTAAACTACCAACCTTTGGTTTAAAGACGCAGGTATTAATAGTAAATGGCTGATTTGCCATGTATTGATGCCCCAATCAACCAATCGCCTAACTTTGATCCTGATGCAAAAATGGTTCCTTTTTATTTTTTCTTCCTTGTTCTTCAGCCTCGTTTCAAGGGCGCAATTGCCCCCCATCGGCCAGTGGCGCGAACACTTGTCTTATAACCAGGCCATCCAGGTGGCGGCTGCTAAAGAAGCTGTTTTCTGCGCCACGCCCTATGCACTCTTCAGCGTAGACCTGGCCGATAACAGCATTACCCGTTACAGCAAAATGAACGGCCTGCACGAGACCGGCATCCGCTGCATACAATGGGACGCAGCTACAGAAAAACTGGTAGTAGCCTATTACAACAGCAATATTGATGTACTGCAGGATGGCAGGGTTTACAATATGGATGCCATCAAACAAAAAAATAGTACAGGCGATAAAACCATTTACAGTATTTTCTGCCTGCAGGGCATTGCCTATTGTTGCAGTGGTATTGGCATTATAGCCGTTGACGAAAACAAGTACGAAGTAAAAGACACTTATATCATTGGCAACAACGGCAATGCGGTAAAAGTAAACGGGCTTACCAACAACGCCGGCTTTTTTTACGCTGCCACTGACGAAGGGCTGAAACAGGCGCCTGCCAGCGGCGTAAACCTGGCAGACTATAAAAACTGGTCATTGCTCAGCGGCAGCAATGGACTGCCTTCCGGCACCTGCAGCAATGTGCTGGCTGTTCAAAATATCATTATTGCGCAAAAAAATGATTCCCTGTTTGTGCTGAACGGCAATAACTGGAGCTTGCTCTATGCCAGCGACTGGCATATCAGCAATATAACGAGCACAGAGAACCGCTTACTGGTAAGCCAGCAAAAAACAGGGCTGGCACGGGTGCTGCTGATGAACAATGCAGCCATCATCGAAAAAACAATTGCGGAAAACAATGTACTGCAGGCACCGGCGCAGGCCATCAGCCTGCAAAACACGGTGTGGATAGCCGACAGCACCGGCGGACTGCTTTCCTACAGCAGCGCAACTGCACAAAGGTACCAGCCCAATTCGCCATTTTCTGTGGCTACTGGAGAAATAACAACAAAAGACAATACGCTGTGGGCGGCATCGGGCAGCGTTTCGCCCACCTGGTCCAATACATTTTCAAAAAACGGTTTGTACCGTTTCAATAACAATGAATGGAGCAATTTTACCAGGGCGGCCATTCCTTCGCTGGACAGCCTTTACGATATTATAACGGTAACGGTTGACCCAAAAGACAATACCGCCTGGGCTGGTTCTTTTGGAGGAGGCCTTTTACACCTTACCGGCGATAAAACAGTGCAGGTTTATAAACAGGGCTCGCCGCTTTCACCCTCATTTGCAAGCCCCGCCAACTATTTTATAGCAGGGTTGGCATTTGACAATGAAGGCAATTTATGGATTTCTGATTACGGCGCCGTGCAAAACATTGCTGTAAAAAAGGCAGCGGGAAGCTGGTTTAAATTCTTTACGCCCTTTTTCTTAAACAACTATGCAGTTGCACAAATTGTAACCGATAACTTCAATCAAAAATGGATTGTGTCTCCGGGCAACGGACTTATTTGTTTCAATACCGGGCAAACCATCGACAACCCCGGTGATGATAAATGGAAATTGTATACCACCGGGAAAGGCAATGGCAACCTGCCCAGCAATGATGTGCGCTGTATTGCCAGAGACAAAAACAGCTTTATATGGGTGGGTACGGCAAAGGGTGTGGGAATTGTACAATGCCCGCAGGATGTTTTTGGTGCGCAAAGCTGCGATGCGGTACTACCCGTTGTGCAGCAGGATAATTTTGCCGGCTATCTTTTTGCAGATGAACAGGTGCAAACCATTGCCGTGGATGGGGCCGACCGCAAATGGGTTGGCAGCAAGAACGGGGTTTGGCTGATCAGCCCCGAAGGCGATAAAATCATCTATCGCTTCACAGAAGATAACAGTCCCCTGCTGAACAATGATGTGCAAAAAATCAGCATAGATGGAAAAACAGGCGAAGTTTTTATTGCCACGGCAAAAGGCATTTGTTCTTTCCGGAGTACAGCAACCGATGGCGGCGTTGAAAACACAAATGTATTGGTGTTTCCCAACCCGGTTCCGCCCGGTTATACTGGCAGCATTGCCATACGCGGACTGGTTGACAATGCGCTGGTGAAAATTACGGAACTGGATGGCAGGCTGGTTTACCAAACTCGTGCACTGGGCGGCCAGGCCGTATGGAATGGAAAAAACTACAAAGGCGGCCGCATTGCAACCGGCGTATACCTGGTGCTGGTAAGCGATGACAGCCGAAAAGAGAAACTGATCACTAAAATTGTTTTCATTGGTAAATAATCAGGTACTTAGTATCAAACCGGCAGAACCAATCAATTAATGTCAACCGTTCACAAAACTAAAGGCGTTGTGCTGCGCACGGTTAAATACGGCGAGACCAGTATCATTGCCGCTATTTATACCGAACTTTTTGGCCTGCAGTCTTACCTGGTCAATGGGGTGCGTACGTCTTCCAAAAAAGGACCGGGTAAAGCCAGCCTGTTTCAGCCCGGCGCTATTCTTGATTTGATTGTTTACCACAATGAATTAAAAAACCTGCACCGCATCAAAGAATTTAAATGGGGCTACCTGTATAAAAATATTTTTTCCAATATTTTCAAAAATTCGGTGGCGCTTTTTATGGTTGAATTGCTGACCAAAACCATTAAACAGCCTGAACAAAATACCGATCTCTTTCATTTTATTGAAGATGCCTTTTTGCACCTGGATGAAAGCGATCAAAACGTAGTTGCCAATTTTCCGCTGTTCTTTTCACTGCACCTGGCCACCATCTATGGGTTCCGGCTTTCGGATGAATACACGCCGCAAAACAATTACCTGGATTTACAGGAAGGTGAATTTGTACACGAGCAACCTGTACATCCTTATTTTTTAGCCGAGCCGCACAGTTATACCACTTCGCAATTACTAAAAACACAACTGCCGCATGAACTGAATGCCATACAACTCAACAAGGAAGCCAGAAGAATACTAATGATTGCTTACCAGCAATTTTATGCATTGCATATCCATGATTTTGGCAGTATGAAAACTTTGCCGGTGTTGCAGGAAGTGTTGTCTTAAACGCCGATCCTCCGCCCCAACTTCATTGAAGGGAGTGCTCATCCGCACATTTCTTTCAAATTACAATCGTGCACAAGGTTAAACTTTACAACACTCTAACCGATGTTTCCAAATCATTTGCCAGCAGGGTAATGCCCGGTTTCATTCCTTTTTTAAAACTACCCAGTTCATTTTGCCATTGCAATGCCCTGGCACCGTTGCTGGTGGCCCATTGCAAAATGGTTTGTAAGGGTATTGCCGGAAAATTTTTATGCAGGGTCTGAATTTCTTTTGCAATACTCAGTTGCCAGTTGCTGCTATAGCTATCGGTGCCCAGCACGATGTTGCAGTGGTTGGCCATAAATGTTTCTACCGGGGGTAATTTATTTTCTATGTAAAGATTGGCATTGGGACAAAAACAATAAACGAGTTGCAGGCCGTTTACTTTTGCAAAGTTGTTCGCAAATGCAATGTCTTCCTGCGGCATATAAGTATTGTGGATAAGAAATATGGTTTGACCGTTTTTAAAATGGGGAAGGTAAGTCTGTAAACTGCTTTTGCGGGTTACCGGGAAAGGAGATTCTTCTACCCCAAATATTTTAAACAATCTCAAATAATCACCCCCGCCTGTTTTGTACAATTCATCTTCTGCCGGGTGCTCCTGGTTATGAATAGAAATAATCTTACCTGTCGTAGCTGCATTCAGCAATTCAAAAGTGTTTGAACTGATGCTATACGGCGCATGTGGCGTTAATACATGGCGGTTTGGTGAAGCCAATGCTTTCTCATGCGCATCCAGGATCGTTTTATAATGCGCCATATTTTCTGCAGATTTGGCATCGGTAAAACTCAGTACTTCAATAAAACTCTGCCAGCGTATGCTGCTTTTGCTTTTTACCGTTATGGCATCGGTGGTATTGCAAATATCACCTACAGCAACGATGCCATTATCATACATTTCTTTTGCTGCTTTTTCAATTTCCTGCTGCACCAGTTCGGCGGCAAACCCTCTTTTGGTGACCACGCTGCAAAGAAATTCCACCAGGCCGGTATGGGGCGGAATAACGTCTTTGAGATGGCTTAATTCCAGGTGGCAATGGGCATTGATGAGTCCGGGTGTGAGTATACCGTCCAGTTCTTCAATTCCATCACCTGCATCACTTGTTGCAACAATGGCTTCTATACTGCCGTCTGTGTTTGCCAGCAGCACCTTATCGCTTTGCAGGGTATCTCCATCAAATAATTGCGTTGCCTTGTACTTGCGGAATGTCATATTGTAAAGAATAAGGCGCGAAGGTAAATGGTTAGCAGTATTTAGCAGTCAGGATCCGGTAAGACCAGGCTGCCTTAAGTGGGTGGCCACAACACGGATAACTCATGTACGGTCCTGAAGATCAGCTGCCAAGCTTGTTTGGTTTAAATGGTTCTGATAGTTTAATTTTGCCGCTCTTAAAAGCCGGCCAATACAAGGTTCTGCAGATTGCAGGAAATTACGGCACAAAAAATATACATGTTAGACAAGTTAGAAGCCATCAAGGCAAAATTTACCGATTTGGGCGTTGCGCTCAGCAACCCGGCGATTGTGAGCAACAACCAGAAATTTGGTGCCATGAGCAAGGAATACCGCAGTATGGAGAAAATTGTAAATGCCTATGAGGATTACAAACGCCTGCTGGGCGATATGGACTTTAACAAAGAAGCGCTGAATGGCGATGATGCAGAATTGCGTGAACTGGCCAAAGCGGAAGTAACGGGTTTGGAAGAAAGAAAAGAGCAAATGGAATCTTCCATACGGCAGATGCTGATACCCAAAGATCCGCAGGACGAAAAAAATGCCATTCTTGAAATACGTGCCGGCACGGGTGGCGATGAAGCCAGTTTGTTTGCCGGCGATCTGCTGCGTATGTACATCAAATATTGTGAGAAAAAAGGCTGGAAAACAGCGATTCTTTCGGAAAGCGAAGGCACTGTAGGAGGGTATAAAGAAGTACAGGTAGAAGTAGTGGGCGAAGATGTATACGGCACTTTAAAATTTGAAAGCGGGGTGCACCGCGTGCAGCGTGTTCCCGATACGGAAGGCAGCGGCCGCGTACATACCAGCGCCGCAACCGTGGCGGTAATGCCCGAGGCGGAAGAAGTAGATTTTGAATTAAAAGAAAGTGATGTAAAAATGGAAACCGCCCGTAGTGGAGGTGCCGGTGGTCAAAACGTAAACAAGGTTGAGACCAAGGTTTTTTTAACGCATATACCTACAGGTGTGGTGGTGGTTTGCCAAACAGAACGCAGCCAGCTGGGCAACCGCGAAAAGGCAATGCAAATGCTGCGTACCAAATTATACGAAGAACAAGTGCGCAAACAGGAAGACGAAATTTCGCGACAGCGCAAAAGCCTGGTAAGTACCGGCGACAGAAGTGCTAAAATACGCACCTACAACTTTCCGCAAGGCCGTGTTACCGACCATCGTATTGGCTTAACCCTCTATAACCTTGATGCTGTTTTAAACGGTGAAATAAAAGAACTGATTGAAAAATTGCAATTTGCAGAAAACGCAGAAAAAATGACAAAGCAAAATTAACAATAAGACAATCTTCTTGTTATCCGTTAGTGGATTTGACATTTTCTACTTAATCGGCGCTTCTATATTAAAAAAAACATTAACAATCTTGCAACCTTCTGCATTTAAATTCTAACTTACCTGATCTAAACTTCATACATATGTTAGAAAATCTTTTAGACCTGATAAAGCAAAATGCAGGCAGCGCCATTATCGACAATCCTGCAATTCCCAACCAGCACAATGAAGCAGCCATTACCGAAGCAGGCAGTTCCATTATGGACGGATTGAAAAACATGATTGCCAGCGGCAATGTAAAAGATGTTGCAAGTCTTTTTAACAACCAGGGCGGAGACATTGCCAACCATCCGGCAGCGCAGCAGATACAAGGTGGTTTTATTCAAAACCTGATGGGCAAATTTGGATTGAACGAAGGAGCGGCCAGCGGCATTGCGGCCAGCCTGATACCGATGGTTTTGCAAAAGCTCGTTCACCAAACAAATGATCCCAATAACAGCAATTTCAACATTCAAAATATTATCGGAAGCCTTACCGGTGGCGGTGGTCAGCAAGCAGCAGGTGGCGGCGGGCTTGATATACAGGGCATCTTAAGCCAGTTTACCGGTGGTGGAGCCGCAAACGCTGGCGGCGGCGGTGGCATACTGGATACCTTAAAAGGCTTAATGGGCAAATAATTTCAAAAAATCCGTAGACTATTTTCTACAGTTTAAAGCACTTTTTCAGAAGTGCTTTTTTTTATTCCATTCTAAAAGTGCAGGCTGGCAGCCAGCAGGCTTTCGCTGCAAACCCTTATGGTGTTTGCGTTTCAAGCGAATTGCAATCTGAAAAACTGCAATGGCCGTATATAAGCGGATGGCGGTTAGCGGGGAGCTTTAAACCTTTTTTAACCAAATCCATCATACTAATGGCACCTGTTTTGCGTTATACATACAGAAGTTCTAATAAAGACTCTCTCTCTCATAAGCAGTCAATTTTCTCATAAGCAGTTAGTTTTGGTTAACGGCCCCTGTTTCTACAGGGGCTTTTCTTTTATACGGCAGTCCTCAGTAACCTGATGTTACAGATTCCGTACGCAATACTGCTTGCCAGTACATCTGCTATAATATCGCCCTGGTCAAAACTCCGGTTGGGTATATAATCACGCTGAATAAATTCCAGTGCGATGCCATTAACTGCCGCAACCAGGTAAACAATGAAAAAGATGGTTTTAAGTTTTGCTGGTGGTTTTCCTTTCAAAAAATAATAATAACACCAGAGCCCGGTAAACCCGCCAAACAAAACGATGTGCACTATTTTATCGAGGTTGGGAATATTGAAAAGCCCGCCGGAAGGAAGGGTAGATCCGGGAAGGCATAGTAATACCTGGATCATTATCGTCCACGCGATTGCCCAAAATGATTTGCTTAGTAAACGGTTGATCACGCCTGTTTTTTTGCTAATCTAAAACAATTAAAATAAAAGCGAAGGAGTAATTGAAGGTCAGGCTTTACCTACCACGTAGATGGGCATGGTAGGCGTTTTGCTGCCGCCTGCCAGTTCCAGGGTAATGGCAAAAGCCTGTGCTTTGGGTATGTTTTTCATTTTTACCAGGCCATTGGCTTCGTTCATATTCAAAGTACCTGCATCTACCGGCACACCATCTACAATGGCCCATAACTGGTATTGCTTGCCCGTAACCGGCACCGGCAAATTGTTTACCAGCAGGTATACATCTTTGGTCTGCTTGTTCCAGTAAACGGTAGTTAGACTTTGTGGTGCCACCGGCTGTCCTTTCAGTGCAATGATGGCCATGTTACTGTCCTTAACAAGATCAAGGCTCTTTTCATACAAATCAATTTTGGTTTGCATGATAGTTGTATTCTTCGCGGTTTCCTGGTTGCTGGCAATTAAATCCTGCAACTGCGCAAGGGAAGTCTTATACTGGTTGTAATAATATACATTCAGCAGGGTGCTGCCCAGCAGTAAAATAATGGAAGCGGCAGCCATCAGTTTTGCAATACTCAGGGTACGTACCGGCGTAAGCGGTTGCATGGTAACGGCAACAGGCGCGTTCTTGCCAATTGGCGGAGCTGCTGTTTTCAGATCAAGCTCGCTCCAGATTTTTTCTTTTACAGCAGCAGGAGCTGGCATGGCATTGCCCAGGGCTTGTTGTTCGAGGTTTATTTCAAAAGCCTCCCTGGCAGCCCTCAATTCAGCATGTGAAGCAGAGAGTTGTTCAAACTCAATGCGCTCTTCGTTGCTGGCCAATCCCAGCACGTAGCTTTCAACAATACCGCTTGATATGTATTCCTGTATATTCACTTTAGATAATCTCTCAATTGTATTAATGCACTTCTAATTCTTGTTTTTACCGTTCCCAGCGGCAGGTTTTCTATCGCCGCAATTTCTTCGTGTGTGTATCCTTTAAAATAGGCCAGGTCTATCAATACACGGTGTTCCGTCTTTAATTTACCCACTACTTTTTTAAGCCCGATATTGTCTACACTCAATTGGGTAGATGCCCCGCCCTTATCAAGGTATTCGCCTTCCGGCAAAGATTGGTTTTTCTGGCTGTTCTGGTAGCCTTTCGACCTGACCATATCGATGGCTAAATTACGGGCTACATTCAGCATCCAGGTAAACAAACGGCCCTTGCTGGGGTCGTAGCTTTCTATTTTCCGCCAGATGTTTACAAATACCTCCTGCAAAACATCATTGGCCACTTCTTTGTCCGGCACCACCTGCAATACGATACTATAAAGGGCACCAGCGTAATTGTCGTACAGATAGCTAAAGGATTGCTGATCCCTTGCTTTCAGTGACAACACCAGTTCCTGTTCATTGTATGTAACAGTATTGTTCAAATCTGGTTAGTGGTTTGTGGAATGCGCTTTTGCTATGTATTCAAAAGCCGCCACTCCATATACGGAATTATAAATATTGTGGATTGTTTTACCCGCTTATCCAATAACTGCCTGGTAAGCAGCTTTGTCCATTAATTTGGCAACGTCTGCCGGGTTGCTGACCGTCATTTTAATCATCCAGCCTTCTCCATACGGATCGGTATTCACCAGTTCGGGCTGGTTGGCCAGTGCCGGGTTTACTTCATTAATGGTACCCATTACCGGCAGGAACAAATCACTCACTGTTTTAACTGCTTCCACGGTACCGAAAACAGCTTCTGCTTCCAGCGATTTGCCAACGGTTTCTATTTCAACATAAACGATATCTCCCAATTCACCCTGTGCAAAATCGGTAATGCCAATGGTTGCAATATCCCCTTCGAGGCTTATCCATTCATGGTCTTTGGTGTAGCGGAGGTTGTCCGGTAAATTCATAACTGATAATTTTTATGCTGCAAAGGTTAAGAAAACTGACCGAAATTATTTCAACTGTTTACCGGAAGTTTTGAAAAGTCCGGTGTAAATGGTGCGGAGCTTGTCTGACTGGCAGAAAATTGCAGGGCAAACAACCTTTGTACAAGCTGGCATGATGAATTGCCGAACCATCAAACCTGGTTTTAACCTCATATCTTTAGACCTTGTATTTTTATAACCTTTTATTTTGTGTATGAGAATTGAACACCTGGCAATCTGGACCCATCAACCCGAGATCTTAAAAGTTTTTTACGAAAAGTTCTTCAATGCCCGTTCGGGCGAAAAATACCACAATCCACGGAAGCATTTCAATTCCTGGTTTCTCTCCTTTAGCGATGGCGCCCGGCTAGAGCTGATGCAGATGCCCGGAATTCCTGCCAACCAGCACGATGTATTGGAACAATATACGGGCCTGATTCATTTTGCCATCAGTACCGGCAGCAAAGAAAAGGTGGATGCCCTAACAGCTGCCATTGAACAAGACGGCCACCGGGTAATTGGAGCGCCCCGCTGGACCGGCGACGGCTACTATGAAAGCGTAGTGCTGGATCCTGATAATAACAGGATAGAAATAACAATATAACCCAATG
>Ga0075026_100000445_pt1 | contig 16357 bp, 10 predicted proteins | sample Str012_2_FD_71392 | JGI IMG/M metagenome (GOLD analysis project Ga0075026, IMG submission 71392) | Freshwater sediment microbial communities in response to fracking from Pennsylvania, USA - Straight Creek_MetaG_SC_2012 | ecosystem: Environmental > Aquatic > Freshwater > Creek > Sediment...
GGTCTCGATCTCGAAACCGTCGCCCCACTGCTTGGCACCATCCGTGTCGGGGATCGACGGGTCACGCAGGTCGAGCACACCGACGATGTCGCGCCAGAACGCGTTATAGCCGTAGCAGAGGTCGGTGTAGCGAGTGCCGAACAGCACGTTGGTCGTGGTGTTGAGGAACCAGTTGCCGAGCTTGCGGAAGGGAGTGATGTCCTCGCTACCGCCATGCTGGACGAAGCGCGTGCCCTTCGCGAAGTCAGCGCCTTCGATGAGGACGGCGACGTAGCGCGCGATCTCGGCGGGGTCTGCAGACCCGTCGGCGTCGAACATGACGACGATGTCGCCCGTGGCAGCCATGAAGCCGCACGCCAACGCGTTGCCCTTGCCGCGTCGCGTCTGCTGAACCACGGTGATTCCGGGCATCACGCGACGCGCAGTCTCGATGGTGCCGTCAGTGGAGTTGCCGTCCACAAGGATGACTTCGTGGACCTCCGGCAGCTCCGGCAGCACGACCTCGAGGTTCTTGGCCTCGTTGCGTGCCGGTACGACCACGGAGACCCGCGGCGTACGGCTCCGGCTCGGACGCTCCCCAGCGTCGAACCCGGACTGGATGGACCACGTGCTCATCAGTTGCTCCCATTCCGGCGCCAGGACCTTGCCCCTCGTCCTGTGTGCCGGCCGTCTCGTCGACGTCCCTCCAGCACCTTGCGCACAGTCAGTAATCATAGGCGCGAGACATGTCCTTGAGGTTTCGGCCAAACGACTGATACCCGACTCCTCTGCGTGGTCATTCGGTCCCATTTCCGTTGTGCCCCATACACAGAGCGTGATGGACTCACCCGCATGGGTGTATGACGCAGGCCACAGAAGCGCACCGTGGCGGTGACCGGCGGGAGGCTCTGCGGAACTACTCCTGAGTAGGTCCAGAGCGAGCGTCGAGGACTCTGCGATGGAGCGAGTCAGGACGGATCAGGGCATAGCGGTCGTCTCGCCGCCTAGACCATCGACCGAGAGTCTCCGGACGGTGGCGCAGAGTCAGATCTGACAGCCCGGGCACCAGAACAGGCGACGTCCGGCCCACTCCTGATCGGCGATGGTGGACCCGCAGCGCAGACACGTGCGGCCCGAGCGTCGATAGACGTAGACCCCCGTCTCCCGCCGACGTCGACGCAAGGTCGGCGTGTCCTCGCCGCCGTCGAGATCGGGGTCGTCGGTCACCGGTCGATCCGTGTCGAGCTCGGCGAGTCGCGGCCGGTCGTCGGGATCCACGGTCACGATGCGACCACGGCGGACGCCGTCCTTCATGAGGAGCACGATGTCGTCCCACATCGCGTCGAGGACCTCGGGAACCATGTCGCGACCTTCGCGGAACGGCGAGACACCGTGTCGGTAGAGCAGCTCGGCGCGGTAGATGTTGCCGATTCCGGCGATCACCGATTGATCCATGAGCAGGGAACCGATGGGTGCGCGGCTGGACAGGATGCGACGTCGCGCCCTGTCGGGCTCGGCGTCGCGGCGCAGCGGGTCAGGGCCGAGCCGCGCCACAATCGCGTCGCGGCCATCGGGGCCGACGAGGTCGCAGGCGGTCGGCCCGCGCAGGTCGGCGTACCAGTCGTCGTTCTCGAGGCGGAGACGCAGTGCACCGCGCGGTTCGGGCGCGGGTTGTCGCGCCTTGAGGAAGCTGCCGTACAGCCCTAGGTGCACATGCAGCACCTGGTCACGCTCGAACTGGACGAAGAGATGCTTGCCCCAGGCATCGACGAGCTCCAGCACGGTGCCGTCGATCAGCTCCGCACCCGACGCGAACCGTCCCTGGGGGCTGCTGGCATGCACCACGGTTCGAGCAAAGGACCGGTGCAACCCGCGAGCGAGGCGGTGGACGCTGTGGCCCTCGGGCACGGGACTCCTTCACGCGAGGTGGATGGTGCTCGGACGACGTAGATCGGGCTCACCGGATGGATCTGGCGGCGACGAGCATCGTGACGCGGGAGCGCAGCGGTACGGTCGCGAGGTGGCAGCCACCCCGTCCCCCGGTGCGGGGGGCCCAGACCCTCAGTCTCCCGGCTCGCGCGACGACGAGCATCCCGACGATCGAGCCCTGGATCGCCTCGCCGACCGCGGGCCGTCACGCGTCGGCGTCGACGGCGCACTCCGGGCCCGCGACGTGTCGCGCCCGACGCCCACCCAGCTCGCCCAGGCGCAGCGTGGCATCACGATCCGCCGCGCCCGGCCCGTCGACACCTGATCGCACGTCCGGGCCTCCGGTGCGCCCGCACCGAGTGTGGCCAGGAGTCAGACCGAACCGGTCTCCTCGTACGACGACACCATCGCGATGCGACGTACGTGCCGCGGATCTTCACTGAACGCCGTGGCCACGAAGGCGTCGACGATGGCGAACGCCGTGGCCTCGTCGTGCATGCGGGCCCCGATGCCCACGACGTTGGCGTCGTTGTGCTGACGGGCCAGCGTGGCGGTCTCGACCGACCAGGCGAGCGCGGCCCGAACGCCGCTCACCTTGTTGGCCGCGATCTGCTCGCCATTTCCTGATCCGCCGATGACCACCCCGAGACTGCCGGGCGTGCCGGCTACCGCCTCAGCGGTCTCGATGCAGAACGGCGGATAGTCGTCCTGGGCGTCGTAGGTGAAGGCCCCGAGGTCGACGACCTCGTGACCGCCCGACGTCAGGTGCGCGGACAGGGCGGTCTTGAGCTCGTACCCGGCGTGGTCGCTGCCGACGAAGATGCGCATGGGGCAGATCGTGCCAGCCCGGACGTTGCCGTCGCAGGCCCGGCCCCGCCCCCACACGCCCGGGCATCCCGGAGCGACGACGATGAAGGCCGGAATTGTTGCGCTCTATGCAACGAAGGTCACCTTCACCGCACGTTCCGCCGGGCCACTTTTCTGCTTGTGGCCTAGGTGAAGATGGGCGACTCGGTGCGGGTGCGCTTGATCTCGAAGAAGCCGGGCGTGGCGGCGACGAGCAGCGTGCCGTCCCAGAGACGCGCTGCAGCCTCGCCGGAGGGGATGCGTGTGATGACCGGACCGAAGAAGGCGACCTGGTCGCCGTCCGGACCCGGCACGTGGATGACCGGGGTGCCCACGTCCATGCCGACCGGGTCCATGCCCTGGTGGTGGCTCTCGCGCAGTGCGTCGTCGAACTCGGTCGACGTCGCGGCGTCGGCGAGCTCGGCAGGAAGGCCGACCTCGGCCAGTGCCTTCGCGATGACGTCGGCGTAGTCGCTGTTGCCGCCGGGGTGGATGAGGGTGCCCATCGCGGTGTAGAGCGGGAGCACGACCTCCTCGCCGTGCGCGAGCCGGGCGGCCGTGACCACCCGGACCGGGCCCCAGCCGAGCTCGAGGAGCTCCTTGTAGGACTCGGGCAGATCGTCGCGGCCGGAGTTGAGGACAGACAGCGACATCACATGCCAGTGCACGGTGACCGGTCGGACCTTCTCGACCTCGAGCATCCAGCGCGAGGTGGCCCACGCGAACGGGCAGATCGGGTCGAACCAGAAGTCGGCGGTCACGGTCGGGGTCTCGGACGACGTCTCGTTGATCATTCAACGAGGATACGCCGGAGGACCCGCTCCGGCACAGTGTGGTCGCCTCACGCGGCCGGTCTGTGCAGGAGGAGCTGCCCGGTAGTCCGTGGCGTACGGTGCGTGGCCGGGCAGAACCGGGTCATCGTGCGAAGATGTCCGGGCGCAGTCGGCCACCCGCCGCGCGCATCCGGTCCGGGGCCTTGAGGCTCTGCGAGACCTTGACGACGAAGGAGTCGACTCCGGTGACGGACACCAACATCACGCGTGCCGAGGCGAAGGAGCGTTCGGCGCTCGTCTCCGTGGCGTCCTACGACGTTCACATCGACCTGACCGGGGCGACCGCCGAGGCCGCGGCGACCTTCCCGAGCACGACGACAGCGACGTTCACCGCGACACCCGGCGCCAGCACGTGGATCGACCTGATCGCCCCGTCCGTGCGACGGGCGACTCTCAACGGTGTCGATCTCGACATCGCGACGTTCACGGGCAGCCGGCTCCCGCTGTCGGGACTTGCTGCCGACAACGTGCTCGTCGTCGAAGCCGACTGCGCGTTCATGCGTACGGGAGAAGGCCTCCACCGATTCGTCGACCCGGTCGACAAGAGCGTCTACCTCTACAGCCAGTTCGAGGTAGCCGACGCCCGTCGGATGTACGCGTGCTTCGACCAGCCCGACCTCAAGGCCTCCTTCGTCCTCACCGTGACCGCGCCCGACGACTGGCAGGTCGTGTCGGCGTCGCCGACGCCCGAGCCGGTCGCGGCCGGCGGCTACACCGCCACCTGGTCGTTCGAGCCCACTCCGCGGCTCTCGACGTACATCACAGCCCTGGTTGCCGGGCCCTACCACGTGGTTCGCGACGAGTACGTCGGCCCTCACGGCACATACCCGCTCGGCGTCTTCTGCCGAGCCAGCCTTGCCGAGCACCTGGACGCGGACGAGGTCTTCACGGTCACCAAGCAGGGGTTCGAGTTCTTCGAGTCCGCGTTCGCGACGGCCTACCCCTTTGCGAAGTACGACCAGCTCTTCGTGCCCGAGTTCAACGCGGGCGCGATGGAGAACGCCGGATGCGTCACGATCCTCGAGGACTACGTCTTCCGGTCCCGCGTCACGGACTTCGCCTACGAGCAGCGCGCCAACACCGTGCTGCACGAGCTTGCGCACATGTGGTTCGGCGACCTCGTCACGATGACGTGGTGGGACGACCTGTGGCTCAACGAGTCCTTCGCGGAGTGGGCCGCGCACTACGCCAACGTCGGCGCCACGCGCTACCGCGACGCGTGGACGACCTTCCTCATCCAGCGCAAGGGCTGGGCCTATCGCCAGTCGCAGCTCTCGTCGACTCACCCGATCGCTGCCGACATGGTCGACCTCGAGGCAGTCGAGGTGAACTTCGACGGCATCACCTACGCGCAGGGCGCGTCGGCTCTCCGACAGCTCGTCGCGTGGGTCGGCGAGAAGGAGTTCCTCGCCGGCCTCACGTCCTATTTCGCCAAGCACGCGTGGGGCAACACCCAGCTCGCCGACCTTCTCGTCGAGCTCGAACGCTCGAGCGGTCGCGACCTGTCCGACTGGTCGACGTCGTGGCTCGAGACAGCAGGCGTGACCCTCCTGCGACCGCAGCTCGAGGTCGACTCCGAGGGCATCCTCACCAGCGCCGCCGTGCTTCAGGAGCCCCCGACGTCGCCTCCCGGCATCGCCGAGATCCTCCGCCCGCACCGGATCGCGATCGGCCTCTACGACCGCACCGAGCGTGGGCTCGAGCGCGTCCGCCGCATCGAGGTCGACGTGGTCGGCGCGCGCACCGAGGTGCCCGAGCTGGTCGGCCTGGCCCAGCCGGACCTCATGCTGCTCAACGACGACGACCTCACGTTCGCGAAGATCAGGCTGGACGAGCGGTCGCTGCGGACCGCGATCGAGTCGATGGCGACGCTGAGCGGCTCGCTCCCCCGTGCCCTGATCTGGGCAGCGGCGTGGGACATGGTGCGCGACGCCGAGATGCCGCTCGGTGACTTCATGGCACTGGTCGAGGCGGCGCTGCCGACCGAGACCGACATCAACGTGATGACGACCCTGCTCGCCCAGGTGCGCACGGCGATCGAGGTCTACTCCGGAGTCGGCAAGCGCGACGGCTACCGCGACCGGTGGGCTGCTCTGTCACTCCAGCTCCTCACCGCAGCGGAGCCGGGGAGCGACCTGCAGCTGTCCTTCGCCCGCGCCTACGCCAGCGCTTCCCGTACTCCGGAGCAGGCCGCCGTCGTACGACAGTGGCTCTCGGGTGACGCGCCGGTCGGGCTGACGATCGACACCGACCTGCGATGGACGCTGCTGCAGCGCCTCGTCGCGCTGGGTGAGGCAACCGAGTCGGAGATCGACGCTGAGCTCGCCAACGACGACACGGCGACGGGACGTCGACAGGCGGCAACCGCCCGGGCCGCGATCCCGACCATGGAGGCGAAGGAGGCGGCGTTCGCCGCAGCCGTCGAGAGCGACGACCTTCCCAACGCCATGCTCGTCGCCACCGTGACCGGCTTCGCACAGTCTGACCAGCGTGAGCTCTCCCGGGCCTTCATCGACCGCTACTTCGCCGCGCTGCCCGAGGTCTGGACCACGCGCACCAACGAGACGGCTCAGACGATCGTGCTGGGTCTCTACCCGGGCACGCTCGTGGAGCAGGCCACGCTCGACGTCACCGATCGCTTCCTGGCGCGCGACGACATCCCGGCGGGCGCACGTCGTCTGGTCAACGAGGGACGCGACGGCGTCGAGCGCTCCCTGCGTTGTCAGGCGCGCGACTCCTAGTACGGCACTGACTCACGGGCTCGACCCCGTGGCCTCCAGCCGGGGGTCGCGGGGTCAGGCTCGTTCGAGGTGACGGACGTGCTGACGACGTCCGTGATCGCCCAGGATCTGCAGCCCGTTGACGATGCCGCCGACCAGGTCTCCCGCGGCGAACGACGAGGTCATCGCCAGCGCGGCGAGCGCACAGGTGCGGTCGCTGACCTGGGCGGTGGCTCGGGTCCCGGTCACGATCTCGAGACCTCGGGCGGCCGTGTCCACGGCCACCAGCACGGTGTCGGGAGCGGTCGTGCCGCTCTGTGCGAGCAGCGACTCGGCACCCGCGCGACCGTGGTCGAGCCGCCCGACGTGCAGGAGGAAGTGGAGTCCGGTTGCCTGCTCCGCGGCGGCTACCGCCTCTGCGAGGCGGGCGCGTTGGACCTCCGACAGGGAGTCACCAGGAGGCACTGGTGCCACCGGTCTGGTCGGACGTGGCATCGACCGCAGGCTCGGCCGCGGAGATCGCCGCACGGTCCGCCGGGCCGTCGCCGCCGAGCACGAACGGCTCGGTGGTCAGACCGTCCCCGAGGTCGGTGCGGCCGGACCTCGTCCAGCTCGGGGCCAGGACGAGCAGGTAGATGACGGCGGCGATGGCTACCGGGATCCCGACGAAGACGAGGATCGCCTGGCCGATCGACATGAGGTCGGTCTGCTCGCGCGGCCCGACCGGCTCGATGGCATAGGCCGGGGCAGCCAGCAACGTGGTGAGCATGGCCGTGCCGCCCGCGACGGCCGCGACACGGGGGCGCGAGACTCCGCGATGGCGACGGGCCTGAGGACGCGCGAGGGCTGCTGGATCGTGGAGATCTGCCAGGGGAGCTGCCATGTCCTCGATCTTATGGGCCGGACCCCTCCCACCACGCCAGGACGAGGGCCAGGGTGCGGCCTTCGCCCGCTCTCGAGCGGTGGCTGACAACGCGGAGTCCATCCTCGTCAGCCGGTGACCGTGTGGACGAGCCGGCGCAGCAGGGCGATGTCAGGGAGGTCGTCGATCAGGACCGGTGTGCCCGAGGAGTCGGTCAGGGGTACGCGCCAGTTGGGGTACTCCTGGTCGGTCCCTGGCTGGTTCTGCGCCGCGCGGTCGCCCACCGCGTCGGCGAGCGAGATCGCCAGCAGCCGCGACGGCGTACGAGCGAGGTATCGGTGGAGTGCTTCGACCACGTCCTCGGTCGTGGCGCCGTCGCGCAGCAGACCCGCACCGCGCAGCGCATCCATCCACCGCCCGAGGTCGCGCTCGTGGGCGGCCAGCTCGTCGTCGTACGACGTGGTCAGGAGCCCGAGCTCGTGACGGAGCCGGACGTGCTCACCGTCGAGGAACCCGGCCGTGGGCGGCAGGTCGTGGGTGGTGACGCTGGCGAGCGTGAGGTCGCGCCAGCGTTCCGGTGCCAGCGGCCCGCCGTCAGCGTCTGCCTCGAACCACAGGATCGACGTGCCGAGGATCCCGCGGTCGCGCAGGGTGTCCTGCACCCAGGCCTCGACCGTTCCGAGGTCTTCACCGATCACCACGGCTCCGGCTCGCTGCGCCTCGAGCGCGAGGATCCCGATGAGCGCGTCGTGGTCGTAGCGGACGTAGGTACCGGCGTTGGCCGGCATCCCGCGAGGTATCCACCACAGCCGGAAGAGCCCCAGCACGTGATCGATGCGGATGCCGCCCGCATGCCTGAGCACGGTGCGCAGCATGTCGCGGTAGGGCACAAAGGCCTGCTCCGCCAAGGCATCTGGGCGCCACGGCGGCTGCGACCAGTCCTGGCCCATCTGGTTGTACATGTCCGGCGGAGCCCCGACTGCGACGTCCTTCGCCAGCACGTCGCGCAGTGCCCAGGCATCAGCGCCTTCAGGGTGCACACCGACGGCGAGGTCGTGCATGACGCCGATGGCCATACCGGACTCACGAGCCGTCTCCTGCGCGGAGGCGAGCTGCTCGTCGAGCACCCATTGCAGCCACTCGTGGAACTCCACGCGTTCGGCGAGCTTCGTCCTCGCGGCCTCGGCCGCGGCTCCGTGCGGGTCGGCAAGCTCGTCGGGCCAGTCGGCAGGCTCGCCGTACTCGTCTCCGAGCGCACACCATAGGGCGAAGTCGGCGAGTCCCTGACCTTCACGCTCACGGAACTCGTCATAGGCGGCCTGGCGCCCGGGCAGCCGGGGGACGAGGCGCACGAGCTCGAGCGCGGCGCGTTTGGCTGCCCAGACCGGGTCGCGCTCCAGCAGGTCGGCGGACCTGTTCGCGAGGTGCATCGCGCTGGCAAGCTCCGCCACACGCGCTCGGCCGACCTCGGGGAGGTAGGAGAACTCCGGCACGTCCTCGACCCGCAGGTAGATGGGGTTCGCGAAGCGCCGGGTGACGGGGAGATAGGGCGACGGTGCCATCGGGGGCACCGGCGACGCTGCGTGGAGCGGGTTGACCAGCACGAAGTCCGCGCCGAGCTCGCGACCGCTCCAGGAGCAGATCTCGGCGAGGTCGGCGACGTCACCGAGGCCCCAGGAACGGCTCGAGCGCACGGAGTAGAGCTGGGCGGCGAACCCCCAGCCTCGACGATTGCGCAGCGGTGCGGGCATCTCGAGCCGACGCGGCGTCACGACCAGGGTCGTACTGGTCGTCGACGACGATCCGTCGACCGCGATGAGCTCGGCATGCAAGCGGTGCCACCCGGTGGGCAGGTCCACGGGGAGCGCGAACGTCGCCTCGCCCACGAGGCCGCCGTCGACCTCCACAGGCTCGACCCAGCGGTCGACCTGACTCACGTCCGAACGGCTCCCGCCGTCTTCGAGGGCGACGACCAGACGCGCGCTGTCACCGTGCGGAAGGTGGACCCAGCACGTCGCAGCATCACCCTCGCGGGCGACGAAGACGGGAGGAAGTGTCCTGCGCCAGTCCCGCATCCGGCGCTCGTCGAGCGCGGCCGCGATCGACGACGGCGACGTGGCGTCGACCCCCAGAGCGGCGAGGACTGCGACGACCGTCTCGTCCGACACGGCCTGGTGGGCGCCGGCCTGGTCCCAGAACTCCGTAGCCACCCCGAACGCGGCCGCCAGGGCAGCGAGATCACTGTTCACCCTGCCATCTTGGCCGCATCCGCACCCCGATGACCACCCTGGGGTCCTCAGGATGTAAACGGTGTCACCCGAAGGTCGAGCTGACCGACAACGGGGTGACCGGTCAGATGCCGAGGATGAGGGCGTCGAAGGTCTCGGGAGGGCGCAGGGTGGAGAAGTAGTAGGCCTCGGCGGACTCCCAGCGGCTGTGCCAGTAGGCGTTGTCGTCGGGGCGCTCGGCGAGACGACGCAGCCGGGTCGCTCGGTCGACCTCGACGAGCACAGCGAGGTCGACGAGGTCAGCGAGCTCGGCCCGGGCGCTGTAGACGCCGTCGACGAGGATCACGTCGCGTGCCTCGATCTCGAGCAGCTCGTCGGACAGCCCGCCGATGTGGGACTCCCCCGACCAGTCGTAGGGGTGGAAGACGGCCGGACGGTCACCGCGCAGCGGCACCAGTGCCTCCGCCCGAAGTCGCTGCCAGTCGAAGTACTGAGCGGCACCGGTCGCGGCGTGCAGGCCCCGCCGTTCGCTGTCGTCCATCGGTCGGTAGAAGTCGTCTCCCGACACGACGGAGGCTCCGAGCTCGAGCGCCAGCTCGGCCGCCAACGTCGACTTGCCGGAGCCGCTGCGTCCGTCGATCGCGACCAGGACGGGGAACTCCGAGCTCGCCGTGGCCGAGGCGATGGCTCGCACGAGGCCGTCCCGATCCATCCGTGTCACCACGTCCTCATGGTGCCCTCATGCCGACCCGATTGTCGCCACCTAGGGTGGTCGCGTGCCGACCTACCCCGAAGCCCCGCGTCTCGAGATCGCCGACGACTACAGCGGTGTACTCGTCCCTGACCCCTACCGCTACCTGGAGGATGCGAGCGACGCCCGCACGGCCGCGTGGGCGTCAGCCCAGGCGGACCTGCTGGACGAGGAGCGGGCGAGCTGGAGCACCGTCGACCACTTCCGCGAGCACGTGACGGCGCTCGTGCAGGCGGGCGGGATCTCTCCGCCCTACTTCCGGGGTGACCGCTGCTTCTTCATGCGGCGTCAGGGTGACCAGCAGTTCTCGGTGCTGTGGACCATCGACCCCGACGGCACCGAGCGCGTCCTGATCGACCCCATGGAGCTCGACCCCACCGGACTCACCACGCTCGACTCCTGGCAGCCGAGCAAGGAGGGCGACCTGCTCGCCTACCAGCTCTCGGAGGGTGGCACCGAGGAGTCGATCGTCCGTGTGATGGAGGTCGCGACCGGTGTCGTCGTCGACGGCCCGATCGACCGCGCCCGCTACTCCCCCATCGCGTGGCTGCCCGGCGGCGAGTCGTACTACTACGTCCGTCGTCTGGACCCGGCAGCGTTGCCTGCCGGCGAGGAGCAGTTCCACCGCAGGGTGTGGCTGCACCGGGTCGGGACGAACCCCGACCTCGACGTCGAGATCTTCGGTGCGGGACGCACCATGACGAACTACTACGGCGTCTCGGTGAGCGTCGACGGCCGGTGGCTGCAGATCTCGAGCTCAGAGGGCACGGAACCCCGCAACGACCTGTGGTTGGCGGACCTGACGACGTCGTCGCTCGAGGCGCCCGTGCTCGTCGAGGTGCAGATCGACGTGGATGCCAACACCTCGTTGTCGATGGGACGCGACGGCCGTGCCTACGTCGGCACGGATCGCGACGCACCGCGTGGACGAGTGGCTGTCGTCGACCCGACCACGCCGCAGGTCGAGCACTGGCTCGACCTCATCGTCGAGGACGACGAGGCGGTGCTCGAGGACTTCGCCGTCGTCGACGGTGACGAGCTCGACCGTCCGTTGATGGTGGTCGCTCGTACGCGACACACCGTGGGTGAGCTGACGGTGCACGACCTGCTGACGGGTGAGCAGGTCGGCGTCGTTCCGCTGCCCGGGGTCGGCACGCTCGGCGGCCTGGTCGAGCGCCCCGACGGTGGACCCTTCGTGTGGTTCGTCTACACCGACTACACGACCCAGCCGCACGTCTATCGCTACGACGCCCGCACCGGTGAGGTCTCGCTCTACTCGGCACCTCCTGGCCAGGTCGAGGTGCCACAGATCGTGAGCCAGCAGGTCACGTACACGTCGGCCGACGGCACCGCGGTGCGCATGTTCGTGCTGTCGCAGGACAAGGAGCCCGACCAGCCTCGGCCCACGATCCTTTACGGCTATGGCGGTTTCGGGATCCCGATGTCACCCGGCTTCTCAGCCACGGCGCTGGCGTGGGTGGCGGCTGGCGGCGTCTACGCCGTCGCATGCCTGCGCGGCGGAAGCGAAGAGGGTGAAGAGTGGCATCGAGCCGGGATGCTCGCCCACAAGCAGAACGTGTTCGACGACTTCCACGCAGCCGCCCAATGGCTGCTCGACGGAGGGTGGACGACGCGCGACCAGCTCGCGATCAACGGCGGTAGCAACGGCGGGCTCCTCGTCGGCGCCGCGCTGACACAGCGCCCGGACCTCTACGGCACCGTGGTGTGCGCCGCACCGTTGCTCGACATGGTGCGCTACGTCGAGTCCGGGCTCGGCCGCACCTGGACCGTCGAGTACGGCGATCCCGCAGTGCCCGAGGAGCTCGCGTGGTTGTTGGGCTACTCGCCCTACCACCGAGTCGTCGAAGGGTCGGACTACCCGGCCACGCTGTTCATGGTCTTCGACAACGACACGCGCACCGACCCGATGCACGGACGCAAGCTGTGCGCTGCGCTGCAGCACGCGACGTCGGCGACGCGCCCGGTGCTCATCCGCCAGGAGGGTGAGGTCGGTCACGGCGCCCGCTCGCTGTCACGAGGGATCGACGAGCAGGCCGACATGCTCGCCTTCATCGCACGCTGGACCGGTCTCGAGCCTCGATAGGCTCGTCGCGTGACCGTCACACACCTGCTCGCATCCGAGACTGCCTGGCAGACGCTGGGCAACTGGCTGCTGAGCGAGGCGTGGAAGCCGGTCGTGACCATCCTGATCGCGGTTGCGATCTGGTGGCTCCTCGGTCGCATCATCAAGCGCGTCACGGTCGATGCGGTGCGCCGCGCCAGCAAGGACCGGCCGGCCACCTTGCGTCGCGCCGAGCACACGCAGGAGCTCACCGACGTGCTCATGGGACAGCGTCGTGAGCAACGGGCGCAGGCGCTCGGTCAGCTGTTGAGCTCGGTGATGACGTTCGTGGTGTTCGGTCTCGCGCTGCTGATCGTGATGACCGAGATCGGCATCGACATCGCACCCTTGCTGGCGAGCGCCGGCGTCGTGGGCGTCGCGCTCGGCTTCGGTGCCCAGACCCTGGTCAAGGACTTCCTCTCGGGCATCTTCCTCGTCATGGAGGACCAGTACGGCCCCGGCGATGTCGTCGACCTCGGTGCGGCGACCGGCACGGTCGAGGAGGTCACCCTGCGCGTGACGCGGATCCGCGACATGTCCGGTGTCGTCTGGTACGTCCGCAACGGCGAGATCCTGCGCGTGGGCAACCGTTCGCAGGGATGGACGATGGCCGTGGTCGACCTGCCGGTCGCCTATAACGAGGACCTCGACCGCGTGCGCCGGATCGTCGAGAAGGTCGGCACGGCGATGGACGCCGACGGTGCCTACGACGGCGTCTTCTTCGGTACGCCGACGTACGCCGGGGTCGAGAGCGTGAGCGGTGACGCCGTCTTCGTCCGCGTCACGGCCAAGGCCGCGCCCGACCAGCAGATGACGGCTGCTCGTGCACTGCGCGAGCAGATCAAGCTCGCGTTCGACGAGGCGGGGATCCGCATGCCGGTGCTCCAACGCCAGAACCTGCCCGGCATGCCTGGCGCTGGCCCAGCCGCACCACCTCCGCGAGGCTGAACCCGCAGTAGCGAACGTCGGGAGCGGGACCGCACCGAGGCGGCCCCGCTCCCGACGTCTTCGTCGTCTCAAATGATCAGCGGACGAGCAGCGCCCTCGTCGGGACCGACGGCGATCCGCCCCCTCCTGCGTTGAACGCCTGCACCCTCACGACGTAGCGCACCTTGCTCGTGAGCCCGGTGACGGTGAAGGACGTCGCGGAGGCACCGGCCTTCCTGGCGTAGGTGGTCCACGTGCGACCGCCGTTGGTGGAGAGCAGGAACTGATAGCCCAGGATCAGGCTGCCGCCGTTGCGTGGAGGCGACCAGGTCACCCTGATCTGCTTCGTCCCTGCGCTGGCGCTGACGCCGGTCACCCGGGTCGGCACCCTGAACGGCACGACCTTGCCGGAGCTCAGCGAGATGGGGCCGGCGCCGGCCTTGTTGATCGCCTGCACAGCGAAGGCGTAGGGACGTCCGTACGCAAGGCCGTTGACGACGGCTGTCGTCGCCGCCGTCCCGGTGGTGCGCACGGCCACGGTGAAGCGCGTGCTCGGCAGGATCCGGTAGGAGATGACGTATCCCGTGATCGCGGCCCCGTGGGTGCTCGGCGCTGTCCAGCTGAGCTTTGCGCTCAGTGCGCTGGCCGTGGCGACCAGGTGCGTCGGTGCGCCCGGGATCGTGTACGGCGTCAGTGCGGGCGTGGCGGGCGAGGGGTCGGACTCCCCCGCCGTGTTGGTCGCCGTCACGCGGAACCGGTAGGCCTGACCGTTGGTGAGGCCCACCATGGTGCGGGTCGTCGCCGTCGACGCGGTCGACACCGACGCTGACCAGGTCGCGCCGTTGTCGGTGCTGGTCTGCACGGAGTAGTGGGTGATCGGAAGACCCCCGTTGTCGGGCGCGGTCCACGCCAGCGCGACACTCGCGTTGCTGGGCGTGCCGGTCACGGTGGCCACGGCGCTGGGTCGGATCCTCGGTGCCACGGCCGCCGAGGCGATCGACCAGCTGGCTGTGTCCGCTCCATGGATCGCGGCGACGCGGAACACGTACGGCCCTCGCGTGAACTCAGGGACGGTCGCAGCGTTGGCCGGTGACCCGGTGTCGGCGACGACGGAGGACCAGGTCGCGCCGTTGTCGGTGCTGGCGTCGATCGTGTAGCCCGTGATCGCTGACCCGGAGAGCGGGCCACCGCTCGGCGCAGTCCACGTGAGGTCCGCGCTGTTGGTGCCGGCCGCGGCCTGGACCTCGATCGGCGCACCGGCCGGGTCGACGGCAGGGCTGGACGCGCTGGTCACGACGGAGGCGGCGTTCCACGAGAGCACGCGGTAGGCGTACGTCGACGCGTTGCCGTCGGGGTCGGTGAAGTGCGTCTGGTTCGCCAGCGCCGTACCGATCTGGGTGAAGGCACCCGGGATTCCGTTGACGAGCGGAGCGCGCTGGATGCGGTAGCCGATCTCGCTCTTGTCGTTGCCCCAGCTGGTGTTGATGGCTCCCGAGGGGCTCGGCGGGGTGGGGTCGGTCCACACGATCGTGATCCCACCGGTGCGGGTGAACCACGGCGGCGACGGATCGGGCGCTGTGACGGGCACGTCGACCTTGATCGGCCGCATCATGTCCATCTCCTCGTGACTGAGGATGTGGCAGTGCCAGACGTACTCCCAGCCGAAGTCCATGACCTGGTTGGTGATCACCGGGCTGTACGGGTCGCCGTTGGGCTGGGTCTGCACGAAGCCGTCGCTCATCCCGACCGGCATCGCCGGGTTGGGACTGCGCTTGCTCACAGCGATGCCGAACGGTGCCTGCGGGATGATCGGACGGAACGCCACGATGGTGTCGGACAGCGGGTTGACCCGCACCGTGTCCTTCCAGCCGAGCTCGTTGGCGTCCGGCACCCGGATGATGCCGTCCCAGCTCACCCTGTTGATCAGCTGGACATCGGCGAGGTGGAAGTGGATCGGGTGCGTGTCCACGCCGTTGTGGGTGATCTTCCAGATCTGGATGTTGTCGCCCCACTCGCCGTTGGTGGCCACCTGCACTGCGGTGTCACCGGCCGGCAGCTCGTCGCCGATGAACTCCTCGGTGGGCGGATTCACGTAGGGATACAGCGTGAGGTTCTGCTGGAGACCGGCTGTCGTGGCGGGCGCCTCCACACCCATCGACCCGCTCATGCGGCCATAGACCTTGTCGAAGGCAGCGCCCATCTCGTCGTGCATGGCGACCGAGGTCGTGTTCTTGACCATCACCTCGCCGGCGGCCGTGCTCGACGCACCGTTGAGGGTGTTGAACGTGAGGGCGGTGTCGGTCATGCGCATGTAGCCGTCGTAGGTGTGGCCGTCGAGCGACTGCGAGCCGAAGCTGGTGTTGAGGGCCTTGTTGTAGACCTGCTGTCCCACGAGGATCGGGTGCTGCGACGTCTCGAACACGCCACCGCCGCCGAGCGACGTCGCCGTGAAGGCGACCCGCAGCTTGGTGGTGTCGAACGCCCGAGCCGGCGCCTTCCCGGCCACCTTGATCTGCATGATCGTGCGCGTGTTGGGGCCGTAGCCCTCGGGTGTCGGAGCCGCGCCACCGGTAGAACGCAGGTCGGCGTGGTCGGTGTAGTAATCGTAGCGCGGGTCGCGTGCTGGTGCTGCGGCCGGAGCGTCGTTGTAGAGGATGAGGGTCTGTCCGGCGTACTTCGAGAAGTCGACGATGACATCTGCGCGCTCGGCGGGGCCGAGCAGGAGCGAGTGCTTGTTGATGTTGCCGAAGTCGAACACCGTCGGATCGGTGATGTAGCCGATGGTCGTCGGCGGGATCACCGTCGGCGTGGGCAGGAACCCGCCCTCGGTGCCGATCTGGATCCAGCTCGGGCCAGGGGTGCTGATGGCGGTGTCGACCTGGGGCTCGATGGCAGGGTCCTCCTTGCCTGCCGCGACATCCTTGGCGAGCAGGGCGACCTCGGTGTTGTTCCTGCCGGCCGCCTTGTACAGCGACAGGTTCCAGAAGCGGTCGTTGGCCGCGTTGAGGATCTTCATCCGATAGGTCTTCGGATCGACCGTGAGTGTCGGGTAGGCCGTGCCGTTGACGACCGGCGTGTCCTGGAACGCCTCGGCGCTCATGGACTCGTTGGGGACACCGGGGATCTTCGACCACGAGCTCGGCTCGCACCAGTCGGTGCC
>Ga0075026_100000446_pt1 | contig 16319 bp, 17 predicted proteins | sample Str012_2_FD_71392 | JGI IMG/M metagenome (GOLD analysis project Ga0075026, IMG submission 71392) | Freshwater sediment microbial communities in response to fracking from Pennsylvania, USA - Straight Creek_MetaG_SC_2012 | ecosystem: Environmental > Aquatic > Freshwater > Creek > Sediment...
AAAAAAAAATAGTTGCAAAAATTATTTTCATGAATTTGATTTTTATTAAACCCGTTAAAAATAACAAGCAGGAAGTGTCGACCGGCTTCCTGCTTGTTACGCTAATCTATGTTTACCAAAATTTATTTAATCAGCCACATTGCCGCATTCAAATCATCTTTACCACCAAACTGTGATGCAATGGCTGCCGTATAATTGGCATTGTTATAAGTAATTTCGTCTTGCGGATACTGCCAACGGAGCGGTATCTGGTTATTGGCCGTACCAATGCCCACACCACCCTGGCTAAAAGTTGGAATACCGGTTCTGCGCCAATTGTAATAAGATTCATAACCCGAATTCATAAAGAATGCCACATATTTCTGCGTAAGTATTTGCGTTAAACCGGTGGCAGCATTGTAAGCCACATTTGGATTGGCCATAAATCCATTGATATCAACTGTGGCGGTGCCCAGTACTGTTTTACCATCAACACTGTTAATAGTAACTGTTTGTCCCTGCGTCAACCCATACAAACTCATCGATGCGGCGATACCTTTGTTGTACCAGTCGGAAGCATTTACTCCAGTAATCCATCCCCTGTATGCCGCTTCTGCAATATTGAAACACAGCTCAGGATAACCCAGCAATATATAAGGTTCTGCATTGGCACCCGAAGCAGAAGACATATACCTTGTAAAGCTTAGATTGGAATATTTTCCATCGGTTGAAAAGTTTGACATTACGCCCTGCGACCTGGCATTGTCTTCTCCAACATAGGCCGTAAAATCGCTTGCCAGTTTGCCGCCGCTTATTTGCGCCTGTGCAGGAATAGTGAGTGCAAATGTGCGCGGATCTTTATAAGCAGCCGTTATATTGAAAAATGTCTGGCTGATGTTTTCACAATTGTTATAGGGCGAATAGCCGGCACGATTGGGTGGATAAAGCGTTACAGCCGTGTATTTGTACACCATATTATCACTGTTGGCCGTCATAACAGGATAAGTGGCCGGGTTGCTGATGATGTTGGCAAACTGTGTTTTAATATTCAGGTCGGCATTGTCATCGGCCCTTTTGCTCAGACTAATCAGTACGCGCAGTTTATAAGTATTGATAACTTTACGCCATTGCAAGTTGGTCAAACCATATATGTCGCCGTTGACTACAGTGCCGGCCGGTAAATTTGCCATAATGGTATTGGCAGTATCCAGCAATGCAAGGCAGTTTTTGTACACATCGTGCTGTTTATCATAAACAGGTGTGAGGTTGTTAATATCACCCGCCTGCGACATAGGTATATCACCTAAGCGCTGTGTCATCCATACATATGCATAGGCCCTGAAAAATTTGCTCAGCGCATAATAAATATTGGTAGTTGTGTTGTACTGACTTTTTGCCTGCTCTTCCAGCTTGGTGCAATACCTTACCACATCGTAGGTATGGCTGGTATTGGACCAGTTATAAGTATTCGTTCCGAAGTAATAAGAATAGTTGGATACAATGTTCTGGTTCCAGCGGTATACGTTTGAAATAACGGGTTCTTCCTCACGCAGTGTATTGGCCGCAATGTGGTTAAAAATCAAAGAAGCGGGAACAGTAGAACTTTCTGCTGCTACGTTTGGGTTCGACAACAGGTCGCCTTTCTGGCAACTACTGATGGCGATTGCTGTTGCCAGCAGGCCCATCACGGTATATTTAAAATTAATTTTCATGTCGCTATTTTTAATAATTAGAAACTAAGGTTGATATTAAAACCAAATCTCCTGGCAGTAGTGCTCTGTAGTTGTCCGCCATTGCCCAGCGATCTGTCGGTATCGTTGTAACCAGAAGCAAACTGGTCAAGATCAATATCCTTTCTTTTTGCAAAGTAGAGGAGGTTCCGGCCTACCAGTGAGAATGTTGCGGCTTTGATCAGTCTGCTTTTGGCCAGCATTTTCGCAGGCAGTGAAAAGCCCAGCGTTACTTCGCGCAGTTTTACAAACGAACGATCCGTCATCCAGTATTCATTTACGTTACCAATACCGGAGGAGATAAAATTCTGAACGGTTGTAGCTACATCATTGTCGGCAAATACAATGTCCTTCAGGTTTGTGATTTGCCCGTTTGCATATACCGGTGTACCAGAAACGATTTTTTTTCCTTTGGCAATGTATTTACCGGTTGGTGCCACTGTACCAAGGCTGGTAGTTTGCCATTCTGCCAAACGTGCTGCACCAAAATCGCCGGAAGCGCTTTCAATGGAGGTACCACCATTCATACCATCTTTGTATACTTCATCATAAATCTTTCCGCCAATTCTGCCATCAAACTGAAAACTGAAAATAAAGTTGTGGTAAGAAAAACGGTTGTTGATACCAAATGTAAAATCGGGGTTGGCATAACCAGCAAAAGTATTGTTGCCAATGTCTGACGGAGCCCTTAATGGAAGGCCACCGCTATAAACGATATTGTTGCTGCCATCCCTTACAAAACCGGGCACATAAATGGCATCCAGTCTTTCTCCTTTTGTATACAGGTGACCATTGAAGCCGATTTGTTTTTCATCCTGGTAAATATCTTTTAAAGTTTCTTTGTAAGTAGCATAGTTAACGGCTACATCCCAGTTTAAACCCCGGGCACTTTTTATGGGTGTTCCGCTCAGTGCTATTTCAAAACCCTTTTTCTGGGATGTAATGGCGTTTACATTTTGGGCAGAATAGCTGGTAGAAGGCGCCACATTTAAAGCAAAAATCTGCGGACCGTTCTGGCTGTTAAAATAAGTCACATCCAGTCCAAGCCTGTTTCTTAAAAACTTAATGTCAACACCTGCCTCATAAGAAGAAACATTAAATGGTTTCAAAGCAGGGTTGGCAATGGTGCTGGAATAGTTTGCAGAAGGTGCGCCATTGTAATACGTTGCCAGGCTGTATGCATTCTGGTTGGCATAAGTAGGTCCGTCATATGAACTCAGCAAATCTGTACCATAACCCAGTAAGCCGCCGTTGGTACTGTTGCCGGTAATTTGTGTAAAGGCAGAGGCCACAGTTGGTGCTGTTAAACCACCCTTTACCTGGGCAAAAGATGCACGCAGTTTCAGGAAGGAAACAGCTTTGGGCAGGTTTACATAATCACTGATAACGCTGCTCAACGATACAGAAGGATAGAAAAAAGTATTGTTGCCGGAAGGCAATGTAGACAAATGGTCTACCCTGCCGGTATTTGACAGAGTCAGGTATTTATCGTAGGTAATGTCGAAAGAATAAAATCCACTGTACACCTGCATCTTTGACCCCCATGTAAAAGATGAGTAAGGAACAATAGAATTGGTAAGCGCATACACATTGGGGATAGACAACGCCTTTGTGGTACCATACAATGAATTATAGTTAAAGGAACGTTCGCTGGCGCCTGCAAACGCTGATATATTGAATTTGTGGATTTTCTTATCAACATTCAGGATAAGGTCGGTATTGTTTTCAAACATATTGCGCCTGTCTTCGCGATAGTCTCCGTACCATCCAAAATAATACCAGGGAGTATAGGTGTTGAGGTTGATACCGGCAGGCACCTGTTCTGTCCTTAATTGCGTCCATGTAGTTACCTGCGAGCGGAGACTCAGGCTAACGGCATTGCTGAATTTATAATTCATCTTCACATAGCCGTTGATATCGGTTTTGTCGTGAGAACGCAACCATTTCTTTGCAATAAACCAGGCACTGTTTTCACGGCCATACTCTTGCGCATAAGGAATCAGGTTATTAACACCCTGAGGTCCCTTGTAAATATCTTTCAGATCATCAATATTGTAATCTGCGGATCCGTACACTTTAAACATGTAGATATAAGAATTAGGACCGTAGTTTACATCGGGAATATTGGGACTGGATTGCTTGTTCAGGTTGATGCTGGCTTCTACCCTTAACTTTGGTGTGATATTGTAACCAGCATTCACCGCCATGGTATAAGAATGCAATTTGGTATTGGGCGCCATTCCTTTCTGGTTCATATTCGACAATGAAATACGAATGTCTGAACGGTCGGAAGCTGAGGACAATGAAATGTTGTTGGTATTGATAATACCGGTTTGCATAAACTTGTGAAAATTGTTGGCACCCCTGGCGGTCCATGGCGTTGCTGTTCTGATACCAGTTACCAGGTCGTAAGGGCTATCATATTGTTTTACCGGCTGTCCTTCAAAATGCGGGCCCCACTCAGGCAAACGCTGAGAGTTGTCGTACAATTGATCACCATAACTGTATTTAAAAGTAGTGCCCCTGCCGTATTGCGACTGGCTCTGGGGTTCCGCCAAAAATCCTTTTTCAAAAAGGGTGCTGCTGTTTACATCTATCTGCCAGCCTTTGCCAGACTTGCTTCCTCTCTTGGTTGTAATTACAATAGCGCCGTTCAATCCCCTGAATCCATAAACGGCCGAGGCATTGGTACCTTTCAGTACAGTATATGATTCAATATCATCCGGGCTGATGTTCCAGGTATCTGTATTGACAGGCACTCCATCTACTACAAACAATAAATCCTTACTCCCCCGCAGTACCAGTTCCGGACGGCCAAGCATTTCCGCATTGGCGCCCACCGTTAGGCCTGCCACTTTTCCTGCCAGCGAATTGATGGGGTTTGCATCCCTGGCTTTTGTTAAATCAGCTCCTTTTATTTCCTGTACGGAGTAGCCGATCCTTTTGGCTTCTTTGCGGATACCATAGGCAGTTACTACTACTTCTGTTAATGATTTAGGATCATCCTGCAATACAAAATTGAAATTTGCAGCAGCAGAAAGCGGGAAAGATTTTGCGAAGAAACCAACCGAACTAATGTTCAGCGATTTGTCGGCTTCTGTAAGCCCAATCCGGAAATTGCCCAGTGTATCCGTAATGGTAGACCTGTTGGAACCCGAAGAACGCACTGTGGCGCCGGATATACCAAGGCCGTCTTTATTTTTGACAGTACCTGCAATTATCTTTTCCTGCGAAAAGCCATTTGTAAAAAAAACCATCAACAGCAACAATGCCATTAATATAGTTTTGGATAAAACTCTCATAAGCGTTTGATATTTTGTGCAACATTACAGGGCTTGTGTTACGGAATTGCTAACAACATCTATAAAATGAAAGCATAACATTTTACTCATGCTTTCATAACAATTAGATAACCACCTGATCATTTTAAATTTTTCTTTATTTACATTTACGCAAAAAAAGAAACATGTCTTATGCTGTAAGAAGGGCAATTGAAAAGGATTTGCCAGCCGTGTATGATTGTATCTGCCGGCTGGAAGAAACCAGTTTTAATTATGAAGCCTTTGCATCAATCTATAATAAAAACATCCGGAGCGAAGACTGTATCTGCCTTGTAGCCGAATCGGCAACAAATGGCATTGCAGGCTTTGCAGGCTGTCATATACAAAGCCTGCTGCACCATTGTGGCAAAGTGGCCGAAATACAGGAGCTTTTTGTTGCACAACCTTTTCGCGGATTGGGCATCGGTAAACATTTAATAAAAAAAATGGAGCAGGAATTGCTTGCGCTGGGCTGCGTCTCTTTTGAAGTAACTGCACAAAACAAAAGAACGGAGACACACCGTTTTTACGAAGGCCTGGGATTTACACCCACGCATAAAAAATTTGTAAAGCAATTGGTGAAGACCATGGAGAATATTTCTGTGGGCAACAGCCCAGTTTAAAGTAATTATCTTTTATCGCCGTTTGTATTTTTTACGGGCTGCATTCTTCTTGCGCGGATGCGTATCCTGCGTTGCAGTTCTTTGTATTCCCGGGCAAGACCCGGTAACTGCGAAAGTGTCTTTGAATAGACTTCAACCAGGCGCTGCAATTGCGCTAAATCTGCTTTCAGGCTTTCCGTTCTCATGTCATCAGCGGCTACACCTGCTGCATCTTGAATGAGGTGCTGACATTGCAAAATAAATTTCTGGTGGGCTGCCGGGCTAATGAATGACACAGTAATTGTTCCAGTTTAATTGGTAAAAGCTGCTATTGTCACAAATAAAAGAAAACGCTGCTTATAACTAATTAAATTCAGGTTATCTCTAAATTACCATTTGGTTAAGCAGGCTTTCTTTCCGGCAGTATTTACAAACCCGAGTAATAATCGTAACCCTGCTCTGCCCAGTAATCCTTTGGCCGCTGGTTACTGAATGAGATGCTGCCAATCCGTTTTAAATTTTTGATGCCATATTTAACGGGTATGATTAGCCGCAGTGGCTGGCCGTGTTCTGGCGGCAGCAATTTATTGTTGACTTCATATGCCAGCAATGTCTGCGGATGCAGCGCTCCCGGCATTTCAATACCTACATAATAAGCTTCATCTGGTGTAGCCAGGCCAACGTATTGCATTTTTGCTTCTTCCTGCAGGTTGTAATGATTGATGAAATCGCTGAAGGATACGCCGGCCCAGTGTGAAATCTGGTCCCAGCCTTCTACACATTTAAAATCGAAAACGATTTCTGTTTTAGGCAATTGCATCAGTTCCTGTAGTGTAATATTCAACGGACTGCCATTGATTTTATTTACCACCAGCTTCCATTTTGTGGGATCGAAACTGTCATCTTCCAGTCCTATCAGGCTGTTTACCCTTACTTCTTTGGCAGCCATCTGTACCGGGTAAGTCTTTACCAGGTGTTTATTGCTGAAACTATTTCTGAAAATAAGTTCATTTTTCTCCAGCGCTTTTCTCAATGGCCTGCGGGCTTCTCCTGTAATACCGGCGTTTTCCAGCGGCGATTTATACAACCACCTCCACGACAAAAAGCCAACTACACTCAGCCCTATAAAACCGGTAAAGGCAATAAAGTTGCGGCGGTTGAGCTGCTTTTGTGTAACCTGTTGTAAGGAGATATCCTTTTCAAACGGGTTCTTCTTCAGCAGGCGTTTCAATATTTGTATAATGCTTTTCATGTATGATTTCATATCCGGCCACAACCGATCTGAAATTGTTCCAGCCGGCGATGGCTACTTGTACAATGTGTATAATAAAAAACAACACATACCCAATGGTTAATATAAAATGTTCTACCCGGGCGGCATGATAGCCTCCGCAAAGCCAGGTAAGCCAGTAAAACTGTACAGGCTTGTAAATGGCCAGCCCTGTAATAACCGAACCGAACCCCATAAATACAATGCTGGTATACGCAATGCGCTGCGCCGCATTGTATTTGTTTTGCGGCGGCAGCATCTTCCGTATGTGCAGATCGTGCAGCAACACCTGCCAGGCTTCGCTAAAAGAATGCCGGTTGGGAAGCAATTGCCGCCATTCTCCTGAAACCAACGTATAAAGGATGTAGGCGAGCCCATTGATAAAAAAGAACCACATAAAAAAGAAATGAAAGGCCATGCCTTCTGCAAGCCTTTGTGGAATATTGAATAGTTTATACAACCACTCGGGGAAAAAACGCACAAACCCATGGCCAAACAGGGTGATGGAATATTCGTCATTGGCCCAGTAGATAAGCATACCGCTCCAGATCATGATCATCAGCACCGGAAAATTGACCCAGTGTGTCCACCTGATTGCCAGCGGATGTTTTTCTTTGATGGTCTTTTGGTTCATGTTGCTGCTATGGTTGTCACCCCTAAAATAGGCAAATTCTCCGTTGAAGAATGTCTGCCAGCTTACAGTAAAGATTGACTGTAAGGCCGGCAAAAATCTGGGTGCTGCAACTGAAGATACGTTTAGCGCTTCATTTCAGATTTTATTCGTCGCGGATGGTCTTCATGGTGCGCAGTTCCGGAAAATCTTTGTTCCATTCTCGTGTAATGGGTTTTGCAGTGGGTGTGATGAATATTTCCAGGATAAGCGATACGGTAGCTTCTTTTACATGACCGCCATGCACGGTATAGTCGGGGCCGGCCAGTGTAATGTGCGTGTGTACAATGGGTTTGTTTTCAAAATAGCCAAGATTGCCCTGGAGTGCCAGCACTTCCATTGAACCCTCAAACTTTTTGTATTGATACTTTTTTTCATCAATGTTATAGTAAGCCACTTCCGTATTTTGCACTGCGCCAATGCCCGATATGCTGGCGCCGGGCAATTTTTCCTTTTCCATAAATGCATTCAGGCTGGCAATCAGGGGCTGCCCGCGTTTTAATACCAGCAGGTAATTGTTGCCGTCTTTCCGGTAATCCAAATCCGCCGCCGTAATGGCTGTTTGGGCATTTGCGTTAAACACAACCAGCAACAGGGCTATCAGTGTATACAATTTCATCGTACAAATTTTTATAGCGTTGTACAAAAAACAAATCTATCGGGTAAGGCCCAATTTAAACTTTTTGAGACGAACGGGCTTCACAATTTATACAAAAAAGCTGCAGGCTGTAAAAGGGTTTGTACCGCTTACAGCAGCAAACTACAGTTATGAATGAAATACCAGCCGGTTTGCATTTTCAATTTCATCCTGGTTGATGGTATGCCCCATGTTGTTGTATATTTTTTCCGTAACAGCCGCATTCATCTGCTGCAGAATATTGGTGCTGGCATACACTCTTTCTATTGGCACGTGCGGATCGGGGTTGCTGCTGCCAATGAAAACCGGGGTTTGTGCAAAATCGCCTTTGTAATTTTCAGGATATATTTTATCACCAATTAAACCACCGGTAAACGCTACTACGCCGGCATACTTCGCCGCATTTCTTGTTACGTACTCCAGCGTTAAACAGGCACCCTGCGAGAAACCCAGGAAGTAAATATTTTCTTTCGTTATGCCGTTTTGTTCAATGCTGGCAACCGTATTGCCGATAACTGCCAGTGCAGAAGAGAGCCATGGCTCATTGTCTGCAGGCCGGGCTAGAAACGACAGCGGGTACCAGCTGTTATTGGCAGCTTGTGGTGCCAGCAAGGCAAAATCTTTTACCTCCAGGTGCCCGGCCAGCGACAATATATCTGCTGCGCTGCCGCCACGGCCATGGATCATTACGAGTGCTTTTTTTGCTTCGCTTATTTTCTTCCCTGCTGTTATTATTTTTTCGGAGTGCATTTACTGGTAATTTTTTAAGTTGAGCCGGATGGGCTTCAATGCCTTTTCAATCTGTGTACGGTTGGTTTCAAACTGCGGCGGCAGTTTCAATGCTTCACCCAAATGCGCCGGGTCTTCGTCGGTCGTAAAACCCGGACCCGCCGTTGCCACTTCAAACAAAACACCACCCGGCTCACGGAAATAGATAGACGTAAAATAATTCCTGTCGAGCACCGGTGTTGTATTAAGCATACGCTGCAGAATTTTTTTCCTTACTTCAAGCTGTGCGGCTGCATTTGTCGTGCTGAATGCAATATGGTGTACGGTGCCACTGCCAGCCAGTCCGCGCAGGCTATCCGGTGAGCAAACAACGTCAACATAATTGCCGGGGGTATCTGTTGCCGCAAAACGAAAACGGTTGCCTTTCTCTGCAATTAAAACATGATCCAGTTGCGCTGTTAGCAGGGCGGCGGTGCGTTCGTAGCCTTCTTCCCAAATCTCCACATTGTACAGGCCTTTGATGGAATGTTGCAGCGGTATATGGCCATAAGTAAAGCCTTCTCTTTTGTCCCTGTCGGTAAACACCAGTTCCAGCCCCAGACCATCGGGGTCTTCCAGGTAAATGACCAGTTCATTGCCAAACCTTTCCTGCGGATCTTTGCAGGCGATGCCGGATTGCTTCAGGCGATCCATCCAGTAATTTAAGGAACCGGTTGCCAGTGAAAACGTTGTTGTATTCAGCATACCCTTTCCATGCCTGCCACCGGTTAAGCCCTGGTAAGGAAAAAAAGTAAGGATGCTGCCGGGATGGCCCAGTTCATCGCCATAATAAAAATGATAGACTTCAGGCGCATCAAAGTTTACCGTTTTCTTTACCAGCCTTACGCCCAGGATGCCCGCATAAAAATCAATATTTGCTTGTGCATCCGATGCAATAGCGGTAACATGATGAATACCGGTAATTAATTTTTCCATAAACCCAATGTTGTAAAGTAAAAAAAATGACTGCTAGACAAGCTTTGGTAATATTTTCTCAATTTTGGCGCGGGCAGGTTCATATTGTTTTGGCAAACGAAGGCCCGATCCAAGTGTATCAACGGTTTCGTCCGTGGCAAAACCCGGGTTATCGGTAGCAATTTCAAACAATACCCCGCCCGGCTCCCTGAAGTAGAGCGAATAAAAATAATCGCGGTTAATCTTAGGTGTTATATGCAAACCTTTGCTTTCAATCTTCTCACGAAAGGCCATTTGGGTAGCTTCATCTTTTACACGGAATGCAATGTGGTGGTTGGTTCCTGCAGCCGAAACGCCGGGTGCGCCGCCGGGCAATTCCAGCAGGTCAACAATAGAAGCCGTGTCAATGGCATCGGTTACAAAACGGTAGCGGTTGCTTTCCTGTTTCTGCAAACGGTAGCCGAAAATATCTGTGAGGATGGCAGCAGTAGCTTCGATATGCTTCAGTGTTAGCACCACACTATGAAATCCCTTGGTGGCGGCCGCTGCTTTTACTTCAGTCGTCTCCCAAACTTTTCTGTTGTCAGCTTTTTGGGGAACGATAAGTTTTAGGTTTAGTCCGTCGGGATCCTGGAATGGTAAAAACAATTCACCAAAATTTTCCGCCACCGCACCTTGTTTTACACTGTATTTTTTAAAGCGGTCGGCCCAGAAGGGCAGACTGCCATCGGGCACGGCGTAACCAATTTCAGTAGCCATACCGGTGCCTGTTTTTCCTGCACCAATGCCTTCCCATGGAAAAAAAGTAAGGATGGTGCCGGGATCGCCGGTCTCATTACCAAAATAGAAATGATAAGTACCCGGATCATCAAAGTTTACTGTTTTTTTTACCAGCCGCAAACCCAGTACATGGGTATAGAACTGGTGATTTATTTTCGCGTTGCTGGCTATCGCTGTTATATGGTGAAGGCCAGTTACCTGATTGTTCATGATGATTAATTTTATTCCACAAATTTCGGAACTGCATTGGTGAAGAACATTGAACAAGGACAATAAAGATCAATGTTTACCGGCTGCAATTGCGCCTGCATGCAGCGCCTGTAAAATTTCGTTACTCAACAGGCCGCTGCCGCCGCCATAGTGCTGAATAATAATGGTGGCAGGGTTTTTACCAATAAAATAATTCTGCAATTTTATATCACTGGCTTCATCAATACCATTGCACAGTAAAACGATGGCCGGGTTTATTTTATCAAACAAGGCAATGGCATCATCGTCTGTTTGTGCGCCCACGGCATGCCATTGCCCGTTGTTATTTACAAGGCGCAAAACTGTTTGCAGTATTTCTTCGTTGCGGCCAATTGCCAGCATTTCAATGTGCATATCAGTTGTAGTTTAAGATTACCTCATCCAGCGGTTTGCGGGTGCGGGGTGCTGTTTCTCTGGTTCTAAAAGGTTCATCCAGTTTGTCGGCTTTATCCGGATACCCAATTGCAATCATCACTACGGGTTCAAACGCTTCATCCAATTGCAGCAATGCCGCGGCCTGCTCTTTGTTAAAGCCACCCATTACATGTGTATAGATGCCCATACTGTTGGCTTGCAACGTTAGCAGCATATTGGCGGCACCCACATCGTGCTGGGCGCTGGTATTGATGCTATTGTTGGCAAAAGTTTTTTTAATGATGCTTATTACCAGCACGGCAGCATTCTTATTCCAGGGCTGGTTACCCGGAAACAGTAAATCAAAAAATGAATTGAACAATGCGGTATCGCGGTGTGCCACAATATATCTCCAGGGTTGTTCATTGATGGCGCTAAATGCCCAGGTACCTGCTTCCAGAATGGTGTTCAGGTCGGCCGCTGAAATGGCTTTGCCGGAAAAACTTCTTGGACTCCACCGGTTCTTTATAATATCCAGCACCGGGTATTTTGTAACTGCACTTTTAATCGTATCCATCTTTTTTATTTTTTTTAATTTAAATATCCACTCATGACAAAGTCATCGGCACTTCTATCAGTAATACCTCAGCGCCGTTTGACCCGGTTGTTATTTTTATGGCATCCGTATCCCACACACCCAATGCATCTCTTTCTCCGAGCAGCTGTCCCTCAATCTCCGCGGTTCCTTTTAACACAAAGGCATATACGCCATTGCCCTGCTTTTTAATGTTGTAACCAACTTGCTTGCCGGCGTCAAAATTACCTAAATGAAACCATGCATCCTGGTGAATCCAAACGCCTCCATCATCCTGGTTGGGTGAAAGGATCTGTTGTAACCGGTTATGGCTGTCGGCCTTGTTCAATGAAAGCTGGTCATAGCGAGGCGCTACATTTTTTTTGCGGGGGAAAATCCATACCTGCAAAAAAGTGACGGGCTTTTCTTTGCTTTTATTGTATTCTGTATGAAAAATACCAGTGCCGGCACTCATAACCTGTATATCACCCTTTTGTATAACCGCAGTATTGTTCATGCTGTCGGTATGTTCCAGCGCACCTTCCAGCGGAATAGAAATGATTTCCATATTGTCGTGCGGATGTCTTCCAAATCCTTTGCCCGGTGCCACCCAATCATCATTCAATACCCTTAGCACGCCAAAATGCATCCGGTCCGGGTTGTAATAATCTGCAAAACTAAAACTCTGTTTGCTTACCAGCCAGCCATGGTCTGCATTGCCACGGCTAGCGGCTTTGTGCAATACCGTTTGTGCAGCGCTGGTATTTTTTGTGTCCGCCGCCGGCATGGCTTCCAGTGTTTTCAACTCGTCTATTTCATTTACCAGTACATCAGCAGCTGCATGGTTGCTTACCTGCATGCCCGTACCGGTCACTGGTTTTTTATCGGTGTTGTCCTGTTTCATATTTAAATTTTATACCGTAAAGTTGGCTTTTAAAATATCGCCAGGCATTGAACTGGAACAAGAAATTGCGCACCTTTTGCCGGAAAAACTGTTGGATATCGAAAAGATTGGTGCAGGAGCAACTCTTTCCATGGATTTTTGTAAAGAATTCAGCGTACAGACTGGCCATGGCCGTTTGCCGGGGTCAAATACTTTAGGAGCAAAGCTTTCAGCCAATCAAGCGTTTATTTTTTTGAAAGCCGGGTCCTGATTTTGCTTAAGAATTCGGGAGAAATGCCCAGGTAGGAAGCGATATAATGCTGCGCCACCCGCTGGGGAATGCTGGGATAGCGCTTTATAAAATCCAGGTATTTATCTTCGCCGGAAGTGGCGATGGTTTTAAAAAGGCGCTGCTGCAGCACCGAAAGATTGCGCTGCACCATCAGCCGGAAAACCCGTTCCAGTTTGGGCACCCGGGTCAAAGCCAGTTCTTTGGTTTGCGGGTTCAGCATCAGAAGCTGGCAGTCTTCCAGGGTTTCAATAAACATGTTGCTGGGCTTGTGATCATGAAAACTGGAGATATCGCTTACCCACCAGTCTTCTATAGCAAACTGCAGGGTTACTTCCATCCCCTTGTCATCAATATAATAAGTACGGATACAACCCTTAACGATATAAGCTTCAAAATTGCAGATCTCAGCTTCGTGCAACAAGATGGTTTTTTTGGGTACTTCTTTATAGACCAGCAAGTCATCAAAAACGCCCAGATCTTCGGGTGTTAAATCACTACAGCGGAGTATGTGCTGGTTAATGCTGTTAAACATACCGCAAATATAGGCACCCGAACAGTTTCAACGGGCAGGGCTGCTTACCAGCCAGTGGCAGCATCCTTTTTCAATCCTGCAAAAGGCAGGTAACAAATTATTAATGCCGGTCAGGGCCATTCCAAACTAGCTTTGTACTGATGCCTTTTCATACAAATCAGTAAAAGATTTGACTGGCATCATACAGCAGGCATTCTGTTTTGGGGAATTTTGAATTAACATTCTGCACCGTATTAAACAGGCCCAATATGAAAAAGATACTGGTTATTTTAAACGGAACGCTGATAGCGCACCACCTGGTTAATGCCGCCATCGTGTTTGCCAATGCCACGGCTTCGTATTTGCACATTATTCTTACTGATTACAGCCTGGACCTGGCAGCTTATAATTATCCTTTTCCCAATGATCTTGCACTTACCAGGAACCGGCTGAGTGGAAAAACGATTGCCGAAGAAGATGCCGCCCTGCTGGCAGACAATATCCGTTTGCTGGTGGATACTTGCGAGACTGCAAAAATTAAATTCAGCATAGACCCCGACAAGGAAATCTACCTGGGAAAACTGCTCAATTACAGTGCTTTTTCCGATTTTATTCTTGCCGATGCTACCGAAAACCTGCAACAGGGGCATATTGCCGATCTTTTGCTGCATGCCCATTGCCCGGTTTACCTGGTATCAAAAAAAACCACAACCGCAGCCAATATTATTTTCACTTACGATGGCAGTGCTTCCAGCATGTTTGCCATTAAGTCTTTTACCTGCTTGTTTCCAGAATACAAATCGCAGCCGGCCTGGTTTGTGCACGTTGCAGCGGCAAACCTGAATGTGTTGCCTCACCAGGAGGAAATCAATGGCTGGCTAAAGGCTCATTACAACAATGTGCAGGTAAAAATAATTCATGGCAATTTGCGTGAATCGCTGGTAGATTTTACCCAAACCATCAGCAATCCGCTGGTGATAATGGGTTCTTTTGGAAGAAGCGCCTTTTCCAATTTTTTTCACAAAAGTGTAGCCCATGCCGTTATTGAAGAAGGCAACGCTTCCCTGTTTATTGCACATGCGTAAGAGAAGTGCCGGAAACAAAAAATGCATTTCACTTACTACTGTTCCAGTTTTTTTATTTCTATTTTTTCAGCGTTGGGTTGCAGCGCTTCTGGTATTGTATTTTTTACAAACAAAGGCGAGGCAGAATTATAGGGCACCCTGGCACTGGGCACCAGTTTCTTGGCAGGTTGCAGGTGTGCATCCTGATCATCAAAAAAGATATGTGCTTTAAATGCCTTTAAGATTTTGTCTTTGGAAATGCCTCCAAGAAAAAATGCTTCATCCACGTACACATCCCATTCACGCATGGTATTGATCACCCGCATATGCGATGGGCTGTTCCGCGCGGTAACAATGGCCAGGCGCAAAGGAGACAGTTCCACACCAGTTTGCATTTTCTTTTGAATGGTAGACAGCATTTTCAACAGTTTTGCATGTGGCCCTTCGGCCATGGCCTTGTGCGCATTGGCTTTTTCATTGGCATGAAAGGCATCAATACCCTGCGATTTATAGATTTGTTCCGACTCGTCTGAAAACAATACAGCATCGGCATCAAAAGCAATTCTTACGGTAGAAGTTTCCGGTTCAAAACCAATGGGTGGCTCATAAATCAATGCAGCAGAAGCCACGCCGGAATCAATCACTTTTTGCACTTCTGCTTCTTCCATCGACAAAAACAAATCCACATCAAATGCATCCATGTATTCGTACAAAGATTCGCCACCGGTAAAAGCAGAACGGGTGATGTCTAAACCATAATGCTGCACCGAATTGAGCACCCGTACGCCGGTCTCCGGACTGTTTTTAGACATCACAATCACTTCCACCAGTCTTTCTTTCGACAATGCATTTAAGTGCAGCAATGCTTTCACCACATGAAAACCGGTGCCGGGTTTCAATACCTGTTTTTCCCTTTCTTTTTGCAGTTTCCGGTATTCAACAACGCCCTGGCTAAGGAAAAGGCGGTTCTCTTCTTCCAAATCAAATAAAGCCCTGGAAGAAATTCCTACAACTAATGTTTCAGTAAAAGATACCGGCATGGCGGGTTGTTAATAAAATGATGGGTAATACTGCAAATATAATTCACAAATGTTGCGCGGAAATAAAGAAGGCGTTTGGTCATTTACCCGCTTAAAATAACAAAACGCCTACCAGGTAAGGTCTTTATAAAATAGGCTTTGCTGGCGGAGCATTTGGGATTCGAACCCTCGATACCCTTTCGAGTATACACACTTTCTCCCGACCTGTAGTCGGGACTCCTTCAACCACCCGGTTTCAACCAGGGGATTGTCTTCCATTTCAAAATCAATGATTCAATATAAATGCGGCTTTTCTTTGACTTGATTTCTTTTTCTCTTCTCAATGCCGCAGATCTTGACACGTGCTTTTCAAAATACACCAGTCGCCATGGTCTTTTTGAAGCAGTGTATTTGCTCAATCCATCAAAATGTTTCGACATCCGCCGATCCAAATCGTCGCTTTGGCCCACATAAAACGAAGCATCCTTCAGGCTTTGAAGGATGTAAACAAAGAATATTTCTTCGCTCTTCATGTAACATGTTCTTTGCTGGCGGAGAGTGAGGGATTAATTATATTCTCGCTCCAATATGATAATCAAATTTTTAGGGCCTGCAAAATATACTACTCTATTACTTACTCTTGGCCACCAACATGAACGCTAAATCAAGTACATGATATAAAGATAGGAAATGTTCAATAAC
>Ga0075026_100000447_pt1 | contig 16317 bp, 13 predicted proteins | sample Str012_2_FD_71392 | JGI IMG/M metagenome (GOLD analysis project Ga0075026, IMG submission 71392) | Freshwater sediment microbial communities in response to fracking from Pennsylvania, USA - Straight Creek_MetaG_SC_2012 | ecosystem: Environmental > Aquatic > Freshwater > Creek > Sediment...
AAACTCTTTCTGCAATGATCTATACAGTAAAAATAAATTGACAAACAACCAATTCAAGCTGAAAAGTGACGGTGTTTACGAAATCATGGGACGAGGTCCTCGAAAACCTGGGACGAACTGCAGTTTCTCCTCGGAAACACCGCTTTGCTTCCTCTTTGATACCTCTATTCCTCCTCATTGCTTCCTCGGGCTGTCCTCTTTGGTTCCCCGGATTCCGAGGAAGCAAAGAGGAGGCAAAGAGGAGAACCCGAGGAAGCAATGAGGAGAAATAGCGACTGCACGGGGGGGTGAATGAGTTGAACAGAGGCTCTATATGATATTTATTCGGTTCTCAAACTCTTGACGGGATTAACAACCGCCGCTTTCACCGCCTGAATACTTACCACCAAAACAGTCACCAATAAACAACCAATACCCGATGCTGCGAAAATCCACCATGGCAAAGCTGTTCGGTAAGTATAGCCCTGAAGCCAGTTGTGCATAAAATAGTACGAAAGAGGAAATGCTATCAGGAAGGAGATCGCCACCAGCATTATAAAATCTCTGGATAATAAATTCCAAACATTCAATACCGAGGCACCAAGTATTTTTCTAACCCCGATTTCTTTTTTTCTTTGTTCAGCTACAAAGGAAGTCAATCCGAATAAACCGAGGCAGGAGATAATAACAGCCAGCAACGCTGAAATCCTGGAGAGTTTTCCAACTCGTTCCTCGTCACCAAACTTCTTAGCGTAGTCATCATCGACAAAGGCAAATTCAAATGGCTGATCCGCATTGTATTTCTTAAAAATAGGTTCAATTTTAGCTATGGCATTTTTAACACTCGCAGAGGGGCTCAATGAAATGATCGCCATATTTCCTGGGCCATCTGCTAAACCGTAGATGACAGGTCTTATCTCATCGTAGGGAGATTCAATGACCATATTCTCCGCCACACCGATGATCGTATAGGCACGACCCCACCAGGTAACCCTTGTGCCAACCGGGTTTTTCAAACCGATATAGTGGATCGCAGCACTGTTTAAAATAAGTGCGGAGGAATCTGATCCATAATCCTTAGAAAAATCCCGACCCTCTTTTATTTGCCAGTCAATTGTTTTACCATAACCATAAGAAGCATTTACCACGCCAAAATCGGTAGATAAATCAGGATCTTTTCCGGGCCAGCTAAAACCACTGGTGCTGTTCCAGATTGCGGTCGTGGGGCTTTGAGATTCTGCAACCGATAATATATCACCCGTTTTCATCAGCTCATCTTTCACGACTTCAAAATGATCATGGATTGCGGAATTGCCTGTTGGAATGCTGATCAGATGCGCCCTTGAATATCCCACAGGCCGGTTTTTTGCATATTGAATCTGCCGGTAAACCACGATGGTTCCAACAATCAATGAAACCGATACGGTGAATTGTAATACCACCAATACCCTTCGTGGGATGGCAGCGAACCTGCCGGCTTTAAAAGTGCCTTTCAAAACTTTTACCGGTCTAAAGGAGGATAGATAAAATGCCGGATAGCTTCCGGCTACGAGTGCGGTTATTAAAATGAATGCGATGCTTGTTAACCAGAATAGTGCATTGCCCAAAGGCAATTCCAGTTGTTTAGTAGAAATCGCATTGAAGACTGGCAACGCAAGCCAGGTCAATAATAGAGACAATATAAAGGCCAGCGCCACCGTTGCCAATGATTCACAGAAAAATTGCAGTATCAGTTGACCCCGCAATGATCCGACTGTTTTTCGGATGCCTACTTCCCTGGCACGCTTTTCACTGCGGGCTGTACTTAAATTCATAAAATTGATACAGGCCAGCAGCAATACAAACACTCCGATGATGACAAACATCCTGACATATTTTATAGCGCCACCAGTATTCACACCATCTTTGAATTCGGAATACAGATGCCATTTACTCATTGGATGAAGGAACAAAGCCGGTTTCTTTTTCTGAAGCGCCGGATTGACTTTTTTTAGTTTTGCGTCCCGGATCTTCGCGGATACTTTGGCGAAATCCGTGTTATCATTAATTTCAACGAATAGCGTAGTAAAATTTGGTCTCCACGGATCATCGGTATTTTTAACATCACTGTTGGCATAATAGAAATCCCAGGATGAAATGAAATGGAGGTTCGCAAAGGTGGAATTTTGCGGAAAATCCCTGTACACGCCGGCCACTTTCAGCGGAGGCATCTGGTCTACCTTTATCATTTTTTGGAGCGGATCCCCATTGGCAAAAAATGCTCTTGCAGTGGATTGGGAAATGATCACTGAGGAGGGCTCATATAAACTGTTTCGCTCTCCTTTGAGCATATCCAACGTAAACATTTCAGGCATTTCTTTTTCGAAAAATCCTCCGGTTTCTTTTATTTTTTTATTGCCGATGGTTACGAGATGGTCACCCCAATTGACCGCCATCACGATATGCTTAAAATCACTTCCATAGTTTTTACGCAGTTCATCCGATAAAGGATAGGGAACGCTTCTCCAGGTCTGCACCTCGCCGTTATTGGTGACATGCTGTATGACCTGCGCAATGCGATCATAGTTTGCAAAATTCTTGTCGAATGAAATTTCATCCTTTGTCCATAAGCCAATCAATATGGCTACTGCCATCCCCAGTGCAAGGCCTCCGATATTGATAAAGGAATGCATTTTGCTTTTGCCGAGGTTGCGCCAGGCTGTAAGGAAATAGTTTCGGAACATATACAGGAATGATTTTAGATTTTGCAGCTAATTCAACGCCAAACTATAATGGGTTTGAGAATCAGGGAGATAATTAAATACTGCATAGGGCAGGTGTTCGTTTTCGGAGAGTCTGTGTTCGATTTTACGACAGTCATTGTCTGAACCCTGATTAGCAGGATTAGAGGATTGACTTGACTAACCACATTGATGCTTGACAGTCTTAAATTTCACACAACGTTGCATGGTATCGTGTCAATCTTTTAATCCTGCTAATCAGGGTTCAGACAAGCAAATTATTGCTTCAAAAACTGGTCTTTATTGTACCGGTGTGCCAATGTCAACTACATTTTTCCAAGACCCGTCGGCCTGCTTTTTCCAAACCGTTACACCATTTGTATGCTGCGTAATTGATTTCCCCGTGGAGTCTGTCATAGTAGTTTGACTTTTTTCCACGAGGTAAGCCAGGTCACCGGTTTCGGAGACTTCTGCGCTTTGTGGTTCCCAGCTGATTTTGAACCCTGGAGTTTTGATCATTCCTTCCACCATTTGCCGGATTTCTTTCCTGCCTTTTATCATTGGCATGCCTGGTTGTATGAGAACAGCATCATCACTCCAATAGCTGACGATTTTTTCCACATCGCCACTGGAAGCAGCCTTCGACCAGTCGCGACTGATTTGCATTAATTTCTCACCCTCTGCTTTCGTATCAACCGTGGGCTTACCGCAACTGAATAGTAACAGCGCCGCAATAGAAGTGATCATGATCGATTTCATGGTTGTTTAATTTTATAAGGTGAATAGAATTTTGCGATGGATATTCAATTATTGCTCCGTTACCTGCGCATGAGAAGCCTTCTCATACCTAAACTGGTTTCCTTCCAGCAATGGGTGTTTTCCTACCAGCTGGGTGGTTTCATTTTGCAGCGTGAAGTGATCAAAAAAGACTTCCACGATCCAGGGTTCAAATCCAAATACAAAATAATTCTTGTTGGCAGGGATGGGGAAAGAGGAAAATCTGTCGGGACAAATGGTGAATAGCAGCGCCAGCGAATCAGCGGGTTCTTTCTTAAATCTCACATAGCCTTCATTGTTGCTCGTTTGTTCGCGGATGCCATCTTTTGTTTGAATGCGGCATTGAACGTAATGCAACAGGGCATCATTGGCATCTTTGATTACGATGGTGATGGAATCATCCGGTGTGGTTTTTTCCTCGACCAATTTAAAATCAACATCAGGCCTGGTTCTGCTGGTGAGGATGATTTGATTGTGCTCAACGGTCCATTTACCAGTTCCAAAGCGATCCAACATTCCGTAAGAATAAAAGAATTGAAAGGTAGAATCAGGCTTCAGTTGAAATCCGCTGGCTGTTTCCATCACACCCCGCAGATAATATTCGCCGGCGACAGAAGGTTTTGCAGACTGGGCAAACAGGTTATTCATACTTGAAAGAATGAGCAGGAACCCGGCAATCTTTTTCATGGTCAAATGAAATTAAGTAAACATTTTCATTGAGGTATCGTGTAGCGCAAAGATTGCTTTCAAAATCCTAACTTGTAGCACCCAAATAACCTCATCATGAAAATTATTGCCCCTTTACTTGTATGGTTCCTTTTGACTTCATCCCTGGTTTCAGGCCAATCGATGACGCAGACAGACAGCCTGAAAATGCATACCGACAGTGTAATCAAAGCGCTTACTGAAAAATATGATAAGCTGGTTCGCGACAGCATCGAAAAGGAAGTAAAAGACAGTTTACGCTGGGCAAAATTAAAAGCTGAATATACCTACCCGCTGATCAAGAACAGTGAATGGTCAATGGTGGTTCCTGTGAAAAATATCCAGGAAAAGCCGGATCCTTCCATGCGGTATAAATTGCTATTCAACTTGACAGTCTGGTCTTCGAAGGATACGGCTGCAATCCGCCAAATTAATGGCGGACTATCGGAAATAGGTCGCATTATTAACCTTCATGTGGCTGCCGGCATTCCTAAAGAAAATCTCGATATTGCCATTGTCATTCATGGAGGCGCATTGAATGTATATCTCGCCAATGAATTCTATAAGAAAAAATTCAAAGTGGATAATCCCAACCTGGATCTCTTCAAACAATTCACTGCACTCAAAGCAAAACTGATGGCATGTGGACAGGCAGAACGTTATTTTGGATTTGTGCAGGAAGAATTGATACCAGAGGTAAGAACGGCATTGACCGCGCAGGTCGTTTTGTCGACCTACCAGTTAAAAGGATATGTTTTGTATAATGTCAGCAACGAATGAAGACAAAGAAAATCTGCATGAAATATTTATTTGGTTTATTAGTCCTGTCACTGCTTGCATTGGCGCCGAAGCAAATGGTTGCATCGCCGAATACATTGAGTGACACCAGCGCGTTATTTACATCATTTGACGGCGTAAAAATTCATTTTGAATCGAAAGGAGCCGGGCAACCGGTGCTGCTTGTACACGGTTTTATAGTGAATGGTGAGTCCTGGAAGAAATCGGCATTGTATGATGACCTGTTGAAAAAGGGTTTTCGGGTTATCATTCTCGACCTGAGGGGAAATGGCCAGTCGGACAAGCCTCATGAAGCCGAATCATATGCGCATGATGCAGAAGCAAAAGATATCATGGGACTGATGGATCAACTCGGTATCCGTCAATATGAGGTTGTCGGCTACTCACGCGGGTCCATTATCACTGCCCGGTTGCTGGTATTGGATAAGCGTATAACCAAAGCCGTTATGGGTGGCATGGGCACCGATTTCACCAATCCCGACTGGCCAAGGCGGATCAATTTTTACAAGGCACTCAGTGGTGAACCGATCAAAGAACTGGAATCCATGGTGAAATATGTAAAAGATGCAGGGCTTGATCAGCAGGCATTGGCCTGCCTGCAAAAGGAACAGCCATCCACGAGCAAGGCGGAGTTGGCGGCCGTACTGCAGCCGGTGCTGGTGATCAGTGGTGAACAGGATTCGGACAATGGATCGGCAGCGGAATTGGCGAAGCTGTTTAAATACGGCCAAAAAGAAACTACTCCGGGTGACCATGGAGCGGCGATGAGAACACCTGAATTTTCTACGAAGGTTATAGCGTTCTTATTGCAATAATTGGGTTTCACGCAAAGACGCAAAGGAGGCGCAAAGGCGCAAAAGGAAACCTCTTCTTTGCGCCTTTGCGCCTCCTTTGCGTCTTTGCGTGAAACAAATCATTCTGTTCTGAGTACGGACGAGAAATAGAAGGAAATTAATAAATTGTTTTTTCGAGTACTGCGAATTCGAGAGGCTGTGTAGGGATCCCAAATTTTTCTTCCGGGCGGAATGGAATTTTTTCTCCTGTTTTCGCGTAGCCATGACGTTCATACCAGGTAATCAATTCTTCCCGGACGGAGATTACGGTCATGTATAGTATCGGGCAATCTAAGTCTTTCGCATACTGATCCGCCGCGGCGAGTAGTTGCTTTCCCGTTCCACGCCCTTGCAATCCCGGCGAGACCGACAACATACCCAGGTAGATTTTTTTATCTTTTTGCTCGAGATAAACTGTTCCAATGATTTGCCCTTCTTCGTTGAGGCATTTTAGAAAAACGGCTTTTGGAATTTCCATATTTTTTTGGATCGATTCTACATCGATACGCTGGGAACCTTTTAGCAGTTCTGCTTCGGTCGTCCAACCCTGCTTAGAACCATCACCTCGATAAGCGCTGTTGATAAGTGCAACGAGTTCCGGTATATCTGTGAGATCTGCTTTGGAAATGGTTGTCATGGAAATAGTATTAAATGTTGTGCTATTAAATTTCCCTATGTGAAACCTATGTGCCCTATCTCCTATGTGGTTCAAAAAGCGGAGAGGGCAGCTCGCCCGGCTTTTTGAACCACATAGGACATAGGGCACATAGGTTTCACATAGGGGAACACAAGTTGGGGTTACCCAACCGGGCTGCAACGATACAATTCCTCGCAGTAAAGGACAAATCATTTTTGCAGATAATGACAAAGACGCCATTCGCTATCTTTGCACCACATTGCATGAAATATGAATAAAAGAGAAGTGTATATCCTCTCGGCTGTTCGCACACCGATAGGAAGTTTTGGAGGGATCCTCAAGGATCTTACGGCAACTCGTTTGGGCGCAATTGCAATAAAAGCAGCGCTCGAGAAAGCCGGTGTTTCGCCCGCTTTGGTACAGGATGTATTGATGGGTTCAGTTTTGCAGGCAAACCTGGGACAAGCACCGGCACGACAGGCGGCTAAATTTGCCGGACTTCCTAACGAAGTAAATTGCACGACGGTTAATAAAGTTTGTGCCAGCGGTATGAAGGCAATTGCATTTGCGGCACAAAGCATTGCTTTGGGGGATGCGGACATTGTAATAGCGGGTGGGATGGAAAGTATGAGCAATGTACCTTTCTATGCCGATTCGGTTAGATGGGGAAACAAATATGGAAACGCAATGCTGATTGATGGTCTTGCAAAAGATGGTCTGACAGATGTATATGACGGGAGAGCGATGGGCAACGCGGCAGAGTTGTGTGCTTCGGAATGTGGCATCACCAGGGGCGAGCAGGATGCTTTTGCCATTGAAAGTTATAAACGATCGCAGGCTGCCTGGAATGAAGGAAAATTTAATGAGGAGATCGTCCCGGTTTCCATTCCGCAACGCAAGGGCGATCCCGTTTTGTTTTCAAAAGACGAAGAGCCTTTCAATGTTAAGTTCGATAAGATCCCCGAATTGAAACCGGCCTTTCAAAAAGACGGGACCGTTACTGCTGCCAATGCTTCATCCATGAACGATGGTGCTGCTGCGATGGTATTGATCAGTCGTGACAAAGCAGAAGAACTGAAATTAAAACCCATCGCTAAAATTCTTTCTTTTGCCGATGCGGAACAGGCACCAGAATGGTTTACGACAAGTCCGTCACTGGCGGTGCCGAAAGCCGTTGCCAAGGCAGGATTAAAAATGGAAGACATTTCTTACTGGGAACTCAATGAAGCTTTCTCGGTGGTGGGCATCGAAAACACGCGCCGAATGAAACTGGATCCCGCAACAGTAAATGTACATGGTGGGGCTGTATCGATTGGGCATCCTCTGGGTTGTAGTGGTGCCAGAATCATGGTAACGCTCCTGCATATCCTAAAACAGCATAAGGCAAAATATGGCGCTGCCGGAATTTGTAATGGTGGCGGTGGAGCCTCGGCAATGGTGATTGAAAATATTTAGGCCTGAAGTCAGCAGAATGAATAAATACAGTTTGTGATTTTATCGTTGATCCTGGTGAATCGAAAAGCATTTTTTTAATCTGTATCCGGCCTCTTTTACTGCAGATAAAATATACAGAAGATCATTCCCAGATTAAATGCAGCATGGCAAATGATTGCACCTAAGATAGATCCAGAATGTTTTCTAAACATAAAAAACAGTAAACTCACGAGAAACATACCGGATACCCAGATGAGCGCTGGTATCGTGAAGAAACTCCAGTGGCTATTGACAAATACCAACCCGAAATGTGAAATATGAGTCAGTGAAAATGCCAGGCTGTCAACGAGCGATGCTTTTCTTTCCCCGATTGATTTAGCAAAACTTGAATGTACAATTCCCCTGAAAAACAACTCTTCGCCAATCGGACTAAAAATCATTCCTGTAATGGCCATGATGGAGAACAGCATTGCCTTGTCGTTGCCATGTATGCCTTTAGGTATATTATAAGACTTGCCAATATATTCATACCAATTTTCGTAGGAGCTTCCGTACAAAGAATGACCCAGGGCATAAAGTAAAAAGCTAGCGATCAGCCCGGCGATAAAAGCAATCCAAAGCCAGCTGTATCGCCGGGGTTTAGTGATTCCAATTTTTTTTTGTCCCTCTTTACTAAGAAATAGAAAAGGCGCGATTGCTGAAATACCCATTATCATTCCGATGGCTCCATAGTGGCCAGATGAATTTGCTTTCAAAACCAATATAAAGCGGGGCAGACAAACGATGAGAATTAAGAAAAGACCAAACTTCCAATTAAAACTGAAAATTCTATTCCAAAAGGGCCTCAATTCATTGTTCATATCATTTTTGAGTTGGCCTTAAGATGAAAGAGTTGAAGGATGACTGTAGACAGATAAGAGATAGCACATTTGAATGCAGCTGCCCGATCATCTGTAAATTTTTTAAAAGCACCCGGGGAATAGATTACAAACCATGGAGGAATTGTTCATGGATATAATCAACGACACTCGAGAGCGCACCTGTTTGCTCATAGACTTTTAGCTGCCTGTCTGCGCCGGTTCCTTTTTCGAAAATTTTGCTTACGATGTGAACAGCCTGGCGGCTCCCGAGATGATCAACTACATCATCCACGAAGTCGAGCAATTCATAGATGAGGACGCGGGTGTTCACTTCCTCTTCTTTCCCGAAATCGATCAGTCTTCCGTCGATACCGTATCGGCCCGCCCGCCATTTGTTTTCGTTGATGAGGGCGCGATGGTACATCATGAAATTCAGGTTTTGCGCCTTGAGTTTGTATATCTTGGCACATACCGCCTGGAAGAGTGCTGCGATACAAATAGTCTCTTCCACGGTCATAGGCACGTCACAGATGCGGAATTCAACTGTATTGAAGAAAGGATGCACCCGCAAGTCCCACCAAATTTTCTTTGCATTGTCTATGCAGTTTGTTTTGACCAGCAGCTTCACATAACTTTCATAGGCTTCGATGCTTTCGAAATATTCGGGTATACCTGTACGTGGGAATTTATCGAAGACTTTTGTCCGGAAGGATTTATATCCTGTTTTGCGTCCTTCCCAGAAAGGGGAATTGGTACTCAAAGCATAGATATGCGGCAGGAAATAACGAGTTGAGTTGGCAATATGATTGGCCATTTCGCGGCTTTCCATGCCTACGTGCACATGCAAACCAAAGATGAGGTTGCTGCGTGCGGCTTCCTGCAATTCATTAACGATTTCGTTGTACCGTACATGGTCTGTAATAAGCTGGCTTTCCCAATGACTGAACGGATGGGTGCCGGAAGCACCTACCCATAGTCCCAGTTCATCTGCGATACTGGAAATGGTGCTTCTTAAAATGCTTACGTCTTTCAGTGCCTCATCAATGTCCTGGCAGATATCTGTTCCTACTTCCACCACAGCCTGGTGCATCTCGGCTTTTACTTTGTCTTTGAGCATTTTTTGTCCTTCCAGCACGATCTTTTGTTCATGGCTCTTCAGTTCCCGGGAAGTGGGATCCACTACCATATACTCTTCTTCGATGCCCAGTGTAAAATTTTTGTAATTGATATTTGCCATATCAGTGTGTTAAGGTTTGAAACAATAATTGCTGTTACACCAGCGCTTTTTTATTGGTGCTCCGTTTGAGATATTCTCCCCAGGTCAGGTTGTCAGCATCGTCTTTATGTGCCAGTGCTCTTTCAATCGCGTAATTCGCGGCAGTTTCAACGACCCATTCAAAATTTTCTTCACCCACGCTTGTTTTTTCCGCATCTGGTGCCGGATTGCAGAAATCGATAGCATAAGGAATGCCATCGCGGAGTGCGAGTTCCACGGTATTGAAATCATAACCTAAATATTGATTGATTCGCAGTACGATCTGTTCCATGAGTTGTAGTCTTTCTGCGCTGGGTTTGAAATCGCTGGTATACCGGAGATGATGTGGGTTGCGTGGTTCATAAGGCATGATGCGTACGTGTTTTCCACCAATGCAATAGCAGCGATAATATTCATCAAAAACAATTTCTTCCTGCAATAGCATGACGAGCTCACCTGTTTCACTGTGTTTCTGAAAAAATTCTTCCATGCTTCTCAATTTGTACACATGCTTCCAACCACCGCCAGCAAAGGGTTTCATATAAGCGGGGAAACCGATGTATTTGAAGATCGCATCCCAATCCAATGGAAATGCGAGGTTGGAGAAGGATTGATCATTCGTATCGGCGGGATGGTCGCGGGAAGGAAGTATCACGGTCTTGGGTACCGGAACACCGATTTTGGTGGCAAGGCAGTTGTTAAAAAATTTTTCGTCGGCACTCCACCAGAATGGGTTGTTGATAACAGCCGTTCCGCAGAGTGCCGCGTTTTTCAGGAAGGCTCGGTAAAAAGGAACGTCCTGCGAAATGCGGTCGATGATGACGGCATAGCCACTCGATTCGCCCTGCACGACTTTGTCGATTCGGACGGGCTCAGCTACCACGCCGGGAACGTTCTTACTATTTACTTTTTCCACGAAGGCCATAGGAAAACTTCTTTCCTGCCCGAAGAGAACGCCGATTTTTTTCATAACATGTTTTTAATTATGATTGGATGATCTTATTTACTGCCGATTGCTGCGGTGCTGTTGAACGGAGCGTCGCAACAATGTTCCATAGTAGCACCAAAGCCGGGTGCCAAATTTCTGCCTTACCATTACATACGTGACAAATAATCCGGGAACATCTCTTTCCACACTGGCCAGTCATGGTTGGCATGCGGGCGAATATCCAGCCAGTGCTGAATATTTTTCTGGCGGAGAATGTTACTCAGACACTCGTTGTCGGCCTTACAAATATCATATTCCGCAGTTCCCAGAATGATGCCCATGTTCCAAAGAGCAGGATCATTGTCATTGGGAATAAAATCAACGGGGTTATTGAAATAGATATTATCATCGTAGTATCCGTCAACAAATTGCCGGATATTAAATGCGCCGCTCATGGAAAAGCAATAGGAGCAAAGCTGCGGGTGTCGAAAAGAGAAATTGACGGCATGGTAGCCCCCAAAACTGCAACCCGCCATGGCCATCCGTGCATGTCCGGTTTCATTTTGGGCCCTGCTCACCACTTCCTCCCGTATTAACCGGTCATAACAGTCATGATTATACGCCCGTATCGCTGGGGGTACGGATTTATTATACCAGCTCAGCCCATCGATGCTTTCGGGACAGTAGATCCTGACCATCCCCTGTTCGAGAAACCAGCCGGCGGTGGCAATCAGTCCCTGGTCCTTGTTCTGGTAATAAGATCCTTTGGAGGTTGGAAATAAAATGACGGGCTGCCCCGAATGTCCGAAGACGAGCATCTCAAATTCCCTTCCAATTGCAGGGGAATACCATTTGTGAAATTCTTCGTGTATAGCCATGTACTTACAACCCAATCAAATTTATTTTTAAAAGGACAATAAAACAAATGATTTTGTCAGTTGACAGTGTACAGTTGACAGTTATTCGATAGTTGTTCTTTCGCCAAATGTCAAATGAGTAAGCGTCCAGTAAATGCGGGTCTGCGAATTACTATCACCTGTCAACCGTCCATTGTCAACTAACCTTGGTCGCCAAACATTACCATCATTTCCTTATTTTTGGAGCCATGCAAATGCAGCAAAACAAGGCAGTTTTGAAAGAAACTGCCAAAATTGATTCTGAAAACCTCGATCGGTCCGTGTCTGTAGACTTTTACCTGCCAACATGGGTAACCGATCCCAGAGAAATGAGCCTGCTGCTGATCAATGACGGGCAGGATCTCGAAAAAGCAGGTTTGAAAGACACCCTTGACCATCTTTACGACAATGACCTTATCGAAGCAGTCTTGTGCGTCGGCATCCATGCCGGCACTCAACGAAAAATGGAATATGGTACAGCTGCAGAGCCCGACTATAAGGGCCGTGGCGTTAAGGCGGGGAATTATACGCGGTTTATTTTTGATGAACTGCTTCCTTATATCCGGGAGAAATACAAGGTGCCTGATTTTAAAGAAAAAGCTTTTGCCGGATTCTCACTGGGAGCACTCAGCGCTTTGGACATCGTATGGAACCATCCGAAAGAATTTTCCAAGGTAGGCGTATTTTCAGGATCCTTATGGTGGCGCGACAAAGACCAGCATGATCCAACCTACAGCGATGATAAGAACCGCATCATGCACCAGCAAATTCGTTCGGGGGCATTTTATCCCTGGCTTAAATTCTTTTTCGAATGTGGCGGCGCTGATGAGGGAGAAGACAGGAACAATAACGGTATCATCGACTCCATTGATGATACCCTGGATCTGATTGCGGCATTAAAGGCGAAAGGATACCAGGAACCGCGTGATATTAACTACCTGTTGTTGGAAGATGGTAAACACGATGTAACTACCTGGGGACTGGCGCTTCCTGTTTTCCTGAGTTGGGCCTGGAATAGGGATTAAATAATTTTTTATAGCCATAAAAAAACCGGCCACTGGCCGGTTTTTTCTAATGTAGTAGTCGTTCCGGGATTAATTGAAAAGATATCTGATTCCGAATTGCATCTGCCAGCGAGACAGGATGCTAATATCATCCCTGAAAGATGATGTGTAAGGTGTTTGAGTCGCTGCCACTTTGTATGGGAACGAGTAGATAGGTGTTGTTTTATCGACATCTAACTTGTCATACTTGATGATACTCACGTTGCCGGTACCTGCGCTGGGCAATTTGTAAACACCCCAATCCTTGTTGATCAGGTTTCCTACGTTTACAATATCTACAGACAAACGCAAAGTATGTTTGTCTTTTCCTTTGTTCGCCATGATGTAAAAATCCTGCGTAATATTCAGATCAAGTCTCTTGAACCATGGATAAACCAGTGCATTTCTTTCTGCATATTGACCGCGGTGTTTGCTCAGGTATTTATCCTGGCTGATAAAGGCATTGATCTGGTTCCACACGTCCTGGGGTGTACGGGTATCCGTGCCACCACTACTTTCTACTTTATATTTCCCGGCGTCATAATCTGCCTGGGTTGGAATATAGATAAGATCATTCGATGTTTGTCCGTCGCCGTTTAAGTCTCCATTATACACATAGGATCCCACTCCGGAAGGTGAGGCTTCGAAGATCGCGCCGATGGAGGTTGCAAAATATTTTCCATAAGTGAACCTGTACGATGCAGAAGCGATGATACGATGAGGCAAATAAGCATTTGAATATCCGAGCTCGGGCTTATTGGGATCACCGATCACAGGTTTGGATCCCCACATCGTTGCTGCCGTGGAGCCCCCGATCATCACGTCTTTAGTTTGGGTATAAGTGTAGGCTACGTTTACATATAAGTTTCTAAAGTTTTTCTGTACTTGCAAGGTGGCAGTATACGCATAACCCTTATTAACATTCGTCATGTAAATAGCGTTCCCGATATTGGGATTGTTGACCGTAGCTGCTGCAGCACCACCCACGGGATATACCTGTGATGCGCGATAACGGGTACGGTTATCCGCACCAGTAAGGGTAATACCCGATCCGGGCAGATTCACGTTCTGGAAGAAAGCTGCGTTTACATCTTTAGCATAGGTTCCCTCCAAGGTGATGATAAATCCTCCGGGAATTTTCTGATCCACGGCCAGGCTTGCTTTGAAAGCCTGCGGGAATTTGAATTTTGGATCGGTTACGTTGAGGCTATACGATTTACTAAGTGCGTTGCCCGTAGAAGCGGGCCAGTTTGGATTGGGATTGGTAACAGGGCTGAATCCTGTAGTAGTATTGTTACTGACAGATCCGAAAAGAGCAACACCACTGTTGCTGGCCTGATTGCTGATCCATACAAACGGAGGGGGGCCGGCAAAGAGCCCGGCGCCACCCCGAACCTGCGTTTCCTGGTTACCCTGTACATCCCAGTTAAACCCGATCCTTGGCCCAAACAGCGGATTGGTTTTGGGTCCCTGGCCAGTATTCAGGTGGGTTCCCGCATAGAATCCTTTGAGTGTATCCACCACAGGATTGTAGAGGAATGTATTCTGGAATACCGGGATATCAACTCTTAACCCATAAATAAGTGTGAAATTGGGAACAACCCTCCATTTATCCTGTACAAAAAATCCATATTCCTGGTCCTTTGGTCCAACGAGCGGGAACTTACTATTGGGAGGAAGTGTATAGGAAAGATCATACCGAAGGGCATGCACATTGGGATCTGCTGCAGCTGCGTAAAATTGGGAAAGGCTGCTGAACCGATAAACCCCTTCATAGGAAGGTGAAAATCCATTCTGATATTTCTTAAAAGAATTTTGGGTTCCGATAGTGATCTCATGACTTCCCTTGTAAAAAGTGAAGATATCATTGATCTGGAAGATGTCGGATTTCAGCAGGTTTCCATAGGTAAATTGTTCATATCCGAACGACGTATAAGGGTTTCCGTTACCATCGAGGATGTCAACCAGCGGAAAGTTGCTGGTGGTGAGCGCAGAGCGGAAATCATGCAATGCGGTGTATCCGACCTGCAGTTTATTGGAAGCCTTGTTGCTAAACCTCGTGTTCAATTCCGCAATAAAAATGTTGAAGTTGTTATTGATGGTATAGCCGCTGCCGTAGAATGGCATTGCATACTGACCAGGTGTGCGACCAATGGAAGGGTTTACAGATCCGCTGTTACTTGCAGGTGCATCCCGGAATGATTTCAGGTAATTGTATTTGAGGGTAAGGGTATTGTTGGCATTGATGTTCCAATCAATTTTTAAGGTGATCTTATCACTTTGTGTCCGGTAACTGTAATTCTGAAAGGCACCCGGATCATATTTATAATTTGATTTGAGAAAAGCCGACAAAGCATTCAGCGAATCGGCATTGGCATTTGATATGGTTACACCATTAGGAGCGTGACTGGCATCGGAAGCAATAAAAGTTGTTCCGGGATCAGTTCTTCTTTCCGATTCACCACTAATGAAAAAGAATAGTTTATTTGGGATAATCGGTCCGCCGATTGCAATACCGCGCAGATTATAAGAAAATGACTGTCGAGGAACTTTATTGTTTTCTACGTCATAGCCCTGGGTTCCGGGTCCTTTCAGGTAGGTGTATACGGTTGCACGTAATTTGTTCGTTCCGCTGCGGGTTACAGAGTTCACGCCGGCACCGGAGAATCCACCTTGCCTTACATCATAAGGCGAGATATTCACCTGCACCTGTTCAATAGCATCTAAACTGATCGGTTGTGAGTTTGTTTGTCCACCCAACGTGCCCGACAATCCAAATGAGTTATTGAAATTGGCTCCGTCTACGGTGATATTGTTGTATTGATTGCTTTGCCCACCAAAAGCGACACCACCAACTACGGTAGCGTTCGCCGAGGGCGTTAATTTCATTGCATCTTGCAGGGAACGTGATACAGTGGGTAGTCTTTCTAACTGACTTCGGTTAATAATCTCCTGACTTCCGGTGTGACTTGTGTTAAATACTTTTCCCTGCCTCGCCGCCGACGTAACAGTGACTTCATTAAGTACATTGGCCTCAGGCTGAAGTCCAAAATCTGCTTTGAAATCCTGACCGAGTACCAGGAAAATGCTGTCCTGTGTTTGTTTTTTAAATCCCACATTGGTAACGGTTACCAGGTAAGGGCCACCGATACGAAGATTTGGAAGGTTATATCTTCCATCCTTTCTGGTTGTGGTAGTATAAGTGACGCCTGTTGGCTGATTAAGTGCGGCTATCGTAGCTCCTGCAAGAGGTGCTTTGCCATCGGTTACGGTTCCTACTATTTCGGCTGTGGTTTCCTGCGCCATACCGAAATAAAAGGAGAGCGCACAAAGGACTGATGCGAAGAGTCTTTTTATCATAAACAGTAGTTTTTCGAGAAACAAAGAAACGATATAACCGTTTCATGGAGATAAGGCCTCCATTAAAAAAATATTAACATACAGCAGATAAT
>Ga0075026_100000448_pt1 | contig 16294 bp, 13 predicted proteins | sample Str012_2_FD_71392 | JGI IMG/M metagenome (GOLD analysis project Ga0075026, IMG submission 71392) | Freshwater sediment microbial communities in response to fracking from Pennsylvania, USA - Straight Creek_MetaG_SC_2012 | ecosystem: Environmental > Aquatic > Freshwater > Creek > Sediment...
AGCCCGCGGAGATCGTCGGGAAACGTCAACGCGTAGCCGAGCGCGTAGGACGAACCACGCGAGAAGGCCACCATGATCGGGCGCTCGATCCCCACCGAGTCGATAACCGCGCGCAGGTCGCCGATGTGGTCCTCCCACCGGTAGCCCGACTCGGGCACGTCGCTCCGGCCGCGCCCGCGTACGTCGATGATCACGACCCGGCGGTCGCCGAGCGCGTCGAGCAACCAGGTGTACTCCCCCGCGTACTCCCCCATGCCGGGCACCACGACGACGGCGGGCAACGCCGCATCGACGCGGCCGTTGTCGAGCGCATGGATCCGCACCCCGTCGTTGTCGACCGAGACGACGATGAACTCGTCCTTGCTCGTGGGCATGCGAGGAGCGTACGGCGTAACGTCGTCGGGCACCCGAGTGCCCGAGTGCCCGAGGAAGGACACCCCATGAGCTCACCCGCCGAAGTCGTCGAGGAATTCTGCGCCGCGTTCCCCGGCAAGGACATCGAAACCATCGGCCGGCTCCTCGCCGACGACGCCGTGTACCACAACGTCGGCATGGAGCCCGCGGTCGGCAAGGACGCGTCGCTGGCAGCCATCCAGGGCTTCTTCGCCATGTGCGAATCGCTGGAGTTCAAGATGCTGCACCTCGCGGCCGACGGCGACACCGTGCTCACCGAACGCACCGACATCCTCACCGTCGGCGGAGTCGCGGCGCCGATCCCGGTGATGGGCGCGTTCACCGTGCGCGACGGCCGCATCACATCGTGGCGCGACTACTTCGACATGGGCCTCACCGGTCGACTGATGTCGGGCGAGGCCGTCGACCCCGCGCTGCTCCCGAGCTGACGGAAGATTCTCTTGGGGACCGACCCAACGGCCGCAGCTGCAGGCCAGATCGACATCGGTGACGACCTCACCGTGCGGCGCATGGGCTTCGGCGCGATGCGCATCACCGGGGCCGGCATCTGGGGCGATCCGCCCGACCGCGAGGTCGCCAAGGCCGTGCTGCGGCGCGCCGTCGACCTCGGCGTCAACTTCATCGACACCGCCGACTCGTACGGTCCCGCGGTGAGTGAGCAACTGATCGCGGAAGCACTCCACCCCTATCCCGACGACCTGGTGATCGCGACCAAGGGCGGCCTGGAACGACCCGGCCCCGAGCAATGGCCGTCGAACGCGCATCCCGACCACCTGAAGCGCGTGTGCAACGAGAGCCTGCAGCGGCTGCGGCTCGACCAGATCCCGCTGTACCAGCACCACCGACCCGACCCGAAGGTTCCCTACGACGAGTCGATCGGCGCGCTCGTCGAGCTCAAGGCGCAGGGCAAGATCCGCCACATCGGGCTGTCAAACGTCGACGAAGCGCAACTCCGCGTCGCCCAGTCGCTCACCCCGATCGTGTCGATCCAGAACCGTTACAACGTGGGCGACCGCCACTCGGAGGCGTTGATCGACCTGTGCGCTCGGGAGTCGATCGCGTTCTTGCCCTGGGCGCCGGTACAGGACGCCGACGACCACACCGTGTTGCGCGACACCGCGGCACGCCACGGCGCGACCACTACGCAGATCGTGCTCGCGTGGCTATTGGCCCGCTCGCCCGTGATGCTGCCGATCCCCGGGACCGGATCGGTCGCCCACCTCGAGGAGAACGTCGCCGCTGCAGGCATCGACCTCAGTGCCGAGGAGGTTGCCGCGCTGTCGGGGTGACCCCGAGTCAGCCGCGCGCTTCCTGCACCGCGCGCCACACTCGTTCGGGCGTGAGCGGCATGTCGATGTGGCGGATCCCGAGGTGCGACACCGCGTCGACCACGGCGTTGTGCACCGCGGGCGTCGAGCCGATGGTGCCCGACTCACCGATGCCCTTGGCGCCGAGCGGATTGAGCGGCGTCGGGGTCACCGTGTTCGACGCCTCGAAACTCGGGAGGTCGGCGGCGCTCGGCATCGCGTAGTCAATGAGGGTCGTGGTCAGCGGGTTGCCGTCGTCGTCGTACACGACCTCCTCGAACAACGCCTGCGCGATGCCCTGCGCGATGCCGCCGTGCTGCTGCCCGGTGACGAGCAGCGGATTGATGATGCGGCCGCAGTCGTCGACCGCGACGTGGCGCAACAGCTCCACTCGACCGGTTTCAAGGTCAACCTCGACGACGGCGACGTGCGCGCCGAACGGGAACGTCGCCTCGCCCTGGTTGAAGTCGAGCGCGACCGCAAGCGCCGGTTCCATGTCGGGTGGACGCTTCGTTTCGTCGCGCGCCGCTTGGGCGAGCTCGGACCAGCTGATCGACGACGCGGGGACCCCCGCGACCGAGAACGATCCGTCGACCATCGTGATGTCGGCGACGTCGGCCTCGAGCAGGTGCGCGGCGAGCTGCTTGGCCTTCAGCACCAGCGCCTCACTCGCCTCGTGCAGCGCGCTCCCGCCGGTCTGGAGCGACCGCGAACCCATCGTCCCACCGCCACGCGGCACCAGGTCGGTGTCGGATTGCACGAGCCGCACCGCCTCGATCGGTACGCCGAGGAGATCGGCCACGACCATCGCGAACGACGTTGCGTGCCCCTGCCCGTGCGACGAGGTGCCGACGGTGGCGGTGACGGTGCCGTCGTCGTGCACCTCCACCGAACCGAACTCCGAGAACGCGCCGCCACCGGTGATCTCGACGTACACGCCGACACCTATTCCCAACTGCACGGAGTCGCCTCGCGCCCGGCGCGTCGCCTGCTCGGCGCGCAGCTCGTCGTAGCCGGAGATCCGCAGCGCTTCGTCGAGCGCTTTGGCGTACTCGCCGACGTCGTAGTTGGCACCGGTCACCGTCGTGAGCGGGAAACGTTCGGGGGCGATCAGGTTGCGGCGCCGGAGTTCGACGGGGTCCATGCGCAGCTCGGCGGCCGCCATGTCGACGATGCGTTCGAGCATCTGCGCCGCTTCGGGGCGACCCGCGCCGCGGTACGCGGCCGTCGACGTCGTGTTGGTGGCCGCGCTGCGCGAACCGATCTCGACCTTGGGGATCTCATAGACACCCTGACCCATCAGGCGCGTGAGGAACGGCAGGAACGCGCCGGTCGCGGGGTACGCGCCACCGTCGGCGACGATGCGGGCCCGCAACCCGACGAAGCGGCCGTCTCGGGTGAGCCCGAGCTCCACGTACTGCACCTGGGCGCGACCGTGCGTCATCGCCACCATGTTCTCGGAACGCGTCTCGACCCACTTCACCGGCCGCCCGAGTCGTTGCGCGAGCGAACCGGCGATCACGTACTCGCAGTACACCCCGGTCTTCGCGCCGAAGCCCCCGCCGACCGCTTCGGCCAGCACCCGGACCTTCGCGGGATCGATGCCGAGCGCGCCGGCGAGGGGATCGCGCACGCTGTACGGCGCCTGCGTGGACACCGTGACGGTGAGGTGACCGTCGGACCCCGGTTCGACGAGCACGCTGTTGCCCTCCATCGGGACGACCGCGACCCGCTGGTTGACGAAGCGACCTTCGACGATCACGTCGGCGCCCTCGAAGATGGTGGGGTCTTCGCCGAAGTTGAACTCGATGGCGAGGTTCGAGCCGTGTTCGGGGAACAGCACGGTTGCGTCGTCGGCGAGCGCGGCTTCGGGATCGATCACGACCGGGAGCGGCTCGTAGTCGACGACCACCGCCTCCGCGGCGTCGACCGCCTGCGCCTGACTCTCGGCGGCGACCACGGCGATGATGTCGCCGACGAAGCGCACGACGCCGTCGGCGAGCGGCGGACGGTTGAACACCGGCGGCAGCATGACGAACGCCTGGAGCGGGGCGAGACCGAGCGTGGTGTGCGTGGCGACGGTCAGAACACCGGGCATCTGCTCGGCGTCGGTGACGTCGACGCCGGTGAGCCGGGCGTGGGCCATCGACGAGCGCACGAAGGCGAGGTGGACGGTGCCGTCGGGAGCGAGGTCGTCGACGTAGCGCGACTGCCCGCGCAGCAGACGCGGGTCTTCGACGCGCCGGACGGGATTGCCGAGGATCGAGCCGGAGGGGGACATGGAGGCGCATGCTACGAGGCCGCGGCCCGGCGTGTGGCGAACCGGCCGGCACCAGTTACCGTACGGGTGAGACCCTGACTCGAGAGGACCGCGTCCCGTGACGACGACGAGCGACCGCGACATCTACTACGACCCGTTCGACAAGCAGATCGACGTCGACCCGCACCCCCTCTGGAGGCGGATGCGCGACGAGGCGCCGCTCTACCGCAACGAGAAGTACGACTTCTACGCGCTGAGCCGCTACGACGACGTCGAGAAGGCGCTGGTCGACTGGGACACCTACCGCTCGGGCAAAGGCTCGACGCTCGAGTTCATCATGGCCGACTTCGACATCCCGTCAGGCTTGATCCTGATGGAAGACCCACCGGTCCACGACCTGCACCGCGGTCTCCTGTCGCGCGTGTTCACGCCCAAGGCCATGAACGCGATCGAGCCCAAGGTGCGCGAGTTCTGCGCCCGCACTCTCGACCCGCTCAGAGAGGTCGGCAAGTTCGACTTCATCACAGATCTCGGCGCAGTCATGCCCATGCTCACCATCGGGATGCTCCTCGGCATCCCGGAAGAAGACCAGGTCGCGATCCGCGATCGCATCGACGAGGGCCTGCGCATCGGCGACGACGGCGAGTTGCCGACCGCCGCGCTCGCGATGGCCGGCACTGAGCAGTTCGCCGACTACGTCGACTGGCGCGCCGAGCACCCCTCCGATGACCTCATGACCCAACTCCTCGTCGCCGAGTTCGAGGATGAGACGGGTACGACCCGCAAGCTCACGCGCGACGAGGTGCTCACCTACATCATGCTCCTCGCCGGCGCCGGGAACGAGACGACGACCCGGTTGATCGGGTGGACCGGCAAGCTGCTCGCCGAACATCCGGATCAGCGGCGCGAGCTGGCGGCCGATCGGTCGTTGGTCCCCCAAGCGATCGAGGAGATCCTCCGCTACGAGGCGCCGTCACCGGTGCAGGGCCGTACCGTCAACCGCGACGTGGAGTACTACGGACAGACGGTGGTGGAAGGCAGCGTGATGGTGATCCTGAACGGATCGGGGAACCGCGACGACCGCCACTTCCCCGACGGCGACCGCTTCGACATCCACCGCAAGATCGACCACCACCTCAGCTTCGGCTACGGGCTCCACTTCTGCCTGGGCGCCGCGTTGGCGCGCCTCGAAGGCCGGGTCGCGCTCGACGAGGTGCTGCAACGTTGGACCGACTGGGACGTCGACTGGGACAACGCCAAGCAGGCGCACACCCCGAACGTCCGCGGCTGGGAGCGGCTGCCCGTCGTCACCGGCTGACGCGGCGGCAGGGCGCGCCGCGCCTGAGTTGATGCGCCGGTTCAGTTCGCGTCGATGATCTGCAGAGCGCCGCCCGCGGCGGCCGACGCGCGCATCGCGTCGATACAGCGCATCACGGCCAGGCCGTCGACGAACGTCGGCAGCGGCACCGGCGACGCGAACGCGCGTCCCTCGATGGCCGCGCGAAATGCCGCGGCCAACCGTTGATAATGACCCAACTCGTAGCCACCCAGTGCGTCGAGATCATCGTCGTTGACGCGCTCGTCGCCGACCGGTGCCACCCCCTCGGGCGCGGCGAGGGGCCGGGTGCCGTCGGCGTCGGCGATCCAGGCCTGCCCGCCGTCGATTCCGACCGTCGCGCGGGTGCCGGTCACGGCCAGGAACCCCCGGGCGGTCCACGCCGCGCCGACGTTCTGGAGCACGACCTCGATGCCGGGCCCCATGTCGAACCGGGCGGAATACGCGTCCTCCACCGTGCGACCGCCATCCGACGCAACGACCATCGTCGCGCTCACCGACCGGTACGGGCCGAGCCACAGTCGCAACTGATCGAGCGTGTGCGAGCCGTTCGCGCCGAGCCAGCCGCCGATCCCCGGCTGCTCGAACCAACTCGGCATCGCCAAGGCGCCGTCGGCGTGTTGGAGGAACGACGTGTACTCGACGACCGTCGCCAGACGCAGGCTGCCGACTGCACCTGAGCCGATGGCCGCGCCTACCGCCGCGCGCGCCGGGTTCCAGCGGAACTCGTGGCCCAGCGCGCCGACCACGCCGGCGCGTTCGATCGCAGTGACCAGTTGCTCGGCCTGCGCACCATCGGTGGTGAACGGCTTCTCGCACAACACATGACGTCCGGACTCGACCGCTTCGAACGCCAACGCGAAATGCGTGTCGGGCGGTGTCGCGATGGCCACCGCGTCGACCCCCGGGAGCGCGAGCGCCTCGGCCAGCGAGCCACACGCATTCGGGATCCCGAGCTTGGCCGCCTTGTACGCGGTCGGCTCCCGGTCGCGCCCGACGAGCGCAACGACGTCGAACCCGGCGGCGCGCAGCGCCGGCACCTGCACTCGACTCCCGAACCGGCGCCCCACCACCGCAATGCCCAGGTTTCCCATCGGTATCTACACCGGATCCAGGTTGCGGTCGAGGTAGTCCTCCACGATCACCTTGGCCTCGACCAGGCGCGCGTACTCGTCGTCGTCGAGGCCGATCACTTCGCGGTACACGTAGTCGTTGTCTTCGCCGAGCACCGGCGCGCCCCGCGTCCAGTCCTGCGGCAGGCCCTGGAACGCGTAGCTGATGTGTGGGTGGCTGCCGACGTCGCGGCTGGCGAGCTCGCGAATCCAACCCCGCGCCTCGACGTGCGGATCCGACGCCAGCATCTCCTCGTCGAACTGCGGTCCGGCGGTCACGCCGGCACGTTGCAAGTCGTGGAACGCGATCATGGCGTCCTGACCGGTTGTCCATTCGGTGAGCGCGCGGTCGAGCTCGTCGTGGTGCGCGTACCGACCCGCCGTCGTGACGAACCGCTCATCGGCGAGGAGATCCTCGCGGCCGATCGCGCGCGCGAGGGCGATCCATTCGCCGTCGTCGCGCACGCTGATCGCGAGCCAACGTTCCTCCCCACGGCACGGATAGACACCCTGCGGCGCGCGTTCGGGATCCCGGTTGCCGATCCGTAGCGGTTCACCGCCGAGCTGGACTTCGAGGAACGCGTCGCCCATCTGGTTGAGCACGTTCTCGATCTGGGCGAGCTCGACGAGCTGCCCACGCCCGACTGCGGCGCGGTAGTGCAACGCCGCGAGAACGGCGAACGCGCCGGCGGGGCCGGTCGCCGCGTCCATGTACATCGTCGGCGGGGTCTGGACCATCTCGCTGCCGTGGTGGCCCACGAGATGGGCGAAGCCGCTGAGCCCGTCGAACTGCGCGCCGAATCCCGTGTAGTCGGCCCAGTCACCGTTCAGGCCAGCCGCAGGAGCGCGCAGCACGACCATCTGCGGATTCCGTTCGAGCAGCTGGCTCTCGTGGATCCCGATCTGGTGCAGCGTCGACGTCTTGAGGTTCTCCACGAACACGTCCGACTGCTCCACGAGCCGCATGAGCAGCTCACGGCCTTCCGGGCGACGCGGGTCGAGCGTGCACGAGAGCTTGTTCCGGCTGACCGAGTTGTACATCGCGTGGCGGTTGTACGGCCGGTCCTCGCAGCCGTCCGCCGCCGGCGCGTACATCGACAACAGGCTGCCCAGCAGCATCGACGGGCTCGGCCGCGGGAGGTACCCCTTCGTCGTGGGCGGGAACACCGACGGGTTCTCGACCCGGATCACCTCGGCGCCGAGGTCGGCGAGCAACTGCGTGAGGTACGGGCCCGACCACACGGTGGTGAAGTCGAGAACGCGAATCCCGCGTAGCGGTGGCTCGTCGGGGCTGCGTTCGCCGGTCGGTTTCGTCGCCGGGGCGGTCGCACACACCGGGATCGCGGCCTCGGTGTCAGCCACTGGCGCGACTGGCGCGACCGGCGCGGGCCGGTGGAGACGCCAGCCGCCCTCGGCGAAGCGGTACGGCGGGCCGGGCAGCACGACACGCCCGACGGTGGGGTCGTCGCAGTCGACCCAGAACCCGCGCTGGTACAGATGGTCGGCTTCGAGCACCTCGGCCGGGGTGTACACGCCGGCCAACGGCCACTGGGCGGCTTGCGCCCGCGCCGTCGCCTCGGCACGGGTGTGGGAGAAGAGCCACGGATAGAGGGCGGCGTCCAACACCTCCTTCGTCTCCGGGTTCGAAAACGCATCGGGGCGAGCGAACGCTGCACTGAGCGCATCGTCGTCGATCACCGACAGCATCTCGGTGAGTTGCTGCGGTGTCGACATCATGGAGACGTAGCCGTCGGCGCACGGGAACACTCCGATCGGGAGCAACGTGTCGGCGGGCCCCGCGGAGAGCATCAACGGCTCGTGACCCGCGTACTCCCACCCGAGGTACCGACACACCCGCGCCGGAATGGTGCCGAGCGCCTCGTAGGCTGCGCAGTCGACGTGCGCACCCGCGCCCGACGCGCGCGCGCGCAGCACGCCGGCCAACGCACCGAGTGCGGCGGTGTGACCGATCGAGCACAACGCGACGATGCGCGGTGCTCGGACGGGCACCTCGAGCGAGCGCCCCTGCGGAAAGGTCGTCCACGACGCGACCTGCGCGACGAGGTCTGACCACCGGTATGAGCGGTACGGGCCGGTGGTCCCGAATCCGCTGATGGTCGCGACCACCAACGCGGGGAACTGGACTCGGAGCTCGTCACGCGAGAGCCCGAAGCCCTCGAGGTCGCCGTCGCCCTGACTCTCGACGACGACGTCGGCTCCCGCGAGCAGCTCGATGATCTGCGCGCGGCCGCGGTCGTCGGTGGCGGCTGCCACCGCGCGCTTGTTGGTGTTCAGGTGCACGAACCGTTCGGGTTGCCGTCGTTGCGGATCGCCGCCCGCGGGCTCGACCTTCACGACATCGGCGCCGAGGTCGGCGAAGACCTTGGCGCAGTACGACCCCGCGGGCTCGGTCGACAACTCGACGACCACGATGTCGCTGAGGACCTGCCGCATCGTCGTCGGACGCTCGCCCTGTCGCTACGCGACGATCGTGAAGAGCGCCGACGCCGACGTGACGGCGCGGTCGCCGTTGCCCTCGTCGTGCAGCACCATCCGCACACCGACGCCGCGGTTGGGCCCCCGCACCGCTTCGCCTTCGACCCGGAACGGTCCGACCTTGCCGCGGGCGAGGAACATCACGTGCCACGACACCATCTGGAGCTGGTCGGTGCCAACGAGCGTGGCGGCCAGATCGTTGGCCGCGGTTTCGAGCAGGACGTGCTGAGGCCCGATGTGCAGCGCGGCGTCGGGCGAAGCGAGCTCGACCGCGAGCTCGGGCAGGATCCAGCGCCCGTCGTCGCGACGGGACGCGCCGAACACCTGCCACAGCGGCGGCAGATCGGGCGAGTCGACGATCTCGAGCTTGTCCTCGGGCATCTTCTCGAGTCCCTTGGGCACGTCGCCGATCTTCGCGCCCTGTCCCTCGGTGAACGCGATCACCCGGTCGTGGTTGTCGGCGTCGACGATCTTGGAGCGGCTGTAGCCCATGCGGCTGCCGGCGTGGAGCACCTCGGATTCGATGACCTCGATGCGGGTGACGTCACGCGCGGGGTCGAGGATCTGGCACGAGTGGATGACCGGATTCGGGACCGTCACCAGGTCGGAGCCGACGTTGCCCTCGGGGGAGCTGATCGAGATCGGCGCCACGAGCAGACCACCGGTCGGGTTGCGCATGTCGCGCCGGAGCGTGACGGTGTCGTCGACGGGGCCGGTGTTCATCGAGCCGTGGTTGCGCCCGATGTAGCGGTAGCTCAGCAGCCCGGTCCAGCGCCGCTCGAGCTCGGCGGCGTAGGCCTCGGGGTCGTTCTTGAGCTCGCGAATGTCTTGCAGCATCGTCAAACCTCCGCGAGCTGTTTGGCCAGACCGGCACGCAGGAACGTAGCGCGTATCTGCTCCTTGGCGATCTCCGGCAGGATGCCCTGCGGCGGGCGCGAGTGCGGGTAGTCCCCCATGGGGAGGCCGATCACCGACGCCGCGTACCGGTACGCCTCACCCCAGTGCGTGAAGTAGTCGGGACGACCGGGGTAGTGGCAGAACCAGCCGGCGACGCCTTCACTGATCCGGTCGATGCCCTTCTCCAGGTTGTACGCGATCGCTTCGGTCAGTCGACCCTCCCACACGAGGTTCCAGTAGGTGGTGAGCATCCGGTTCTCGGGCGTCTCGTAGAGGTAACCCGCGGTGCCGAGTTGGCCGGGCCCGACGATTCCCTGCTGCAACCACCCCGCCTTGTACACGATGAAGTCGCACTCCCAGATCACGAGTTCGGGCGCGAGCGCGTGGGCCGCCTTGCTCCGCCAGGGTTCCATCATCCCTTCCTTCATCGCGCACACCGCGGGGATCTCGTTCGCGATCTGCGCGACCTCTTCCGGAGCGAGCGCGTAGCCGGAGGAACCCGAGTTGAACAGACCGAGCGCGATGTCGGTGCGGTCGGCGACGTACTGGAAGAAGCGGCGCACGCCCTCGCCGGCGTGGACCTCCATCGGCGGCGTCTGGAGGTAGCAGATGTCGGCCCCGTTGGCCTCGGCGTGTTGGGTCAACTCGAGGCAGTCCTTGGCCGAGGTCGCGCTCGTACAGGCCTGGATCACGGTGTCGGGCGCGACGGCGCGCGCTTCCTCGACGGCGACCTCGAGCAGCCGCTTCCGTTCGTCGATGGTCAACGACCACCACTCGGCGATTCCGCTCGTCAACCACAGCATTGCGTGCCCCAGGTCACCGACGCAGTAGCGCACCAACGCGCGGTACGCGTCGAAGTCGATGTCGTCGCCGTCGGTACCGCTGAATGGTGTGTACAGCGAGTCGCCGATGCCGTGGAGACCACCCGAGGCAGCCCATTCCTTGGCGTCACGTGCAGCAGGCATGAGTGGCCCCTCTCAATCGGGTGTCGACGTGCGGCTGAAGAAGAAGTCTTGCGCGTTCTGGTACAGGTACGCGTCGAGCACCTCGGGCGTGAGGTCGAGGGCCGCGGCCTCCTTGATGCAGCGCGTGATCGACAGCACCGGCGAGTCGGACGCGAACATCACCCTGCCCTTGCCCCGCGTCGACATGAAGTGCAGCAGCGACTGCGGCAGGTGGCGCGGCGCCCACGCCGACGTCATGAGCCGCAGATTTTTGTACTTGATCATCAGCCGGATGGCGGTGTCCCACCATGGGTCGGCCCCGTGCATCATGCAGAGCTTGAGCTCCGGGAAGCGCACGCACACCCGGTCGAGGTGGATGGGATTCTGGACCTCGCCGGGGATCGGGGGTCCGGGCAGCCCGGTGTTCATGCACAACGGCAGGTCGAGCTCGCAGCACTTCGTGTAGAGCGGGTAGTAGACCGCGTCGGTTGGCGGGTACATGCCGTCGCCCCAGAAGCTCGGGCCGATCATCGTGTACGCCACCTGGTGATCGGCGACGAAACCTTCGAGCGCCCGGAGGTTCTGCATCGGGCGCAGCAGGTTGTGCCCGCCGATACCGATGTGGAAGCGGTCCGGTCGCGCGTCGACGAACGAGAGCACGCGCGGCGACGGCTTTTCGAGTCGAGTGAGGATCACGCTCCGCTCGACGCCCATCGCGTCCATCTCGTCGAGCAGCTCGGGAAGCTCACGACTCGTGAACATCGATTCGCCGGCCTTGAAGTAGTCCTCCTTGACCCGGACCATCCACTCCGGTTGCTTGACATCGCCCATGTCGGTGTTGACCAACAGGTCGTGCGCGCGTGCGACAAATCCCATGTCGTCAGCGCGCCCGTCGGAGCAGGCCGAGCGCGTTGTCGCGCATCACGAGGCGGATCTCGTCGTCGGAGAAATCGTGCAGCTCCTTCACGAAGTCGGTCGGGCGCGCCAAACCTTCGCCGTGGGGCCAATCGGAGCCGAAGAGCACGCGCTCGGTGCCGACGAGATCGGCGAGCTTGCGCATGTTCTCCTCGTAGTACGGCGTGACCCACACGTGCTCGCGAATGGTGTCGAGCGGGTTCTCGGCGAACGCCCACGGCGTCTGGTTGGCCTGCTTGAGCAGTCGCTTCACCAGTAGGCCCACCCAGTCGGAGCCGTTCTCGATGCTCGCGGCGCGCAGCGTCGGGTGGCGGTCGAACACGCCGTCGACGACCATGCTGCCGATCGTGTCGTGGATGGGCCGGTCCGACACCACCAGCTTGCCGAGCACGTCGACACCGCCGCGGAACGGCTCGAAGTAGTCACGCGCCCCCCAGGCCCCCGCGAACATCTCGTAGCCGCTGTCACCGAGGTGGAACGCGACGGGTACGTCGGCCTCGGCCAGGCGCGCCCACACCGGGTCGTGGTCGGGATGACCGAACGACCGGCCCCGACCGTTCTCGGTGGGAACCGGCGCGGGCCGGAGGTGCACGATGCGCACGCCACGGTCGAGCAACCAGTCGAGCTCCTCGATCGCACCGTCGGGGTCGGCGAGCGACAACATCGGCACGCCGATGATGCGGTCGCGGTACGAGAAGCCCCAGTCTTCGTCGAGCCAACGGTTGAACGCGCGCAGCGTCGCCATGGTGGCGGGGATGTCGTCGCGCAGCGCCTGCTCGATACCGCACGCCAGCGTCGGGAACATGAACACCGTTTCGAGCCCTTGCTCGTCCATCACTGCGACCCGCGCGTCGCGGTCTTGGTACTCGGCCCGCAACGGTTCGACCTTCATGAGCGACCGCGGATCGACACCTTCGGGGATCTGGCCGCGGAACTGTGCGTCCATACAGCCCGCGACGATGATCGGGTCGAAGGTCGGGTTCGGGATGAACCGGAAGAGCTTGCCGCCCACGAGCAGGAGGGTGTGCGTGCCGTCCTGCACCGTCTGCACGCTCCGCCGGCGGAACTCTTTGTCGAGGTGGCGCGTGCACGCGTCGACGGTCTCGTAGTAGTGGTTGTCGGCGTCGACGGCCTGGTATCCGAGGTCCATCACGTCTCCGTTCATCCGGTTCCGCCGCGTGATCGGGCGCCCGAAACATCATAAGGTTTACGCCATGGCGACGACCAGGAAGCCGGTGCGATCGCGCGAGAAGCCGGAACAGATCGCCGACGAGCTGCGATCCCTGATCGTGAGCGGACAACTGGCGGAGGGCGAATCGCTGGGCCGCGAGCCCGACCTCGTCGAACGGTTCGGCGTGTCGCGACCGTCGCTGCGCGAAGCGCTGCGCATCCTCGAAGCCGAAGGTCTGATCACAGTCGTGCGCGGCGTGCTCGGTGGCGTGATCGTCCACCATCCCAACGAGCGGATGACCGCGCGAACCGCGGCCCTGGTCCTCCAGTCACGCAATGTCACCCTGGGCGATGTCCACCAGGCCCGCAGCTTGATCGAGCCGGCCGTGGTGCGTGTCCTCGCGTCGTCGTCCCGGCGCACGTCGCTCGACGAACTCCGCCAGCTCGTCGAGGAGCAACGCGCGGTCCTCGACGATCCGGAAGCGTTCGGCGTGGCGAACGCCCGATTCCACGAGCGGCTCGTCGCTCTGGCCGGGAACCAAACCTTGAGCATCGTGGCCGAGATGCTGAACGAGATCGTCGCCCGGGCGGTGACCGCGGTGAGCCAGGCGAAACCTCGACGCAACTCGCTGGCCACGCGCCAACGCGGGATCCGATCGCAGGAGCGACTGCTCGACCTCATCGCGATCGGGGCGAGCATTGACGCCGAGGCGCACTGGCAGGCCCACATGGACGCGGTCGGGAAGGTGATGATCGGCCAAGAGGCGAAGTCGGTCATCGACCTCCTCCCCCACTACTGAACGCGGGCCGTTCACGAGCAGCCGTAGCGGCTCGCCTCCACCCAGCCGCGCACCGGCTCCGACCACCCCGACACGCGCGCCTCGACGAGAACGCGCCAGTACGACCAGTGCTCCGGCACCTCGCACGTGTGCGCCATGTCGAAGCTCACGCTCGGCGAGATCGGTTCGAACTCGACGTCGACGGGTGCGCCGCCTTCGTCGACGAACCGCAACCGGGTCGACGCGATCGAGCGCGCGGCGTCGTCGTAAGGGATCACGCCGTCGACGCACGCGAGGTGCCGCATCCCTGACGCGTCGCGCAGGTAGCCACCACCGCGCTCGGCCAGTTGCGGTGCGCCGACGAAGTAGAGCTGCCCGTGCTCCGATTGGAGGTCGCCGAGGGTGAACGCAACTCGCCAGTCGCGCGGTCCCCATGACTTGTCGCGGTGTCCGCCTGCGCGCACGGGTTGCGCGGGGCCGCCGGCCGTGACCGTTCCCGCGACCATCAGCGACTGCTCGAAGCGGCTGGACGGGTAGGCCTCGCTGCCGACGTCGTGACCGGTGCCCGTGCCGAACCGCTCGGTCGTCGGCGTCGCGTGCAAGCTCACTGACAGCGCCGTGAGCGCCCCCGAGTCCGGCCCCGCCACCTTGCGGACGACGCCGTCGAACGAGAAGGTCGCCGCGGGCGTTCCGGGTCGCCATCCGAATCGGAGGCCGAAGCGGTCGTACTCAAACCCGTGGGTGAGGTCGAAGTCTTCGTAGCGGAGGCGGGATTCGTCGACCCCCAGCCACTCGCCGTCACGGTGCACGTAGCACCAGAGCATGGCTCGACCCTGGTTCGGCAACAGCCCGAGCCGGAAGAACCCGACCGGTCCGCCGTCGAGGTCGATCCACGAGAGGTACCACGACTCGTTCCATGACCACACGTCGGGATCGAAGCGGTGCATTCGCTCGTCGGCACTCATCGGGCCGCTCGCTCCACCATTGACTCCCAGGCCGGCAGCATCCCGTTGAACTCCTCCGCAAACGGATCGACGAGGCCCCACTGCACCATCGCGCGGGTCGCGGTCACGACGATGATGGTCGCGCCGAACGCGCTCCAGTAGTCGACGTCGGTGAGCGCGCGACCGGTCTTCACGCTCCAGCGTGACCACGTGTCGTCGTCGGGCGGAATGCCCGGCACCGGCGATTCCGTCCCGGCGCGCTGCGACCGGTCGACGAACAAGCTGTAACCGACATCAGCCATTGGATTACCCACGTATGCCACTTCGAAGTCGACCAGCGCGCGGACCTCGCCATCCGACACGATCCCGTTGACGAGACGCGCGTCGCCCATACACAAAGCGAGTGGCGCGTCGGCCGAGGACGGGATGTTCGCCCGCAGCCAGTCGAACACCGCGATGTGTCGCGGGGCGACGTGCGCGTCGACGACATCGAGGAGCGCGGCACGCCAATAGTGCAGGAACTCGACTGCGCCCACTGGACCGTCGTACACATCGGCCACCACGGCGGGGTCGGCGGCGTGCAACGTGGCGAGCGCGTCGTGGAACGAATCCCAGATGGCCCGTTGCGCGCGCGGTCCGGCGGCGCGAAACCACCCGTCGACATGAACACCACCAGGCCCGTCGGGAACGCTCCGGCCCTCCACACACTCCATGACGAAGCACGGGCGGCCGACGGCGCGCGTCCCCTCGTCGATCGCCAGCACCGCGGGAAGCGGCGCACCCACCCGTCCGAGCGTCGCCATCAACCGAGCCTCGCGGCACTGGTCGAGCTGGTACACGACGCTCGGCACGCGCGGGGCCTTCAACACCATCCGCTGCACCGTGCCCGCGGTCTCGACATCGAGACGCCAGGCACCGTTCGCGTACCCGGCCGGAAACCGCTCGACCGCGACGCGCTCCACTCGACGCCCGAGCGAGTCGGCGAGCCACCCCCGGAGCACTTCGGGATCGGGCGCGTCCGGGCTGTCGATCGCACTCCCCGAACCCATCGATCGACAGCGTAAGATATCTAAAGCTTTGGGCGCAATGCCACCGGCCGGTCACGCCACCCGCTTGACGTGCGCTGGAGACAGCTGACATTTTGCGCCGCCGACAACGGAGGCCCCGACATGCTGCACCCAGATGTGCAAGTCACCCACGACGGGCACGTCGCGACCGTGACCATCGACCGCCCCGCGGCCAAGAACGCGTGCACCGGCGACATGTGGGTGGCGATCGGCGAGACGTTCCGTCGCCTGAGCTACTCCGGCGCCCGCGTCATCGTGCTCACGGGCGGCGGCACCGACTTCTGCGCCGGCGCCGACCTCGGTGGCGGCGGCCAGGACGCGGCTGGAGATGGCGCTGGCGCGCAGGGCAACCAGGTCGCCGGCATGCGCGTGCTGGGCGACGCAGTGGTCGCGGTGCATGGCTGCCCGGTGCCGACGATCGCGCGCGTCGACGGCGTCGCCGTGGGCGCGGGCCTCGGCCTCGCGCTCGCGTGCGACATGATCGTCGCCTCGGATCGCGCGCGGTTCTGCGCCATCTTCGCCAAGCGCGGCCTGAGCCTCGACTTCGGCACGTCGTGGTTGTTGCGCCAACGCATCGGCGTGCACCGCGCCAAGCAGCTGGCGTTCACCGCGGAGATGATGTCGGGTGCCCGCGCCCTCGAGATCGGCCTGGT
>Ga0075026_100000449_pt1 | contig 16283 bp, 10 predicted proteins | sample Str012_2_FD_71392 | JGI IMG/M metagenome (GOLD analysis project Ga0075026, IMG submission 71392) | Freshwater sediment microbial communities in response to fracking from Pennsylvania, USA - Straight Creek_MetaG_SC_2012 | ecosystem: Environmental > Aquatic > Freshwater > Creek > Sediment...
ATGCAGAACGTAGCCTGCAGGAAGCCATACAGCGGGTGCGTGCCCTGCATTATACGCTGGCGCAGGATGTTTAATGTATCTTCCTGAAAATGCTTTTGTTTTCAACAGCTTTTGATAAGAATGCTTCTTTGATGGCCTTCCCCAGCCGCAACCGCGGTTAATAATAATATCCTGCCGGTTTTACTGACATGCATTACCTCTTCAGTGCGTGTTTTATCTTATCTTCCCCCTGCAAATACCAGGGCGGCAACAGCATACTTTCATAGTTTGCTTTATAAAACACAACCTTTCACTTTATGGAGCGCAAAGAACCAAAAGCCAGTTATGACGTTATTATAATTGGTTCGGGCGTAGGCGGTCTTACGGCAGCTGCCTTGCTCAGCAAGGCAGGCTTACAGGTTTGTGTGCTGGAGAAAGAACCGCACCCGGGTGGCTATCTTGCCGGATTCTCCCGAAAAGATTTTCGTTTTGATACGGCTGTACACTGGCTTAACCAGTACTCTAAAGAAGGCATGGTCTCGCATTTTTTTAGTGCCTTGGGCAACGATTATCCCAAGGCGGTTTCTCAAAAAAGAATCCGCCGTTTTAAGGGCGATGATTACGAATACCTGCTTACCAATAATCCGGATGATTTAAAAGAACAATGGAAAAAAGAATTTCCGCAAGACACAGCAGGCATCGAAAGCTTTTTCGGCGCAGCCAAAAAAATTGGCAGCGCATTTAAAAACTTCGGCAATATCTTTCGCTCAGAAGAAACCATGGGTTTTGCTGAAAAAATACTACGCAAAAAAAACCTCATCCGCTTTGCGCTCTATTTCATTCCGCACCTGCGCTTTGCAGGCGATAAAGGCATCCAAAAAGGACTGGCCAAATATTTTACCCATCCAAAACTGCGCGAAATATTCAGCGCCGATACCGAGATACTCTCCTGCCTGGTGCCCATTGGCTGGGCTTACAATAACGATTTTCAGAGTCCGCCCCAGGGCGGCGGCCAGGTGATAACAGAATGGCTGGAACACCTGGTGCGTTATTTTGAGCAGGACATCTTTTACCGGTGCCAGGTAAAAAAAATCATTACCGAAGGCGCAGTGGCCACCGGCGTATTGTGCCACCGCAATGGCCGCGACTGCAGCATTGCCGCCAAATATATAATCGCGGCCTCAGATGCACCCACCCTCTACAATCAATTATTGCCCGCCCACCTGGTGCCCGATAAATTAAAAATCAACCTGCAAAAAGCCGAGCTCTATAGCTCTTCCGTTACCGTTAGCATTGCGCTCGATTGCCCGGTGGAGGCGCTTGGTTTTAATGAAGAGCTGGTGCATTTATCCAGCGCGGCTGTGCCCCGCCGTGAGCAGGCTGCCGGCAATCCGCAGCTCACGGAAATCAGCATACTGGCGCCCAGCTTCCGCGATAAAACACTGGCACCCGATGGCCACGGCACATTACTGTTATTTATGCCGGCCGAAATGAAATTTGAGCAGGAATGGCGCACCGAAAAAGATGCCCAGGGCAATTGCATTCGGGGCAAAGCTTATAAGGAGCTGAAAGAAGCGGTAGCGCGGCAACTGATACAGCGGGTAGAAGAAAAAGTGGCGCCAGGCTTGCAGCAGCACATTCTTTTTTATGAAGTGGCCACACCAGTTACCCATTGGCGTTATACCGGCAATACCGGGGGCTCTATGATGGCCACAAAACCCAACCGGCACAATATGGTAAACAAGGTGGCCACCTATGGCACCCCGGTAAAAAACCTCTACATCGGCGGCCATTGGGCAGAACTGGGTGGTGGCATACCCATTGCTGTAAAAGCCGGCGCCAATGCCGCCCTGTTACTGCTGCAAAAAGAAAACCTGCCGGCGTACAAAGCTATCGTTGCATATATAGACGGGCATAGCAGTTTATCAGTTTTGCAACAAAACCCTGCTTTTAAAATCTATCCCAATAACTGGGTGCAGAAACCCACACCAGCCCAAAGAACAAAAAACCGGCAAGAAGAAGTGAGCGTTAAGCTTTAAGTGGCAAGTTAGAAATCCTTTGCTGACGTAAAATTGACAGGGCTTGCGTGAGTTGGCATCATATGTCTGCTATGATGCGGCACAGGTTGCCAGGAACTATTACGAGACAGTATACTTACGCAAGTACAAGAAGAATAGCATCTGAAAGCAAACTACAAGTTATCTGCCCAAATTCAGGCCATCTTGCTTTTCTGCCGAAGCAACAAATAGGAAAGCAAACAACCAATCAGCAATCCAGCCAAAAGATAATAAACGAAATTTCTTGGATCAATTGGGTATACAAAATGCGTTTCCCCTTTGGTTAAAACGAGTGGCCTGACAACCTTGTTGAAGAAAGCTTTGACTTGTTGATGCCTTGTAAACAATGCCGCCGCAATGGTTAATATGATAATCGTAACGGAGCAAATTTTCCTATAAAATAAATCAATATGGGCCAGTCGCCAGGTAGCCAAAGTAAGTACCGGAATTAATGCCAGCGTTAATGAAAACAGGAAAGCAGTCAACCTACCGGTAATAACAAACGCTATTCCTTCAATGTTTGGTTCAAGCAATTGTAGTAAACGTGTAAATGCCGTCATCCCGGCTATAAAGAATAGCAAAGCAACTAAAAGCGTCCAAACAAATATTTTCTTATTAGACCTCATTGCGGCTCCGGCAGTTAATGTTGATGAAGCAAATTTATTGTTTGAAACTGATTGTTAATTATCATTCTAACTTTCAGTCACACTAATCTAAATAGTGCTCTTGGCCCTTTAAATTGCAGCACCCATAGAGCTACAACCAGCATTGAAATTAGCCTATTTAACACTGGCGCAGGATGGATGAACAGTTTGTTTGTGCCCGCCGTTTCTAACTTATTGCCGGATGTTTTAAAAAGTATGGTTACAATACAATGGTTAATGGCGGTTATGGCTATATTTGATAAAACAGCCTGCTTTTATCAGGTAAGCAGGGCATCCTTGTTTTTCATTCACCTGCACAAACGGTATAACAATGCTTTTTAAAAGAATAGACAACTGGTTCCGGAACGCAAAAAAATACTTTTTCACTTATAAGAATGGCTTTTTTCACCTGACCTACCTTGCCAATTCGCCCAAAGCCATGATTGAGAGTTTTGGTAAAATGCCTTTTACCCAGTACAACGCCGAAAAACAGACTTTACAGATCAACAATGTTTTTGTGGCAGGAAGGTTAGACTACCGGGAGCTGGAAGAAGGCTTGTGGCTTTACAATGCAAAAATGGACTACAAGGCCAACGTAAGTTTTTCTTTGATCTATGATGATTTCATCCCCGCCGATTATTATTTTTTAAGCTATAATATTATTGAAAATGAGTTTGAAAAATATGGCACACGGGTAAACGATGTTGAGTTTTCCAACAGGTCCTGGAGCCTCTTTAAACCCAAAGTGAGTGCGGTGGACAGTCATTTTAAACACACAAGTGCCAGCTATATTACTTTGTATTTTAATGACGCCTGGCTTAAAAAAAACCTGTACAACAATGAATTGTTCAGAAAGAACAAGCTCAGCGATTTTTTTGAATCGGACCAGCACTATATTATGTGGCCCGATACAACACCGCAGCTGCCGGAAACTTTTACCGCCTTAAAAGAATTGTGTACAGAAAACGAAAGCCTGGGAATGACGCATACGCTTCAGTTGAAAATGTTAACCATCGGTTTTTTTACCTCTTTTATAGAGCAGTACAATAAGGAGCAGATCAGCATTCAGCATGTGGAAATACCCAATAACGACCGGATGCGGATATTAAAGGTTGAAAAGTATTTGTCCGATAATTTATTACAAAAGTTTGAAGGCATAGATGAACTGTCCCGCAAATTCAATATTTCTCCTACCAAATTAAAAAATGATTTTAAACTCATCTTTGGCAAACCCATTTTTCAATTCTACCAAGAAAAGCAAATGCTGCTGGCCAGGGAACTGATGAAAACAGACGACCTGCGTATTAAAGAACTGGCCAGTCAGTTGGGTTACGAAAACGCCGGCAAATTCTCCCAGGCATTTAAAAAGCATTTTGATATGCTTCCTTCCGAATTTTTAAAAGCCGAAGAGTAAACCAATAAGGTTTTTAACAGACCGTCAATCCCCCAAATACTTCAACATTCCGCCCGAAATGTCTTTTCGGGCAATAGATTGTCTGATAAGGCTATATTACAACTTTAGTTATTGCGTTTGTGGCTATGGTAAATCATTCTATGTAGAAGTACGTAAATGGTTCCTTTAATAAAAATTCAATACCTTAAACAGCCGCAATGAAAAACCTTTATGCAGCAACCCGCAGATGTTTATTTGCAGTTGCCCTTTTAGCCCTCACTTACCTTAAATCTTACGCCCAGGTTGGTTCTTATCTTCGGTTTGATGGAGGCGATGATTATGTAAACTGTGGAACCTCCCTTGTTACAGCATTGGCCGGACAAAGAAATATTACTGTAGAAGCTTGGGTAAGACCCGAAAACGCTGGCGCCGAAGGTTATATTGCAGGAAATACAAACTGGTTAGGACGTTCACAGTTTCTGCTTTACACTTATGGCGGATATTATTACTTTCATTTGTACGACGGAAGTAATGATTACTGGTTAGGAGGCGGAGTTGTGGTTGCCAATACCTGGCAGCATATAGTGGGTGTATGGGACGGCTATGCTATGCTTTTTTACCAGAATGGTGTACTGGTAAATGCGAATTACGGCGTTACCGGTCCCGGTCTCCCTTATTCTGATCAAGTGGTTATAGGAGCTTTGTCTGGCAGCAGCTACTATTTTCAGGGTAGTATAGATGAAGTGCGTATCTGGAAGACAGCGCAAACCGGTGATGATATTGCACGGAGAAGATATTGTGAGCTGGCTGGTAATGAAAGCGGGTTATTAGCCTATTATAAATTTAACCAGGGCACAGGTGGTGGCACTAATACAGGTGTTACTTCGCTAACCGATGCAACCGCCAACGCATATACGGGTACGTTAGCAAACTTTGCTTTAACCGGATCTGGCTCCAACTGGTTGGCCACTCCGGCTTCACCGGTTTTAAATGGCAGCACCATACCTGCGGCACCTTCTTCATCGGCACAAACTTTTTGCAGCGGTGCAACCGTAGCCAGTTTGATACCTGCCAGAAGCACCACCATCAATTGGTATTCCTATCCAGCAGGTGGCGTGCCTCTGACAGGCGCTACGGTATTGTCAGCCGGTACTTATTATGTAACAGCTGTTAATGCCAATGGCTGCGAGAGCGGCAGAACACCTGTAACTATTAATTTAAATACCATTTCCACATCGGCAGTTAGCAGCCAAACGGTTTGTAATAACACGGCAACAGTTGCCATTACATTTTCTGCAACAACCACGGGCGCAGGCACTGTTTGCGGCATAGCAGCAGAAAATGGAAGCATTACTTTAACGGCGCCCGCAGGTAATGTATTTACTTCTATCCCCTTTGCCAGTTATGGTACACCTACCGGCAGTTGCGGTAGTTTTGCAACAGGTTCCTGTAATGATGTAAATAGTGTTTCAAAGGTGGCCGCAGTAGCCCTGGGACAAAACTCTGTAACCATTCCTGCTACCAACACTTTTTTCTCCGACCCCTGCGGCGGAACAACCAAAACACTGGCTGTGCAGGCAGCTTACTCACCGGTTATAACTTATAACTGGACGAACAACAATACCAGCATTGGGTTGGCCGCGAGCGGAACAGGAAATAGCATTCCTGCTTTTACCGCAACAAACAGTACAGCATCGCCCATTGTGGCAACCATTACATTTACAGCCACTGCTAACGGTTGCAGCAGTACTTCCCGAACATTTACCATAACAGTTAACCCAACAGCAGCTACGCCGTCCTCATCGGTACAGTCGTTTTGTACAAGTGCAACAGTGGCTGGTTTGTTGCCGGCAACCGGAACATATACAAGTTGGTACAATGTTGCAAGTGGTGGCACAGCATTGCCAACCAGCACAGCATTATCAACAGGTGTTTATTATGTAGCAGCTTCCAATGCCTATGGTTGCGGAATTACCAGGGTAGCAGTGCCCGTTAATATCACGGTTGTTCCTTCATTTAGTGTATCTAACCAAACCATTTGTAATAATACAGCAACGTCTTTAATAACATTCACATCGGCTGCTTCCGGAACGGTTTGCGGCACGGCAACTGAAAATAGCAACGTTACATTAACAGCACCGGCTGGCACTGTATTCACTTCCATTCCGTTTGCAAGTTATGGTACGCCTTCTGGCTCTTGCGGCAGTTTTAGCATTGGCAGTTGCCACCAGGCAAACAGCGTAACAAAGGTTGCTGCATTAACACTTGGGCAAACCTCGGCCACCATTCCCGCAGCAAATACTTATTTTACCGACCCCTGCGTTGGACCAGCAAAAAGCTTGTATGTACAAGCTGCTTATGCACCACCGGTTTTTAACTGGACCAATAACAATACCAGCATTGGGCTGGCCGCCAGTGGAACAGGCAGCACTATTCCTTCTTTTACCGCAACAAACAGTACAGCATCACCCATAGTGGCCACCATTACAGTTACGGCTACAGCCAACGGTTGCACAAGCACAGCGCAAACATTTACCATAACAGTTAACCCAACAGCTCCGTTAACAGTAGTAAGCCCCGTGTATTATTCCATTGGTGCAACAGCTTCCGCACTTACCGCTACAGGCAGTTCTTTGCTATGGTATCCGGCTGCAACGGGTGGCACGGGCAGCGGTACTGCGCCGATACCATCTACGGTTTCAACTGGCACCACTTCTTACTGGGTATCCGCTAATAATGCCTACAACTGCCAGAGTGCAAGAGCACAAATTGATGTAATAGTAGCCGTACCTGCCAAAGGTTTAAATTTTGATGCGGTGGGTAATAACTACATATATATTCCTTCTATTCCTTCCTTAACTGATTTTTCGCTGGAGTATTGGATAAAACTTACCGGAAACGGGCAGGGAGGAACGTATGACCGTATCACCAGTACCAACAGCGATGCATTTGAAACGGCCATCGGCAATTCGGGAAATATTTTATTTTATAATTCGGTATCAAACTGGATAACTGCAACCAATATCGGCACAAATACCTGGGCACATATGGCCTTTGTAAGAAAAGGAAACACCTTAAGGGTTTTCAAAAATGGGGTCTTTCTAAATAGCTATACAGTTTCTACTTCCGCCATACCTTCTGGTTGGGATATTGGAAGACGGCTTAACGTTAGTTCTACTGAAAATCCCAATATCTCAATGGATGAAACGAGAATCTGGAACCGTGCACTTTGCCAGGCGGAAATTCAAAACAATATGAATGCAGTATTAAATCCAACCGGGCAAACAGGTTTAGTGGCACTATATCATTTTGACCAGGGATATGTTGGTATAAGCAACACAAGTGTAACCACACTTACAGATGCAACAGGCAACGGTAATACCGGAACATTAAATAATTTTGTTTTAACCGGCACTGCGTCTAATTGGATAGCCGGTACAGTTGCAGGCTCCGGCACTACTTATATTCCGGCTACGCTTGCTGGTTCAGCAGGTTCTACCGTTTCTCAGCTTACAACTGTAAATGCGTTGGGAACTTTTTATCAGGATGCGGTTAATTGCGGTGTAATTACGAAGGTGGTACCATCCGGTGCTTCACCGGTTACAGGTAATATTACTGCAAAAGTAACCATTGATGCTACTGTGCAAAGTTTTAAAGGCGCACCATATGTGCAAAGGCACTTCGATATAGAACCGGCTGCCGGTGCAGCTACTGCCACGGCTACCGTTACACTTTATTATTTGCAGTCAGAATTTACTGCGTATAATACGGCCCGCGGCACACAGCCTGCTTTACCAACTTCCAGCGCAGACGCCAGCGGCATTGCGAACCTGCGCATCACCCAGTGTCATGGCACAGGAACTGCGCCTGGTAATTATACCGGCACAACTGTTATCATTAACCCATCATCTGTTGGTACGGTAGTATGGAACGCTACACTTAGCCGCTGGGAAGTAACCATGCCGGTAAATGGCTTTAGCGGGTTCTTTGCGCATACTTCTTCTACCAATTCTGCGCTGCCCCTTACGCTTATCCGTTTCAGCGCCGCAAAAACAACTGATGGTGTATTGGTGAACTGGCAAACCAGCAATGAACAAAATGCCAGTCACTTTGAAATTGAAAGAAGCACCAATGCTATCAATTTTGAAAAAGCGGGAACTGTAACAGCCTACAATACCAGTGGCATAAACAATTACCAGTTTACTGATAACGCTGCATGGGTGAGTAAACTGCGTTATTACCGGCTTAAATCGGTTGACAATGACGGAGCGTTTAAATACTCAGCCGTTGTAATTGTAACCAATAAGCAAGGTGGCACAGTAACGCTGTATCCCAATCCTGCAACAGATGTATTTACCATCAGTGCAACAGATAATAAACTGCTGCACACGCAGGCCCTGCTAACAGACGCAAATGGCAAAACTGTAAAATCAATTGCCATCAGCAACCTGCAGCAAACCGTAAGCGTAGCGGGTATGCCGGGTGGCATCTATCTGCTGCGACTGGCAAATGGTACCGTTGTAAAACTGATAAAAGAATAATAAGCAAGTACATAATATTTAGTAGTAAACCTACGTCCAAAGTTCTTAAAGGGTGTAAGCCATCCGGATGGTAGTTAGAATATAGTAGTAAGTATTTAAAAGGCCAGTTGCATTGGGTCTGTATGCTAAAACCTGTATACTAAATACGATTCAATAAAAATCCCCGCTGTAGCCAGTGGGGATTTTTCTATGCTGGTAAACCAGTATCTGGAAAGCAGACAATATTAAGTATTGAAAAAAGCCTGGTGCTAAACTGCGTAAACGTTTGGCATAAAAAATCCTTATCCGCGGCATACTTGCGCCAGTTGTTTAGAAAAATACGGCCATACAAAAATAATTTCCTGTTCTTCTTTTAATTGTTCCGGGTCTGTTATACAAACAAACAGAATCACTACCTTAGTAGCAATGGACAAGCTATTCTTCCTTTTTCAGCTTTACGCACCAGCACTTGCTGGTACTGGCTGGCAAACTTGCTTTAATACCACTCAATCAATCAGGCAATTTGCAGCGGTCCCCTTTAACTTTTAAAAAAACAAAGATGACATCAAAAGTTTGTATTGCCTCCTTACTTACGCTGTGTATGTTTTATACCAATAGCGGCATCGCCCAGGTAAACCCCGGGGCCATGAAACAAATTGGCAGCGTGGATGAACGTTTTCAGTCTTACAATATAGAAATGGTTGAAGTGGTGGGGGGCGAATTCTGGAAACCGTATAAAATGATGGATAGTCTGCCTTCTTTGCAAAGGTCTTCCAATTACGATGTCTCTAAAAAGAACGAACAACTTTACCGCAAACTTTCACCCATTAACCTTGCAGATAAAAGATTACTGAACCTGGCAAAAGGGCTTTCTCCCGCCTACGTACGGGTAAGTGGCACCTGGGCAAATGCTGTTTATTTTCAGGATGATGACAATGCTCTCATAACTGCCGCCCCAAAAGGTTTTGTAAATGTGATGACCCGTAGCCAATGGAAAGGGGTAATTGACTTTTTAAAAGCCACCGGTTCTAAATTGGTTACCTCCTTTGCCGTATCCAATGGCGTACGGGATGCACAGGGCGTTTGGACGCCGGCAGAAGCACAGAAAATTGCGGCCTATACAAAAAGCCTGGGCGGAGACATTGCAGCAGCAGAGCTTTTTAATGAGCCTACCATGCCCGGTGCCGGCGGCGAAATGAATAAAAACTACAACGGCCAAAATTTTGCAAACGACATTGCCTCTTTTAACGCATGGGCAAAGAAAGAAACACCAGGCATGCTGGTGCTGGGCCCGGGTTCTGTTATTGAAGGCCTGCCAGGTATATCATTGGCAATACCCGGCATACGCATGCTTGCCACAGATTCTATGATGATGGCTGCACCCAGGCCAGTCTTTGATGTTTTTAGTTATCATTATTACGGAGCCGTTTCTATGCGCATGATGCGCGGCGGACCAATGTCTGTAAAAGCAGCAAATGCACTCAATGCCAACTGGCTGCGCAAAACCGATACCGTTGCCAGCTATTATATTGGCCTGCGGGATAAATACAGTCCCGGCAAACCCGTATGGATAACAGAAACAGCAGAAGCGGCGGGTGGTGGCGACCCATTTGCAGCTACCTACCTGGATTGTTTCCGCTACCTGTACCAGTTGGGTTCGCTGGCCAAAAAAGGCGTGCAGGTAATCATGCACAATACACTGGCCGCAAGCGAATACAGTCTTATAGACCAGGATACGCATATGCCAAAACCCAATTACTGGGCAGCATGGCTATGGGCAAAACTAATGGGTACAAAAGTGTATGAGGCCGGTAATGCGGCTGAGGGTGTTTATTTGTTTGCACACAATACAAAGGGCCAGCAGGGAGGCATTACCCTTTTGGTGCTGAACACCAATACCGCGGCGGCAGCCATCAACCTCAGCGCTGCTGCGCAGCAATATACGCTAAGCTCCACCGGCCTGCAGGATACCACCGTATCTTTAAACGGAAAGATGCTGCAATTAAATGCCAATGATGCATTGCCGGTGCTGGCGGGTAAAAAAATAAGCGCAGGTAAAGTTGATGTGCCACCGGCCAGTATCAGCTTCTTCACTTTCCCGGGAGTGGGTGGTAAAAAGTAGCCTTTTACTTTAATAAAAATGAAATCAAATTGTATTATAGCATTTGCAGTTTTAATAAGCTAACCAGTATTGAACAGTTACACGTGTAGCAAAAACACTTCAGCAAGTATTGAAACCATACATTTGCTTAACAGCCAGACTATGCAACTAACTGTGCGTGTTAGTTCTGTAAATAAATACCTGGCTATTGCCAGTTATTACCCCGTGCTTTGTTATTTTTTTCTTCTAACCCATTTATCCAATTCCACCGCAATAAATACAAGTGAAGAAACTGCACCCACGCCTAAAAATTCATATAGGGTTAATGCCTGTGTTTTAAAAACGGGTTGAAATATGGGGGTGTAGGTAATAACAAATTGCAGCCCAAACGTAAGCAATACCGAAAAAATCAGCGGCCTGTTTGAAAATAAGCCAATGCTGAATACCGATTGATTTATTGACCGGATTGCCATTATGTGTCCCATCTGGCTTAAGCAAAGCACATTAAAAACAATGGTTTGCCAATGCAATCCATTTTTTAAAGCAAATCCTTGTGCACCCAATGCAATGGCTGCCATAAGCATACCCACCCATATCATGTGCCAGCCATTGCCTTCCGCAAATACGCCCTGCTGTGGCGGCTTTGGTGGTCTTTTCATAATGTCTTTCTCCGCTTTTTCAAACGATAATGCAATTGCTGGTAGTCCATCAGACACTAAATTCATCCATAAAATATGAATCGGCAATAAAGCAACAGGTAAGCCAATGATTGGCCCCAATAGTAAAGTCCACAATTCTCCAGAATTGGTAGTTACCAGGTACCTGATAAATTTTAAAATATTATCGTAAATCCGCCGGCCTTCGCGAACTGCTTTGACAATGCTGGAAAAATTATCATCCATCAATATCATATGCGCTGCTTCTTTGGATACATCTGTTCCGGTAATGCCCATTGCAATACCAATGTTTGCTCTTTTTAATGAAGGGGCATCATTTACACCATCGCCTGTCATGGCAACATAATGTCCTTTCTGCTGCAACATTTTTACAATCCGTAATTTTTGTTCAGGAGATACCCTGGCATATACTTTTATTTGCTCAGCTTTAGCACTGAACGTTTCATCATCCATAGCGGCCAGTTCCCTGCCTGTAACAACAAGATCACTGCTGTTGTTTAACATGCCTATGCGCTCCGCAATAGTTTTAGCTGTAAGCGGGTGATCGCCGGTTATCATTACCGGAATAATACCTGCAGTCCTGCATTGTGCAATTGCATCGTACACCTCTTCCCGCGGGGGATCTATCAAACCAGCCAGTCCTAAAAATTGCAAATTGCTTTCGGCGCTTTCATTTTCCGGTTTAGACGGCAATACATCCCAGTAACGGCATGCAAAACCCAGTATCCGTTGTCCTTTAGATGCCATTGCGTCTACCTGTAGTTGCAATGCAGCAATATCTGTATTTAAACACCGTTGCAGCAATATATCAGGCGCTCCTTTGGTAAAGGAGATAATTTTATTTTCATTAGAATGAAAAGTTGTCATTAATTTTCTTTCCGCATCAAAAGGTATTTCGGCCAGGCGTGGCCAGGCACCTGACTTTACATGTAGTTTTTGGGTAATTTCCAACAGGGCAATTTCTGTAGGATCGCCTTTGGTAATAACAGCATCTGTTATTGCATCATTGTTTAGTGCCATTGCAAGCAGCAATAACGAAACGCTTTCATCATTTTTATGCGCCGCAAAGACATCACTGTTGAGCAGCTTGTTGTTTACAAACAATTGCTCAACGTTCATTTTATTTTTGGTCAGCGTACCCGTTTTATCTGTACAGATATAGGTAATAGCACCCAGGGTTTCAACGGCAGGTAATTTCCTGATAAGACTGTTTTGCCGGATCATTCTTTTTGCTCCCAAAGCCAGTGAAATTGTAATAACGGCAGGCAAAGCTTCAGGAATAGCTGCCACAGCCAGCGAAATACTGGTCATAACCATTTTTAAAATATTTTCGCCACGCACCCAACCCACCGTAAAAAATAAAATACAAAGCAACAACACCAACGCAGATAATTTTTTTCCGAATGATGCCAGGCGTTGCTGCAGTGGCGTTAGTGTTCCATCTTGCTGCAGCATTTTGGCAATCCGCCCCAGTTCGGTTTGCATGCCCGTAGCAACTATTATACCCATGCCGCGGCCATAGGTTACAAACGTACCTTTGAAAGCCATGTTTTTTCTGTCACCAACGGGCAAATCATCTATTTCCAGTGCTTGCGTTATTTTATCGATGGCATAAGACTCCCCGGTAAGCGATGCTTCCTCAATTTTCAAGTTTACAGATTCTATCATCCGCATATCTGCGGGCACAGCATCACCCGCTTCCAGAATGACTACATCACCCGGCACCAATTGAATGGCAGGCAGCCAGGTAATATGTTGATTGCGCAAAGCCTTTGCCTGTGTGGCGGCCATTTTCTTCAAAGCATGAATGGCCTTTTCGGCACGGTATTCCTGGAAAAATCCGATAACCGCATTTAATACAACAATTACAAGTATGACCAGCGTATCGGTAAGTTCGCCAATGATGCCTGATATGATTGCCGCAGCCAGTAAGATAATAATCATCACATCCTTAAACTGTCCAAAAAATATTCCGGCTATTGATTTCTTTTTTCCTCCTGCTAATTGGTTGGGACCAACTTCTGCTAATTTCTCTTCTGCTGCAACAGATGAAAGCCCCTGGGGTGCAGAACCCAGCAGCTCAAAAACTTCATCGGCGTTTAGTCTGTGCCAGTTCATCATTTGTTTTTATTATAAAAAGCAGGTGGCAGCTGTTCGGGAACAAGCCCTATTTCTTTGTGGCAGCATGCTGAGGTTTGGCATCACTCCGTTTGAGTAAAACGTTTAATGCAGCCATTGATGGAATATAATCGGATATTATCTTAAGGATGCCCACACAAGGTATGCACAATATCATTCCACTTACACCCCACAAAATACCCCCGGCAATGATGGCCACCAATGTTATCCAGGTGCTTATATTTAATTGTGCCGCCACTACACGGGGAAAAATGATGTTGGCTTCAAGGTATTGCACCAGTACAAACACAGCCACTACACCCAAGGGGTACCAGATGCTGTCTTTGGTTAACCACGCAACAGTAACAGGCAGTAATGCGCTGATAAAAATGCCGATATAGGGAATAATGGTCATAAAGGCGGCAAGAAATCCAAAGAGGACCGCGTGTTTTATACCCAGGGCCAAAAGACCAGCGCTGTTTAAAACACCAACAATCAGGTAAACAAAAATCATTCCCCTGATAAAATGAGAATAGGTATTAACGCTTTGATGGAGGATGTTGTGCAGTTTATTGTGATTTTTGCTGCCCGAAAGTTTTTCTAAAAACAAAACAAAATCTTTGCGGTTGTACAAAAACAAGGCGGCAAACACGGGTACAATAAAAAGTGTAAATAAACCCGCGGTTGTTTTATTGAAAGTGCCTGCCAAAAAACCGCCGGAATTGTCTGTCATTTTTTTTGCGATGCCGGCCAACCATTCATTTTGTGCAGCAATTGAAATATCAAAATTGCCGGCCAGCCATTGTTGTAACCCGTTAAGAGAAGGCGTTACTTTGGCTTTTAACTCCTGTAAATCTTTGCCAAATGAATTCACCTGTAATACCAGCAGCCATAGCAAACCAACGAATAGAATTGCTACCAATAGCAGACTGAAAGCAATTGCAATAGATTTTGGCCAATGGTGCTGCTCGAGCCAGCGGCAAACAGGATATAAAACTACAGCAATAAACAATCCATAACACAATGGTATAAAAAGTGTCTTCCCGGCGTACAAAATAAAAATCAGCAGCCCTGTTGCCAGCAGGCATTTTAGAATTGTATCAGTTTTTATGGTGTCGTTTGGCATTCGCTGAGCAGGTTAATGTTTATAAACACTGCAAATTCTTCTTTTTCAATTGCAAACCCGATGACCGGTGCAAGCCTGTCGGTTGATGTAAGTCATCTCTTTTGCCTTAACTATACAAGAATAAAACGCAATTGCCGCAGTTTGAATTTAAAATACAATGTAAGCAATTGTCTCAAATCAGGAATTTGGCTGATTGCAGACATTGGTATGGTAAAATTATTTAGACAGTTTGCATTGGGTTTTTCATAGGATAATTGGATTTTAAATAAGGGCTGGATTTCTATCCGGCCCGCGTTAATTTATGTGCTGCAATCGATAGAGCCAGCTTTGTTGTTATAGCCCGTTCAAACCACCGGCATCAATTCCCTGTTCAGCACCACTCCATCTGCTTACGGCGGTTCAGGCAAAAACAAAACAGGTACCCCCCCAAAATGAGTACCCGTCAACTATCAACGCTGGAATGACTAGCTGTAAGTTGGAACTTTTTTGAATGAGCCTATTTTGACAATCATTGAATTATAATACTGGCTTAGCATGAATGACTTTCTCAGCAGTATTTGGCACTTTATTATTTAATTAAGCCTGCAAAAATCTAACTTCTCTGCAACAAGTTCTGCAGGTAACATCGTGTCTTGCAACTGTAAGCGCGGACGGAATTGACCTTTCCTCGTAAAACGACTCAACTTAAATTAATACCCCGCTGCAATTACGCAGCAGCTAAACTGCAGAAACCACTACCCTTCCCCCCTATCACCACGAGGATTTAAAGCTGATTTCTTGTGGCGAGAAGGGATCAACTCTGCCGGATTTTCCAATAAAGAAGTATTCACCTGTACTGACCGGGTAAATCCTGTAATAACGGTCATCGGACCTGGAAGGTTTATACAATTCAAAATAATGCCATGCAGAATCATATTGATGAAGGTGACTGAAAATCTCTGCATATTCCATTTTAACCCATATATCCCAGTCATTCTACCAATCTTTCATTCACAATGTCGGGGCGTCCATCTTAAATGCCTGCTGGTAATAATTGAGTGCAGACAAATAATCTTCTATTTTCATATAAATTCGCCCATTTGAAACAAGGACGATGAAATCCATAATTTGCTATTTGCTTTTACAGCCAGTTGATGAAATTGCCGGCTATACTCAAAACTCTTTTCATAATCGCCGGCATCTTTATATATTGAAGCCAGGCTTTCCAGTATATCGGCCATTTGCATATCGTCATTGTCTGCCTTGCTCAATTTGAACATTTTCTGTGTGTAATCAATTGCTTCTTTGAACCGGCTTTGCGAACGCACAGCATATTCAAGTTCCGAATAAGCTTTGTACAAGCACTTTTTGTTTTGCGTTTTGTACAAAACCATTGAAGGGATTCCCTGGCCAGGATTTCAGTTTGTACAAAGTTGTCGTCGAAATGTTTATTAATCCTTGCCTTCCTCGTTACTGAAACGGCTATACCATTAATATAGCCCGATCTTTTTGCTTCATCAAAAGCGGTGCCGGCAAAATAGGTGGCAGAATCTTTGCTTTCCTGTTCAATATAGCTACAACTGATTTCGTTAAGACAATCAATCCCGCGCAGTATCTTTTACATATAACAGTCGTTTTTTTCAGGCTATCGGCAGCGCCGCTTTGCGCAATACCAATAACCGGTGAAAA
>Ga0075026_100000450_pt1 | contig 16269 bp, 15 predicted proteins | sample Str012_2_FD_71392 | JGI IMG/M metagenome (GOLD analysis project Ga0075026, IMG submission 71392) | Freshwater sediment microbial communities in response to fracking from Pennsylvania, USA - Straight Creek_MetaG_SC_2012 | ecosystem: Environmental > Aquatic > Freshwater > Creek > Sediment...
CCCCCGTTATGAGTTTCCACAGCCCGGAGCTGATAGCCGGTACCGATCACGAGATTGGTGCGGTATACCGCTTTCCGCAGGTGATACCCGGTATTGATGCCAATATTGAAGTAGCCAACCTTACCGGTGGAGCACAAATCTGGAATATTGATGACAGCGCCGGCATTGGTTATTATGATGCCTTTCAACCCTATGTGGTGGCGCCAGCCAACAGCACTTCTTATGTAGACTGGAACATTACTTTTAAAGTAGCCGGTACTTCTACTGATACGGTACTAAGTTGCTTTTCGGTAACTGGTGTGGATGTGGATGGCAACGGTTCCAGCCTGCAGGAATTTATTGAAGCGGCTACCCCCGGCAGTTATGCAATGGATCCGTTTACCATTCTTAGTTTTTCTTTTGACGGTGTTCGCAGCAAGGCCATTTCAACAGTGGCAAACATTGCGCTGATAGATACAGCCCACCGCGAAGCCATGTTCCAGATGAATTTTTCCGGTATATCCAGCCTGCAATACCGCAATGGCGCCATTTCTACTTTTGGAAGCGATATGGTACGCCAGACCAGTATTTACTTTAAATCTTTTTTCGACACTTATATGTTGTTGCTGCCCGTAAAGCTGCTGGCATTTACCGGCCAGGTGAAGAATGATGAAGTGTCGCTCAACTGGTCGGCCACAAACGAAAACGATCTGAAATATTATGTGGTTCAAAAAAGCATCAATGGCAGCAATTGGAGCGATCTGGAAACAATAATGCCGGGTGCTTCCGCTACCAATCATTATTTTGTAACGGATGCCGGTAAGAACGGCCCCGTGGTTTATTACAGGCTCAGGCAAATACAGCGAAACGGCCAGCCCCTGTATTCAAAAGTGCTGAAAATAAATACTGGCAATGCTGCTGCTGGTACCATCACCCACAATACCATAGTAAAAGAGGCGATAACCCTGCAGATAGCCGCCACTGCAAACGATACGTATATAGCCGAACTCTATGCCGTTAATGGCAGCAAAATAAAACAACAACAGCTTTCTGTATATGCCGGTTACAACAGTGCTTCGGTAGATATGCCCGCAACTGCCGGTGCCGGACTGTACATTCTAACGGTAAAAAACAACCGCGGAGAGCTGCTTCACCAGTCTAAGCTGATAAAAAATTAACCGCCTGCGGTCTGCCAAGTGTTTGTTCGTTTTTCGTTATTTACTAAGTTATAAGGCCCGTTTCTACGGGCTTTAGCTTTTTATAACCTCACTGCACGGGTATGTTGAAGCCGCAGGTTTGTCCGCCCAACGGGTGGGGCCCCACAATTTCTGGCAGCAATGCTGCGGAGCCGCTTGCAGTGGGCGTGCCACTTCCCTGTAAAGTTATTTTTTGTGCGCCTGTTGTAGTAAAGCTGCCGCTGTAAGAAAATTGCATGCCGTTAACCGCCGCCGTTGACACCGTAAAATTGCCTACGTAAGAAACATATACCGACATGAGCACTGTATTGGAGGCATTGAGCGGTGTATTTGCTTTATAGATTCCGTTCACTGTATAAATGCAGGGGCTTGGGTTTCCAAAACCCGATTCAAGTACATATACCGCCAGCGGCTGTGCATCCGTTACCGTTACTTTTATACTGCAGCTGGCATTGTGGCTATCTTTTATTGTAAACAGCAGGTTGCGTGCAAATTCGGGTGTGCCATAGCCTGCAAGTTCCAGGGTCATATCGCCGGTACTGTTTACAATACCCGATGCAGAAAAATAAATGCCATCGAGGGTATCCGTGGTAAAAGAGTATGCGCCTATGGCCGTTACCGTTATATGCAGGGTGATGCTGTTGGCCACGGTAAACCTGGTACCGCTGATCAGGCTACCATTTACGTTAATGTTCTGGCAGTCCATGGTAAACGCTGCCTGGGCGGGGAGTTCTTTGGAGACACTCACCGTAAAGCGACAGGAAGCAGCCCCTCCACCCGCGGCATTAAAGATAAAATCGCCGGTGGCTGCGGGCGTACCCGCGCCTGTAAGCGTAATGGTTTGCAAGCCGGTATTGGTAAAATTGCCGCTGGCGCTAAACTGGAATCCATTGTTGGTATTGGTAACTACATTGTAACTGCCAATGCTGTCTACCGTTACCTGCAACTGAATGGTATTGGCATTGCTGAGTGCTTTGCCCGTATAATACTTGCCTGCCAGTACGCTGCCCCTGCACGAATCGCCGGCACCCACCAGGCTGTATTTAGCCGTGTATTTTTTGGGGCCGCCTTCATTGCTGTATTCCTTTGCGCAGGTTGCAAAAAGGCAAGCGCAAACAAAGAGCAGCAAAAAGCCCGTAAAATGTAAAGATGTTTTTTTCATACAGCTGCCATCCGCTTCCGTCTGCAACATTTATTTAGCAAACGCTGCATTCTTTTATTTGGTTCAATTGTGCCGGTTGTATTTTAAAGATAGGCAATATTTGTGCGAAGCCCTTACCGCATATAAAACAGGCCACCCGGTAAAAGGATGGCCTGTTGCATGATTTTAAAACTGTTTGGATTGTTTTATTTTAATTTAAAAATAACACCCACCTGGAAATCGGTGATATCATATCCCGCTTCTGCGTTGAAACCAAATTTGGGTGTTACAAAATAAGAAGCGCCTACAAATGCACCCACTACCGGAATCACCTGGTCGTAATCGTATTTATTGGTATTGCGGTAACCATAGTGGTGAAAGCCCAGGCCGGCAGAAAACCCGCCATAGGTATCAAGCCCACGTACTTTCCAACCACAATGCCAGGCAGAACGCACGGCAATAATGGCGGTGCGACTACGGTAATCATCATAATATCCACCATTGGAAAATGAGGCGCCGGTTTCTGCACCCAGTGTAATGGTGCCGGGGCCGGCATGCCATAAACCCCATTCAACTGCTGCTTTTATGCCAAAGGGCGAATTGTAATCATCTCCTTTGTACGCACTGCCCACGCCAGCACCCAGGTTAAGGGTTGTGCTGCCAACACTTACCGGGCTTAGGGGGCCGCTGCTACCGCTGTTTCTTCTTTTTGATTGTGCGTTTGTGCTCATTGCAATACAGGTGCAAAATAGGGCGCCTGCCACTGCCATCATTGTTAGTTTTTTCATAGCCGCGTTTCAACAAATACAATGCCATTGCATTTACAGGCGGCCAGCTAATATATTAACGAAAACAAAAAACGGCATTACCAAAAAAAGTGTGGAATTTTTTGCACAATGCTGGCATTATTTATCAGGCTTTTACCATGATGGTATTGGCCGCTAAATCGTGGATGGCGCGTCTTTCTTTGTTGGTGCTGATGCTGAGAAACGACAACCACCCCAGCAGCACTTTTATGAAGTAGCGGAAATAAGCCTGCAGCAGGTTTGGCTTTGCAGCAATATTCGCAAATTTTCTAACCCGGATGCCTTTTACATAGTTGCCCAGTGTGCAGGCAAAGCTGAGGCAAAAAGGTTCATAGATGCCCCAGATGCCAAAAAACAGGGCGGCTCTTATCCAGTCGGGCGGGTTTTCAAAATGATCCAGTATGCTGGCAAACATAAACATCAGTGTAACGATAAATACCTGGTCGATCAATAAAGATTGAATCCGATCGCTGAGTGATGGGTATTCGTTTTGTGCCGGAAAGAGGGGCGTAGAGGGTTCAGTCATATTGCTAGCCGAGAATTTTAGAGATAAAATCTGAATGCAGGCTGATCTTCATAAAGGCGGTAAGGCCCAGCAGGATGCCCGTTAAACTAACCGCCGACGCAAAATACAGCAGCCATTTTTTTTGCGTGAGCGAGGTAATGCCAAACATGGCAATGGAAATGGTGAGCAGTGCATCCGTCATATCAAACTGGTCGTCGAACATATTAATGTCGTCGTATTCTTTCTGGTAAGCTTCGGCCTGTTTTTTTATTTCCGTTTTCTCTTTTTCGTAGCGGCCAATCTGGTCTTCGTATTTTTTGATCACCTCGTTGTTAGAAGGATTGTTTTGCAGCTTCAATATTTCCAGGGTATTTTCTGCAATGGATTGTTTGGTGCTTTTTGCCTGGAAATAAGACCATGCATCAATGGCATGTGCCTGTGCCTGCGACATGGCCTGCACAATATTGCCGTCTTTTACATTGCACAGCGCCATAAAAGTAGCGGTAATGGCCACAAACAAGGCCACCATTGAATTGATTTTACTTTTGCCGGCCTGCTCTACCGATTCCTGGATGGTTTCATCTAAGTCTGACATGTAATGGGCTGTTTTGGTTGTACACAAAGCATAAACGGTTTGTACTGCCGCTTATTTTACCCGCAAATATGCAGTATTAAATTAAGTACAGGTGTTAACAAACAAGGGTTGTTTTTACCGCTTGTCTGTATGTTGCAGCAGCAGCCCGGTGGCACTGCGGGGCTTAAAGCCAAACCAGTTGTTTTGGTTTGACTGCTCTTTCAGATCCAGGTATTTGCCAAAGTCTTTGTGTTGTAAAAAGATGCCGAGAAATGCGGTTACAAAATGCTGGTTAATATTGTTGATCTTTCTTTCGTTCCAGGCGGGTTCTGCATAATGGTAGTAGTCATCCATTTTCATTCCCGGCTTCATGGATTCTGGTGGCGGTGGATTGGGCGCGGTATTGTGGCGGGCGTTTTCGTAAGTGAGCAGGTAACGGTTGGCATTAACCGCTGCAAGGTAAATGGCTTTGGTGCCTTTTTCATAACCCGATACATCGTCCTGGCTGCCGGCTACAAAAAATGTGGGCGTCTGCAAACCGGCCAGTCCGGCGCTGTCCCAAATACCACGCTCCATACCCCAGGGGGCAAAAGCCACCACAGCATGAATGCGTTTGTCGATGGAACCCGCATAGGAAGTATTTCCGGCAAGCCTTGCATCAATGGCTTTGCTGCCGCTTGCAATGCCCGCAAAGAAAGTGGCCAGCTTGCTGCTATAACCTGCGCCAGCCGCATTTAGTACGCCATAACCACCCATGGAGTAACCAATCAGCCCGGTATTATTGGCATCTGCAAGACCGGCAAGAAAATGATTGCTGCCTGTTTTGCTCAGGGCGGCTACCTGGTTTAGCACAAACAAAATATCGGTGGCACGGTTCAGCAATGTGCTTGCAAAACCGGCCTGGTCTGCATGGGTAGATTCAGTATGGTCGATGGCCACCACCACATAGCCTTTGGAAGCAAGGTTTTCGGTAAGGTAAGTCAGCAATACCCTTGAGCCGGGGTAGCCATGCGATACAATGACCAGCGGAAAAGCAGTGCCCGCTACTTGCGGAGCCGCGTTGCGCAGGCTTCTGCCGGCAAAACTAAAAGCATGCAGCGGGCGGGTGCTGTCCATACGGCTGCCCATAACATCTGTGTAGCTTGCCAGGGCTTCTGTACCGGGCGGAACAAGCGCCGGGTACCAAATTTCCACTTTCAGTGTGCGGTTGTAGAGGGGCGTAACCCCATCTTTGGTTTTTAGTATATCCGGCTGGTCTTTATTGGTCCATTCCTGGGTGCGCACGCCCACGGCGTATTCTCCACGGGCGGCCAGTGCGGGTGCATCGGGCAATGCATCGCCATAAATAAAGCTGTTTGCCGGCTGGGCTATTACGCACAATTGCCAGCAAACAAAACATACAATAAGAGCGGCGATGCGCTTTGTTGAAAATGCAATCTTATACACCATGGTGATTGGGTATGCTGTAAAGCGGTTGATGAATACAGCCCCTGTTGCCAGTAATTTACCGCAGCAAGGCCTGGGTTTTCTGAATCGTAAATGTACTTTTAAAAAAGCGTACTTGTTGGTATTGGAACAAATGAAAAATGGGTGTTTATTTACAGTAGCAAAACTAAAAACCCAACAACGATAGCCATGAAACTGATGATGTACCTCGGCGAAGATCTGATTGAATCCATTCCGCTAGACCAGGAGCGCATTCCAAAACCCGGCTACCTCGGCAGCTTTAAACGCATGCTCAAAGACAAGTACAGCGAAATGATCCAGCAATTTTCTGAACCACCTGAGTTTTTGGTGATCAATGTGGGATAATATTTCTTTACCGCACACAAGGTTCAGCAGCTGTTGTCCTTACCAGTTTCCAGCGGCACGCTTTCTTAAGCAGTGTCGAATCTTACCCGCGCCTTATACCAAACTTATCTTTTTGCCCGTAGCGGCGGCTTCATAAATACTCATTAGTATTTTCATGTCCTTCAGTCCTTCGGGGCCCGTCATGTGTTCGGGAAATTTACCGCTTTCCATAAATGATTTGCATACTTCTTCCATCATTACCGTTTGGTGGTGCACAATGGGCAGGTTTAATGGGCCGGCATTGGTGCTTCCTTTAATGGGGCCATAGCTATAGGCCGGGCCCAGCTGTATCCAGCCTTTGGTAGCAGACACATACAATTGTTCAATATTGGATCGGTAAGAGCTAAAACCATTCACCGTAGCATTGCCCGGAAACTCCAGTTGCCAGGAGATGGATTGCTCCACATCTTTAAAAACGGCGGGGTCGGTTATGGGGCCGTATTGCGCGGTTACGGAAAGCGGTTCTTCGCCCGTTACATAGCGTGAAGCCTGTACGCAGTAGATGCCCACATCCATCAGCGGGCCGCCGCCGGCCATGGCTTTCTTTAAGCGCCATTGTGCGGGGTCGCCAATGTTAAACCCAAAATTGGTTTGTATAAAGCGCACATCGCCGATTGTCTTCTCGCGGCATTGGCGTACTATTTCTTTGGTGAAGGGTTCAAAATGCATGCGGTAGCCAATGCCCAGTTGTACGTTGGCATCTTTGCAGGCTTTTATCATGTCTTCTGCATCTTTTACTGAGGTAGACATGGGCTTTTCGCACATCACATGCTTGCCGGCTTTGGCGGCCCGTATCACAAACTCGCGGTGCATGGAATTGGGCAATACCACGTATACAATGTCGATGTCTTTGTTTTTTGCTATCTCGTCAAAATTCTGGTAATTGTAAATGTTCTTTTTATCCAGGTGGTATTTCTTTGCCCATTCTTCTGCCTTGGCGGCGGTGCCGGTTACAATACCCGCCAGGTAGCAATTGCTGGTTTTCTCCAATGCCACGGCCAGCTGGTTTTTTGCATAGCTGCCCAGGCCTACCAGGGCCACGCCCAGTTTTTTACCGTCTTTGGGTGCGGCAGTAGCTGGCATGGCCAACGCATCGGTAACGGCTAAAGAAGCAATGGTAACACCGAGGCCACCACTAAGTTTTTGTAAGAAATCCCTGCGGGAATGATTGTTTGGCATAGCGATAAATTGAGGGGAAATGAATGAATGATCTAATGTAAGCATTCGCCCCAATAGTTGTACCGGGCTATTTTGTATGTTTTCTTCTTTCTATGGTATTATTTTATCTTTTGCGCAAGTTGCTGCCAGCGGCCGGTTTGCCCTGCCCGCCGGTTTTACAGAGCGCAAGGGCTTTGGCAACGCAGTATAATAATGCCGGTTGTATGGCGTTTACCCATGCATGAAATACATTCTTCTTTTGCTGGCCAAAGCCCTGGTGCTTTTGTTTATTGTACTTTTTTTTGCAGACCATGCGTTCTTACCGCCGGGCACATTGGCCAAAACCAGGAACCTGTTGCTGCTGCTGCTCTTTATGGGCATTGGCTACAATATGGTAAGCATTTACATTACAAAGCAGCATGCACCCGAAAGCGGCTTGCTGTATAAAACAGTGAGCGGTGTAAGAAGTACTGCGGGCCATTTCAGTCAGTATATCCAGCCTTTCCAAAAAGAATTGATTGTATATTCTCTTATAGCGGCCGGGCTTGCCATTGCGGGTGCTTTGCTGGCCGGTATACCCGGTTTTTTACTGCTTGAAATACCGGTAAAGCTGGGCATTTGCCGGCAAATCAGTGGCGATGGTGCCTGGCCCGCCGCCCTGCTCATGTCGCTGCTATGGCCATTATGCCTGCCGGCGGGTGTGTTTTTGAAGCATTGGCTCAACAGTCATGGCTACCCGCTTTTTACTTTTGCAGGCCCCTTGCTGGCCGTAGTAACCGGTGTGCCGGTGCTTGTGCTGCTGGTATATGCTGTTTCCAAATAAATAGCCGCCAGGCTTAGCGGCGCCGCGCAAAAAAGAAAATACTGGCAACGGCTATTATCAGAAACAAAAGCATCAGCACATTTGAGCCCGAATTGTTTTTATTGGGCGAATAGGTCTTCTCGGTTTCCTCAGCACCCAGTGAGAGGGTATAGTTTTCATTGTCGTCGTATTCTTTTAAGCTGCCCAGGTAATCATGGACTTCATCGGTATTTACAAAATCTTTCTGGTTGCTGTAGTTGGCTGTAAGGTGTACCAGGTTGGACCCACCCGAGAATTTACAATTGTACGCAAATCCCTTGTTGTTTAAGTGGGTTTCGGTGGGCGTTACATTCCATTCCATCGGCAGCTCTACCGTTACATCTTCCTGGTAAGCGAGCGGAAACAGCAGGCCAATGGGCATTTTGCGATCTTTTTCTTTGGGCCGCCGCAAGATACCGGCAATGGTAAAAGCAGAAAAGCTGAATTTTTTGCCCTTGCCTTTTACTTCTGTCCAAAAATCGGGGATGGTATAGTGTTCGGTAACGGTTAATATGCCGGTACTGTCATTGTCTGTATAATGAAGGCTGTCCGATTTTATTTCTTCATAAAACTTTGCATAGAATTTCTTGTTACTGTTCATGATCTCTGCAACGCTCTGGTTGTTGAACGTACTCCGTATTTCATCGGCTTCATCGCCTTTGTATTGCGTAATCACCACCAGGGTGCCGCTGCCCGACATCTTATCTGCTTTAATAAAATCGCTGGTATGCTGGTAACCGATGTGGCGAAAGGGGATGCTGGTAAGATCGGTGGTGCCGGCAGCAATCACCAGTCCTGCCTGGTAATCGGGGTAGTGAATTTCCTTGATGCTTCCCCGCTGGTAGGCAATGGTGGGGTCGAAATAAAAATAGTCATTGTCCAGTTTTACCCGCACCGTGGTATGGTCAAAATCAACGGGGGCGGGCAGCATTTGGCGGAGTTGTTTTTTTACGGTGGTATTGATGAGTACCGGGCTGGCTTCTATGTTCATAGCATGCAGCATACAGCAGAGCAAGTAAGATTTTTCCTTGCAATCGCCAAAACGCTGCGCAAATACCTTAGAGGGGTCGGCGGGTTTGTGCGAGTTGCTGCCCATTTCGATGCCCATGTAGCGGATATCGTCCTGCACAAAACGCAGGGCCGCTTTTGTTTTGGCTGCATCGGTACTGCAGGTTTGTACAATTTCGGCAATCTTTTTTTGTACGGCGGGCGAGAGTACTTTATCCAGCGGAAACAAATCCATGGCCCAGTCGTTTATTTCTTTCCACGATTTGTATTCGCTGATTTCTACCCTGGGGTAAGGATTGTACCAGCCGGGTGTATTGTCTTGCATAACCAGTGGTTCAATATTGGTTTTGCGCCACTCGTATACCTGTTGTCCGTGGAGGGTGCTGGTTTGCGCTTGCAGGGTATCGTTTTGGTTTTTAATGGCAACGGTTCTGCCCATGGGTACTATTAGCCTGTAATACAGGTCGTAGATGGGTACGGAGAAACCGGTACTCAGTTCGCCCGCGTATTTGTCTTTAAATACGGGGTTAAAGCCTTTGATGCTGTAACTGTATTCCACCAGGTCGCCCTGGCGCACATCCTCCAGTATCAGTACGGCATCCAGCGAGCCATTGTAAATAAAATTTTGAAGTTCTTCTTCCTGGTGCAGGGTCTTTATTTTGGCAACTTGCAGGCGGTTCAGTCTTTCGCCGTTGCGGATGATTTGTATACTGTGAAAGGTTAGCTGCTGGTAAGCGGGATCAAAAGAAACGGAGACCGTAGAGGCATTCTGTACACCCGATTGCGAAATAAGTTTTTTACACTGGCGAATATAACGGCAGTGTTCTGCCAGCGATACCTGGGCTTCAAAAAAAACATCCAGCGATCCTTCGGTGGCTTCTTTATCCAGCGAAGTCTTGCTATAATCAAAATTGTTTTTTACAACCCAGGAAGGCACTGGGCCTGTTTTTGGTTTGGCAGACTGTGCAAACAGGTTTATTTGTGCAAGCAGGATACAGCAGAGCCAAACGGAACGAACTATTCGCTTCATAAGAAATAAGGTTTTTAGGGGCATGCAGCGGTTTAAATTGCTGGCAAGATAATAACTAAACCCCGGATGGGCAATGCCTGCGGGGAACAGTTATATAGTATTTAGTATACAGTATGCAGACCCGCGGCAAGGAGAGGGGCTTTCCACGCAAAGGGGCGGAGAAGCAAAGATTAATTTATACATTACCCATTTAAAGCGCATTGTTGGTGCAACTGCCTTTTCAACATCTTTCGTTGGTTCTTTTTTATCAAGAAAAAAGAACAAAAAGATATTCAAAAAGCAATACCTGCTCAAACATATTCCACCGGAACATAAGATGGGTAGAAAAAAGATAGCAGGCGAACCGCGTTCTGTAGAAATGCCTGGAGCTGGTCTGCGCAAAAGCATGGCCGCAAATGGTTTTCTAAAGGGGCCTCAGAAAAGAGGCGTTAAGAAATTTTCATTGTACAGCGTTAAGCAGCGAAAGCTGCCCGGCTTTTTACTACAGTATTTCATAAGTCTACCCAAAAATGGAACACAGGTGACGGGCTTTAGACGCTGTAGCTGTAGCTGGACAATGAAAATTTTAGCCTTTTTTCTGGAGCCTTGATTTCGTTGGTTCTTTTTTATCAAGAAAAAAGAACAAAAAGATATTCAAAAAGCAATACCTGCTCAAACAGGTTCCATTAAAACATAAGATGGGTAGAAAAAGATAGCAGGCAAGCCGCGTTCCGTAGGAATGCTTGGAGCTGGTCTGCGCAAAAGCATGGCCGCAAAAAGACCCAAACTGTTTTCCCCCGTGGCGCTGCGGTACAAAGCATCCATGCCTACATCGTCCCCGTCTCTGTAAGCGCATCGTACAAAATATCCATGTCTTGCTGGTTATTGTACCCCTGCAGGGAATAGCGCAGGTAAAATTTGCCCTCGTGCGGCATTACCGGCACCTGTATTTTGTATTGCTGGTAGAGGGTATCGTGCAGTTGCTGCGGCGCACTGGTATTAATGGGTACGCTAAACATCTGTGCAATAAAATCATCGTTTACCGGGCAAAGGGGCTCCGTGTTTAATAATGCGCAAATACGGGCCGCATTGTTTTGGGTAATGGCCTTGCAGGCCTGGTTAACCGCCGGCCAATTGTGCTGCTGCATAAATTGAATGGCCGTGGGTATGGTAAGAAAAGCCGTATAATCGCGGGTGCCCTGCAGCTGGTGGTAATCTAAAAACTGCGAGTGCGATGGGTTGGCGCTTTCGTAGCCCCAGCTTATCAGCAGCGGATCAAACAAAGGCTGCCATTGTTTTTTTACATGCAAAAAAGAAGATCCCTTGGGGGTAAGCATCCATTTGTGACAGGCACCGGTATACATGTCTGCATCCAGTTGGGTAAGGTTTACCGGCAGCTGGCCGGGGGCGTGGGCGCCATCCACAAAAGACAGAATGCCTTTCTGCCGGGCATAAGCGCAGATTTCTGCTACCGGCAAACGCAGGGCCGTGGTGCTGGTGACCTGGCTAATGAAAATAAGCTTTGTTTTGGCTGTAACGCCCTGCAGAAACTGCTCCAAAAAATCTTCTTTAGACAGCAGCGGAAAACGGATCTTTTGTTTGATATACGTGGCGCCTTTCTTTCCACAATAATATTTCCAGGTACGGTCGCAGGCACCGTATTCAAGATGGGTGGTCAGCACTTCGTCGCCGGGTTGCAGGTCCAGGCTTTTGGCAATAATGTTAACGGCATAAGAGGGGTTGGTAACGTATACCACATCGTCTGCATTGCAGCTAAGGTAAGTAGCCAGCGCCATGCGGGCTTCTTTTAAATAAGCCGGTCCGTTTACGGTAAAAAATTGGGTGGGGTCCTGCTCCAGTTCGGTTTGCAATTGCTGGTATTTTTCAAATACCGGCCGGGCACAAGCGCCAAATGCGCCAAAGTTTAAATAGGTGATATCGTCTTTTAAGAGAAACTGTTGTTTCAGTGTATTGGGTTGCTGCATCCTGCAAAAATAATGAATTGCAGACCGCATCCCGCCCGGTAATTACCGGAACTTGCAAGAAGAGGGGCTTTTCATGCAAAGAAGCAAAAGTGCTGCGCAGCAAAAGACAATTTATTTTCCGCCGTGCACACGCAGCAGCAAGCCTGCTCAAAACATATTCCATCGGAACATAAGATGGGTAGAAAAAGATAACAGGCGGGCCGTGTTCCGTAAGTATGCCTGCTGCTGATCCGCATAAAAGGATGTCCGCAAAAAAGACATCGCTGTTGTTTTTGCTTTTTACCATTAACATTTCTCCTTTACAACCCATGCAAAGCCATTAGAAATCTGTGCAAAGCCCCCCGCAACCTGTACAAAGCCTTTAGCAACCCGTGCAAAGCCCCACTCAATTTGTGCAAAGCCCCACTCAATTTGTGCAAAGCCATTAACAACTTGTACAAAGCCCTTTACAACCCGCGCAAAGCCCCCCGGCACTTGTGCAAAGCCGTTTACAAGCTGTGCAAAGCCCCCTGCACAATTTGTTTTTTCATTTTGCAGGGGCGCTTCCGTAGTTGCGCGGTATGGCCATTAGTAGTTTATACAGCGGCTGCTTTTGCCAATACCCGTAATTTTTGCAGGAAGCCGCTGCTGCATACAATCATTCTTTTAAAGCCCCCGTTAAAGACGCTATTCGTAACCCTTTTTAAACTAAAAAAAATGATCCAAAGTAAAATTTTGTCAGACTATTCCCGCCTGGCCGATGCTGCGCTGGAAGTAAAAGCGCTTTCTATTGCGGCTTCCATGACGGGCAATGCCAATTTTCCGCAGCCCAACCCGGGTATCGACAAACTAAACGAACACATTGCCGCGTTTTCGGCAGCCCTCTCGGCCGCCAAAACAAGACACCTGGTGAGTGTGTCGGAAAAAAATGACCGCCGGCGGGAGCTGATTGCCGCGCTTACCACCCTGGCCACTTATATTAGCTATGTGGCCAATGGCAACCGCACCCTGCTGCTGAGTTCTGGTTTTTCTGTAAATGCCGAAAACAAAGCCAGTGCGCAACTGGGCACACCCGGCAATTTTAAGGTGGAGCCGGGCCAAAACTCGGGGTCGGTAGTGCTTTCTATAGATGCCGTGGCCAATGCCCGCTCTTATACCCATTTTTATAAATTGCAGTCGGAAGCCGGCGATACCTGGTTTCATGCCATTTCCTCCTCGCCCGAGTACACGTTTACCGGCCTGGACCCGCTAAAAATGTATTGCTTTCGCATTGGCGTGGCCGGCGCCAAGGGCCAGGTGGTGTACACCGATATTATTACCAAAGGCGTTGTTTAAAGGCTTCCTGTTAGTAGTTCTTATACAAGTGCCGGCCCTGCCGGCATTTTGTTTTGAGGGGGATTAAACTGACTTTAAGGATGAGGAAGCGATCTTGATAAATAGAAGGCTTCGTTGTTATGACTTATTGTTAAGTGAATGAGGTCTTGTTTTTTATAGAACTGTGTATAATAAATTGTGTCAGGAAATACAGTGTCCGCAAATTTATTTTCGTAGATTATTTTTAGTTGGTTCTTTTTTATAGTCCAGTTAAAATATTCTTTAAGCGTGGTACTACTAGTTACAGTGCCGGTGCCATCAATATTAAATGTGACAGACAGGCAGGTGTTCAATTGTGTCATGACGCCTCCAGCAAAGCTTGCACACATGGCCCAGCCGCCAAAAATCTCATTATTGTGGCCTTGGGCAACACTTGCCAGCGGCACAGGTTTTGACTCATTTGAAGGGTTTAATTTACACGACAGGCTGCTGGCAAAAATTGCCAGGAAAAATATTTGCTTCATTTGAAACTTTATTTTCATGCCTGTTTGAATTTAGTAATTTAAAATTCTTGCAGATTTATTTTGCCAAATTAAGGTTCCGAATTTCTACGCGGTTTGTTACCCTTATCCATTTTACAATTCCATAATTTTTATGCAGCCAAACATATCCATATTCAGGCTTTTTTAGCCCTTTGTAGTCTTCTGTAATTTTAATTTTTAAGCAGTCTGCTAATTCCCGTCCTTTAATGGTCAAAGCCTCCTTGTTAAAGCCGGATAACTTTGTGTTTCGGTTATGGAATTTAATAAATACAAGAACATTCTTTCTAAGGTTTGCAGGGATAAAATAATTAAAGTCCTTTAGTTTTACCTCGAAAGCACTTTTATCCCATTAGGTCTTTTATTTATTGCGAGGTTTGTCGAAGTAGCCGCCAACGGTGAACAGAACGGCTGTTTGTGGCGGCATTTCATGTTACGTCAGCCGACAACTGAGGCCGGTTAAAATTAATACGCTGAAGTTAAGAACAAATGATCAAATGAATTCCGTCGGCCCGATAATAGCTGATAGTGCCTAAATGCTCATTGTTATTCCGTCGCGCCAGCATAGTAGCAAACGGCTTGTTAGCGGCTGTTTTTCTTTTTAATAATACCAATGATATGTTCTTTTTGTCGTGTCAACTGGAATGTCAATTGGATCAAAGGGAATAGCTATACGTCCCTTTAACATTTCTTCAGCTTTGTGCTTTACTTTTTCTCTAAGTCGAGCATAAGCAGGACACGATGTTCCCAAATCCGTTCTATAACTGAATTAATTATATTTTCTTTGTCCGGCATGCATGTATACTTTGGTAAGTAAGTAAGCATTGTGTCTAATAGTTTTGCACTCCTGTCATTTTGTTGTACGACCAATGCCTCGATGAAATCTTCTGGGGCTGCCCTATCCGCATTATATCCAGTAAATCCATGAGGTCTAATTCCTGAAAATTTATAGAACTGTCTACGATGATAAGCCTGTAAAACATCAAGGTAAGCGGTGTCTGGAAATTCTTTCATAAGTCGGAATGAAATATCACTTAACTCCCAAACTTGTTTCAGCAATTTGTCTTTTATAATTTGTATATTTTCTTTCTTGTGGAATTTGGCAAGTCCGTATAGCGCGTATTCAATTTCATAGAAAGCCAATTCATAACCTTCATTCCGGTCTAAACGCCTAGGTCTTGTTGCCATATTCTTTATATATGGGTAATATTTTTCTTGAGCTTCTATTTTTGTAAGAATGGTATAGGCAGAACTTAAATAATTATGTTTCGTCAAAACTGATTCAATGGTCTTGTCCCTTTCTTGAGCTGTCTCCCAACTGGATGTTCCAATTAAACAATCCGATACAGTTTCAAACTTAATTCCAAACTCTCCATTATCTGTGGCGACAATTGCTGTATCATTAAGATGCTTCATTACTATGTCAAAAGATTTAAACGATCTTCTATCAAGCATTTCCCTAAGTGCTGTCGCTCTTAATATCGGATTTTCAGACTTGCTTAATCGAATTAACTCGTCACTAGTTATGCTTTTAATATCTGAACTGTCATGGTATGTAACAATGCCTTCTGTTACAATTTTATAAAGGAATGGTTGAAGGGATTTTCTAAAGTCCTTTATTGTATAGGATTTGCCTTGCTCATTTTTACAGGTAAAAAGACAAACAATTAGAGACGCAAGCAGAAGATGTTTTAGTCTAATCATAAAGAGTCAGTAGTGAGATGCGATTGGCAGGGAGTTTCCATAAAATAGCCGCTAACGGCTAGGGCTTGGCGATGGCAGGGCATTTTATAACATCCAGCCCGTAACCGCTGCCGATTGAAAAACTGAATTTGAAGATAACAACAAAAAGCCAAATTGAAACTCGTCTGCTGGAACTAAAGTACAGCGATGCAAACAGCCGATGTTTCAACGACCAGCTACACTTGTAGCAATACCAATGTTAGCTGCTGGCTTTTTCAATTTTAGTGTCAGAAAGTTTTGTTACGTCAAAATCGAATTGTTCGTATGTCTGTGTTAAATACTTTTCCTTTTGCTTTTGTAAATATTTTACTGGATTGATATTTTGCTCAGAAACTAATAGATATAAGACTGAAATAACAACAGGTATGCTGCTTAATATGAAAGTATACTGCTCCATATCATTCCAACCAAGATAAAATATAGCACCAATGAGAAGCAAGTAGTACAAAAAAATTGCACTCCCTAAAATGATTTTAAGATTTTTATATTTCCTAGCTGACTTTCTATCAAGCGGCTTTTTCTGTTTTTCCAAAGTTTCTTTTAGATTGATTTTTTCTTGAAGTAAATCTTTTTTTGCATTAATCAAATCCGCTTCTACTCTCTTTTTTGATTCTAACCTGTCAATCAATAGTAAGTTTTCT
>Ga0075026_100000451_pt1 | contig 16266 bp, 19 predicted proteins | sample Str012_2_FD_71392 | JGI IMG/M metagenome (GOLD analysis project Ga0075026, IMG submission 71392) | Freshwater sediment microbial communities in response to fracking from Pennsylvania, USA - Straight Creek_MetaG_SC_2012 | ecosystem: Environmental > Aquatic > Freshwater > Creek > Sediment...
GGTCGAGGCACTGCTGCGGCGACCGCGTCAGGATGCGGCACCCAGTGCGGTGCGGGTGTTCGAGGGGCTGCGCATCGATGCCACGTCGCGCGAGGTGTCCGTCGCCGGCAACGCTGTGGAGCTCACCCGTATCGAGTTCGACCTGCTCGAGATGATGGCGGAGCATCCGCGCACGGTCTTCACCCGCCAGCAGATGCTCGACCACGTGTGGGGCGAGGGGTGGTTCGGCGACGATCACGTGGTCGATGTGCATGTCGCCAACCTGCGCAAGAAGATCGATGTGCCGGGACGAGCCAGTTTCGTGCGCACCGTTCGCGGCGTCGGCTACAGCATGACGCTCTGACACCTTCTAGGGTCGCTGCCATGCAGGTGCTGGTGGTCGGTGGAGGAGTTGCGGGTCTCGGATCCGCTCTGGTGTTGGCCCGTCAGGGTCACGACGTGGTGGTGGTGGAACGTGACGACACGCCCATGCCCTCCACGGCCGACGAGGCCTTCGAGTGGGATCGCCGAGGTGCTCCCCAGGTGCGCCACAGCCACGCGTTCCTCGCTCGGCTGGTGGGTCTGCTGCGACGCGACTACGCCGACATCTACGCCGAGTTGCTACGCGAAGGCGCCACCGAGATGCGTTTCGGCGACGACCTGCCGCCCACGATCACCGACTTCGTGCGCGAGCCGGCCGACGACGACCTGGTGATGTTGGCATGTCGGCGCACCACGTTCGAATGGGTGCTGCGCCGATTCGCGCTGGCGGAGGGTCGCGTCACGTTCCGCACGGGCGTCGGTGTCGACGGCGTGCTCACCGATCCGACGGCCGCATCCGACGCCGTGCCCCGCGTGGTGGGGGTGCGTCTGGCCGACGGCGCCGAGCTGCGAGCCGATCTCACCGTCGTGGCCGCGGGCCGCCGGAGCGCGCTGAGCGAGTGGCTCGAGGCGGCAGGGTCTGCACCGGTGAACGAGGAGGTCGACGACACGGGCATCGTGTACTTCTCGCGGTTCTACCGGCTGCTGCCCGATGCCGAGTACCCGCCTCGCGGTGGCCCCATCGGCGGCGACCTCGGCTACGTCAAGTACGGGGTGTTCGTCGGCGACAACCGCACGTTCAGTGTCACGCTCGCCACGCCCACCGACGACGACGAGCTCCGTCGCCGACTCGCCGATCCGGTGGTCTTCGACGAATGTGCTCGCCAGCTCGTCGCCACAGCACCGTGGCTCGATGGCCGTGCCGAGCCGATCACGGAACAGGTGCATGTGATGGCGGGCTTGCTGAACCGCTTCCGCGACTACGTGCCCGATGGGCAGCCGGTGGCCACGGGCTTCGTGCCGGTGGGCGATGCGGTGCTGTGCACCAATCCGCTGTACGGACGGGGCTGCAGCGTGGCCTTCTGGGGCGCGCATCTGATGGCGGAGGCGGTTGCGGCTCACCCCGATGATCCCACCGCGCTGTTGCTCGAGTACGAGCGCACGCTGCGTGAGCAGGTGTACCCGTGGTATCGCGCCGGAGTGGAGCAGGACGCCGAGGCGCGTCGAGTCGCGGCGGCAATGCTGCGTGGCGACGACCCCGACGGCGACACCACCGACCCACGCACGTTCATGCGATCGGTGTTCCGCGACGGACTGTTGCCGGCGATGCGCACCGATGCCGTCGTGCTACGGGCCTTCTTCCGCAGCTTCAACCTGCTCACCACTCCCGAAGCGATGGCCACCGATCCCGATGTGGGTGCACGCGTGCTCGCCGCCTGGCAGGACCGCGACAGTCGCCCGCCCGAACCCCTCCTCGGCCCGAAGCACCGCGCCGGTCTCGTGGCCCTCCTCCCTGCCTGACACCCGCTGTCCGTACAGGCTTGCGGGCGCTGACCCGGGCAGGTGCTGCGGACAGCGCCCACGTGAACGACCGGTCGGAGGTGCCGCCTCCTCGGGCCGCCTCCTCGATCGGTTCGGTGTGACGTCAGGCGTCGGCGCCGTGGACCGCCTTGTGGGCGATGGCACCCACTGCCGCACCGATGAGCGGGAAGATGATGAACACCCACAGCTGCTTCCAGCCGTCGGAGCCCTGCGAGAACACCACGGCGCCCAGCGAGCGGGCGGGGTTCACCGAGGTGTTGTCGACCGGGATCGAGATGAGGTGGATGACCGTGAGCGTGAGACCGGCGATGAGGCCACCGAACCCGGGGGCGAAGCCCTTGGTGGTGGTGGCGAGCACCACGAAGATGAGCAGCGCGGTGAGCACGATCTCGACCACGATGGCCGCGCCGAGGCCCATGAAGCCGTTCGACTTCTGGTACATGTTCGAGGCGAAGCCGCCGCGGGTGCTCCAGTTGCCGGCGCTGCTCACGATGAGGGCGATGATGCCGGCGCCGAGGATGCCGCCGATGATCTGGCCGATCACGGCTGCGGTGGCGTGGGCCTTGTCGATCTTCTTGCCGATCAGCAGGCCGAGTGTGACGGCCGGGTTGATGTGGCAGCCGCTGATCGGCCCGATGACGTAGGCCATGATGGCCAACGACAGGCCGAAACCGAAGGCGATGCCATAGAAGCCGACCTTGTCGCCGGCCAGGATGGCGGTGCCGGGTCCGCCCAGCATGAGCACACACGTGCCCACGAGTTCGGCCACCAGGATGCGTTGGGTGTTCGGTGTGGTCATGACTGACACAGTAATCAGAACGCGGTTCACAATCGGGCGATCTCCCGGTACGGTCGTACCGTATGGCGCCCCGAGGCCGTAGCGAGAACCTGCTCGTCACGAAGGTGATCGATGGTGTGGCGTCGCGGCGACCCGACGATCTCATCGTGGAAGAGCCGATGACGGTGCAACTCGACGGCACCACGGTCAGCACCACCATGCGCACCCCCGGCAACGATTACGAGCTGGCGGTGGGCTTCGTGTTCAGCGAGGGGTTGCTGGCCGACCTGCCGGTCACCGCAGTGCGCTACTGCGCCAATGGCTCGGCGGTGGGCAGCGAGTTCAACGTGGTCACGGTCGAAACCGGCGGTCGCGCGCCGGCCCCGCGTCCGAGGCTCGGGAACACCACGAGCAGTTGCGGTCTGTGCGGCAACGACGCCATCGATCAACTGTGCGACCGGTTGTCGCCCCTGCCGGGCACCACACCCATCGCGTTCGAGGTGCTGCGTGCGATGCCCGACGAGGTGCTCGGCTCGCAGGGGTTGTTCAACGCCACGGGCGCGGTGCACGCGGCGGCAGCCTTCACCGCCGATGGCACCGTGTTGCTCACTCGTGAAGACGTCGGCCGACACAATGCGGTCGACAAGGTGGTGGGACGAATGCTCCTCGACGGCGCGTTACCGGCCACCGGCCTCGGATTGTTCGTCAGCGGGCGGGCCAGTTTCGAACTGGTGCAGAAAGCGTGGGCGGCCGGGTTCTCCACCCTCGTCGCGGTGTCGGCTCCCACCGCGCTCGCCGTGCACACCGCTCGCCGAGGGGGGCTCACCCTGGTGGGGTTCGTGCGTGGCGACCGGTTCAACGTCTACTCGCCCGAACGCCTGGCTCCCCCGGCGTCGTAGCCCGTAGCCTGAACCCATGACCGAACCCATCATTCCCGCGGTCGGGCGGGGCGTGCTCCACCTGTTCTGCAAGCCCACGCCGTTGTTCGACGGCGAGGCCGTGGTGGCCGCCGTGAAGGCCGCCGAGACCGCTGGCGTGCAGGTGGCCACCGTGTCGATCCTGGGTCACAAGGCCGACGCGGCCGTGATGGCGATGCACGAGGATCTGCAGCAGTTGCGTGCGCTGCAGAGCGGCTTGCAGCGCGCAGGCCTCGAGGTGGTCGACAGTTACGTCAGCCTCACCGAGGTGTCCGAGTACGCGGCCGGGATGCCCGAGGAGCATCTGAAGGCTCGGCTCTACCCCGACATCCCGCCGAAGGCCGTGCACATGCCGGCGTGGTGCTTCTACCCCATGTCGAAGAAGCGCGAGGGCGACGCCAACTGGTTCACCTTGCCGTTCGACGATCGCAAGGCACTGATGCACGAGCACGGCACCAGCGGCCGCAAGTACGCCGGTCGCATCGTGCAGTACATCACCGGTTCGGCAGGGCTCGACGACTACGAGTGGGGCGTCACGCTGTTCGCCGTCACTCCCGACGTGCTGAAGGAAGTGGTGTACACGATGCGGTTCGACCAGGCGTCGGCCATCTACGGCGAGTTCGGCCCGTTCTACACCGGCATGGTCGTGTCGGTGCACGACCTGGTCGCGTCGCTCTGAACGCAGCGGCGAGCTGCTGCTCGTCGGCTCAGCCGGAGCCGATGGTGATCGTGCCCTGGCTCACATCGCGGCCGGCGTCGTTGAAACCGAACCGATCGAACACGGCATTGGTGACATCGCCGTCGGATCCTATGGCGAGGGTTTCGCTCGGTCCGTTGTAGTCGATGTTGTGTCCGGCAGCGAGCTCGGTGGCGCAGTCGGAGAACTGCTCGCAGGCAGTGCCGTTGGTGGTGACGGCCTGCACCGACGCCGAGATGGTGCGCGCAACGCTGGAGTGGGTGGCTTGGGCCGACAGCGCGATGACGTTGACGCAGTCGTACGCGTTCGCGGCGTAGAGGCCGGTGGTGGTGGCGTCGACGCCTTGGAGCGCGCGCACGAACGTGGTGTCGCTGGAGTAGGCGAGTGGCGACACGCCTTCGATTCGCTGTGCGAGCGAGCCGCTGAAGGTCGCCGATCCGGCGGAGGGCCGCCGCTGCGCGTCGTTGACCACGTAGGTGGGCTTGTCGACCACGATGGCCGAGTCGATCGCGTTGATGATCGACGGTCCGGTGCTGCTGTCGGCCACGACGACGACGACGTCGGGGTGATGGTCGGCCAGCGTGGCGACCGTCTTCTTGATCGACGCCTCGCTGCCATCGACTCCCATCGACATCGACACCGTGGTGCCGTCGGCCTGCAGCCCGCGTTGCACCGCCTGCGCGAACGGGCGCCCGTACGCGTCGTCGAGGTACACCACGGCCGCCTGACTGCTGCCCGACTGTTCGACGAGGCGTGCCATCGCCACCGCTTCCAACGAATCGCTGGGCACGGTACGCACGAACAGCCCGTTGTCGGGGAAGGCGTCGAGCGACATGGCCGACGCGGTGGGCGAGCAGGTGAGCACGCCCGCGTTGACCGCCGTCTTCAACACGCCGAGTGCGTCGAGCGACGATGTGGGGCCGATGATGGCGTCGACCCCCATCTGCACGAGGTCTTGCATCGCCAACGCAGCGGTGGCCGGGTTCTCGCCCTCGTCGCGCACCACGGCACGCACCGGCTGTCCGTTCACGCCGCCCGCCTTGTTGATCTCGGCAACCGCGAGATCGACCCCGTCGCGCACGGATGTACCCAGTTCGGCCTCAGACCCACCTCGAGGCGCGATCACCCCGAGCTCGAGCCGACCGTCGTCGGGTCGAGCGGTGGTGGTGCTGGCGAACGCTGTGCTGGTGGTGGACGGAGTCGACGAGCCGCTCGAGCTGCACGCGGCCAGCGACATGGCAGCGGCGACGACCGCGCTCGCAATGCGGGAGGGGTGACGCAGCGACACGACGACGAGTGTAGGCACCCTCGGTGCGCTGCGGGTCGAGCACACGAGATCGTGTGCTGACGAGACGGGCCAGGGCCGACGGGAGAGGCCCCGGCCCGTCGGGATCAGTGTAGACGGCCCGCTCTGCTGTCGGTGGGCCGGGCGACGTTTTCTGCCCTAGGGTCGTGGTGTGAGCACTGCCGAGCCCAACGACTTCACTCGCGATCTGGTGCGCTGGAGCGAGGCACTCGCCGGTATCGCCCGCACGGGCCTGGGGTTCACCCAGAGCCTGTACGAGCGTGAACGGTTCGAGGAGGTGTTGCACGTGGCGGCCGACATCAAAGCGGCGGCCGACGATGCGCTCGAAGTGCGGCGTGAGACCGATCACTTCGTGCAGGAGTGGATGGACTCCGTGGGCGAGGGCGTGCCTGGCTACGTCACGCCGAAGGTCGCGGTCGGCGCGGTGGTCGGCAACGACGCGGGCGAGATCCTGCTCGTGCAACGCGGCGACAGTGGCATCTGGCTGTACCCCACCGGCTGGGCCGACGTCGGCTACTCGGCCAGTGAGGTGGTGGTGAAGGAGGTGCTCGAGGAGACCGGTATCGAGTGCGAGCCGGTGCAACTCATCGCCGTCATCGACGGCCAGCGCGCCGGTTTCACACGCTTCGCGATGTACCTGCTGCTGTTCCACTGTCGGGCCACGGGCGGCAGCCTCGTGCCGCACCCGCTCGAGACGGCCGACGTCGGCTGGTTCGCCCGCGATGCCATGCCGAGTCCCGCCGCCGGCGTCGAGTGGTGGGGGCCACCCGCCTTCGCCGCCATCGATGGCGCGTTGCTGGCCGCCACGTTCGAAGCGCCCCGCGCGCCGGTGTGGCGAGGCGATCATCCCTGACGGGTCGTTCGCGACCGGGTCAGCCCTCGCTGCCCTGATCGCGCAGGAACTTCTCCACCTCGGCCATCAGTTCGTCGCTGTCGAGCACGGTCTCGGTGAGGTCGTCGTCGGCCAGTTCACCACCCACCACGTCGTCGTCGTCGTCCTCGTCGTCGTCGTCGAACTCGTCGTCGTCGAGTTGACCGGCATCCGACATCGACTCGAGTCGAGCGACGTAGCCGATGAGATCGGTGTCGTCGGCGACGAACGTGGTGACGCGTGCCACGTAGTCGTCGGCCTCGGCTTGCAATCGTGCAACGGGACCGGGGGTGCCGAGGATGTCGCACGCCCGCTCCACCAGGGCCAGTGCAGCCTTCGGTGACGGCACCTGAGAGGCATAGGCAGGGACAGCGGCCCACAGCGATGCCGACGCGATGTCGGCCTTCGCGCATGCATCGTGGAGCACGCCGACGATGCCGGTGGGCCCCTCGTAGCGGCTGCGCTGCAGATCGAATCGGTCGATGAGCTCTTGATCGGTGGCGGTGCCGATGAGCTGGACCGGCCTCGAGTGCGGAACGTCGGCCAACAGGGCGCCGAGGGTGAGCACCATCGCGGCGTCGTACTTCTGGGCGATGCCGACGAGTTGGTCGGTGAACAGTCGCCAACGCAGCGCGGGCTCGGGGCCGAGCAGCAAGATGACATCGCCGCCGGGCGTGCTGGCGTTCCACACGCCGACGGTGGGCCACACGATGTGTCGGCTGCGGTCGGGGTTGAGGCGCACGTGCGGGCGCACCGTGGCGAAGTCGGTGAACTCCTCGGGATCGATCTCGGCGAGGGGTGATGCCTGCCACGCCTCGACGAGGTGGCGCACGCTGTTGCTGGCGGCGTCACCGGCGTCGTTCCAGCCGGTGAACGCGGCGATGATGGTGGGACGTCGCAACGTGGGTTCGGCGAGCCAGCGGACATGTTCCATCACCCGCACAAACTACCCGCGCGTCGAACGGGCTGCGCAGGAGCCGGGCGTCAGAGTTGGGGCACGACGGTGTAGGCCGCGCCGCCACCGCTGGCGATGACGTCGTCGAGCCAGTTGCCCTCGTAGACGTCGTTGGGCCCCTGCATCAGGTCGTTGTCCTCGGCGCCCTCGGGCGTGGTGACCAGCGTCCAGGCCTGACGTTTGTAGGTCCAGTTGGCCGGATACAGACGGTGTGCCTCGCGCCACCACGGCACGGCAGCCTCGGGGGCGACGGTGCGGCGCAGGTGTTCGCCGAGTTCGAAGCAGGCGGCGGCGCGCGCCTCGTCGTCGCCGCGAGGCTGCGACCGTGCGATGACCTCATCGGGCGACAGCACGAACCGCGACTCGGCACCGTGCTGAGCCCAGTCGACGATGGCGGCGCGGTAGTCGTCGCTCACGTCGGGGATGGCCTTCACCTCGCGGAACATCCGGTCCATGCGCTCGGGCAACCCCTCGGGGATCTCCATGTCGCGCAAGGGGCTGCGCTCGATCGAGGCACCTTCGGCCGGCCGAACGATGGTGCCCGTCTCGTCGATCCAGAGCGCCATCGGGATGTTGATGAACCCGAACAGTTCGTCGGTGACGTGCATGGTGTCGATGAGTGATGGGTGCGTGGGCGCGGCAGCGTCGATCCACTTGTGCGTGTGCGTCGGTTCGACGTCGAGTGCCACGGTGACCACTGTGAGGCCGAGCGGCTCGAGTTCGGTGTGGAGCGCCTGCCACCCGGGCAGGCTGGTGCGACAGCCTCAATAACTGGCCCAGGCGACCAACAGCACCTTGCGGCCGTGGAGTGCGCTGAGCCGGAACGGGTTGCCGTCGCGGGTGATCAGTTCGGGATCGGCCGCCGACGCGGTGGCCAGGGCGCGCCCGCCGAGCGTCGCTGGGCCCACGGCCCACACGTCGTGCTGGGCGTCGCGCACCACGGGCATGCCGAGTCGTTGCGCAGCAACTGCGACGTCGACCGTACCGTCGGGTCGGAGCGAGCCGGGTGCGGGCACGCACACTTCGCCGCGGCACAGACCTTCGGGCTTGGGCGCCCAACCGGTGTGCTCGGCGAAGGCATCGGCCGTGACACTGTCGAGCGTGGTGAGGATCATGTGCGTACCGTACCGCTACCGGCGACCCACGGAGTCCGCCAGGTCGTGCGGGCCACTCGCCGGGTAGCCCTTCGCATCGCGGATGGCTGCGCCCCAGGGCAACAAGATGTCGATCAACTCGTGCACGGTGTCGCCGATCGTGGCGATCGATCGGTCCATCTGCCGGTCGGTGTCGTGCTCGATCTGTTCGCGCACGCCGTGACCGTGCGGGGTGAACCCGGTGTCGTCGACGAGACCGCGCGACTTCAGGCGTTCGTGCGCCGCGTCGAACTGTTCGGTCGTCCACGCGCGGGTGCGGCTGTAGCTGCGCATCGGCAGGCCCCAGTAGAGCTCGCTCAGCAGGCCGATCTCGGTGGCGTCGAGGTCGGCCGAGATCCATGCGGCGGTGTGGCTGTCGCCGCGGAATTCGCGCAGCATGTCGCCCAGACGCCACACCGCGCCGAGGTCGGTGTCGGGCGTCGGCTGGGCCAGCACACCCGCGTACAACGGACGACCCTCGGGCCGCAGCGGGGCCGTGAGTCGTTCGAGCAACTCTCGGGCTCGGCCGACGCCGTCGGGTGACGGGCCGAGGATGCGTTCCAGTTGCGCGATGGCGCCGGCATCGCGGGCTCGGCAGATGGTGGTGGCGTCGGTGAGGGTCCACCCGAACGTGACGGAGGGAACGACCGCCTGCGGGTTGAAGACGGCGAAGGCGGCCGCGACCAGTTCGCCCGGCACCTGGCCGAGCAGCGATCCGCGGCTGGTGAAGTACGCCGGGCCGTCGGGCAGCGCGACACCGTTGGCCTGCGCCGAGCTGTCGGCGAACCCGAGCGCCACGTAGTTGGCGTGGCATTCCGGGGCGAAGTACACCTGGCCGATGACGGGTTCGAGTGCGGCGGCGAGTGCGCGTGACGGTTCCATGCGCGGCACCCTATGCGGAGGGGCGCGGCATGGTCGTGCCGTAGCGTGGACGCCGTGAGTGTTGTCATCGAGATCGCCACACGTTCCGACCACGAGCTGCTGCAGGCGTTCGCCCGTCTCGTCCCGCAACTGTCGAAGAGCTCGCCGCCGCCCACGGCCGACGAGTTGGACGAGATGGTGCACAGCGAGGCGAGCGACGTGCTGGTGGCGCGCCTCGACGGCGTCATCGTCGGCACCCTCACCCTCGTGGTCTTCCGCATTCCCACCGGTGTGCGTGCGTGGATCGAAGACGTCGTGGTCGACGACTCCGCGCGCGGTCACGGCGTGGGCGATCTGCTCAACCGGTTCGCGCTCGACCTCGCTCGCCAGAAGGGCGCCAAGACCGTCGATCTCACGTCGCGCCCGTCACGCGACGCCGCCAATCGCCTGTATCAGCGCATCGGCTTCGAACCGCGCGAAACCAACGTGTACCGGTACTCCCTGGAGCGCTGACGGTTGCATCGATCCTGATCCGGGTACCGAGTGGTGTCATGCACCGAGCACCCCCATCATCGCGTCGGCGAGCGGTCGGCCGAGCCATCGCCGCATTCGCGCTCGTCGTCGGGGCGGGATGCACCTCGATGCGCGGTCAGTCCACCGGCAAGAACGCTCGGTCGGAGGATGTGATGCTGATCGGCGACTCGATCGCCGATCAGACCGCGCCGTATCTGGCCCCATTGCTGGGCGGCCGCCACCTCGTCGATTCGTACTTCGGTGGGACAGCGCCGTGCGATTGGGTGACGAAGCACCCGCCGATCAGTCCCGGCAGCACCGTGGTCATCTCGTTCATCGGCAACTCCTTCACACCCTGCATGAGCGATGGTGCTGGTGGACATCTCGAAGGGGAAGCGATCTCGAAGCGCTACCGCGTCGCTGTCGCGACGCTCATCGACCAGTCGGTGGCCGCCCACGCTCGGGTGGTGCTCGTGGGCCAACCCGCCCACATCGACCCCCACGACCGCTTCAACACCGTCCGCGCGCTGAACGCGATCTACCAGTCGATGGCCACCCGACCCGACGTCACGTACGTCGACGCGGGGGCAACGGTCGAGAACCCCGACGGCTCGTTCGCACACGCCCTTCCATGCCTCGCCAACGAAGTCAGTTGTGGACCATCGGGGACCAACGTGGTGCGCAACGACGACGGCGTTCACTTCTGCCCGGGCGCCCCCGAGCGCGGCCCCTGTGCCCACTACTCCTCGGGCGCCTTCCGCTTCGCCAACGCGATCGCACACGCAGTCCCCGGAGTCTGACCGGAGTCTGACCGGAGTCTGATCTGCTCACGTCCGGCCCGGTGCCGCCGTCGCTAGGCGCGGGTCCAGCGGAACGCGCGGGTGCACACCCAGAAGCCGACGACGCACCATGCGATGAGCACGGCCGCACCGATGCCCAGGTTCCAGGCACCGCCGGTCTCGACGGTCTTGAACGAATCGGGCAGGAACGCGGCGCGCATGCCCCGGCAGATCCAGTGCAGCGGGAACACCTGCGACACGTGCTGCAACCACTTGGGCAACAGGGTGACCGAGATCCACACGCCCGAGATGAATTGCAGCGCGACGAACGGCAGGTTCACCACGGCCGGTGCCGACTTCGAATCCGTGATGAGGCTGCCCACGGCGATGCCGAGAAGGGTCGACGCGGTGACACCCAACACGAAGACCCAGCCGAACGTGAGCCACGAACTGAGCGACGTGGGCAGCTGGAGATGGAAGAACGCTACGCCGAGCGCGATGAGCAGCGCGGTCTGCAGCGCCACGGTGGCCAGCACCATGCCGACCTTGCCGAGGAAGTACGAGCTCTTCGGCATCGGGGTGCCGGCGAGTCGCTTCACCATGCCCGATTCGCGCTCCACCGCCATGCCGATCGCGAGGCTCACGAACCCGGTCGACATCAAGGTCGAGCCCATGATGCCGGCGACGTACACCTGGCTGAGCCGCACCGTGGTGCCGTCGACGTAGCCCGAGAAGATCGAGGCGAACAACAGCAGCATCATCACGGGGAACAAGATGGTGAATGCGAACGCCTGCCGGTTGCGCCACAGGTTGCGAAGCTCCACCGACGTGCGCGCCCGCCCGACGGCGATGACGCGGTCGTTCACGATGTTGCTCCGATGAGCCGGAGGTAGACGTCTTCGAGGGTGGGCCGGCTCACCGTCAGTTCGGCCGCCTCCCCACCGAGCCGAGACGACAGTTCGGCGACCACATGGGTGGGCGTGTCGGTTCGGATCTCGTGCGGTCCGTCGTGATCCAGCCAGCGGACGATGGCGGCGGCACTGTCGCGTCCACCCAACGTGCTCGGTGTCGAGTCGGCGACCACCTGGCCGCGCACGATCACCGCCAACCGATCGGCGAGCGCCTCGGCCTCCTCGAGATAGTGCGTGGTGAGCAAGATCGTGGTGCCGTCGTCGCGCAGGCGTCGGATGAGGTCCCAGAAGTGTCGGCGCGCCTCGGGGTCGAAACCGGTGGTCGGCTCGTCGAGGAACAGCAACTCCGGCTGTCCGACGACACCGATCGCCACGTCGAGTCGGCGTTGCTGACCACCCGACAGCTTCCGCGCGCGGGTGTTGGCCTGTTCGGTGAGCCCCACCGCGTCGAGCAGCGTGTCGACGTCGCGGGGGTGTCGGTAGAGCGACGCGAAGTGCGTGACGGTTTCGCGGACGGTCTGTTCCTCGGTGAAGCCCGACGTCTGCAGGACGACGCCCACTCGTTCGCGCCACGCTCGATCCGCGTTGGCGGGGTCGATTCCCAGCACCGACACGTCGCCTGCGTCGCGCGATCGGTAGCCCTCGCAGATCTCCACGGTGGTGGTCTTGCCGGCGCCGTTGGGACCGAGCAGGGCGAGGATCTCACCGGTCTCCACGGCGAGGTCGACTCCGTCGACGGCGTCGAACGAGCCGTACCGCTTGCGCAGTCCTCGCACGTCGATGGCCCGGCCCATTCGGCCAGTCTGCCCCAACCCGTCGCGCCGGGTGGTGCGAACGATCAGCCGAACGGGTGCGGCCAGGACATGCCGCTGGGCGGGTCTTCGCCCGTCACACCGTCGACGGCCTCACGCAGCAGGTCGGCGTGGCCGGTGTGGCGTCCGTACTCCTCGACGAGATCGAACAGGAGCCGGCGCAGGCTTGCGTGCTGGCCGTTCCAGCCGATGTGTGCTGGGTGACCGAGTCCGTCATCGGCGATGGCTCGTTGCACGCTCGCGCGTGACCGCTCGATCGTGGCCGCCCAGAGCGAGTACAGGGCCTCGGGGCTGTCGCCATCGGCCGACGTGAAATCCCAGTCGGGGTCGTCGCCCCACGGCGCTGATCGCCACGGTTCCGAGACGGGTTCGCCCCACAACTTGTTCGTGAACATCTCGTCCTCGGCACGCGCCAGGTGCTTCAGCAGCCGACCGAGCGACAGCGATGACGTCGGCAGTCGCTGCGCGAGTCCGAGCGCATCGAGCCCACCGACCTTCCAGGCGAACGTGGCCCGCAGCCGTTCGAGCGAGGCGAGGAGGTGTTCCACTTCGGTTCCCGCCATCGGCGGCTCCCAGGGGTCGGGCTGGTGCGACATTCGTGGAACGTTAGGTCAACTGATCGCGCGGGTGATGCCCTGCACCACGGCCTCGATCTCCTGGTCGGGTGTGGCATCCGGCGGCCAGACCGACGCGGTGAGGATGTTGGCCAACCCGTGCACACCGGCCCAGGCGATGATGGGCGCGTCCTTGCGGCGGGCGGGCGGGATCACGCCGGCATTCGCCATCGAGTCGATGGCATCGACGAGCACGCCCCACGCGGCCGGATCGTCTTCTCGAACGGGACGCACCTCGCAGGCGAAGAACGCGGCCTCGAACAACGGAGGATGCTCGACGGCGAACGTCACGTACGCGCTGCCGATCGCCTCGAACCGTTGCACCGTGCGTCGCTTCGGATCCCTCACCGTCGGCAAGGTGTCGAGGGCGTGGAGCATGGCGTGAGCGAGGTCCTCACGCGCGATCTGCGATACGTGCGCGAGGAGGTGATCGCGGCTGGGGAAGTGGCGGTAGGTGGCCGAGGGCGACACGCCCACCGACCGTGCCAGATCCCGCAGGGAGAGTGCGCCGATGCCCGAGGTGCGCACGACGTTCATCGCAGCATCGGTGAGCGCGCGTTCCAGTGCTCCGTGGTGATACGGCTTCTCGGTCACGGTGCCAGTGTGGCACGAATGTTGACAGTGATCACATTCGCCGATAATGTGAACACCGATCACATCCCGTGGTCCGAATGACGGAGGTCGTCGATGGCATCGATCAACAAGGGCAGGTACTCGGCCGACGTCGGCGCCGACGGAACGGTGCTGTTCCTCATCGGCATGCGGTTCAACAAGATCTGGCAAGTGTGGAAGTGGTTGCCCGTGGTGAGGGCGATGCCGCGCATGTTGATCGAACTGCAGAAGAACCCGAGCCTCGGCCTGGTCGGCACGCCACGGTCCTTCGTGTCGGGTCGCACGGTGATGGTGTGGCAGTACTGGGAGTCGTTCGAGCATCTCGAGGCGTACTCGAAGGCGTCGTCGTCGGCTCACCTGCCCGCCTGGCGAGCCTTCAACAAGAACGTGCGCGACAACGGTTCGGTCGGCATCTGGCACGAAACCATCGTGCTGTCCGACGCCACCGTCGAAACCGTGTACGGCAACATGCCCACCATCGGCCTCGCTGCCGTCACCGGTGCAGTGCCCGCCAAGCAACGCGGCCAGAGTGCCAAAGCTCGCATGACCGGCGTGGCCACGGAAGCCCCGGTGGTCGAGCCCTACTGACGGCGTCGTTCGCAAGGATGTGTCAGGCTGCGGCTCTGACGCGTCACAGTGACGCGTCAGCAGATTCCCCCGATCTCGCCAGGAGCACGTCATGACCCGCCTCGGTTACCAGATTCCCAACTTCACGCTGCCGGCCTCTGCCGGCCCGAGCATCTTCCGCAACGTCGTCGAGCAGGCGAAGGCCGCCGAGGCAGCCGGCTTCGACCGCGTGTTCGTGATGGACCACTTCTACCAACTGCCCGGTCTGGGCACCCCCGACGAGCCGATGATCGAGTGCTACTCGCTGCTGTCGGCCATCGCCCAGCACACCAGCAAGGTGCGCCTGTCGTCGCTGGTCACCGGCAACACCTACCGCAACCCCACGCTCCTGGCGAAGACCATCACGGCGCTCGACCACGTGTCCGACGGTCGCGCCACACTCGGCATCGGTGCCGGCTGGTTCGAGCACGAGCACAACGCACTCGGCTACCCGTTCGGCACGTTCACCGAGCGGTTCGAGAAGCTCGAGGAGGCGCTGCAGATCATCATCCCGATGCTGCGCGGCGAGCGGGTCACCCTCAGCGGCAAGTACTACGACGTCGTCGACGCCATCAACTCGCCGGCGCCCATCTCGCGCATCCCGGTGATGATCGGCGGCAGCGGCGAGAAGAAGACGCTGCGCATGGTGGCGCAGTACGCCGACGAGTCGAACCTGTCGAGTGGCGCCATCGAGGAGATCCCGCGCAAGCTCGACGCCTTGGCGGCGCACTGCGAGCGCCTGGGCCGTGATCGCTCCGAGATCAAGGTCACGAAGCTCACCATGGTGTGCATTGCGCCGACGATGGAAGAGGCCGAAGCCGACCTGCGGGAGATCGCCGCGGTGAAGGGCTTCAACGACGAGGTCGTCGAGTTGATGAAGCACATCCTCATCTACGGCGACCCCGACACCGTGGGCGAGAAGCTGCTCGCTGCCATGAACACCGGCGTCGACGGCCTCACCATCAACCTGCCCGTCAACGGCCACAACACCGACCGCATCGCGCTGCTCGGCCAGGTGGCATTGAAGGCCATCGCCGAAGCGAGCTGACACTCGCCGCCCGACACGTGCGGCTCGTCGTCAGTTCATCACATGTTCATCAGCGAGAACTGACTCAATTCCGACTGAGCGGTTATGGTCGTCATCGTGACTCGCTCCGATCGCCTCGACCTGCAGGCTCGCGCGGCGATGCACGCCGCGCTCAGCGAGCCGGTGCGCCTCGCGATCGTCGACGACCTCTCCGCGAGCGACCGGTCGCCCAAGGAGTTGGCCGTTCGCCATCGGCTGCCCACCAACCTGTTGGCGCACCACCTCGATGTGCTCGAGCAGGTGGGTCTCATCACTCGAGCCGCCTCGGCCGGCGACGGACGGCGAAAGTACGTCCGGCTCGTCCGCGCCCCGCTCGGCGAGCTCGCCGTCAACGCTCCTCGACCTCGAGGCCGGATGTTGTTCCTGTGCAGTCACAACTCGGCTCGGTCGCAGCTGGCGGCGGCGCTGTGGACACATCGAACGGGTCAGCCATGCGAATCCGCCGGCACGCACCCGGCTGCCAGCGTGCACCCGGGCGCCGTGGCCGCTGCACGCCGCGTGGGCCTGCAAATCGACGATGCCGTCCCTCGTCTGGTCGGTCGCATCCCCAATGGTGTGCAGGTGGTCACCGTGTGCGATCGGGCGCACGAGGAACTCGTCGACCAGGCCGACTGGTGGCACTGGTCGATTCCTGATCCCGTGGCGGCAGGCACACGGTCGGCCTTCGACGCCGTGGTCGCCGAACTCGACGTTCGTATGGCGACCCTCCTCTCACCCGGAATGGACACCGCATGACCACTCGTATCGGCATCAACGGCTTCGGTCGTATGGGACGCCTCGTCGTTCGTGCGCTGCGGCACCACCCCGAGCTGCAGCTCGTGCACGTGAACGAGGTGAAGGGTGGCGTCGCCACAGCGGCACATCTGCTCGAGTTCGACTCGGTCCATGGTCGTTACGGCGGCACGGTGGCCGTGGATGGTGATGCGCTCGTCATCGATGGCGAGCGGGTGCGATACACCGAACACATTGCGC
>Ga0075026_100000452_pt1 | contig 16261 bp, 14 predicted proteins | sample Str012_2_FD_71392 | JGI IMG/M metagenome (GOLD analysis project Ga0075026, IMG submission 71392) | Freshwater sediment microbial communities in response to fracking from Pennsylvania, USA - Straight Creek_MetaG_SC_2012 | ecosystem: Environmental > Aquatic > Freshwater > Creek > Sediment...
GGCGTTGGCCGGCCTATGGGTGCGCTCCATCGGCCGGACGCCGCCGCCGGGCGAGCGGGCCGCGTCGTCGGGCAGCAAGAAGTCCTTGCGGAGCGGGAAGCTCTGGTAGTCGGGCGGCATGTAGATCCGGCGCAGGTCGCGGTTTCCTTCGAAGGTGATGCCGAACATGTCGTACGCCTCGCGCTCCATCCATTCGGCGCCCTTCCACAGGAAGGTGACCGACGGGACGCGCGGGTCGTCGCGCGACAGGCCGTCCGCTGTGACCCGCAGCCAGTCGGCCGTCGTCACGCTCCAGAGGTGGTAGACGACCTGCATGACCTCGCCCGTGTCCACGCCGGCGAGGTCGCTCAGAAAGCGGAAGTCGAAGGCGGGTTCGTCGTGGAGGGCGCTGATCACCTGGATCACGTCGCCGGCACCGATGCGGATCTCGGTCTCGTCGTGGCGCTGGCGGACCGGTCCGGTCAGAACGTCACTGAAGCGGGCCTCGAGGCGGGCCTTGAACTGGCGGTCCACGCCTAGACGTCCTCCGGCACGGTCGGGCCGATCGCCCGGTCCGGCCAGTGGCCGCGGCGATCCTTGACCAGCTGCTGGAGCTTCATCATCCCGTAGATGAGCCCCTCGGGCCGAGGCGGGCAGCCCGGGATGTAGACGTCGACGGGCATGACCCGGTCGATCCCCTCGACCGTGGCGTAGCTCCGCTTGTAACGACCTCCGGAGCAGGTGCAATCGCCCAGCGCGACGCACCACTTCGGTTCCGGCATCTGCTCCCACAGACGGACGAGCGGTCCGGCCATCTTGGTCGTGAGTGTGCCGGCGACGATGAGCACGTCCGCCTGGCGCGGGCTGGCGCGGAACGGGAACATGCCCCAGCGGTCCATGTCGTTCTTGGAGGTCGCCGTGGACATCATCTCGATGGCGCAGCAGGCGAGGCCGGACAGGAGCGGCCACAGGCTGTTCATCCGGATGAGGTCGAGGACGTAGTCGGCCTTGGTCGGGATGACTTCGAGGACGCCGCTCCAGCGGGCGTCGTCGCGGCGGCCCAGATCGGTCGCGCCCCACTCGCGCAGGTGGGTGATGTCGCTCTCGCGGCCGCCGCCGTAGGCCTCCGGGTCGGCCGCCTGCCAGAGCGTGTTCGGGACGACGATCGGGGAGAGCGCGTCGCTGTCCTGATCCGTCACGGCTGGGAGCGACGAGCCGACCTCCGGTCCTACCGCCATGTCAACGCCCCCTTCCGCCACGCGTAGGCGAGCCCCAGCAACAGGATCATCACGAACAGCAGCATGCCCACGAAGCCCCCGAGCAGGAGGTCGCGGAAGGCGATCGCCCAGAGGTAGATGAAGACGACCTCGATGTCGAAGGCGACGAACAGCAGCGCATAGATGTAGAACGACAGGCCGAACCGGCCGTGGGTGTCACCGTACGTGTCGATGCCCGACTCGTACGGCAGGCCCTTGTGCTCGTCACCGCGGTTGCGATGGGAGATCAGCCACGCAGCGCCGATCGTCAGGAAGACGAACGAGACACCGGCGAAGGCGAACCCCACCACATACCAGATGCCGGTCAACCCAACTCCCTTCCGAGCGACGCGCCCGGGCTGGCGCCGCTGGTCCCGAGATCGCGTGGAGCGCGCAGCCATACCCGGGATCGGGTGGGCTGTCCTCGTCGGCATTCTAGCGCGGGAGCGAGGCTGGCGGCGGCTGCACGTTCGGCACGGATGACGGTCGATCCGAGCGTGTCGTCAGGGTCCGGCGCAGGTGGCGTGTCGGGGAGCGGCGCGCGCCGAGCGCGCGTGCAGGTTCGCGCGCCACTCCCCGTCAGGTCGTGCCCGACCGTGGCGAATCGTGCGGCGGGGGGTTGACGGGCGGCAATAGGTACATCGCCCTATTCCGGTGTGGTTCGATGGGGTTTGGTGTGGATCCGGTACTCGAACCCGCGTAACGCCGGTCCGTCGCGGGGCCAGCCGCGTCCGAAGCCCATCACGCGGAACCGACCCATCGCCCTCGGGTCGATGAGGCGGGACAGCGCCGAGCGGACCGCAAGGTACGACTCGAGCGTCGTGGCTGGATCGGCCTGGATGGCCTGGAGGAGATCCTCTGTCCCGAGCCCGACGAGGAACTCCGCCTGGGTCGTCGTGCCGAGATGCGTGAGGCTGGCCCTGGCCGCCGCGCGCTCGACCGCTGTCACGTCAACGTGGGCAGTCAGGTCCTGGCGACCGACATGCAGGTACGGGTCGTCGTGGACCCGGTGGCGGAGGTACGCTCGAAGCGTCCCGTCGCGGCGGTGGATGGGGTCGTAGAGCTCCCGCGCCGGGTAGCCGTAGTCGATGAACAGCGCGATGCCGCGCGCCAGACCAGCTGCCACCTCCGCGACCCAGACGTCGAGCGCCAGGCAGACTTCGGTGCGCTGGCCGTCCACGAGGGTGACGCCCTCGGCATCGAGGCGCTCCGCGAGCGCCAGCGTCGACAGCTTCGCCTCGACGTCGACGAAGGCGCCGTCCATCGAACCGACGAAGACCTCGTGCAGGACGCCCGCGCGGAACACGACACGATGCGTCGGCAGGGCGTCGAGGACCTCGTTGGCGAGGATGACACCGTCGATCGGGTCGTGCGTAGCCGGTTCGACGTAGAGGGCGGCCGACAGCCCGGCCGCGGCGAAGCGCTCTGCGATCGCGTCGAGCCGCGCCGCCTCGACATCGACCGGCTGGTACAGGATGGTCTCGGCAAGATCCGATCGCTCGGCCCGCAACCCCTCGAGGACCGCCGCGCCGAGCGTTCCGGTCCCCGCGCCGTATTCACGGAGCACGAAGGGTGCCGGACGGCCGAGCCGATCCCAGGCATCGGCGACCGCGCGAGCCAGCGCGGCCCCGAAGATCGGGTGCGCTTCGGGGGCGGTCAGGAAGTCGCCCTCGCGCCCCGGCCGCGCCATGGACGCCCGGTAGTACCCGCCTTCGGGGTCGTACAGCGCGAGGTCCATGAACCGGGCGAAAGTCAACGGACCGTCCCGCTCGATCTCCGCGTCGATCCGCCTGACGAGTTCCCCGTCTTCGCCGACCGCGTCCAGGTCGGGCGCTGGGTCGCGACGGAGTCCCGGCGTCAGGTCCATGACGCGTGCCCGCGACGACGGCCGACCGCCAGCCGCAGGCCCGGCCCGACGAGCGTGTGCCCACCGAACAGGATCGGGATGGACGCGTCGATCGCCGATGCCGTCAGCGACCGGAGCCACGGATCTTCGATCGCCTCGACGAGCAAGAGGTCCGAAGCGAACCGATCCTCCGCCACCGGCCACGCTGACTCGTCCCGCCCGAGCCTGTGCGCGATCAGGACCCGCGTGTCCACGATCGCCGCATCGCCCAGGGTCGCGAGGAGCGAGCCGAACGATGCCGGGCCGTCCCTGTCGAGAAGCGCGCCGAGCACGGATGCCGCCGGCCGCTGGCCCGCCCCGCCCGTCCGCAGCCCGCGTTCCTCGATGAGTGCCCGCGTTCGCGACGCCGTCGACCGCTCCAGCCAGGCGACGCTCTCGGCCGAGGTGCGTCCGGCGACCAGGAGTTCGGCGGCCGGATCCGCGGCGACGTCGCGGACCGCCGCCATGGCTGCCCGGACGGGATGGAGGTCGAGCGGTGCGTCCGCCCCGTCTCGGACCAGGACGAGATCGAGAGGTCCGTCGATGTCGACCGCGAGCTGCCACCGCGCCCTCAGGTCGGAGACGTCGTAACCCGCGACACTGGCGAGCCAGCGTGGCAGCGCGTTGTCGGACGGCAGGTCGGGGACCTCGTCCAGTGCGGGCCACGCCCGGGCGATCGCCACCACGTCAGCCGAATACCGGTTATTCGCGAGGGCCACCCGCTCCTCGGACCCGGCCGCGCCGACCAGGTCGCGCAGGTCACGCGCGGTCGCCAACGGGATCGCACCCGACCCGAGGACGACGAGCCCGGCCGGCTGCTCGGCGCGGGCCAGCGTCCGCAGCCGCTCTCCGAATGAGGTCGCATCAGGCGGCCCCGATACGATCGCGACGTCCACCGCGCCTGCCGCCAGGAAGCCGTCGACGTGCCGCCGAGCCATCCCGGCACGCTCGTCCGCCAGCCACCTTCCGAGCGGACCCGCGCCGGTGCCCGCCTCGGGGTGCATGATTCGGACCGTGACCGGGCGCATGGCCCGGAGTCTAGTCGCCCTCGACGAGGTGGCCGTGACCCGCCGACGCGTCCGCGCCTACATCGGTCTCGGCGCGAACGTCGGGGACGCCGCCGCGACCCTGGCCGATGCGGTCGTGGCACTCGGTGCCCTTCCCGGGGCGAGCGTTCGCGGCGTCTCGCGGCTGTATGTCACGGCCCCGGTGGGCGTGACCGATCAACCGGATTTCCACAATGCTGTCGTCGCCCTCGACGTCCCGGCCGTACCGGACCAGGCGACCGGCGCGCTCGACCTGCTCGCCGCGCTCAAGGATCTGGAGCGCACGTTCGGCCGCAGGCATCGCCGCCGTTGGGGGCCGCGAGAGCTCGACCTCGACCTCCTCGTGTTCGGTCGGGCGCGCCTCCGGGTCGAGCGCTCCGACGACGCCCGGTCGCTTGACGCCGAGACCGATCCGGGCAGGGCGGCCCGGTTGCTCGAGGTCCCTCACGCCGCGGCGGCGACGCGGCTATTCGTCCTCGCACCGCTGGCCGATCTGGCGCCGGGCCTCGTGCCGCCGGGCTGGCGGATGTCTGTCGCGACGGCCCGCCGTCGGCAGGCCGCGCTCGAGCCGCCCGATGCCGTCGTCCCTGTCGCTGACTGGGATCTGGCGACCCGCGGCTGGCGACCGATCAAGCCCGGCTAGCGCGACCGCGGCGCGGCCCCGTCGCGTATCACGACCGCGGTCGGCGTCGGACTCACAGAGGCGACCGACGGGGCCGAGGTGCCCGAGGAAACCACCGACGAATGCTACCCTCCGGTCGCCTATCGCCAACGACCGGAGACGGCCATGACCGAAGGGGAGGCGCGAGCGCGCGACGCGGCGGACGGACTGACCGCGATGCGCGACCGCTTCCACATCCCGAACGCGCCTGACGGCTCGCCGGCCATCTATCTGGCGGGCCAGTCGCTCGGGCTGCAGCCGCGGACCGCGTCGGGCGCGATCGCCGTGGAACTCGACGCCTGGGCCGGCCTCGGTGTGGACGCCTGGTTCGACCCCCGCCACTCGTGGTTCACGCGCGACGCCGAACTGAGGGAGTCGATGGGGCGGATCGTCGGGGCGCGCCCGGTCGAGGTCGCGTTGCTCAACAGCCTCACGGTCGACCTCCACCTCCTGTTCGCGTCGTTCTTCCGGCCGTCCGGCCGACGGCGTCGGATCCTCGCCGACGGCCCGCTCTTCCCGTCTGATCGGCATGCGCTGACGAGCCACCTCGCCCAGCGTGGACTGGACCCGGCGACGGATCTCCTGGTGATCGGCCGACGCGGCGGAGAGCACGTCGTTCGGGTCGAGGACATCGAGGCGGCCATCGCCACGAACGGAGCCGACCTCGCCTTGGTCTTCCTATCGGGCGTCAATTTCGCGACGGGGCAGGCGTTCGACATCCAGCGGCTCACCGCCGCCGGCCACGACGCCGGCGCGGTCGTCGGCTGGGACCTGGCGCACGCCGCCGGTAACATCGAGCTCGCGGTCCATGACTGGGACGTGGATTTCGCCGCGTGGTGCACCTACAAGTACCTGAACGGCGGCCCGGGCTCGGTCGGGGCGATCTTCGTCCACGAGCGCCACGCCCGCGATCGGTCCATCCCGCGCCTCGGTGGCTGGTGGGGGCTCGACCCAGACGTTCGGTTCGACCCGGTCGGGCCGTTCGCGCCGGCGGAGGGCGCGGCTGGCTGGGCGACCTCGACGACGTCCATTCTGGCGCTTGCGCCGATCGCCGCCTCGCTGGCGATCTTCGACGAGGTCGGGATGCCGGCGCTTCGCGCGCGGTCCGTGGCGTTGACCAGCTTCCTGGAGGCGTCGATGACGGACATCCCGATCGAGGTCATCACGCCGCGCGACCCGGCGGCCCGCGGCGCCCAGCTGTCGCTTCGGCACGATGACGCTGAGATGCTCCTTGCCGGACTGGCCGCACGCGGCGTCGTCGCCGACTACCGCGCCCCCGACCTCATCAGGGTCGCCCCGATCCCGCTGTACACGACATACGACGAGATCCAGCGGTTCACCGGGATCCTGCGGGATGTCTTCGTCGTCGGCAGGGGCCTCGAGTAGGCGAACCGTCGGGCCGGGTGTCGTCTGGCAGTCGACGATTCGGGGACGAAGGCCGTCCCGAAGCCTCCGGCCGCGGTCCTTGTCGCCTGGCCGTCGACAACCATGGCTTCTGCACTCCTGGAATGACGTGCGGGGCGTCCATGTCGCCTGACCGTCGACGCCCACCGACCGTCAGCCGAATCGCGCCCGCAGCCGCGGCAGGATCAGCTCGCTGTACCGGGCGATCGCCGCTTCCTGATCGTTCCCCGGGAAATGGAACACCAGGTGATCGAACCCGTAGCCGATGTAGGTCGCGATCTGCTCGACGTGCTCGTCGGGGTCGGACGAGACCAGCCAGCGCCGGTAGGCGATGTCCTCGACGCCCTTCGCCAGCCGCTCCATCTCGCGCGGGTCCTCGACGCCCATCTTCTGCTCGCCCGACAACGCGAGCGCGGACCAGACCTTGGTGTCCTCCATCGCCCGGTCGAAATCGGTGTCGAAGCTGACCTTCATCTCGACCATCCGCTCGATCGTGGCGGGGTCGCGCTCGAGCGCGAAGCAGCCCGCATAGAGCGCGGGCAACAGCGTGTCGGTGTAGAGCTCCTCGCCCTTCCCGGATGTGCAGATGAAACCCTCGCCGACCCGCCCCGCGAGGCGGGCGGCGGCCGGCCCGGATGCCGCGATATAGATCGGGACGGGTTGGTCGGGCCGGTCGTAGATCGTCGCGTTGTGCGCCCGGTAGTACTCGCCCTCGAAGGTGACGAACTCCTCCTCGAACAGCCGGTGGATCAGGGTCACCGACTCGCGCAGGCGCGCGAACCGCTCCTTCTGCTCTGGCCACTCCACGCCGACTGGGATCTCGTTCATCGACTCACCGGTGCCGACACCGAGGATGACCCGCCCGGGCGCGAGGCAGCCGAGGGTCGCGAACGCCTGCGCGACGACCGCCGGGTTGTAGCGGAATGTCGGGGTGAGGACGCTCGTGCCCAGGGTGACCCGTTCTGTCGCCTGGGCGGCCGCGCCGAGCCAGACGAGCGCGTTCGGGGCGTGGCCGCCGGTGTGCCGCCACGGCTGGAAATGGTCGCTGGTCCAGACCGAGTCGAACCCGGCACGCTCCGCGGCGACCGCCAGGTCGAGCAGACGTCGCGGTGCGAACTGCTCGGCCGAGGCCTTGTAGCCGAAGCGCACGTGCCGCCCTCCTAGAGCCGGACGCGCGGCGGGCTGTCGCGGTCGAACATGTGGACCGTGTCGACGAAGCGGACCTGCTTGGCCTGGTAGGCCATGACCAGCGAATGGGTCCGCGCGCCGCCGCCGAAGAACCGGACGCCCTGCAGGAGGTCGCCCGCGGTCACACCGGTCGCCGCGAAGACCAGGTTCTCTCCAGGGGCCAGGTCCTCGGTCATGTACACGCGCGATTCGTCGCCGTGACCCATCCGGGCACCGCGCTCGCGCTCCTCGTCGCTGCGGTAGCGGAAGCGGGCCTGGATCTCGCCACCGAGACAGCGCAGGGCGGCCGCGGTGATGACGCCCTCGGGTGCGCCACCGATACCCATCACCGCATGGACGCCGGTCCCCGACACCGCGCACGAGATGGCGGCCGACAGGTCGCCGTCGCCGATGAGCTTGATCCGTGCCCCCGCCTCGCGGACCTCGGCGATGAGTGCGTCGTGACGTTCGCGTTCGAGGATGACGACGGTGATGTCGCTGATGCGCCGGCCGAGCGCTTGGGCGATCCGGCGCAGGTTCTCGGTCGGCGACTCGCGGATGTCGACCTTGCCGGCCGCGATCGGCCCGACGCAGATCTTCTCGAGGTATGTGTCCGGGGCATGGGTGAGGCCGCCCGCCTCCGATGCCGCCAGGACGGTGATCGCGCCCGCCTGTCCGTGGGCGACGAGGTTGGTCCCCTCGAGCGGATCGACCGCGATGTCCACCCGCGGCACCTCGTCGCTGTCCGCGCCGATGCGCCCGACCCGCTCGCCGATGTAGAGCATCGGCGCCTCGTCACGCTCGCCCTCTCCGATGACGATCCGGCCGGCGAAGTCGATCTCGTCCATGGTCCGGCGCATCGCCCCGGTCGCGGCCGCGTCCGCCTCGTCCTTCTGACCACGGCCCATGAACCGCGCGGATTCGATCGCAGCCGCCTCCGTGACCCGGATCATCTCGAGCGCGAGGAGCTGTTCCATCAGCGGCGACCTCGGTCAGTGGCGGAAATGGCGTCGACCCGTGAAGACCATCGCCATGTGATGCCTGTCCGCCACCTCTATGGCCATCTCGTCGCGGATCGAGCCGCCCGGCTGGATGATCGCCGTGACCCCGGCTCCGGCCGCCGCCTGGATGCCATCCGGGAACGGGAAGTAGGCATCCGACGCAAGGACGGCGAGCTTGGCCCGGTCGCCTGCGCGGCGGACCGCGATCTCGACCGACACCTGGCGGCTGGCCTGACCCGCCCCGATCCCGACGGTCGCGCCGTTGCGCGCCAGGACGATGGCATTCGACCGGACGTGCCGGACGGCACGCCAGGCGAACAGGAGGTCCGTAAGCTCCTCGAGCGTCGGCCGGCGCTTGGTCACCACCTGCAGCCGACCGCGGTCGAGCCCGAGCTCGTCGAGACTCTCGACCAGCAGTCCACCGGCGACGCGCTTGAAGTCGAGGCTGGCGATGCCGTAGTCGCGCATGCCCTCGGTCGGGTCGGGCGGGATCGCAAGCAGCTCGAGCCCAGGCTTCCCGCGGAGGATGCCGATCGCCGACTGGCTGAACCCGGGTGCGACGACCGCCTCGTACGAGTTGGCGGCGATCTCCCGAGCCGTCGCACCGTCGAGTTCGCGGTTGACCCCGACGATGCCGCCGAACGCGGCGACCGGATCCGCCTCGAGCGCGTGCCGATAGGCTTCGACGAGCTCGTCATGAGACGCCAAACCGACCGGGTCGGTGTGCTTGACGATGGCGACCGTCGGCGCCGTGTAGTCGCGGGCGATCCGGTACGCGGAGTCGAGGTCGAGCAGGTTGTTGAACGACGGCATGTCGCCCTGGAGACGCGTCGCGTCGGCGAGCGTCCCGCTCCGGTGCGTCGTCTCACGGTAGAACGCCGCCCGCTGATGCGGGTTCTCGCCGTAGCGCAGGTCGTCCACCTTCTCCAGGACCAGCGCCAGGTGGCGCGGGAAGGTGTTGCCCGAGATCTGGTTGAGGTAGGCGGCGATCTCGGCGTGGTAGGCGGCGACCGTGCTGAACGCCTCCGCCGCGAGTCGCGCCCGCGTTTCCGCGCTGACAAGGCCCAGTTCGCGAAGCTCGGAGACGACCATCGGGTAGTGAGCGGGATCCGCGACCGACGCGACACCGGCCGCGTTGCGCGCCGCGGCGCCGAGCAGCGCGGCGCCCGCCACGTCGATCATCTCGATCGCCTCGTCGAGCCCGATGAGCTTGACCCCGATGGCCGGCGCGAACGGCTTGACGTTGACGACGACGATGTCGATGAGCCCGATCCCTTGCGCCTCGAGCTCCTCGAGCTGGGCGGGGACATCGCGACGCGCGAGGATGCCGGCGTAGACCGCGTGATGGAAGGTCTTCACCTGGCCGCCGACGTCTGGTTCGCCCTGGGTCAGCGACGAGACCGACGCGACGTCCACGCCCTGTGCGGCAAGGTGCTCGCGCGTTCCATCCGTTGCGACGACCTCGATCCCGAAACCGAGCAGATCTCGCGCAAGGTCGACGATCCCGTCTCGGTTCGCCACTGACAGCAGGGCTCGCACCCGGGGCTTTCCTCCCGATCCCGTGGTTGGCGACGTGTCAGCGGGGCGCGCCGACGGGTCTGCGAACAGACGCGACGCGCCGCATCGTTCGGGCGGAGTATACCGCCTGACATGGCATACTCCGAGAGCCCATCCACACGAAACGTCGAGGCGGAACCGTGAATCTGGCTCCCTGGGAGTACCTCTTCACCTCGTTCAGCGGCACCAACTTCCCGGACATCTTCCACCCGACCTGGATCGCCTCGGTCGTGCTGCTCGCGATCCTGACCATCCTGTACAACGTCAGGACGCGGGCGCTCCACCGCCATCCGCCGTACCTCGACATGTGGGAATGGCTGTGGTGGACCGGTCTGATAACCTTCAGCCTGCTCATCATCGAGTCGCTCTTCGTGTTCGACTATTTCATCGTCCTGACCACCCAGATCATCGGGATCGGGACGATGGTCTGGATACGCTTCCTCCGCTTCCCCCCGTTCTTCGCCGCCTACGAGACTCGCCTGGCGCGGGACAAGTACATCAAGCAGCGACGCTTCGCCGAACCGGACGCAACGATCAAGAAGCGCTCCGGCCCCGCCCGTCGACAGGGGCGCGGTCAGCGCCGCCGGCGCTAGTCCGGCCGTCGCGGCCTGAGACGTCGTCGTGCCCGTCGAGATCCGTCGCTTCGGCGTCGGCCACCGGCGTCCGGACGGTCCCATCGGGTCGGTCGGGCTCACCGGCCAGGTCATCGCCTCGGACGGACGCGGCACCATCACTGAACTCGCGTTCGCGCGGAATGCCCGGATCGAGCCGCACGCGAGCCCGAATTCGACCTGGTTCGTGGTCGTCGAGGGGGGTGGCTGGGTAGGCGTCGGTGAGGAATGGACTCGCATCGCGGCCGGTGAGGCCGCGGTCTGGCCGGCCGACATCCCGCACGCCGCCTGGACCGAGCACTCCGAGATGCGTGCGTTCATCGTCGAATTCATGGGCCCCGACGATCGCGAGGTCATCGCCGGTCGGGCCGCCGTGGCGCATCGCGATGGCGTCATCGTGGAGCAGGGGGTCGGTCGACTCGCCCCGCGAACCGACCGACCCGGAACGTCGGACCCGACCGACGGCGAGCCCGCCTGAGGTACTGGACTCGTCGTCAGTCGCCGAGCTGGGTGTGCCCATCGTGCAGGTGGTCGCGGGGCGGGACGTATCGGCAGGTCACGATGCGGTGCCGCGAGGTGCACCGTCGGGCAACCCCGCAGTCGTCGTGGGGCGCGCCGGTTTCACGGCCGCCCTGATCGGGCGAGGACCGCCCCAAGCTGGCTGAGGATGCGCGCGGTCGCGCCCCAGACGGACAGGCCGTCGACCGCGTAGGCGCCGTAGCGGAGCGGCCACTCGCCGATCAGCCGCTCGATGATGTCGATCGGCGCGTCCGGCAGGAAGCGCGCCATCGGCGGTTCGACGATGCGGGCGACCTCGTCGGGCGACGCGGTCATGGCTGGTCGGTCGTCGGCGACCGCGATGACGGGCGTGACCTGGAAGTCACTGACGGGTATCCAGAAGGGCTCGAGCAGACCGATCACGCGGACCCCGGCCGCGTCCGCGTCGAGCGCGATCTCCTCGGCGGCCTCGCGCAGCGCGGTCGCCGCCGGATCGGAGTCGCCGGGTTCGGCCTTGCCGCCGGGGAAGCTGACCTCACCGCTGTGGTGTCCGTCACGACTGGCGCGCTCGGTCAGGATGACCCGGGCGAGGCCGTCGTCGTCCGGGTAGAGCAAGACGAGGACAGCGGCCGGACGACCCGGCCGGCCGGCCGGCGGCGTCCGCGGCGGACGCAGGTCCCGCCCGCCGACCAGCACCGGCATGAGGATCTCGGCCGGCCCCGGGAGCGGCGCCGCAAGATGCTCGAGGCGGCGCAGGACGTCGTCATAGCGCATTGGACGCCGAGGATACGCGGCGTGGGAACCCGGAGACGAATGGATCCGCCGGCGTGTGGCAGGACTGTCACGGGCAGACCGTCATGGCCGACGAAGGACGCGGTCAGGGCGCTCGAGGGCCTCGCCCACGCTCAGATGCCCGTGTGCTTGGTGGCTCTTCGGCCCGGATTCCCGCCACAACGGTCCTCGGATGCACGTTCCGCCACCTGACTTGCCGACCGCGGCCGACACGACCGCGGCCTAGTTGACCCGGTCGCCTCCGGGGAGCGGCGCCACCGGTTCGACCCGCCGCGACCGCGCATCGCGCTTCGGGGCGCTTTCGGTCACGACCGTCGTCGTGTCGGTCGAGAAGACGAGCGTGCCTGCCACCCGGTCCACGTCCGCGGTGATCCGGTCGCCCGGCTTGAACTCGCCAGCCACGATTGACCGTGCGAGCGGGTTCTCCACGAACCGCTGGATCGTCCGCTTGAGCGGCCGCGCCCCGAACGCGGGGTCGGTCCCCTCGCGGACCAGCAGCGCCCGGGCCGCGTCGGTCAGCTCCAGGACGATGTCCTGGCCCGCGAGCCGGCCGGCCAGGTCGGCCACCAGCAGGCCCACGATCTCCTCGAGGTCGGCCTCGGTCAGGGCGTGGAAGACGATGATCTCGTCCACCCGGTTGAGGAACTCCGGCCGGAAGTGCGAGCCGAGGGTCTCGGTGACCTCGCGCTTCATCTGCTCGTAGGCGGCATCGCCGCTGCGCGCGCCACTGGCTGCGATGGCGGCGCTGCCGATGTTGCTGGTCATGATGATGATCGTGTTCTTGAAGTCCACGGTCCGGCCCTGGCTGTCGGTCAGACGGCCGTCGTCGAGGACCTGGAGGAGCACGTTGAACACGTCCGGGTGCGCCTTCTCGATCTCGTCGAGCAACACGACCTGGTACGGCCGGCGGCGGACCGCCTCGGTCAGCTGTCCGCCCTCCTCGTAGCCGACATAGCCCGGGGGCGCGCCGACGAGCCGCGACACTGCGAACTTCTCCATGTACTCACTCATGTCGATGCGCACGAGGGCCGTCTCGTCGTCGAACATGAACTGGGCGAGGGCTCGCGCCAGCTCGGTCTTGCCGACCCCCGTCGGCCCGAGGAACAGGAACGAGCCGATCGGTCGGCGCGGGTCCTTGAGTCCGGCCCGAGCTCGCCGCACCGCGTCGGACACAGCCGCGATGGCCTCGTCCTGGCCGACGACCCGGTCGTGGAGGCGCTCCTCCATGTGGATGAGCTTCTCCGTCTCGCCCTCCATCAGCCGGCTGACGGGGATCCCCGTCCAGGCCGCCACGATCTCGGCGATGTCGTCCGCGCCGACCTCCTCCTTGAGGAGCGAGCCGGGACCCTGGAGCGCCGCGAGGGCGGTCTCCTGCTCGGCCAACCGGTCGCCCAGCTCCTTGAGCGTCCCGTACTTGAGCTCGGCGGCGGTCGCGTAGTCAGTCTCGCGTTCGGCCTGTTCGATCCGCGTGGTCAAGGTCTCGAGCTCGGCCTTTGTCGAGCGGATCGCGGCGATGGCCGACTTTTCCGCCTCCCAGCGCTGCTTCATCGCCCCGGCCTGCTCCTCGATGTCGGCCAGCTCCTTCTCGAGGGCCTCGAGGCGCGCCTTCGATGCGTCGTCGGTCTCCTTGCGCAGCGCCTCGCGCTCGATCTCGAGCTGGATGCGCCGGCGCTCGAGCTCGTCGATCTCGATCGGCATCGAGTCGATCTCCATGCGCAGGCGCGAGGCGGCCTCGTCCACGAGGTCGATGGCCTTGTCCGGCAGGAATCGCTCGGTGATGTATCGGTCCGACAGGGTTGCCGCGGCGACGAGCGCCGAATCGGTGATGCGCACGCCGTGGTGGATCTCGTAGCGCTCACGAAGGCCGCGCAGGATGCTGATGGTCTCCTCGACCGTCGGCTGGTCGACGAGGACCGGCTGGAAGCGCCGTTCGAGGGCGGCGTCCTTCTCGATGTGCTTGCGGTACTCGTCGAGAGTCGTGGCGCCGATGGTGTGCAGCTCGCCGCGGGCGAGCATCGGCTTGAGCAGGTTCGATGCGTCCATCGCCCCCTCGGCCGCGCCGGCACCGACGACCGTGTGGAGCTCGTCGATGAACAGGATGATCCGGCCGTCGGCGTCCCTGATCTCCTTGAGGACGGCCTTCAGCCTCTCCTCGAACTCGCCGCGGAACTTGGCCCCGGCGATCAACGCGCCGAGGTCGAGAGACACGACCCGCTTGTCCTTGAGCCCCTCAGGGACGTCGCCGCGAACGATGCGCTGGGCGAGGCCCTCGGCGATGGCCGTCTTGCCGACGCCGGGCTCGCCGATGAGGACCGGGTTGTTCTTGGTCCGGCGCGACAGGACCTGGATGACCCGGCGGATCTCGTCGTCGCGACCGATCACCGGGTCGAGCTTGCCGGCGCGGGCCTCCGTGGTCAGGTCGCGGCCGTACTTCTCGAGGGCGGCATAGGTGCTCTCGGGGTTCTGCGAGCTGACACGCTGGCCGCCACGGACGCTCTGGAGCGCCTGGAGGAGCGCCTCGCGACCCGCGGCGTGACGCTCGAGGAGAGCTTGGCTCTCGCCACCGACCTCGGCGATCGCCAGCAGGAGATGCTCGGTCGAGACGTAGTCGTCGCCGAGGCGGCGCGCCTCGGCTTCAGCCAGTTCGACGACCCGCCGGGCACGCGGGTCCATCGACAGCGACCCGCCCTTGATCCGGGCGCGTCGCGCAAGGATGGCCGCCAGTTCGCCGCGGAATCCAGGCAGGTCCACGCCGAGGCGCCGAAGCGTCTCAGCCGGGATGCCGTCGTCGGGCCCGACGAGCGCGGACAGGATGTGCTCGGCGTCGAGGATCGGGCTGTCGAGGCGCTGGGCGGCGGCCTGCGCCTCGAGGATGGCCTCCTGCGCCTTCTGGGTGAAGCGGTCGAGTTGCATGATCGGTTCCTAGCGTGGGTCTGGTTGCCTGGTGAGATCGAAGAAAGCCCGGGCGGCGGCTGTCGCCTCATCAGACAGGTGGCTGGGCAGGATGACCTTGGCCCTGACCAGCAGATCGCCGTGTCCGCCGGCTTTGAAGTGCGGCATGCCCTGGCCGCGCAGTCGGAACGTCCGCCCCGGCTGGGTGCCGGCGGGGATCGTCAGGAGGACGCGACCCTTGAGCGTGCCGACGGCGACTTCGCCACCGAGCAGCGCCTCCTCGAGGGTCAGCGGGAGCTCTCGCTCGAGGTCAGGTCCCTTGCGAGTGAACGTCGCGTCCGCCAGGACGCGGGTGACGACGACGATGTCGCCACCGCCCGGACCCTTGCCGGTCAGCTTGATCCTGGTGCCGGTGTCGGCGCCCGGCGGGATGGTGATCTCGAGCCGTTTGCCGTCCACCTCGACCAGCCTGGTCGTCCCGTGGAAGGCCTCCTCGAGCGTCAGCTCGGCGGTGGCTTCGTGCCTCGCGGGTGATGCGGGCCTGGGCGGAGGGTTTCCGACGGGCCGGCCGTCGATGCCCATGCCGGCGAGGATGTCCTCGAAGCCCATTCCGCCGGTCGCCCGGGTTCCACGGCCGGGCGGCTGGCTCGAGGCTCCGGGTTCCGCCGCCTCCTGGCCGAAGAAGACCCGAAAGAAGTCGGAGAACTCGCCGGAATCTCCTGACGTCCGGAACTCGTAGCGGACGTTCCCGCCGGCCGGTCCTGCGCCACCGAAACCGAACGGGCTGCCGGCCCCGCCACCGCTCGCGCGGGCACGGCTGATGGCCTCCCAGTTCGCTCCAAGCTCGTCGTACTGCTTGCGCCGTTCGGCATCGCTGAGTACCTCGTTGGCCTCGTTGACCTCCTTGAACCTGCGTTCCGACGCGGTGTCGCCAGGTTTGGCGTCCGGGTGATGCTGGCGAGCCAGCTTCCGGAACGCCTTCTTGATGTCAGCCTGGGACGCCGTCCTTGGAACACCGAGGACGGCGTAGTAATCCTTGTAATCAAGCCCCGCAGCCATCGCGGGTCCGTGACTACCGCTCTTGGACGGCGACCGGCGGCTGATCCGTGGGCGGGAAGTCGCGACGGCGGACCGTCGGCTCCTTCGCCGGCTCGGGATCGAGCGGGTCACCGCCCGTGACGATCTTCGGCGGCTCGACGGCGAGGGCCTTGGGCCGGCGCCGAAGCGCCGCCTCCAGAACCTGCTCCATGTTGTCCACGAGGATGAGCTTGATCGACTTCCGGATCTCGTCCGGGATGTCGCGCAGGTCCTTCTCGTTCTTGCGCGGGAGGATGACGATCTTGGCGCCGGCAAGGTGCGCGGCGAGGATCTTGCTCTTGAGTCCGCCGATCGGGAGCACCCGACCACGCAGCGTGATCTCACCGGTCATCGCCACGTCCTTGCGGACGGGGATCCCCGTCCGCAAGGACGTGGCGATGACCGGTGAGATCACGCTGCGTGGTCGGGTGCTCC
>Ga0075026_100000453_pt1 | contig 16254 bp, 14 predicted proteins | sample Str012_2_FD_71392 | JGI IMG/M metagenome (GOLD analysis project Ga0075026, IMG submission 71392) | Freshwater sediment microbial communities in response to fracking from Pennsylvania, USA - Straight Creek_MetaG_SC_2012 | ecosystem: Environmental > Aquatic > Freshwater > Creek > Sediment...
TCCAGCTCGTTTCGGCAGCGCTCGCATCCGACTCGATGGACGCCCTCAAGGCGACGGCACGCGACGTCGGCATGGCGCTGGGCTCGGGCGTGGTCGCGCTCGCCCTTGATGCCGAAGAACCCCAGCTGTTCGTCGCCGTCTCGGACGATCTGGTCGCGCAAGGCGTCTCGGCGGGCGACCTCGTGACGGCCGCGATGCCGCTCCTCGATGGTCGCGGCGGTGGTCGTCCGAACATGGCCCAGGGACGCGGCACGAAGCGAGCGGGCATCCCGGAGGCGCTGGCCGCCATCGCGACGCACCTCGGATCGGGGGCCTGATGGCGTTCTGGCGCCGGATCTGGCAGCGCGACGGGGAGGCATCGCTCGCCGCCTGTACAGCGCTGGACGTCGGCACGGAGTTTGCCAAGGCGCTCGTCTTCGATATCGACGAGGCGGGTCACGGCACGGTTCGCGGCGTAGGTCGCAAGCGCCAGGGCCTGTCGCACATGCAATCGGGCACCGTGGCCGACATCGCCGCCGTCGTCGACAACTGCGCCGTCGCGCTCCAGGAAGCCGAGGAGATGGCCGGGTTCCGGCCGAGCCAGGTGGTCATCGGGATCGCCGGCGAGCTGGTGAAAGGCTTCACCACGACCCATAGCCAGGAACGCAAGAAGCCGGACCAGCAGATCACGGAAGGCGAACTCCAGAAGCTGATCGATGTCGTCCAGCGCGAGGCGCTCCACGAAGCCGAGCGGGCGATCACCTGGGAGACCGGCCTGCCCCACGTAGACGTCCGGCTGGTGCATGCCGCGGTGACCGGTGCCTCGATCGATGGATACGCCCTGACCAATCCGGTCGGATTCCAGGGCCGTCACGTCAAGATCGGCATCTTCAATGCGTTCGCGCCGCTGGTCCACCTTGGCGCGCTGCAAAGCGTTGCCTCGCAGTTGGACCTCGAACTTCTGGAGATCGTCGCAGAGCCCTACGCCGTAGCCCGTGTGCTCGGCAGCGACCAGATCCGACAGGCCGGCGCCCTGTTCGTGGACGTCGGCGGTGGCACGACCGACGTCGCCCTCGTTCGCCACGGCGGCATCGAGGGGACGCGCATGTTCGCCCTTGGGGGCCGCGCCTTCACCAAGAGCATCGCCGACCGGATGGACCTGCCATTCCCACGGGCCGAATCGACGAAGGTGGACTACGCCCGCGGGCTGGACAGCGGCACACGCGATACCGTTGCGTCGATCATCCGCGACGACGTCGCGGTCTGGGCCGCCGGGGTGGAATTGGTGATGGAGGAGCTCTCCGGAGGCGACCTCTTGCCGGGCAGGATCTTCCTGTGCGGTGGCGGTTCGCGCCTGCCGGAGATCAAGGCGGCCCTGGAGGCGGAGGCCTTCTGGAGTCATCTGCCGTTCGCCCGGCCGCCCGAGGTCAACGTGATGTCGCCGGACCAGATCGACACGATCTCCGACGCCACCGCCCTTCTGGTCGACCAGCAGGACGTCACACCGCTGGGCCTCGCATACCAGGCGATCGAACTCCAGACCAGTGAGGACGCCCTCGACGCCGCCCTGCGCCGCGTCCTTCGCGCGATGAAGGTCTGACCGTGGCTGACGGGATCCTCTATCTCGACATCGACGACGAAATCACCTCGGCGGCGGCACGCGTCCGGGACGTGGCCGGTGGCCGAGTCGCCGTGGTCCTGCCCTACGGCTCACGGGTCGCGACGTCACGGATCAACTTCCGGTTGCTGGCTCGGGACGCGCTCACCCACGAGAAGCGGCTATCGGTGATCTCCAGCGACTCGGCGACCCGGGCACTCGCGGCCTCGGCGGGCCTGCCGGTCTTCGCGACCGTCGCGGAGTACGAGGGGTCCCTCCCGCCGCCGCGCGAGACCTCGCACGACGCAGCGGTCGCCGGTGCTGCGGCTGCGGCCGGTGCCGGTAGCGCGGCCGCCGTGCGCAAGGCGAAACGGACGGCAGCCACCACCGGCGGCGACGGATCCACCGAGGCGATCTGGACCGACACCGCCCGTGTGGAGGCGCCCGAGGAGCCCGGCCTCGAGGCCGAACCTGCCCCGCCGGCTTCACCGGCACCGTCACCGGGCCCTTCGCCCGAGGTCGCGGCGGTGGCCCTGGCGGCTGCGGTCGCCGTCAACGATGTGGGTTCGCCACCCGCCTTCGATCCTCGCCGTCGGTCCGACCTTACCGGGACCGGCTCGCGCGGAGGCGGCCGCAAGGCCCCGATCGCGGTGGGTCTCGCGGTCCTGGCGCTGGCGCTCCTCGTCGGAGTGGTCGGTGCCTACCTGTTCCTGCCATCCGCCAAGATCGTTGTGACGCCCAGGAGCCAGACCGTCGGGCCGATCCACCTCGTCGTCGTCGCCGACCCGAACACGACGATACCGGACCCATCCGCGCCGAGCGTCCCGGCCCAGACCCTCAGCGTGGACGTTACCGCGAGCGACACGTTTCCAGCGACCGGCAAACGCGTTACGGAGACCGCGGCGACCGGCACGGTCCGCTTCCGGAACGTGGATTTCACCGCGTCCAACTTCATCCCGGCCGGCAGCGTCGTCAGCGCGTCCGGTGGGATCCGGTTCCGCACGGACACGTCGATCACGATCGGAGCCGCATCGCTGGTCGGCCTGCAGATCGTGCCCAAGTCGGCGTCGGTCGCGGTCACCGCGGTCGTTCCCGGCCCGGAAGGCAACCTGGAGCCCAACTCGATCCTGACCATCCCGAAGGACGAGAGTCCCGTGACGTTATCCGTCACCAACCCTGATGCGACCACCGGCGGTACGCGTGTCCAATTCCCCAAGGTCACCCAGGCGGATGTCGATGCGGCGCTGGCGGCCCTCGATGTCACTCTGCACAAGGACTTCGCCGATCAGATCGCGGACCCGGCTCTGCCGCCGGCGGGCAGCACGGTGTTCCCGGGGACCGCTAGCCTCGGTGCAGCGACCCCGTCCGTCGATCCCGCCGCCCTCGTCGGGACGGAGACAGCCACCTTCCAGCTTGGTTCCAGTGCGACCGGCACCGTTGTCGCGGTGAACGACGCGCCCGTCGCGTCGATCGCCGAGACGCGGCTGCGCGAGAACGTGGCCGGTGGCTCCCACTTGGTCGAGGACTCGATCGACGTCAAGGTGGGTCCGGCCGTGGTCGTGGGCGGCCTGGTCACGTTCCCGGTGACCGCGAGTGCCACGCAGGTCGCAGTCCTGGATCCGGCGAAGCTCGAAGCCCTCGTCCTCGGCAAGACCAAGGCCGAGGCGAAGGTCCTCCTCGCGCCGTACGGCACCGCCGCGATCGACCTTTCGCCGGATTGGGTGAGCACGATCCCCACATTCGCGAACCGGGTGGACCTGACCGTCGACACCGGCCCTGCCGCGTCGCCCGGGGCGAGCCCTTCACCGTGACCGGGATCCTCGGCGTGGATCTCGGTGAGCGGCGCATCGGGATCGCCCTCGCCGACGACGAGACGGGCTTCGCCATACCGCTGACCACGCTCCGGCGCGCCCGGGACCCGGCCAAGGATGCCGCGGCGTTGCAGGGGCTCATCGAGGCGTACGAGATCGTCGAGCTCGTGGTGGGCCTGCCCCTCGAGGCTGCCGGCCAGGAGGGCGCCCAGGCGGCGATCACGCGTGGCTGGGTGGAGGCTGTCGGGACAGGTCTCGCGGTTCGGGTTACCCTCCGCGACGAGCGATTGACCAGTCATCTGGCCGAGACCCGTCTCGGTCCGATGAAACGCGGTCGTTCGGGGGGGCCGCCGAGCAAGACCCAGCGCGATGCCTATCGGGCTCGCGTGGATCGCGAGGCGGCGGCGATCATCCTCCAGGACGAACTCGACACACGGGCCGGGCGTCGCGCGTCCTTGACCCGGACCCCAGACCCCCAGGAGACCAGTCCATGACCATCCGCTCCGGCGGAGGCCCGCGCGACCCAAAGTCCCAGGCACGCCCCTACGACGAGGACGCCTACGCGACCGAAGCGATGTCCACGTACCCGGATCCGTCCCAGTACGGCGACCGTGGTTCGCGCTCGGGTGGTGGGTCGCATGGTTTCCTCGGACTGCTCAAGTTCCTGGTCTTCGCGCTCGTGCTGGCCGGCATCGTCCTGCTGGTCTCGCTGACAGCGCTTCGGCCGGTGGTCAACGGGGCCATCCTGAGGCTGGCCGCGGACAACCCGGCGACCCTGCAGCTGCCGTTCGTCAAGGACATCGTCCGCCAGGATCTGGGGGCCGCGCTCACCACCCCGGCCTCGACCGATGCCGCCCAGGTCGAGTTCCTGGTCGAGGCGGGCGACAGCGCCCGGACGATCGCAGTCCGCCTCCAGGGCCAGAGCCTGCTCACGGACAGTCGGGCGTTCGTGTTCATCGCGACGGACCTCGGGCTCGCCGGCAAGATGCAGCAGGGGACGTTCGTCTTGCGCAAGAACATGACCCCGGATCAACTCGTCCACGCGCTCCTGGCGCCGCCCGAGGTCAAGTTCGTGGTCATCCCGCTGCGAACCGGACTCCGGCTGGAGCAGATCACGGCGAAGCTCGAGACCCTCGGCCTGGCCATGCATGTCCAGGACTTCTACGACGAGGTCAAGAAGCCATCACCGGCCCTCCTGGCGGACTATCCGTGGCTCAAGAAGATCCTGGCAGACGCTCCGAAGGGCGCCTCTCTCGAGGGGTTCCTGTGGCCGGCGACGTATCAGGTGCTGCCCGATACGAGTGCAGATGAGCTTGTCAGGCTCATGCTGAACCAGTTCGCGGCGAACGTCGGGCCGGACCGGCTCAACGTGCCCAAGGAGCGTGGCATGACCTTCTACCAGATCCTGGTCATGGCGTCGATCGTGGAACACGAGGCCCAGCTGGACGAGGAGAAGCCGCTGATCGCGGGCGTCTACCAGAACCGGCTGAATCCCAACAGGTGGCCGCGCCAGATGCTCGAATCGGACCCTACGATCTTCTACGTGCACGACACGCTGACGCTCGCCAAGCAGAAGATCTCGACCTGGCCCACCTACGTCTTCTGGGCGCCCATCAAGGGCGGGCTGACCGGTGACCCGCTACCGGCCGATCTGGCCGGGTATAACACCTACACCTCGGCCGGCTTGCCACCCGGACCGCTGTGCACCCCGACGATCACCTCGATCGATGCTGCGCTGAGCCCGGACACTTCGGCCGGCTACCTGTACTTCCTGGCCAAGGGCGACGGGTCCAAGACGACGGCCTTTGCCAAGACGTTCAAGGAACACCAGGCGAACATCAAGAAGTACCTGAAGCCGTGATAGCGGTCGGCCGGGTAGCCTGGCCGGCCCCGGGCGACTTCGCCGTCCCGCCGACGATCGCCCAGCGCCGTGCGTGGGAGGCGTCCGATCGCGACGCCCGACCGGCCCGCCTGTCCCGCTTGCGCGAGCGCCTGGCCGCAGCCGATGTGGACGCGTACTTCGGCGTTCGCCCGGAACACGCTCGCTACCTGACCGGATTCACGCTGGGTGATGGCGAGGAGAAGGTCGCCGGCGACTCGGGACGGTTCCTCGTGAGCGGGAGCGAGGTCGTCATCCTGGCCGATTCGCGCTACACGATCCAGGCGCGAGCCGAGGCACCGCACGCGCGACTGTTCGAGGCATACCACGACCTGCCCAGCCGATGGCCCCAGCTGACGGCTTCGATCGGAGCTCGGCGCGTGGCCGTCGAAGCCGGGTTCGTCTCGCGGGCGGCCTGGGAGCGCCTGGCAGCAGCAGCTCCTGACGTCGAGCTCGTCCCGGTCGAGGGCTGGATCGAGGCGGACCGCGCGACCAAGGAGCCGGCGGAGCTGGAGCGCGTGGCTGCGGCGTGCGCGGTGGCGGATCGGGCGCTCGCCACGCTCCTGCCGGACATCCGGCCCGGCGTCACGGAACGGGACCTGGCGCTGCGGCTGGAGTGGCTGATCCGGACCGGCGGCGCGGAGGCGCTGGCATTCGACGTCGCCTGTCTCGCCGGACCACAGGCGGCACTTCCCCACGGATCGCCGGGCGATCGTCCAATCCTCGGTGGAGCGGTCCTCCTGTTCGATTTCGGAGCGCAGGTGGACGGCTATCGGAGCGACATGACCCGGACCCTGTTCGTGAGCGAGCCGAGCGCGCGAGACCTCGCCATCTACGAGCTGGTCGCAGGAGCGCAGTCCGCCGTGATCGGGGCGCTGGCCAATGCCGTCACGGCGGGCGCGGGATCGCCTGGCGGTGCGCCGCTGCCCGACGGGCGGTCCCTGGACGCGATCGCGCGCGACCTGATCGTCGCGGCCGGTCACGGAGCGCACTTCGGGCACGGGACGGGTCACGGGATCGGCCTCGCGACACACGAGGCCCCGAGCCTTGGCAAGACGGCCGCCCAGACGCCGCTCCCCAGTCCCACGGTCTTCTCGGTCGAGCCCGGCATCTATCTCGAGGGGGAGACCGGGGTCCGGATCGAGGACCTCGTCGTGCTGGACGGTGGCGCAGGGCGCGTGGAGCGTCTGACCCGATTCCCTCGAGAGATCGTCGTCGTCGGGGCATAGCTCCTTCAGGGGCGGTTCGTGAGCGGGTAGGCTGACCCACCATGGGCGATCTTCCATTCGACACCACGCGGGGATCCGGCCGTCGCCGAACTGAAAGGTCGCCTGGCCCGAGGCGAGATCGACACTGTCGAATATGAGGTCCGGCTGCGCGCCCTCCGCGGACTCGACTGACCCCTCTGGTACGATCGGGGTCACCAACCCCAGTCCACGACGTGCCGGACCGCTTCGTCCGCCGCGCTCGCCAGGAGCCCACCTCGCATGATCAGCACCGGTGAACTCAAGAAGGGCGTCGCCATCGAGCTCGATGGCGAGCTCTGGCAGATCCTCGACTACCACCACATCAAGATGGGGCGCGGCTCGGCCCAGGTGAAGATCACGCTGCGCAATATCAAGCGCGGCCAGACGGTGGAGCGTTCGTTCCAGGCCGGGACCAAGTGGCCGCGCGCGACGATGGAGAAGCGACCGGTCCAGTTCCTCTATCGGGACGGCGACGACTGCCACTTCATGGATACCGATACGTACGACCAGTTCGTCATGACCAGCGAGCAGTTGGGCGACACGGCCGACTACCTCAAGGATGGGATGACCCTGGATCGGACGAGCTACCAGGGCGAGACGATCGGCGTGGAGCTGCCGATCACCGTGGACCTCGCGGTCGTGGAGACCGAGCCCGGGTTCGCGGGCGACACGCAGAGCGGCGCCCGCAAGCCGGCCACCACCGAATCCGGCCTGATCGTCCAGGTGCCGATCTTCGTCGAACCGGGCGACACCATCCGGGTCGATACGCGGACCGGGGAATACCAGACCCGGGTCTAGGGCATGACCCGCCCGGACGCGACCGATCCGCCGGACTGGGCGCTTCCGAGCTGGGACTCGATCGTGGACGGTACGGGGATCGCGGGCCCGGCCGGGGTGGCCGGTTCGGCCTCCGGCCCTAAGGCGCCCGGCGCGTTCGGGGTCCGGATCCTGGGTGTCAGCGAGGCGACTCGTGCGATCCGGGACGCCGTTCGGTCCGATCCGCGCCTCGGCGACCTGTGGGTGGAAGGCGAGATCAGCCGGGTCACCATCTCGTCCGCCGGGCACGCCTACTTCGCCCTCAAGGACGAGCGCAGCCAGCTCCAGTGCGTGTGGTTCCGTGACGATCGTGTCCGCTCCGCGTTCGAGGCGCAGACGGGCCTGCGGGTGGTGGCCCACGGCCGGATGGACCTCTATGAACCGAACGGCGGTCTCCAGCTCTACGTGGAGTCGATCCAACCGGCCGGCGTCGGCGACCTGGCGCTGCGGTTCGAGGCGCTCAAGGCTCGGCTCGCGGCGGAGGGCCTCTTCGAGACCACCCGCAAACGTCGCCTGCCCCCGCGCCCGACGACGATCGCGGTCATCACGAGCCCGACGGGCGTGGTGTGGAAGGACATCTGCAACGTCCTCGCCCGCCGCTGGCCGCTGGCCCGGGTCGTCCTCGTCGCCGCCCAGGTCCAGGGCGATGGCGCGCCGGCCAGCCTGGTCAACGCCTTCCGGCGTTTGGAGGCGCACGTCGCGCGGCTGACCGCCGACGGTCGCGCGGACGACGCCCCGTCCGTCACGATCGTGGCCCGCGGCGGCGGCTCCCTGGAGGATCTCTGGGCCTTCAACGACGAGCGCGTCGTCCGCGCCGTCGTGGCTCACCCGTTGCCGGTCGTGTCCGGTGTCGGCCACGAATCGGACGTCACGCTGGTGGACTTCGCTGCCGACGTCCGGGCGCCAACACCGTCCGCGGCGGCGGAGATCGTCGTCCCGGATCGCGCCGAATTCCAGGCCAACCTGGTCGTGGCGCGCCGTCGGCTCGACGGCGTCGCAGCGCGTCGCCTGACCGAGTCGTCCGCGCGCCTCGCCGCCGAACGTCGTGCGCTGGAGCGATCCAACCCCGTCGCCCGGCTGGCGATGTCCTGGGAACGAGTCGGCTTGCTGCTGGATCGCGCGACGCGGGCCGCGACGAGCCGCCTGGCGGCGGAACGTTCCCGCCTCGGTCGTACTGGAGTCCTCCATGATGTCGGCGCGCGCCGGACCGTGGCCGCCCGCGGTGAGCTGGCGACCACAGGGGCGGCACTGGCGGTGCTCGGGCCGCAGGCGACCCTGGAGCGCGGCTACGCGATCGTTCGACGCTCCGTGGACGGAGCGATCGTCCGCGACCCGCTCGAGGCGCCGGCTGGCACTCGCCTCCAGATCCGGGTCGCCAAGGGGGATCTCCCTGCGACCGCCGACAGCGTCGCCGGCGGCGACCGATCGTGAGCGAGGTCCCCGGCGTCCTCATCTATCTGCTGGTCGTCGGGCTCCTGCTGGGCGGGGGTATCTGGTTGGGTATGCTGGTCGCCCCGCGGATCGGGCGGCTGATGGACTCGAACGATGAGGGACCTGGTGACGACGACTGAACCGGTGACGGACGCGACCATCGACGCGCTGTCGTTCGACGAGGCGCTCGCGGAGCTCCAGCGGGCCGTGACGGACCTGGAGTCCGGCGGTCAGCCGCTCGAGGCGTCGATCGCCCTGTACGAGCGCGGCGTCGCCCTCCAGGCACGCTGCGAGCGGCTCCTCGGTGAAGCGGAACTCAAGGTGCAGCAGTTGATGGCCCAGGCGGGCGGGGCGATCGCTGCCCGAGACGTGCGCCCCGAAGACGCGATCGACGACGCCTGAACGAGGTCAGGCCGGCGGCACGTTGAGGTTGAACCGGAAGACGTTGTCAGGGTCGTAGCGACGCTTGACGGCCTGGAGTCGCGCGAAGCGCTCCGGCCCGAATGCCGCCCGGACGCGCTCGTCCGACTCGTCGGACGAGGCGTAGTTGGCGTAACCGGCGCCACTGTACGAGGCGGGTGCGACCGACCCAGCGACCTGTCGGGCCCACGCGATCTCGCGTGCATCGTCGGCGGGATCCTCCCAGATGGCCAGGGCGCTGACATTCCAGCGCGCCCCACGTTGCCCGAACGCGGCGCCGCCGTCGGGCTCGTTTCGGGCCTGTCCGGTGAACGCCTCGAGCAGCAGGAACGAGATCCCACCCGGTCGCGAACGCATCCCGGCGACGACGGCCTCAGCTGTCGCTGGCTCGATGTCGCGGACCATGTGGCCCTTCCAGTAATGGCGCAGGCCGAATGGGAGGGTCCCGTTCCCGATCTGGACCGCCTCGTACGTCTGCGTCTGGAAGCCACCCTGGACGCCGGGAAGCGCCGTGATGGGAGCGAGCGCAGTTTCGGCTGCCTGTCGCGAGCCCTGGTATGTCACGTGGATCGCAAGGAAGTCGGCCGGTCCGATCGGCGCCTCGTCGACCTTCGGTTCGAATTCCACCGTGGGCCCGGTCGCGTAGATCATGGCTTCGTCGGGTGCCTCATGGGCGAAGGCGGCCAGCCCGATGAGCGCGTCGGCACTCTCTTCGATCCGGACCACGAACCGACCCACCTGGAATGGCCCGATCGCTTGCAGCCGGAACTCGAACTCCGTGACGATCCCGAAATTGCCACCACCACCCCGCAGGGCCCACAGAAGCTCGGGATCGCCCGCCGGGCCGGCCTCCACGATCTCCCCGGCTGCCGTGACGACCGTCGCGCGCAGCACGTTGTCGCAGGTCAGGCCGTTCGTGCCCATGAGGTATCCGAGTCCGCCCGACAGCGTCAACCCACCCACGCCCGTGTCCCAGAAGGTGCCCCCGGTCGTGGCGAGGCCGTGCGGCATCGTCGCGCGATCGACATCCTCCCAGATCGCGCCGCCCTGGACGATCGCTCGCTTGGCCGCAGGGTCCACGACGACCCCACGCATGTGGCGCAGATCGATGCACACGGCTCCGTCCGCCATCGCGTGGCCGGCGACACTGTGGCCACCGCCGCGCACGGAGATGGGCAGTCCCGCCCCGGTCGCGGCACGCACGGCCGTGACCACGGACGCGATGTCGTCGGGCTGGACGATGACGGCGGGCTGCCGATCCACCGTCCCATTGAAGGTCCGTCGTGCGTCATCGAAGTCGGCGTCGCCAGGGCGGATCACGCGTCCGGCGATCGAGCGTTCGAGTCCTGCCAGTGCTTCGAGGGCTGTCTCATCCATGGCCGACTCCAGATGCGGGAGTCGTGAAACGTACCACCGGACGAGCGCGAAGAAACTCGCGACTTGTCGGGAACAGGTTTATAGTGGAGCCCGTGTCCATGCTCTCCGAACTCCGATCACCGGCCGAACTGCGCGGCATGGACGAGGTCCAGCTCGCCCAGCTGGCCCTCGAGATCCGCGCGACGATCATCGAGACCGTGGCCACGACCGGCGGCCATCTTGGGTCCTCGCTCGGCGTCGTCGAACTGACGATCGCGCTCCATCGACTCCTGGAGTCGCCGCGGGATCGGATCGTCTGGGACACCGGCCACCAGGCGTATCCCCACAAGCTCCTGACCGGTCGATCCGCCCGGTTCGGGACGCTCCGCCAGCTGGATGGTGTCGGCGGGTTCCCACGCCGCTCCGAGTCGCCCCACGACGTGTTCGACGGCGGACATGCCGGGACCGGGTTGTCCATCGCCGAAGGTCTGGCCGAAGCGCGCGACATCCGCCACGGGCTGGAGCGGATCGCCGTGGTCGTCGGCGACGCGGCCCTGATGAGCGGCCTGTCCCTGGAGGCGCTCAACGACATCGGCCAGCGCCAGACCCAGATGCTCATCGTCGTCAACGACAACGAGATGTCGATCAGCCCCACCGTCGGGGCGGTCAGCAAGTACCTCTCGCAGATCAAGCTCTCGAGTGCGTGGCGCCAGAGCAAGGGCGCCTACGACCGGACGGTCGAGCGCATCCCCGTCATCGGGCCAACGACGCTCGAGTGGAGCCAGCGGCTGCGCAAGTCCGTCGTCAACTTCGCCCAGGCCGGCCAACTCTTCGAGGACCTGGGGCTGACGTACATCGGGGTCGTGCCCGGCCACGACATGCACGCCCTGCTGGAGACCATCGGGCGGGCGCTGGAGCTGCCCGGGCCGACGATCGTCCACGTCCGCACCCAGAAGGGCCGCGGCTTCCGGCCGGCCGAGGCGGACCAGATCGCGTTCCACGGAGCCGCGCTGCCGCCGATGACCGTGGTGCCGTCGACGGACGCGTACGACGGCGCCAAGCGCGAGCTCAAGGTCGGCTCGACGGCCGCCGCGGCGGGGATGCCCACCGAGTCGATGGCCGACGACGCCGCACCGCCGGCCGTGGTCGCCGAGGCGCCGAAGAAGGCCCCGAACTACACGGCGGTGTTCGCCGATGAGTTGATCGAGCTCGCCCGGACGGACCGCCGCATCGTGGGGATCACCGCCGGGATGCCCACCGGTACGGGGATGGCCAAGTTCCAGGCCCAGTACCCGGAGCGGTTCTTCGATGTCGGGATCGCGGAACAGCACTCGGTGACGTTCGCGACAGGGCTCGCCATGGGCGGCATGCGACCGGTCGTCGCGCTGTACTCGACGTTCCTGCAGCGCGCGTTCGACCAGACCGTCCACGACGTCTGCCAGAACGACCAGCCCGTGCTGATCGCGGTGGATCGGGCCGGCCTCGTCGGGGAGGACGGGACCAGCCACCAGGGGATGTTCACGCTGCCGGCCCAGCGCCAGCTCCCGAACCTCATCATCGCCAGCCCGCGCGACGAGCAGGAACTGCGGTCGCTGCTGCACACGGCCTTCGCCCAGGAGCACCCGTTCGCCCTGCACTATCCGCGCGATGCCGGGTTCGGTCTGCCGTCGGTCACCCCGACGGTGATCCCGGTGGGTCGGGGCGAGGTGATCCGCGAGGGCACCGACGTGCTGTTCGTCGGGTTCGGGCCGATCGTGGCGCGCGCGCTCGAGGCGGCGGACGCCCTGGCCCAGGATGGTTGGTCCGTCGGTGTCATCAACGCCAGGTTCGCGAAGCCACTGGACGAGCAGCTGATCCTGGACGCGGCTCGCGGCAAGCGCCTGGTGGTGACGTTCGAGGAGAGCGTCGCCAGCGGCGGCTTCGGCAGTGGCGTGCTCGAAGCGTTCGAGGAGGCACGCCTGACGGACCCGGCCCTGCGCGAGGTCGCGGTCCGCATCGTGGGCATCCCGGGGGATCGCTTCGTCGATCACGGATCCGTGGCTGACCTGCGTCGCCTCCTGCGGCTGGATGCCACCGGACTCGCCGCCCAGGTCCGCGAGACGCTCGCGGCGCTGCAAGCTGTGCCCGGCACATCCGCGAAGGCCTCGAAGGGCTAGCCTCGCTACCGACCGAGGCGCACGCCCCGAGGCGCACGCCCCGAGGCGGCCTGGGCGACAACGTGGCGTGAGGGCCGTCGGCTCCCAGACGACGAAACCTGCTTGATCTGGCATGCCACGGCCTCATGCGCGATGTGGCGTTTGGTTCGTTGCCTGAGACGCGACGACTAGCGCGTTCGAGGAACGCCACGTACCTCTGGATCCACGTAACGCACCTTCCGTCGACTCAGGGACGACGCCCAGGAAGACTCGGAATTTGTGTCGGCGGATGTGGTCTGAATCGATCTCGGCCGAGAGATACGCCTCGAGGTGGGAATCGCATCAGGCTCGCCGTGCTTCCGTGGAGGTGCATCCAGACGACCGCTGGATCCGACCAGGGTGCCGTCTGTGTGGTCAGCGCGAGGATGGCGCCGTGCGTGAGCCCCGGATAGGCCGAGTCCAGTGTCGACTCATACCGGCGCGCCAAGTCGCGGGTCGCCACCGTGGACCGCAGGATCAGCAGCCTCGAGACGAGCGGGGAGCTGTCGGCACCCTCAGCCTCCACCAGTCGTTGGGCCAGACCATCGGCCTTCTCGCGACTCCAACGGATCTGCTGTTCGAGGCGCCGCAGTTCGGAATAGGCCTCGCACGCGATCACTGTGCCGGCCAGCCGATCCGTGAGTACGACATCGACCACGCCCCGCGCCGGCCGCAGGATCGGCACTTCGATCTCTGCTTGCCATCGGTGATCGAGCACTCGAAGCAGTGTCTCGACCATCGGCGCCTGGAACCGATCGTGCAGTCTCGGCCCGGCGCCAGGAAAGAAGCGGAGACTCAGATCTGCCCCAAGGGCGACACCGATCGAGGTCAGCACCCCGAGGCTCGCGTGGGTCAGCCCGGCTTCGATTCGTGCGAGGTATGACTTATGCACACCCGTGACGGCGGAGACGGCGGCAAGCGAAACGCCGGCCTCGGCACGCAGGCGATGGATCTCCTCGCCGATGGCGAAGGCCAGGCGACGAGATCGCCGAGCCGATTCGCGGGAGACGAGGGTCTGGGTCAGGTCCATCATCTGAAGAGAACCATGCGCCCCTCATCGGCCGGTAATCCGCTACTCACCACGACGACGAAGCGCGCGCCGCTGCCTGGGTGAGTCCCGGTGCAGCAGGCTGTGCCACGATAGGCCGATGAGTCCCGCGGCCTCGACCAAGCAAGAGCGCATGCGCCTGGATCAGCTGCTCGTGGAGCGTGGGCTGGTCGAGTCCCGCAGCCGGGCACAGGCGTTGGTCATGGCGGGCAAGGTCAGGGTGGGGGAGGGCGACGCCGCCCGGCTGGACCGCAAGGCAGGCGACCTCATCGCATCGGACGTCCGCGTGACCGTCCTGGAGCGCAGTCCGTATGTCAGCCGGGGCGGGCACAAGCTGGCAGCCGCGCTCGATGCGTTCGGGATCGATCCGGCCGGGGCGATCTGCCTGGATCTCGGCGCCTCCACGGGCGGCTTCACGGACGTCCTGTTGCAGCGTGGGGCGACGCGGGTCTACGCTCTCGATGTGGGTCGCGGACAGCTGGCCGAATCGCTGCGCCGGGACCCTCGGGTGGTGTCCATGGAGCGCACGAACGGCCGCGAGTTGACCGCGACCAGCCTGCCGGAGCCGATCGTCCTCGCCACGATCGATGTCTCGTTCATCTCCCTGGGGCTGGTCCTGGGTCCGGTCGCCGCCACGCTCGCCCCCGGCGGACACATAGTCCCGTTGGTGAAGCCGCAATTCGAGGCCGGCCGCGGTCGGACGGATCACGGCGTCGTGCGCGACCCGGCGGTCCATCGCGAGGTCCTGGAGCGGGTGATCGCGACGGCCCAGGGCCTTGGTCTTGGAACGCGAGATGTCATCGCCTCGCCGATCACCGGCCCGGAGGGCAATCGTGAATTCCTGCTGGACCTGGCCGCCGGCCCGGGCTGCGCGGAGATCGACGCGCGGATCGCGGACGTGACGATGGTCGCGGCATGACGATCCATCGGATCGGGTTCGCCTACAACCCCACGAACGCGGATGCCGTCGAGCTCGCGGAACGGGCCGCGGGCTGGTGTCGCGTCCACGGCCTCGAGCAGTGGACCCTCCCGGCGGCGGATCTGCCTGGTCAGCTCGTCGAACTCCCCACGACGGACGTCGTGTTCGTCCTCGGGGGCGACGGGACCTTCCTGCGCGCGGTCCGGGCCGTCGCCGAGGTGGACGTGCCCATCCTGGGGATCAATCTCGGCAAGGTCGGGTTCCTGTCCATGGCCGAGGCGAGCGAGCTGGAGGGGGTGCTGGCGCTCGTGGTCGCCGGCGACTTCCGGATCGATGCTCGGATGGCCCTCGAAGGCCGGATCCTGCGCGGCGAGTTGCCGATCGATGGCGACCGCCACGTCGCCCTCAACGATATCGTCGTGGCTCGCGGCTCACTCGCGCGGGTGTGTCGGCTGGACGTCGCCATCGACGGGACCCACCTCGCGACGTTCCTCGCGGACGGCCTGATCGTGTCGAGCCCCACGGGTTCCACGGGCTATTCGTTCTCGGCCGGCGGTCCCATCGTGGACCCGGTCAGCCGCAACCTCATCATCACGCCCATCGCCGCGTACCTCTCGGCGTTCCGTTCCGTCGTGGTCGGACCGCGTCAGGTCGTGCGCTGCACGGTCGTGGACGCCTATGAGGCCCTTGTCTCCATCGACGGCCGTGATGATCTGCCGCTCAAGGTCGGGGACGTCGTCGAGGTCCGCGCCGTGGATCGACCCATCCGCCTGGTCGAACCCGCAGGCGCCCTGTCCTACTGGGACCTGCTCCGCCACAAGGTGGAGCTGCTGCCGTCGTGAGGGTCGCCCGATGAGCGAGACCGATCGCGCCGGACGGCTCCTGGAGCTGACCGTCACGGACCTGGCTCTCATCGATCGATTGCGGCTGACGTTGGCGCCGGGTCTCAACGTCATCACGGGCGAGACCGGTGCCGGCAAGAGCCTGCTCATCGATGCGCTCGGACTCGCGCTCGGGGCCCGCGCGGATTCGAGTCTCGTCCGGCACGGTGCCGAGGCGGCCCGGGTGGAGGCCCTGTTCGACCACCTGCCCGAACCGCGGATCGCCGCCCGCGAGGTGACCGCCGCCGGCCGCTCCACCGCGCGCCTGGATGACACGACCGTGACCGCGTCCCGTCTTGCGGAGGAGGTGGGTCCGCTGGTCGAGATCCATGGGCAGCACGACCAACAACGGCTCCTGGACGAGCGCTGGCAGCGCGACCTGCTCGACGGTTTCGGCGGGCACGCGGACCAGCGCGCCACGATGGCGTCCGCGGTGGTCGTGTGGCGCGCGAACCGGGCCGCCATGGAGGCGCTGGCCGTCAGCCCGCACGAGCTTGTGCGCCGGTTGGAGCTGGCCGAACACGAGGCCGCCGAGATCGCCGTCGCACGACTGCGTCCGGGCGAGGCGGACGAGATCCGCGCTCGGCTCGCGGCGGGCCAGCATGCCGAGGCGATCGCACGCGGCTCCGCCATCGTCCACGACGCGCTAACGGCCGAGCCCGGTGGCGCCCGCGACGCCACGGCACAGGCGTTGCG
>Ga0075026_100000454_pt1 | contig 16241 bp, 10 predicted proteins | sample Str012_2_FD_71392 | JGI IMG/M metagenome (GOLD analysis project Ga0075026, IMG submission 71392) | Freshwater sediment microbial communities in response to fracking from Pennsylvania, USA - Straight Creek_MetaG_SC_2012 | ecosystem: Environmental > Aquatic > Freshwater > Creek > Sediment...
CCACTCATACCGCTGGGGAAACGGACGGTATCGGCGCGAAGGTTGCCGTTGGCGTCGCGTGTAGTCGCGGCCCAGTTTGGCCCAGAATCAATCCACACATATCCGAGTGCTGCGAGTCCGTCATTTACCCGGTTGGTTGCGATTGCCAACAGGACGTATTCGCTAATGTTGGCTCCAATATTGGTGGCAGCACAGCAGACCACGCCGCCGTTTGCCGCCCCTTCACTGTTGTTGGTTCCCCAAGTTGCGTAAAACGGAAAGTTGGCGCACATGATGGGTTTGACGGTATTAGGACTGACAATCCGGGCAGAGCTTCTGAATTCTGAGGAAAAAACAATTGAGTTTGATAATTTACCCAGAAATGTATTACTACCACTGGCGTTATTTGCAATAACATCTGATATTGAAACAGTTGAAGGGGATGGAAGTATTTGGCCGAGGTTTATCTTGGATGTCCCAAAGCTGTTGCTGGTGACGCCAGAGTGAGTGCCACTGAACGTGCCGTTGTTAAACGTGGTTCCCAAAACGTCAATTGTCCCACCAAGCTTGTTGGTGGTGAAGGGCGTTGATTGAATGGGCGGCGGAACTGCGCCGTAGGATGCGGCAGCCAGAGATAGAAACAGTCCGATTGTAGCGATGATTTTTTTCATAGTTTTGATTTTCAGTTGAAGTCGAAATTTTACGGAGCAGCGATAATTTGTTCCCAGCCGGTATTGGTGGCACCGGCCCCGGTTTTGACCCACACCGACCCTTGCGCCGTGTAGTAGATGGCCGGGCGCGTGGCGGTGACTGCGGCGTTCGGGGTGACATCGGTGGCACTGTAATAAAGCTCGGTTGTGCCGCCCCCGCCTCCGCCGCCGGTCACAAGAACCCAGCCAGTGCTATCCGTGCCGGTTTGCTTGACGTAGAAATTTCCGTTGCTGGTGTCAACGTAGTAGCCGCCCGGCCCGGACGTTACAACGCCTTCAGGGGAGCCGGAGCCGGAATTGGGGTTCCTGTTGTCGAGGCCGACGCGGGGATCAGTGATGCTTGCTTTGTAATTTCCGTAGTTGTCACTCATGCACACAGGATAACCCGTGTGACACGCTCAAAAAACAACCGAAGGTGAAACGGCGCAGAAAATCACACCAGCTAAGGCGTTGCGCCAGAACTGGCAATGGCTTCAGTCACAGAACCGTCGGGAGATGTAACCCGCAAACCGAAATTCGGAGGCTTGTTTGTTGGGGTTGGCGCACCGCCACCCAAAGATTCCTTGCCGTAGGCGCTTTCCGCCATTTTAAGTAAATGCTGGCACGTTTCATTGTGCGCCTGAGCGGCCAATGCGACGGCTTGAATCGCCTTCGCCCGGTCTGCGGCAGGAATTACCACCTTGGATTCCGGGTCTATCGACTCGCCCCGCGCCAGCTTCGATCCGGCTTCGATTGCCATTTCAATTTGCTCAAGCGTATTCATTGATTGAGTTGCCAGAATCTTACGCAATTCAATCGGCTGATTGAGGAAACCGCCCAGTTCGGACACCGCACGCATCCCGGCAACACCCCACTTTTTATTGCTCCAACCAAGCTTTTTGGCGGCTTTTATGGCCGTATCCTTGTCGATTTTCACAACCCCATCATCCGGCGCAGCAGCCAAGTCCCGATTAAATCGCCTGCCCTCTGAGGCAATCATTGCGGCGGAAGGTTGGCGACGACCTCCGGGCGCGGCGGCAGGCGCGGGCGGTGCGGGCGGTTCAATCTCAAGACCCTCTTTGGCTGGGTCAATTTCGGGCGTTGCGCTGGTTTGTTCCATGTAGAATAATCTCCTTCAAATGTTGGTTTTTACAAGGCTTTTCGCACTGCGGCGTTCCATCCGGCATGGTAATCTTCCACGTTATCGTCAAGCCAGCACGTCTTGCTGGCGATCATGGCAGACGCTTCGCAGTTGCACCAACAACCCATGTCTGGCGCTACCCGACTGAGCGGGCTCGAACACGAGCGGAGCGGGCGGTAAAATATCGGGCAGCGGTAACATGCCGCCATTCGCTGCATGTATTCCTTTCGTGGCGTCTTGCCGCCATTCCAGAGGTAATCATTCCAGATGGACACCGCACCCCGCAGCCGGGGCCAAGTCTGCATCGGATGGCGAAAGACGGCACAGGCGGCAACAAACAACGCGCCAGCAAGCCGCAGCCACCTACAAAGATACCGTATGGAGCGATGTCGGGATGCGTTCACGTTGAAGATTGTTGAGATTGACTGTTTCCAGTTCGTCATAACATTCACTGGCAAGGGCATAGGTCAGGGCGTCGAAAACGTGCTTGTGAACAGAACCCCTTGCGATTCCACCAACTGCGGTTGTGCCTTTCTTGAGAGACTTGAACATCTCGTTTGTCTGCGGGCATTTGTCATTGCTGAGAAAATATCGTTCCTGAAACAGAAGCTTCCGCATCAGGTCAATCCGTTGCTGGACAGAACCCTTCCCGCGAGCGGCGGCGACCATCGCAATTCGCCCGCCAGAAGCCTCCAAAATGTGCTGATGCCAGTAGCGATCAGAGAAGGCAACCTTCATGTCGAAAACGCTTCGATCACTCCAATGCGTCCATTGCATTTTGGCGGGCATTTGAGCGATTTGCTCCCACCAATCCATCTTGCGCACAAGGGTTTCCACGAAATCAAGAAGGTCGAAGTCAGCGCCAGTAATAACCAGTTCGTCAAGTTGGTTGAAAATTGGGAATCCACGGTATTTCGGGAAGGCAACCGGGTCTGGGTTGATTTTGTCCAAGACGACTGAAGCGCAGTTCGTGACGCCGGGGTCGCTTCCGGTAATCAGTTGGAAGCAACCCGAATGCGGAAGGATAATCTCCGGGTTGTAATCGTTCGAGGCACTGCTAATTTCCCCGATGACATGGAACTTGGGCCGGAAAACCTTGTAGAAAATGGCGTCCTCAGATGCGGTTGTCCACTTTCCGTAATAATACCGAGATAGCAAATCTTCACTGTGCGCGAAGTCCGCCATCAGTGAGGCTTTCTTCTCCGGAGAACACGCAAGGTTGTCGTCAATCGTGAACTCAATCAGCCGGAGCGCGTCCCGAAGCGGCTTCATGGTGGCAACGGGAACATCGGGAAAATTCTTCTCAAGAGCCGCATCGTCCATCTTTGGAAGCTCATACCAGAGCTTGTAAATCCAGCTTGCCGTGCCGTCCTCTGAAGGGTTCGTATCGCACAAAAGGAGATGATCTTCTTCCTTGAGATGAATCATGCGCAACGCCTGCTTGAGCGTGTCGAAAGTTTTACGCTTCAGGAATTTGCTCAACTCATTCACGAAGAACATTGAGTACCGCTTGCCCTTAAACCTTGCCTCAACTTCTTCTTCATTCTTCAATGATTCCAAGGTTATTTTCGTCTTGTTGCCCCACCTGTTGCTAACTTCGCACGCCGGTTTCTTGGTGACATTTTGAATGTATGGCTTCCTGATCCACTGCATTCCGAAATTGCCACCGATCCATTCCGGCAGGACAATTTCAGTCAAATCCGTCCACACGCCGGAGTCGATTCCGACAGATTGCGTGATTGTGAGAAGGCAGATGTTCCCCTTGTCGGTGTTCCAAGCGTGCTGTGGAATTGCGTTCAGAGCGCCAACTGTTTTCGATGCGTAGCGCGGGCCGGATGCGAGGATGAGATTTTTCTTGGAGGGCAAACACGCCTGCATTAACTCAATTTGCTTTGGGAAAAGCCCGGGGTTCCAATGTCCTTCGGCGTCAACTGGCATAATGCTGGTTCATGGGGTTGCTGGATTTCTGTTGCGACTTTATGACCGTCGCCTTACTGTCGCAACAGTAAGCCTATTCCAGCGAGGCTTTCAACGGAAATTATTTATGAATGCCATTGCCCAATCAAATCTCGGAACTCAATCACCCGCCGATGAAGCCGGTGCGTCTGACAATCGCCTGAGTCTTGATCCGTCCGATCCGCGCTGGAAAGACATCCTCGACAAATGGCAGGATGGCCAGAGCTACGAAGCGACCATCAAAATCAACCAAGTTTCGCCCGGCGAATACGAAGTTGAGGCGCTTCAATCAGAATCGGAAACCCCCGCCGAATCCGGCCCCGGAGATGAACAGGAAGCCGCCGCTCCCGCCGCCGGAAGCCCGGACGCCGCATCTTCTGCCATGTCTGGAATGATGTAACTGAACCCGCGTTATGGTTGATAAAAAAGTATTGGAGATGAGCGGCATCACTGCCGGTGATTACAAAAGGATTTTCACCGCCAGCAAACTGCCGAAGAAAACCGCCAAGTTGGTCGAAATCATTTCCAGCCGAATGCAGCAGGTTCGGCGAATGAACATTCGCGATTTTCGCATGTGGTGGGCAATTGACTTGGCCCACGAAGTTCCCTTCAAGCAAACCACCCCGACAATCATCGGCGAATTCCTGTCGCGCAAATGGACAACCGCCGACGACGCGTTGAAGGCGCTGGAATCTTGGGGACTCAGCGAAAAGGAACTGTTCATCAAGACAACCACGCCCGACGGAAAAGAGTGCAAGGTGTTAAATCCCCCGGTGTTCTATCAAATCCTCGTCCCGATTGTTAAGGCGTACTCCACCATCCGGCTTGCGAAAATCTTCAACGAACGTGACACGTCTCCGCTTTTCCCCTTCAACCCCTGCAAAAACACCATCGAAAACAGGGTGCTTTGCGATGTCGTCACTGACATTTCAAACACCATCGCCACCGCGCTTGGATACTCTGCGGAGTTGCGCGAGGCGATTCAGCAAATGTTGAAATATGGCATCTCCTTGTCGTTTCCACGGGAAGTCTGGTACAAGGAAAAACAGGATCACTGGGACGATGAAACCGAAAAAGCCAAGACTGTCACGACCAAAGAGGGATTGCGCCATGTGTTTCCACACCCGAGCCGGATGGGTTACGACCTGAATTATTCGCTTTCAACCTTCAACACCAACAGCGGTTGTTCGTGGGCGCTCTATTGGCATGTCATGCCGTATGGCGATATTCTGGATGGCACCTATTGGAACCGGGAGAACATTTTCTTCGGAACCAACTGGATGAGCGGGCCGGATGCTCAAATGTATTTCCGCGAGGCGTTCCCTTGCACGATGGAATTTCCGTCATTCGACGAAGGCACCGGAAAGATGGATCGTGAAAACCGGGCCGCGTACTACACCGGCACCGCACACCGCGACAAGGCTGTTTTCGTCACGGAATTCTTTATGAATCTGATCCCGAGCAAGTGGGGGCTTGGACGCTACGCAGATTCAAACCTGAAAGAACTGGACGCCACATACAACAAGCCGGTCTGGCATCGGTTCGTGATGGCGGGCGATGACACCGTGCTTTACTGCGAGCCGATTGCTTACGTCCCGAATTGGTTCATGGGCTACGATTACGATCCGCAAATGGGCCGCACGTCGTCACTCTCTCTGGAATTGATTCCGTGGCAGGATCAGGTTGGAAACCAGCTTTCACAATTGATTTTGACGTGCAAGCAGAACATGGCAAACGTCACGTTCTTCGACAAAAATATCATTGACCCAACCGCAATTGATAAGCTCGAAAAATCCGGCAACAGTCGTTACACCGGAATGAATTTCATCCCGATTGATTCGATGCGGATGCAGCGCCAAGGGTTATCAGCGGATAAGGCTTTGTTCCCAATGAGCCTTGAAAAACAGCAGATTCAGGAGCAATTCCAGATGTTAAACACGACGTTGAACATCATGGAGCGCGTCCTTCAAATCACTGCGCAGGAGGCCGGTTCAGCCGCGTCACACCAGCAAAGCAAAGCGGAGATTGTTCAAACCGGCGGAGCGAGCAGCAACCGACTTGCGTTCACATCTTCTTTTGTGGACGACGCCATTGACGCATGGAAGCGCCAGATTTTTGAGTCCTATCAGGCTTACGGCGACGGCAGCATCACCGCCGAAATCGCTCACCCCACGATGAGTCAGGACGAGTTTGCGAAAGTTCTGGCCAAGCTTGGACTCGAAGTTCAAAGCACTGTCATCGGCGACAAGAAGGTCATCGTAACTGGGAAAAAGAAATCCCTGAACGCCCTTCGACTTGAATCTTTCGCCCGGTCAAATGAAGGCCCGCAATCACTCAAGAACCCGGAGCTTGCGCAGCAAATCTCTCTGGCTGTGGCAGCAATTTCAGCGAGCCCGTTGCTGTCTCAGGCGGTTGGTGCAAAGACCATCCTGAAGCTCATGGAAAGCGTTGTCGAAATCGGCAGCGGAATCCGTGGCACCACGTTCCAAGCCCAAGACCAGAACGCCACCGGAATCCCGCAGGACATCATTGACGCGATCCAGAAGGCGCAACAAGCCACACTTCAAGCTGTCGAGCAAAAGATTGCCATCCCGCTCGCCCAAGCGAACGCGGCAGAGGACAAGGAGATTGAACAACTCAAGCAGACGGTTGCGCAGCTTGAGGGCATCTACAAAATTGCCGAAGCGTCGCAGCAAAAAACCGTCATCAAGCAGCAGGAGGCACAGGCAAGCATTGAGCTTTCCGCCCAGAAAGCCGCCGAAGAAGAAAAGCGCAAGAACTCCGCCGCCGCCGCCGAACGGCTCCGAAAGGATCAGCTTGCCCAAGCGGAAATCGTCCGCCAAAACGAGCTTACCCGGGCCGAATTGCAACGCACCAACGAGGCGCACCGGCTGGAATTGCAGCAGCAGGCCGAAGCTTCCCATCTTCAGAATCAAATCGCGGCCCACGAATCCGTAGCGAAAACAGAAATCGCCAAAACCGCCGCCGCCAACAAGCCGAAGCCTGCCAAGAAAGCGTAAATCGCCAACTTTGGCGGGGCTACAAAAATCAATCTCAGGATTTTGCTTGCACGCACGCATGTTTATAGCGTAGTTGTTAAATTGATTACGCGAAAAATGATAACCGCAACACAAGTTCCGATTCCAGAAGTCAGAAATAACGCAATAAAGGCGTGGTTGCGAAAGGTGGAATGCTCCCAGTTGGTCGAAATCGTCGAATCCAAACAAAAGACTTGTGAGGCGGCGATGACCAATCTGGCAACGGAAAGCGCGAGGTATCCCATGAAGGTTGTCGAGGCCAATGAGAAAATCATGCAGGCCGCTCGGTATGTCACTTTCCTTGAGGTTCTCCAAGAATTGAAGGACGAAGAATTTTTCACAAACACAACCCTTAAATAATATGCCTGCCGAAAAAGACCCAGCCACCGGAAAATTCGTATCAGCCGATGCCGCCGCCAAACCCGCCGCCGAGACAACTGCCGCGCCCGCCGCACCGGCAGATGCCAAGAAGGCTGTTGAGGCCGAAAAGCCAAAAGAGCCGAAAGAATTTACCAGTGAAAGCCCGACATCTCGCTTCTTCGAGGAATTCACCCGTCCCAAAAAGGAGGATGCCGCCACCAAAGAAAAACCGAAGGCCGACAAGGAGAAGGCCGACAAGGAGAAGGAAAAACAGGCTCCCGCCGCTGCCGCCGCTGCCGCGAAGCCTGCCACGAAGCCCGCCGCCGCAAAACCCGCCGCGAAGCCAACCCCGGAGCCGGTTGACGTTGAGAAAATAATTCGCTCCACGGCAGAGGCCGTGACCAAAGCCATCCGCCCCGCTGACCAGCCCAAAAAGGATGAAAAAACGGCTGATCCTGATGCTGACCTCTCCGCGCCGGACAAGCGCCGGATTGAAGTGTTGAGCCACTTGGAAAAAACTCAGCCCGAAAAATATACCGGGGTTGCTCAGAAATTCCGCGAATTCAGGGCAAAGCTCAACGCCTACTCAAAGTCTTGGGAGAAGTCACATCCCGGTCAGGCGTTCGACGCCACTGACGCGGAACACGAGGATTTCTACACGCAAAACAATCTTTACCAGCCTTGGGAGGACGAAGATTTCGACGAAGCCCGGATCAATCTCATCGCCAGCAAGGAGGCGAAAGCTGCCAGCAAACCCCTTGAGGATGAACTTGCCACGCTGCGCAATGAAAAGAAAATCTTGGAGTCGAAGGACACAATCGTCGCGCACCAGTTGAATTCGGCAATCAATTTCTGGGACAAAATCGGCGACGATTACAAGGGTCTGGTTCTCCCGAACGGCCAGTACGACGCCGAAAAGCTCAAGTCGGTCAAGAGCCTAAGCCCCCACATCCTTGAAACGCTTTTGAAGGAAAATGACCACTTGGACAAGCTGGTTGAGAACACCTACCTAATCAAGCAGCACACAATTCCCTACGATCCCCAAAACCCGATCCACGCCGAACTGGGTGATTTCGTTGTCAAAAAGCAGAACGAATGGGCTGCCAAGCCGCAGAAGGCAAAGCTCAACCAGCACGGCCAGTCGTTTCTACCGAACGATGAATACATGAAGCTGCCTCCGGAGCAGAAAAAGGGATTCTGGACGTTCAACGAGACTGACATTTCCCTGATGTTGGCCGAAGAAAAAGCCCTCAAGATGAAAGATTTCATCACTCGGGAAGAAGAAAAATTCTCAAAATGGGCCGAATCACGCGGCATCAAGCTTCCAACAAAGGAGGAAAAGGCGGGAATGGAAGCCGCTGGAAAGCAAGCACCAGCGTCAACGGAAGATGAAGAAATCGAAGCATCCCCAAGTGCGGGTGGCTCGCCAAAAGTGGCAGAGGTTGCAAAAGCAGCGGCAAAGCCTGCGGAATCAGGCGTTAAGACTTTCTTCAAAGGATTTTAGGGTTAAGTCTATTTCGCATAAGCCAAACGTGGCTGAAAACGAAATATGACTATCAACCAAAACATCTTCTCGAAGTGCGCTCCGGCCATTTCGACAAACATCAAGCAATGCGGAAGCGTGACGGTCTGCAATGCTCAACCGTTGACTCAAAACGAACTTGAGACGACTTACATGAAGTCCGGTGATTACCGGGTCATGGACGCGCTCATCAAGCACGACTTTGAAATCAAAATGTGCGAGGCCGTACAGAATGGCATGTACGACTTCCTGATGGCCAACAAGCAAAATTGGAGCAAGAAGCTCAGTTTTGAAAAACCCAACTCTGGCGAAATTGCCATTGCTCCGTTCGTGAAGGGCCGTCAATACAGCCCGATCAACAACGAGTATTGGAAAATCACCAGCGGCCACAACACCAACGCGATTGACGGGCTGATCTTCTGGCAAGTCAACGTCACTTCCACCACGAACATCCCCGCCGATGTCCGCAGCTTCCCCACCCGCCAGCGCGTGTTCATCGACGGCAAAACCGCCGGTAACGTCGCGACCAAGACTGCTTGGGAAGTGGCCGAAGTCATCGACAACCACGACAATACTCTGACCCTCCTTCTCAAGAGTCAGAACACGAATTCCAGCCTGTCCGCCGCCAAGTTGACGGTTCCCCAGACTGGTATCATGCGTCGCGGCACCCCGAACGTCTCTGATTTCGAGAAGTTCTGCGCCGAACCGCCCGCTTACCTGAACTGGAAGAATGTCCCGTTCTGGGTGGAAACGACCCGCACGACCATGTGCAAGTCGTCTCTGTACGATCAATGGCGGGAACTGGTCATCGCGAACAACCCTCTGTATAAGGAATTCGGCGATCTCCCCGACATCGAAAAAAACAAGCAGTTGGCGAACGACTGGCAACGCCGGTTGGTCAACCAGATGTTCTGGGGCAAGGCGCTCCCTTACCAGAACCCCACGGAATACGACCAGCTTGAGCAAATCATCAGCTTCAACGGCGGTGATTTCGGCGTGGACGGCGGCAAGTGCATCGGCAAGCGTGCGAACGCTGTCGGCGTCTATGAACAGTTGGCGTCCTGTGGCCGCGTGACCGATCTGGCTGGCGGCAAGCTGTATCTCCTGTCTCTGTTTCAGGAGCTTTACAACATGATGCGCGTGCGTCAGGGCAACGGTGCGAACAATGCCCGCGAATTCGACATCTTCACCGATTCCGGGACGGCTTCGATCCTGAATCTGGCCATGCTGGAATACTACAAGGCCCAAGCGCCCTCTGACACGTTCCGGCTCAACTACGACATCAAATCCAACAATCAGGCCAAGAAGGCTGAATTCGGATTCTTTTATCAGTCGTATCCGCTCAACTTCCCGCAGGGCGTCACGATCAACATCATCTTCCATGAGTTTTTCGATGACTACATCACTGCGGCGGCGACCAACGACGTGAGCGGCAGCGCCTACGCCAACACCGCCCGCGTGCTGTGGATTCTGGACTTCCCCGGAATTTACCCCGGCATCATCGCCTCAAAGCGCATCACTGCGGCTACCGGCGATTTGAGCAAAATGGCCGCGCTCAACCCGGACTTCGCGTGCGTCATGCAGGTTCACACTCAGGAGCAAACGCTCACGAGCATGACCTACACGATGGTTGTCGAATGCCCGAAATCCAACCTCATCATCGAAAACTTCGCCATCGACGTTGGCTCGAATCTGCCCAACGTGACTGTGGTTGATCCGACGTTCGGCACTTATCCGCCGACCACGACCACGACCACCACGACCACCGTTTCCGGCGCGGGCATCTTCAAGAACACTGCCCAGACCTACACGGCAGAATGCCCGAACGGAACCGCTGGCGATCCGAACAGCGTCACCATTGCGGCACAAACCGCCGCATACAACAGCTACATTTCGCAGTCCGATGCGAATGCGAAAGCGATGGCTGCCGCAAAGGCTCAAGCCGAAGCTGGCCTGTCCTGCGCGTAACACTGTCCTTGGAGTCGCCGGGTAATACCGGCGACTCTGCTGGGGGTGTGTCCGGCTTCTGGCGGCTCCAAGGCTAATCTAAATTATGTTGCACGAATCGGCATCCCGGCTTACAACTGGGATGCCGATTCTAATTTAACCAGCAAACCAAAAATCTCATCATGTCAAAACATTACTTCGTCCAAGAACTCCACTACGGAGGCGTCAATATAAATACCCAGCGCGTTCCGTTCGAGGTATTGGAAGGCAATCAGGCTGTCATCGAACTCGACGACGAAAAGGAAAATGACAAGGTTTTCATTCAGGGGTTGCAGTCGATGGTTGGAACTGCGTCCATCGTTCGCATCACGAAAGAGGAATACGACTTAAAAAAAAACTCGTTCAAGTTGCTGCCATCCGGTCAGCCGTCTCAAAAGGAATATCTTCGAGTCCTCCAACCCTCAAATCTGGTGCCACCAAAAAAAGATGCTGCGGCGGTTAGCCAGCCGAGGATCATCCCCGACACTCCGACCAAAAAGGTCACGGAAATCACGCTTCCGCCACCGTCTGCAACCCCTGACCTTCTCGACATGGCGTTCAAACCCACAACTGGACGCCCGCCAGCGGCAGCCGCAACAGTCGTGAGATAATTTATGATTAGCTTTGGCAAACTGAAAACCGATCTTCGGTTGCGACTTTTCCCCACCGGGGAAGCGCCCAACCTTGTTGTCTCGCACAACGCTGCTTTCGTTGACGCGATCATCGACCTGCAAACGTGGGTCGATTGCTTGAAGCGGGACAATACCGACTTGGTTGCGCAGTGTGCCACGCTGTTTCATTGCGGCGTCACCGTATTTGATGCCCCTCGCGGAAATATCATCAAGCTTTCGGTGATGGACAAGGTTAAAGCCACCGCAGCGGAGACGGCGGCAGCGGCGGCAACGGTAGAAACAGACTTTCCCCTGACTCCCATCTTTGATCCGCCGCCGGATGCCAAGATTGTTTTCACCGCCACCCGCTCCGGCCCGGTCAAGATTACGCTTTCCCAATCGACGGACATGGCTGGATTGATTTCCCCTCCCGGGCCGCAGTTTGTTTTGGTGACACTTTCTTACACCGACATTAACAATATCTTCAGGACATCGCAGCCCGCCGGAAAACTGCTTTGGGGACAGGCGGACTCGGTCACGGAAGCGACAATCAATTGTGCCGCCGGTTCTACTGTCACGGCCACAATCACAGTTTCAAACATTCCGTTCAACGACGGTGGATATACGATTTCGATCATCGCTGAAGATGCGGGCTCTGTCGCAACCGACGATGATTGGTGTTCTGAAATTCCCTATCATCAGGTCAATTTCTGCGGCATCAGAAACCTCATGTCCAAGACCGCAAAGACCGGATGCGGATTCGACTTCACTCAATTTCTCGCGTTACCAACTTGCGGAAAGAGCCGCTTCCCGGAGCCTGATGACGCGAACACCAAAGGGTTGCCCACGCTGCCGCTTGGTTATCACTACGGACAGAAATCTACCGATACGAAAAGCCGAGCCAGTCATGGTGTGTGGGCAATTGAGCGTGGTAAGATTTACATAGCGCCTTGGATTCAGTCAACGGAGACGGTCATCATCAAATGGGATGGCATCAAGCGGACTTGGAATGATGGGGACATGCTGGACGATGATCCGCTTCTTCTCCGCGCCATTGAAAATTTCGTGGCATGGGAGCATTACAGCAAATGGGAGAGGGATGCCGAGTCCGCTGCGTCCGCGTTGCAGCGTTACAATGAAGCCCGTTCGATGCTCATGTATCAATGCGACGAGGAAAACCGTATCCGCGATTGCGAACCGAGCCGCGCCCGGGGAACCTCGTTCAGTTCCGAAAACTCAACCGGAACGCTCTACTACAACGACCAAGCGCGATCCTTCACCGCGAAGTGCGGGCAGGGCATGGTTGGATCAGATGTTACCGTCACGATTTCAAGCGGCACCGTGGCGTCGAACATTTCCGTTTCGGACGCCAACCAGAAGGCTTTCGATCAGGCGCAAGCTGAAGCTCAATCCCAACTGGATTGCACCGATGTCCCGCCGTCTTTCACGAACGATGCCCAATCTTTCACCGCAGTTTGCACGGCTGGCGGCGGAGCGCCGAACCCGACAGGAAGCAGTGTGACGCGCACCGTATCAGCGGGGACGGTCACGTCGTCTGTGTCAAAGGCTGCCGCCAATGCCGCCGCCTTGGCGCAGGCGCAGGCCGAAGCGGAAGCCGCTTTGCAATGCACATGGAACAACGCACAGCAGACCGCCACGGCAGTTTGTGCCAGCGACAACACCAAGACCCAAACGGTCACTGTCGCGGCGGGTGTTTATACGTCAACCGTTTCTCAGGATGACGCGAATGCCAAAGCCATGACGGCGGCACAGAATCAGGCCAACACCCAACTCGCATCAGCGGGCTGCGTTGGAGTCGGGACGACGTACTCGAACACGATCCAAACTGGCGCTGGCACCGTTCAATGCTCTCAGGTCTATACCGGCCCGGGCGGACATCCCGCGATCAGGGTGATTCCGTTCACCGTCAACGTCCATGTCGCGCCGGGAACCTTCACTTCAACCGTTTCTCAGGCGGATGCAAACGCCCTCGCGCTCAACTACGCAAACGGGCTTGGCAGGATTCTCGCGCAACAGAATTGCTCTGTCGGAACTCCGCAGATACAAACCGTGAACTACCCTTAAAATGAACTTTGGAACTGTCAACCGCCGCCAGTGTGAAAACCTTCCACCACCGATTGATTCCCGCTGCGCTGATCCAGCGTTCGCGCTGGCCAATCCGGCGACGTGTGCCGCACAGCCCCGCCTTGTGCTGAAGCCTGACATCGGAATCGTCTGCCTGTACGGCTCGGTTCAAATGAAGGCTTTCCTTGTGGACTCCGCCGGGGAAACCGACGTGACTGACCAGACCATTTTCAGCAGCAGCAACAGCGGCATCATCGTGGTTGGCGCGATCAGCGGGAACGCAAACGCAACTGGCATTTCCGGGGGTAACGCCAGCATCACAGCTTCCTATCAAGGTCGAACGGCAGTTGCCGAAGTGACGGTAATGCCCAATGCCGATTGCTGCACTGAACAGTCTGTCGCCTTGGTGGTGATGGTGGACACCAGCAAATCAATGTCGCAGGCGTTCAACGGCTCGTATGCTACGAAGTTGGTTTTCGCCAAGTCGGCAGCGACCCGCATCATCGGTGAAATCAATTCCGGCAAGGACAAGATTGGGCTGATTCAGTTCAACGACAATTCGACGGATGTCCTCTCCGATCCAATTTCCGCAAAGCTCACGGTGAAGGCAATGGTGGCTGGGATTTCCCAAACCGATCAATCCACCAGCTTCTTCAACGCACTCACGTCTGCGGTTGCCACACTGGCAGCCGTTACCGCTGACCGGAAAGTCATCATCCTGATAAGCGACGGACAAGATCAGGCCGGAACCTATCTCACGGAAAACCCGATTGCTGTCACAGAAGATTTCAAAGCAGCGGGCGGCATCATTATGGGCCTTGGAGTCCGTGCCGCCGGAAGCGGGTTCTCGCTTCTCTCACTGATTTCAACTGGCGGATTCTTTGTCAACGCGTACGCCGCCACGGCATCAAACTCTCTCGATTACATCAGTGGAATGAAGGGCTACGTGTGCGCCGGTAATTGCACCCCCGCTGGTGATGTCACTGTCCCGACTCCGATGTTGAACTTTCAGCAGATGACCAATTGGAGCATCATCGCTGGGACGATCAATCTGGTTGGCCCCGGACTCTTTGACGTGCTGCCCGGCAACGGTCTTTATCTCGCGATGGATTCCACCGACTGTGAAATCCAGACTCGCAACACGTTCAACTTTGTTGCTGGAAAAACTTACCGCATCCGGGTCAACGTCGCAGGAAACCAGAAAGTTCCAGCATCGTCCAAAGTCAAAATCACCATTGGAAGCGGATTCACGACTGAAATTTTGGTGTCCGACTACTCTCAGGACTTCAACAATTACAGCTTCAATTTCACGCCGACATCCAGCTTCAGTTCCGTAATCAACATCGCCACGACGATCAACACTTCCGGAGTGGAATGGGGCGTCTTGATTGATGCCATCACCCTCGACAACGTGACGGACATCACTTCCATGTTTTCGGATTCATTCGACAACGAAAATCCGAAATACATCCCGCCCGCTTGCGGCTGGGGAACGACTCTGGTTCAGGGAACAAACGCCATTGTTGTTGCGGGTGCGGGCGATGCCATCAATGGCACCTACACATGGGATGCAGAAACCGAACGCTACGTCTTGGGCGGATTCTACGTCTATTACGATCCGGCGTATCGCGGTGGTGTATGGGTTTTGACCATTGGCAGCAGTTACACGTATTACGCGCTGACCCTTACCGGAACATGGTTTTCATCCGGCGGTGAAGATGGCGGGACTCCGCCAGCGCCAACGGTGACTTACGTTGGATCGCCGTCTTACGAGTACGGCACCAGTCCGATTTGCGACGTTGTGGGCTGCCTCAGCGAGCCGCCGCCCGCGCAGTCCCCTGATCCCAGCGCGTTGCCGGATATTGAAGCCGGATTCACCCCTCCAACCGTTTTTAACAGCACCAAGACGGCGTGCGTGAGTTGCCCGGTGGGGACGGTGAATGCGCCTGTTGGCGATTTGATTCCGAACATGACGAGCAACACCGCCCCAAGCGGGATAGCTTCCGCCAGTTCGGAACCTTATTCGCAATATCCAGCGTGGAAAGCTTTCGACGGGCTCATTGCCGTATCCTCAATCCCCGACGCCGGAGCTTACCAATCGTTTTGGGTTTCGGATTTCATCAATCCCGCGCAAAGCCCCTACTCGCCGCTTCCGCAGTGGTTGCAATACAAATTCGACACGGCGAAATCCGTAAATGGATATTCGATTTCCGCAACGTCGAAAGACTTGGCCCCCGTGTCATGGACGCTTCAGGCATCAAACGATGGATCAAGCTGGACGGACTTGGATACGCAAACCTCCGTTTCGTGGTACAGCTTCGAGACTAAAACCTTCACAATCACGAACACGCTTTCGTTTTTGTATTACCGGATTCTCATCACGGCAGCGGGCAGCTCGAACCAGATTGCCATTTCCGAATTCAACCTGCTTTCAACCGCGCCCGATCAAGTCTGCATCGAACAATCGGCCAGCAGCACCGTCAGCCAAGCGGATGCCGATGCCAAGGCGCTCGCCGCCGCCACGCTCGCGGCCCAGTCTCAGTTGAACTGTGTGACGCAGTACACCTCGACGGAAACCTACACGGCGACTTGCCCGGACTTTTATTACGGCCCTCCTATCACCCGAAGCGCCACGGAAACGAGCCTTATCAGCCAAGCTGACGCCGACGCGAAGGCGCTGGCTGCCGCCCAAGCCGCCGCTGAAGCCGCCCGCGACTGCACGATGTCAAACAACGAGCAGACGATTGCGATCAGCAGCACCGGCCCCGCCGCGCCGTATCCGTCCGTGAAGGCCGTGTCTGGACTTTCCGGCTTGATTACCGGGGTCACAGTTGACCTGAAAAAGCTCAGTCACACATTCCCGGATGACTTGCT
>Ga0075026_100000455_pt1 | contig 16238 bp, 13 predicted proteins | sample Str012_2_FD_71392 | JGI IMG/M metagenome (GOLD analysis project Ga0075026, IMG submission 71392) | Freshwater sediment microbial communities in response to fracking from Pennsylvania, USA - Straight Creek_MetaG_SC_2012 | ecosystem: Environmental > Aquatic > Freshwater > Creek > Sediment...
CTCGGGAACTCCACCGAGGGCAACCTCCTCCTCCCCGGCGACACGCCGCACGACAACGCGCAGTTCCTGGTGTTCTGCGCCGCGGTGATCCGTGCGGTCCACAAATATGGCGGCCTGCTGCGCGCGTCGGTGGCCTCGGCCACCAACGACCACCGGCTCGGCGCCAACGAGGCGCCACCGGCCATCATCTCGATCTTCCTCGGCGACCAGCTCACCGACGTGTTCGACCAGATCGCCAAGGGCGGAGCCACCAGCTCGAAGGAGAAGGGCGCGCTCACGATCGGTGTCGACACGCTTCCCGTGCTGCCGACCGATCCCGGCGACCGCAACCGGACCAGCCCGTTCGCGTTCACGGGGAACCGGTTCGAGTTCCGGGCGCCGGGCTCGTTGCAATCGATCGCGGGACCGATGGTGACGATCAACACGATCCTCGCCGACTCTCTCGACTACCTCGCCACCGAGCTCGAGTCGCTGGTGGCCGACGGCACCGACTTCAACGTTGCGGTCGAGAAGGTCCTGGAAGAGGTGATCACCACTCACGGTGCGATCATCTTCAACGGCGACGGCTACACCGAGGACTGGAAGATCGAAGCCGAAGCGCGTGGGCTCCCGAACCTCCACACCACCCTCGACGCGGTGCCGGAGCTCATCAAGCCCGAGGCGATGGAGCTCTTCAACCGCTACGGCGTGTTCACCGAACGGGAGATGCACAGTCGCTACGACATCGCGCTCGAGCACTACATCCTCAGTATCGGTGTCGAAGCTCGCTTGACCCTCGAGATCGCGAACACCGTCATCCTCCCGGCAGCGTTGCGCTACCAGACCGAGTTGGCGACCAACGTCTCCAGCCTCAAGGCGGCGGGCATCGAGGGTGACACCTCGACGCTCGACGAGGTGACGGCCGCGATCGCAAAACTCCGCGTGGGGATTGCCGAGCTGCGGGAGCAACTCGCCCACGACCACTCGGATTCCGTCCACGAAGAAGCGGAACACGCGGGGTCGGGCTTCCTCCCGGCCATGGATGTGGTGCGCTCCGCCGCCGACACGCTCGAGACCCTGGTGGCCGACGACCTCTGGCCGCTCGCCACCTACCAGGAGATGCTGTTCATGCTGTAGTGCGCCGGAGTCTCCCCGCGAGGCCGGTGCCCCACAGCATCACCATGATCCCGTAGAGACCCAAGGGTGCTGCGGCCGCCGCGCCGAACGCGGCGGCCGCGATCCCACTGGCGATCGCGAAGTCGCGCATCGAGGTCGCGAACAGCACACTCCGTCCACTTCGCGCGTCGACCGCGCGCGCGAGGAGCGCACCGACTCCCGCGCTGGCGAGGATCAGCAACGCCAATGCCGACACCACGCCGACGTAGGCGTCGGAGAGGTGCGCCTGCGAGGCGACGAGCCAGACCAGCACGGCGACCGCGACCGCGGCGACGGTTGACGCGCGTTCGCGCACGTACGCGCCGACGCGGGATCGGATCGCGAGGCCGAACGCGAAGGGCACGACGACGACCACCAACAAGGTCACGACGAGGTTGCCGACGTGCACCGACGCACCTTCGGCGAGCAACGCCATCGCCGGACCCGCGAGCAGCGCGGTGAGCAGCGTCGAACCGATCAACATCACCCCCGACGCCAACGAGTCGCCGCCGCCAAGGGGCGCGACGCCCAACGTGGCGATCTCCACCGGGGCGACACCGACCGCGAGCACCCCGAACCGAAGCGGTCCGGCCACGACCAGGTGCGACACGGCCCACGCGATCACGATCACCGCCGCCGAGCTGGCGACGGTGACGGCCAGCAACCGGAGGCCGCTGCGCTGGAGCCGTTCCCCCACCCCGGCCGGCACGGTGAGCGCGGCGAAGAACACCAGCGCCGCCAACACGATGTTGACGGCGTCGTGTCGCGCCAGCGCGCGTCCGGGTTCCGGCACCAGCAGCCCGACCGCGGCGGCGAGGAGCACCCACAGGAGCTCGCCGTAGTCCGCGGCCAGTCGCCGAACCGGCCCGGTCACGCGCCGTCGAGATAACGAGCGCGCTCCCAGTCGGTGACGAGCGCCCCGTACGCCTGCGCTTCGGCGCGCCGTCCGTCGACGAGCCGGGCCAAGAGTTGATCATCGAACGCGTCAACCAGCACGTCGTCGGCGAGGAGCGCGTCGAGCGCGTCGTCGAGGCTCCGGGGCAGGGGCTCGACGCGGAGTTCGTCGCCGACCGGGTCGTAGCCACCGGCAACCTCCTCGGCCCGCCCGGGAAGCTCGAGGTCCTGCTCGATGCCGTCGAGGCCTGCCGCGAGGAGACCCGCAAGCAACAGGTACGGGTTCGCCGATGGATCCGCACCGCGGTACTCGATCGACGCGTCGGGACCGCGAGACGAGCTCACTCGTACCAGCGCGGCACGGTTCATGTGCGCCCACACGATGGCGCTCGGGGCTTCCGGTCCCGCGTGCAGGCGCTTGTACGAGTTGACGGTCGGCGCGGCGATCGCGCACAGCGCGCGGGCGTGCGCCAGCTGGCCGGCGACGAAACCACGCCCCTGGTCGCCCAACTGACCGTGCTCGTCGACCAGGGGATCCGCCATGCGCAGGTGGAGGTGGAGCCCGGAACCGGGTTGGTCGGCGAACGGTCGGGGCATGAACGTCGCCTCGGACCCGTGGGCACGCGCCAGTTCACGGACCAATTGCTTCGTGAGCACGATCGCGTCGGCCAGTTGCACCGGCGGCAGGGCCGCCAGATCGAGCTCGTACTGCCCGGGCCCCGCTTCGTGGTGCCACGCGTCGACGCTGATGCCACACGACATCAGCCGCTGCGCGGCGCCGCGCACCAACACGCTGCCGGGACTCTCCGGCTCGTCGTAGTACCCCGCGGTGTCGAGCGGTGCGCCCGCGCCGTCGAGCAGGTAGAACTCGACTTCGGCGCCGACCGTGAGACCGCCGAGGAACTCGTCGACCGCGGCGCCGATCGATTCGAGCGCGTAGCGCGGGTCGGCCGGCCACCGCGAGCCGTCAGGTGAATGCACCGTGCAGATCGCCCGGGCCACCCGGTCGCCGAGATCGACCAGCGTGTCGGGATCAGGCCGCAACAGCATGTCGGATTCGAGATGGCGGGCTCGTCCTTCCAAGGCCGAACCGTCGAACATCGCGCCTCGCTCGAGCACGTCGGGGAAGTGCGCCGCCGGAACCTGGACCGAGTTGCTCGTGCCGAACACATCCACGAAGCTCAAGCGGATCCATTCGAAGGCGGCGAGGTCGAGCGCAGGCCCGGTCACGAGACGTACGCCAGCGTGATGATGACCGCGATGATGCCGACGAAGCTCACCGCGACGAGCGCCACGATGGCCCAGATGCGCTTCGTGGAGTCCATGGCCGCGATTCCGCCCATGGGTTCCTCGGGTGAGAGATCGAAGGTGGCGACATCGAGCGCATCGAGGTGGCCGAGGTCGTCGACGAGCTCCTGCGCGTCTTGGTAGCGATGCTCCGGGTATCGGCGCATGGCCTTGAGCACGACGGCTTCGAGCGCCACGGGAACGTCGGCGCGGATCTCCCGTATCGGTTTCGGATCCAACTGCAGGTGCGCGGCCATCGTGGCCATCCAGTTGTCGCCGTAGAACGGGACGCGTCCCGTGAGGATCTCGTACATCAACACACCCCAGCCGTAGATGTCGCTCCGGACGTCGCCTCGCTGACCCTTGATCTGTTCGGGGCTCATGTAGTCGGGCGTCCCCAGGCTCTCGCCGAGATGGCGCCACGTGAGGCGCCGGGCGCCTTCCAGGAGCGCGGTGCCGAAGTCCATGAGCCGCAACGTGCCGTCTTCGGCCACGATCACGTTCTCGGGTTTGAGGTCACGGTGCACGATGCCGTGCGCGTGGAGATAGGCCAGCGCGTCGGCCAGTTGATGACCCCAGTTCTCGGCCAGGTCGATCGGCACCGGCCGGTGCAGATCGCCGATCCGGCGGCGCAAGTTCTCGCCTTCGACGTACTCGAGCACCAGGTACGGCTCGGTGCGGTTGGCGTGGTCGTCGAGGCTGCGCAACACGTTCGGGTGATCCAGGCGCGACACCACCTCCGCCTCTCGGCGGAATCGCTGGAAGTTGTGCGGATCGGCGAAGAGGTTCGGGTTGAGACACTTGAGGACGACGGTCGTGCCCGTCTTGGTGTCGCGGGCCTTGTACGACTCCGCGTAGGCCCCCTCACCGAGTTCGTCGATGATCTCGTAACGATCGATCCGGCTGCCCTGCGGGTAGCGCATTCAGGACCGTCCTCGGCGGAAGAATCGACGCCCCGCAGCTGCGGGGATCGGAAGGGTGGACGTCACGGTGACCGTGAGCGCGGTGACGTTATCGGACGCCCCGCGCTTCAACGCGAGTTCGACCAGTCCATCGACGCCGGCGTCGGGGGCTGCACGCTCCTGGCCGTCGGCCTGCATCAACGCGCCGGCCATCTCCGCGCGGGAGACCACGTCCCACAGCCCGTCGGTGCACAGGATGATCGTGTCGGCGCGCGCGACCGGTTGGCGCGTCAGATCGACCTGGACCCCGAGCCCGGTGCCGAGGCTGCGCGTCAACTGTGATCGCGCCGGGTGCGCGGCCGCCTCCTCCGGGGTGAGGAGCTTCATCCGCACCATCTCGCCGACCCGAGAGTGGTCGGCCGTGAGCTGGGTGCATTCGGCGCCCCGCACCAGGTACGCCCGGCTGTCACCGACATGACCGATGATCGCCTCGTGTCCGGCAATGGTCAGCGCGACGACGGTCGTCCCCATGCCGTGGCAACCCGGTTCGAAGGATGCGTCGTACACGGCCGCGTTGGCCCGACGGATGGCCGCGCGGATCCCTTGCTGCGGTGCCGCGCCCGACCCACTCGACCACAGCTCGAGCGCGGCGGTCACCGCAACCCGGCTCGCCACTTCCCCGGCCGCGTGACCACCCATGCCGTCGGCGACCACGAACAACGGTCCCCGATCCCAGGCGTCGTCGGGCGCAGTGGGGACGAACGCGTCGGCGAAGTCCTCATTACTGGTTCGCACCGGTCCGGGATCCGAACGCAACGCCCACGACAATTTTCCGAGCACTGCGTGCCCGGCCAGTTGCCCGTTCCCGGTACCCTGCATCACGTGGCCCGGGCGCGTCGTCGGAAGCAGCAGCGGCCATCGACACCAAACGCGCCGTCGACGCCATCACCCTCACGGTCGTCGCAGGGACAGGTCGGCCGCCGCCCATCTCGGCCCGGACTCCTTCTCGTCGTCGGGATCATGTGGATCGCGGCCGGGGTCATCGAACTGTTCGCGCTCGACGCCAACTGGCGGTTCGTACCGGCGATCGTGTTCGTGGGCATCGGCCTGTTCTTCATCCGGGGCGCCGCAGTCACCGTGAACCGCCGCGAGGGCGACCAGTCTGCTTGACGACGCCCCTTCGCCCTACCCGACGCCGGCCCCGACCGGCTCCGAGGCGCGTTGGCCGGGATCGTGGAGCACCTTGGCGCCTCGCATCTTCGGGTTGAGCATCACCCAGACCGCACCGATGATGCACCACAGGATCACGACACCCATCGCCTTGTACGCGTCGCCCGGTGTCGTGCCCGATCCGGTCACCGCGATGTAGAAGATGCCGAGCAGCTCGGCCATGTTCATGAGGAATCCCAAGCCCGGCACCGCGTAGTGCTTGGCAAAATGACGGTCGTGGCGGCTCGCGAACGCCACGATGGCGATGATGCACGTGAATCCGTACACGAGGAACGTGCCGATGTTCGACGCCAAGGTGATCTGGGTGAGGTTGTCGATCTGGTACGGGTTGGCGCCGAACACCCCGAGCGCGGCCGAGACGCCGACCAGCACCCAGATCCCGCCGTGCGGTGTGGCGAAGCGACCGTGGAGCAGGCCGAGGACGCCGGGCATCTCCTTGTCTTTGGCCATCGAATACGTCACGCGCACGCCGACGTTCAAACACGCGAGCGTCGTGCCGATCAGGGCGAGCAACACCGTCAGCGCGACCAGCACCGACACCCCGGTTCCACCCGTTCCGATCGTGGTCTTGAGCATCGTCCCGATCGGCGCGGAGTCGACCGCGGCGGCGCTGTAGCCGGTGAGCTTGTTGGCGCCGGTGCCGCTCGAGATGGTGCGGGCGCCGACGGCGTAGTTCGCGGCGAAGTACTGGATCAGATAGCAGAGACCGCCCTGGATGGCGAGGCTGATCAACACGCCCCGCTTGATGTCCTTCTCGGGACGGATCGCCTCGGCGCCCAGCGCGGTGACCGACTCGAAGCCGACGAGGAGGAGGATCGCGATCGTCGACTGGTACAGCATGTTGATGTAGCTGTGCGGGATCACGACGTCGGCCGCGCTCGCGATCTCGTAGCCCCCATGGGGATGCCCGACGCGAAACGCGATGAACCAGATGCTCACCGCCAGCAGCGACACGATCTGGATCGCCAGGATGACGATCGACACCATGGTCGAGCCGCTGATGCCCCGGAACGCGACGTATCCGGCGACGACCGCGAACAGCACCGCGACGATCGCGATCGGGATGTACGTCAATGAGTGATGGAACAGCGCGCTGTAGATGTAGGCGAACAGGGTGGCGGTGAACGCGACCATGATGCCGGGATAGATCCAGTAATACAGGTGGCTGATCCAGCCGACACTCAGCTTGGCGAAGCGGGCCCAGCGGCGATGCGAGGGGCTCTCCTTCTCCAGGAACGCGGCCTCGGCGAAGTAGTAGCTCGAGCCGGTGCCGGCATCGGGGTAGATGCGTGCGAGCTCCGCGTAGCTGTAGGCGGTGAGCATCGCCAGGACCAGCGCGAACAGCAATCCCGGCCACATGTCGGCCGCGGTCGTCTTGCCGCCCCTCGTCAGGGCCGCTTGCACCTGGAACGTCGTCCAGAGGAACGCGCCCGGGGCGATGAGCGCCATTGCGTTCACCGTGACGCCCGTGAGCGTCAGGCTGCGCTTCATCTCGATCTGGCCGCTGCCCGTAGATGCCGCTTCCGTTGCCATGCGCGCGTCCCCTCTCGTCAAGCCCAGTCGCCAACCTACGAACGGTTCGGGTCAGTCAGACTTCTGCCCGATCACCGAATGGTTACGGAAAGATGGCCGTCACCTTTCGTCGACTGGCCGCTGGTCGCTCGCGCTCACGGCGCCCGCCACGCCCGTTCGAACGGGAGGCGCCACGCGTCGGGCGCAACGAGCTGGTGGATCGCGTTCGGGCCCCACGATCCCGGCGCGTACGGCCGCACCGGTGGCGGGTTCTCGAGCAGCGGCTGCGAACGTTCCCAGAGATGCTCGATCCCTTCGGCGCGGCTGAAGAGCGTGTGATCCCCGCTCATCGCGTCGTAGATCAACCGTTCGTAGGCCTCGAGCAGATCGGCGGTCCGCCCGGTTTCGTGCAGGGAGAACTGGAGGCTCTGCTTGTCGAGGCGCATGCCCGGGCCCGGACGTTTGCCGTAGAACGACAGGGAGAGCCGCGACGCGTCGGCGAGGTCGAACGTGAGGTGGTCGGGTCCGTGCGCGCCGACACCGGAGCCGACGGGGAACATGCTCTTCGGCGGTTCGCGGAAGGCGATCGAGATGATGCGGGCACCCTGGGCCATCCGTTTCCCCGTGCGGAGATAGAACGGCACCCCGGCCCACCGCCAGTTGTCGATCTCGCAGCGGAGGGCGACGAACGTCTCGGTCTCCGAATGCGGACGGACCCCGGGCTCGTCGAGATAGCCGTCGTACTGCCCGCGCACGACCTGCGACGGCTCGAGCGGACTGAGCGATCGGAACACCTTGTTCTTCTCCTCGCCAATGGGTCCCGGCGCCAGCTCGGTCGGCGGCTCCATGGCCATGAAGGCCAAGACCTGGAAGAGGTGGTTCACCACCATGTCGCGAAACGCGCCGGTGTGCTCGTAGAAGGCGATGCGCGGTCCGATCGACAACGTCTCGGGCACGTCGATCTGCACGTGGGCGATGTGCTGGCGATTCCAGATCGGCTCGAAGAGCCCGTTGGCGAAGCGGAAGGCGAGGATGTTGAGTGCCGCTTCCTTCCCGAGGAAGTGGTCGATCCGGAACACCTGGCTCTCGTCGAACGTGGCGTGCAACGTTTCGTTCAATCGCTTTGCGCTGCTGAGATCCGTGCCGAACGGCTTCTCCATGATGATGCGGGCCCGCTCCGCGAGCCCGGCTTCACCGAGCAGCCGCAGGACATCAGGCGCCGCCACCGGCGGGACACTGAGATAGTGCAGCCGACCGACGTCGGCACCGAGCTCGCCTTCGAGCGCGGCCACCGTCTTCGCCAACACCTCGGCGCCGACGTTCTGGGGCAGGTAGAAGAGATGGCGCCGGAATTCCTCCCACTCGTCGTCCGGGGTGCCGTGGTGCGCGAACTCGTCGAGCGCGGCTCGCACATGGTCACGGAAGCTCTCGTCGTCGAGATCGTCCAACGACATGCCGATGATCCGGCACTCGGGCAGGAGGCCGGCCTGGGCCAGGTGGAAGAGTCCCGGGAGCAGCTTGCGACGCGCAAGATCCCCCGTCGCGCCGAAGAGCACCATCACCTGCGGACGCAGAGGCGCGATCAAGCTCGAGTTGATGTCCGTTGGTTCCTGAGGCATGCGCGCCGACCCCCAAACCCGCAAACGAGTGAGGACGATCTTGCCCCGCCGTGATTTCGCGCCGGTTACGCGAACACGAGCCTTGGATGAACTGTGCGTCGACTCAGAGCCGACCCGATTCCTTCGCCGCCGCCTCGGCCGCCGCGAGCTGCTCGGCGACGATGTCCAGGCCGCCACTCCAGAAACCGGGGTCGGCGAGGTCGAGCCCGACCATCTGCCCCAACGCTTCGGGCGACTTCGAGCCACCCGCCGCGAGCAGCTCGAGGTACCGCGGCACGAACTCGTCGCCGCGCTCCTCGTAGGCCCGGTACACCGACAGCGCGAGCAGCTGGCCGTAGGCGTACGCATACACGTAGCCCGGAGTGCCCATGAAGTGCGGGATGTACGACCACCACGTGCGGTAGCCCTCGGTGATCTCGACGGTGTCACCGAGCATCGCCACTTGCGTCGCTTCCCACGCTTCGTTGAACTGCTCGACCGAGAGTTCGCCGTCGTCGCGTCGTTGCGTGTGCACGCGATCCTCGAAACGGTTCATCGCCACCTGGCGGAACACGGTGGCGATCTGTCCCTCGAGGCTCTCGGCGAGCAACGCCAGGCGCGCGTCGGGATCTTCGGTGGCGGCGAGCAACCGGCCGAAGGTGACGGTCTCGCCGAACACCGACGCGGTCTCCGCCAGGGTCAGCGGCGTGGTCTGGTGGAAGATCCCTTGGTCGCGCGCCAGATAGGCGTGGAGACCATGGCCCATCTCGTGCGCGAGCGTGAGGACGTCGCGCCGCCGCGCCGTCCAGTTGAGCAGGAGATACGGATGCTGCGACGGCACCGTGTACGCGCAGAACGCGCCGGGACGCTTCCCTGGCCGCATCGGCGCGTCGATCCACGACTCGGCAAAGAAGCGCTCCGCGGCCGTCGCCAACTCCGGCGAGAACGACGCGTAGGCGTCGAGCACCAACTCGCGCGCTTCGGTCCAGCCGAACTCCTCGTCGGAGCTCGCGACCGACGCCATGCGGTCGAAGTCGGCGAGGCGATCGAGTCCGAGGAGTTGGGCCTTCAGCGCGTACCAGCGTTGGGGAATGTCGTAGCGGGATTGCACCGCGTCGACCAGCGCCTGCACCGATTCGTCGCTCGCCTCGTTGGCGAGGTTCCGGCTCGCGATCCACGACGGGTATTTGCGCAGCCGGTCGTCGACCGACTTGTCGACCAGCAGCGTGTTGAACACGAAGGCGCGAGTCCGCAGACCCGGCTCCAGCGCGACGGTCACCGACTCCGCCGCGGTCCGGCGCACCTCACGGTCAGGTGACATCAGCTGGGAAAGACCCTGCTCGAGGCTCACGGTGTTGCCGTCGAGGTCGACGTTGATCGCGGAAGTGAGCTCGGAGAACAACCGCACCCACGCGCTGTTGGCGGTGAGTGACTTGTCGGCGAGGACCCGCTCCTCGGGTTCGCTCAAGAGGTGGGGACGGTAGCGGCGCGCCGACGCGAGGTAGTGCCGGCAGAACGCGAGGTCGTCACTGGCGAGCAAATCTGCGGCGCGATCATCGGGCACCGCCGCCCACTCGAGCTCCACGAACAAGATCTCGTTGTTGATCGCGGTGCCGCGCTCCTCGGCGCGGGCCATGAGCGCGCCGGTGTCGGGATCGGCGGTGTCGACTGCGAACTTCAATCCCGCGTACGAACCGGCCCGGCCGGCCAGCTCCCCGATCGTCGCCACCTCCCGCATGAGGGCAGCGAGCTCGTCGGCCCCGAGCTCGCCGATCCGCCCCCGGTACGACGCCAGCCCGTGGGCGCGGGCCTCGGCGTCGTCGAAGAGGGCGTCGACGCCCTCGGGCCCCTGGCCGTCGACCAGCGGTTCGAGGTTCCAGGCGATGTCGGCGGCAGTCAGATCGGTGGTGGAGGTCATACCCGCACGCTACGGGGTTCGAGCCCCAGCGCCTCTGGGAGGGGATCGGAGTGCACCACCACGAGCTGGCGGGTGGCGCGGGTGAGCACGACGTAGAGCAAGCGCAACCCCGCCCGATCGGGCGCCACCAACCGCGCCGGTTCGACCACGATCACGTGGTCGAACTCGAGCCCCTTCGAGTCGAGGCCGCTGAGCACCGCGATCGGCGCGTCGATCGCCTCGACGTCGTCGGCCACCGCGCCGCGGTCGGCCAGCGCGGATGCGATCGCGGTGTGGATTGGTTGCGGCGCGATCACCGCGACCGTTCCGCCCACCGTCGACGCGCGGCGCGCCGCGTCGGCGGCGGCGACGACCAGCTCGTGGCGCCTCACCGTGATCACCTCCGGGTACGCGCCGGTGCTGCGCACGGGCCGCGCCGGTTCGACGCCGGGCGCGGCGGCGGGCAACAGCCGGTTGGCGACCTCCATGATCTCCGCCGGTGTGCGGTAGTTGACCGTCAGCATCACGCGATGGGGCGTGATGCGCACCGGCAAGTTGGCGAGGGCTTCGTCCCAACTCGACAGCGCACCCGGGCGGCTCGCTTGCCCGAAGTCGCCGACAAGCGTCATCGAGCCCGACGGGCAGCGCCGCGCCAACATTCGCCATTGCATCGCGGTGAGATCCTGCGCTTCGTCGACCAACACGTGACCGAACGTTCGGGTCTCGCCGTCGTCGTCACCGATCGCGGACGCGTCGCTCCCGTAGCGGGCGAGCACGTCGGCTGCATTGGTCGACCCACCCACGCCGAGCTCCTCGACGGTGAGCCGTGCCGACTCGAGGTCGGGATCGCGCCGTGCCCGACGCCGCGCGCGCGGTCGCGCCGCGCTGGGCGGCCCCAGGCGCGCGTCGGCTTCGTCGATCAACGCGAGGTCGGCTTCCGTCCACGCAACGTCGGCGACCTTCCCGACCCGGTCGCGCACGAGGAGGCCAAGTTCGGACTCGGTCAGCACCTCGCGCGCCGCAGATTGGACGAGCGCCTCGAATCCGAACAGATCGTGTACCAGCTCGGCGCCGCTCAGCACCGGCCACATGCGTTCCAGCGCGGCGCGCACCTCCGGCATCCGGCGCACGCGTACCGAGAGCTCGTCTTCCCACTCGGGTGGCGCGGCCTCACCCCGCGCCAGCATCGCGGCGACATTCGGGTCGGCGACGGTCGCCGCCGACCGCGTTGCGGGCAGCGTCAACTGGGCGTCGGCGTCGAGCCGCGCCCGATCAGCGCGGAAGGCGCGCACCAACTCACGCCGGTACTCCCGCCGGAAGTGGTCGAACAGGAGCATGGCGACGTAGGGCCGCCGCTCGTTGTGCGTGCCGCGGCGCCCGTGCGCGCGCTCGATGATGCGGGCCGAGTCGCGCCGACGCAGCCGCAGGACATAGCCGTCGAGCGCGACGATGATGTCGCGTGGCATCGGCCGTTCGCGGTCGCGAATCGCGGCGGCGATGACCTTCGCCATGCGGACGTCGCCCTTCACCGCGGCGACGTCCGACGCCTCGGTGGCGCGCACGCGCAGCCGCGGCTTCAGCGCTGCGGGCGTGGCGAGGGCGACCTCGTCTTCGCCGAGCGACGGCAGCACTTCGTCGATGTAGCGCAGGAAGATCGGGCTCGGCCCCACCATCAGCACGCCCTGCGCCGCGAGCCGTTTGCGGTGCGTGTAGAGGAGGTACGCAGCGCGGTGCAGGGCGACGGCGGTCTTGCCCGTACCGGGACCGCCGCCGACGACCAGGATGCCGGCGAGGTCGGCGCGGATGGCTTCGTCCTGCTCGGCTTGGATGGTGGCGACGATGTCGCGCATGCGTCCGGTGCGTTCCTGGCCGATTGCGGCCAGCAAGGCACCCTCCCCCACCACGGTGAACCCCGACTCGGCCGCCGCGTCGGCGTCGAAGACCTCGTCGTCGATTCCGAGCAGTCGGCGCCCGTGGGTCTGGAAATGGCGGCGCCGGGCCACGCCCATCGGTTCGATCGCCGTCGCCCGGTAGAACGGCTCGGACACGGGCGCGCGCCAGTCGACGATCAGCGGGGTGAGGTCGTCGTCGGTGACCGACATGCGACCGATGTAGTACGGGTCGGTTTCACCGGATTGCTCGGCTTCGGCGGGCTGGAGATCGAGGCGACCGAAGCACAGGGGCGACTCGCCGATGTCGAGGTTGGCCAGCCGCCGGCGGGTGTAGGCCTCGGCGGCCTCGCGCTCGACGCGTGCCTGGTGGGTACCACCCCGGGTGACCTCGGTGTAGCCCTCGGCGACCCGCTCGGCGGCCCGACGCATCACGTCGAGGCGGGCGTAGGCAGCGTCGAGGTGGCGCTGCTCCGCCGTGATCTCGGATTCCGGGGGTTCGGGGTGGGTGTCGGGACCCACCGCGACTGCCGGCAGTCCCGACGCCGCAGGGTCGCTCAACAGACGATTCTCCGGCTTCAGGGAACTGTCGAGTTTACGCCTTCCGCGCCGATCGTGGTGACGGCTCTGGCGTCGCTCAGATCTGCTCGGGTCGGGTGATGTGCGACTCGTCGAGCAGCACCACTCGGTCGCCGAGACGCAGGCCGGTCCCGTCGTCGTGGAGCCAGCGCCCGCCGAGGTTGGGGATCATGCCGTCGGCCTCGCCACCGAGGTGGCGTTCCACGGTGCGGACCACGCCGCCGTGGGTGATCACGAGCACGTCGCCCTCGTGGGCGCGGGCGATGGCCGAGAGCGCCGCCAACGACCGCGCCAGCACCGAGTCGTCGGGCTCGTAGCCGTCGGGTCGACGGCCACTGTCGAGGTAGCCCGGCCAGCCGGCGTCGATCTCGGCGCGCGTGCAGCCCTCCCAGTCACCGGCATGGCGCTCACGCAGCCGCGGTTCGATGGCGACATCCGTGCCGAGTTGCGCGGCGAGCAATTCGGCCGTGTGGTGGGCGCGCGTGAGGTCGGACGCGTAGATCGCGTCGATCATGCCGACGGCCCGGGCCGCGGCCACGGCCTGCTGCTCGCCCAGCTCGCTGAGCGGAGGGTCCGCCTGGCCCTGCCATCGGCCCTCGGCGTTCCACACCGACTGCCCGTGGCGGACGAGGAGGATGCGGGTCACCGGGCGAAGGTAGCGCGGTAGCGTCGGCGTTCCACCAGCGACGAGCTCGACGAGAAGGAACCCCCATGAAGGCCGCCCTGCACCTCGAACTCAATCAGCCGCTGTCGGTCGAAGACGTCACCCCGATCGATCCGGGTTCCCGCGACGTGCTCGTGCGCATCACCGCCAGCGGTGTGTGCCACTCCGACCTGTCGGTGATCAACGGCACGCTGCCGGCCGGGAAAGTCGTCCTGGGCCACGAAGGCGCCGGCGTCATCGAGAAGGTGGGCACCGACGTGATCGGCCTCAAGGTCGGCGACCGCGTCATCGGATCGTTCATCCCCGCGTGTGGCGTGTGCTGGTACTGCCTCCACGACCAGTCGAACCTCTGCGCCGAGACGTACCCGGTGATGTTCGTACCGCGCGTGCGCCGCGCGAACGGCGACGAGCTCCAGGCCATGACCGGCCTGGGCACCTTCGCGGAGATGATGACGGTGTCGCAGCACTCCGTGGTCAAGGTCGAGTCCGACCTCCCCGACGAACAGCTCGCGCTCATCGGCTGCGGGGTCACCACCGGAGTCGGCGCCGCGCTCAACACCGCGCGCGTCGAGCCGGGCTCGATCGTCGCGGTGATCGGATGTGGTGGTGTGGGCCAGGCCGTGATCCAGGGCGCGCGCATCGCCGGAGCGGCGCGGATCATCGCCATCGACCCGGTGGCGATGAAGCGCGACGCCGCGCTGAAGCTGGGCGCGACCGACGTGATCGACCCCACCGACGCGGACCCGATCGAAGCGGTGCGAGCCCTGAGCGGTGGGCGCGGCGCCGACTACGCGTTCGAGGTGATCGGCACCGCGGCCACCATCCGTCAGGCCGTCGACACCGCGCGTCGCGGTGGCGCGGCGGTGATGGTCGGCGTGCCCAACCTCGCGTCCGATGTCGCGATCCCGGCGATGACGGTGCTCGACGAGAAGACGATCTACGGCTGCGTCTACGGCTCGGCGCAGGTGCGACGCGACTTCCCGCGCTTCATCAGCCTCATCGAACAGGGCAAGCTCGACGTCGGGGCGATGGTCACGCGCACGATGCACCTGCACGAGGTGAACGAAGCGATCCGCGCCATGCAGGACGGCGAAGTGATTCGCAGCGTGCTCGTGTGACCTTGAGCCGCGTCACGCCGTCGGCCTTGACATGAAGCTCACCGTTCAGGCGTTCCTGACCCTCGATGGCGTGATGCAGGCCCCCGGCGGACCTGACGAAGATCCCAGCGACGCCTTCACCCAGGGCGGCTGGCAGGCCCCGTTCGCCGACCCGGCCGTCGGCGACTTCGTCACCGAGCTCAACCGCCACGCGAGCGCGTTCCTGTTCGGTCGCCGAACGTTCGACATCTTCCGCGGCCACTGGCCTGATCAGACCGACCCCGCCAACCCCATCGCGACGGCGATCAACTCGCTGCCCAAGTACGTCGTGTCCACGTCGCTGAGCGAAGCCGATGCGACCTGGCGCGGCGAGCACCCCGACACCGCTCGCCTGGTGACCGGCGACGTCGTCACCGCGGTACAGGCACTGAAGGACGAAACCGGCGACGAGCTGCAGATCTGGGGAAGCGGCGAACTGCTCCAGACGTTGTTGCAGCACGATCTCGTCGACCGCTTCCGCCTGATGACGTTTCCGCTCGTGCTCGGCTCCGGTCGCCGCTTGTTCAATGGCGGCATCCTCCCGGCGACGATGCGCGCCGTCGACCTCACCGTGACCGATCTCGGCATCGTCCTCGGCACCTACGAACCAGCCGGCTCGGTTCACCTCGGTCAGATGTAACCGCCGGTCGAATCATCCGGGCGGCGTCAACGACGCGCCGGAGCGGACGGTGCGCTCGAGGATCCCGAGCGTCGCGCGCAACGCCGACTCCGGCACGATCGGAAAGCGCTCCTTGCGGTCGTCGCTCACCTTCGACCAGTCGTAGTACGAGGTGACATCAGTGGTCCCATCGTCGCGGCTCTCCAGGCGGTATCCATAGAAGTGCGCGACCGGGACGTCGGGACCCAGGTCCCACGCGATCTCCTTGTCACGGTCGAACGCGATGATGTGGACGGTCACGTCGTAGCGGCCCAGGGGAAAATCGTTCAGCGACTCGCGGTCCATGTGGATCACGAACGTGTCGCCAACCCCCTCCGCCGGCACGCCCGTGTAGTCCTGCAACATCCCCGACGCGTCGATGGCGACGTGACCGGCCGGGCTGCGCACGACGTCGAAGATCGCCGATGGCGATGCCGCAATGGGTCGCGTCACCTCGATACGGTCGGACAGGAAGACGGTGTCGGGCATGTCGGTACTCCTCGTGACGGTGTGCAACTAGCTGGTCTCCACCCGCAGGAAGGCCTCCGCGTACGCGCCCTCAGGCATGCCCGCGGTCTGTGCATTGCCCGCCGTCCAGCCCCGGATGAGGCCGTCGAGACCGCCGGGATCGGGAAGCTGGCTGGCGTGGCAGCGCAGCGCTTCGAGCTTGCGCTCGAGCGTGTCGGTGATCTCCACGAACGTGTCGGACACGTTGGGGGTCATGAGGTAGAGCTCGGCAACCGCCCACGGTTCGAAGCCTTCGTCGAGCAGTTCGGGGTGCGCGAACGGATTGCGGCTGTCGGGGTACACCGCGGAGATCGCGGCGTCGCCCGCGGCGAGGTGGTCGGGGTGGCTGGC
>Ga0075026_100000456_pt1 | contig 16221 bp, 13 predicted proteins | sample Str012_2_FD_71392 | JGI IMG/M metagenome (GOLD analysis project Ga0075026, IMG submission 71392) | Freshwater sediment microbial communities in response to fracking from Pennsylvania, USA - Straight Creek_MetaG_SC_2012 | ecosystem: Environmental > Aquatic > Freshwater > Creek > Sediment...
CGCGGTTGAATCCGCGCGCGGCATTCCTCCTCCCGCTTATGAAACCGCAAAAATGATTGGGTGTGCCGCGATTATTCTGGCATTGCCACGCGTTTTGCAGTCGGAAAGGCGCCTGCGATTCCTGATCGCCGGGCTGACCTGCGGAGGAATAGCCCTGGGGATTCAAATCGCGCAGCGGTTGGGGGCAAGTTCCGCAAATATTCATGCGAATTTTCAGGAATACAAAAATGCCGCGCGCGGATTCAACCGCAGCGGAAAACAGACAAAACAGCAGCAAAAGCAGCTGGCTGCCAAGAATTTTTCGCTGCCTCGCAAACAGCGGCGCGGGGGTGAAAATAAAAGAACGGATCAGAAACAATACGATCAACAGATCATCCAACCGGATATTGATCGCAGTGCCCAGCGGGAAGGCGAAATCCGGAAACCCCAGCGCCAGGCCATAAAAAAACAGGGCATACTCCGGCTTGGCGCACAGATACCAACCCATAAGTGCTATCGCAACTCCAATTTCGAGTCCGAACATCGGTAACTCAACCATGTTGTTTTCGCTTTGGAATCCGCTAAAGAACTTAGGACACGATTTCAATTCTTGATTTTTGCGGGATCACGCGCGCGGGCACGCCGCCGGCCAGGGCCAACGGCGGAATGTCTTGCGTGGCCACGGAATTGGCAGCCAATAGAGCGCCTTGCCCGACGCTAACATCCTTTGTAATGGTGGCGTGGGCGGCAATCCAGCAACCACGGCCAAGGCGGATTGGACCGAGCTGGCTTGGACCAAACCGGAAGGAGCCTTCGCTTCTGGTATGGTCCCCGGTAACCAGCACCACGTAAGGTCCGAGTTGCACTTCGTCCTCGATTACAATTCCTCCCCACGCATGCATCCAGCAGCCCGCCGCAATGTAGACATCGCTGCCAATCTCGAGGCGATTGCAAAAGTTAATGGTCACGTGACGAGCAATCTGAAAATTAGACCCGCAGGATTTGAATGCGGGGCGCATCAGGAATCCGCGCAGCCGCAAGATGGGCCGCAGGTCGGGCAACCAGCAGGTCGCCAACGCAATAAAATGAAACCAGAGGTATTGGAGCACTCTCATCTTTTTTTATTTTTAGCGACCCTGATTGGAGATACTACGGCGGTACCTGGGTTTTATTCCTGCGCAACTGCTGTTCTATCGCCACCATATTTCATTTCTAATTCCTGCAGCACGGTGCCAATAAAATTTTCCAGCGTTTGCCGGCGTGCGGACACCAGTCCGTTGCGGATCAGGGTGCGCCGCAATTCGCCATCGCAGATAATGCGTTTCACAGCTCGCACGAGGGCCGCCGAATCCTTGGCCGGTACCAGCAAGGCATCCACACCATCGGTGACGGTCGAGGGCACGCCGCCAACAGTTGTGGAAACGCAGGGCAGCCCGCAGGCGCGAGCCTCGACCAGCACGTGCGGCGTTCCCTCTGACAATGTTGGGAGAACAAAAATGTCGGCGGCGCGCATGCGGTCAAACAGAGGTTTTCCGTATGGCGCGTATCCCGTCCAATGCACGCGGCCGTGAATTTTGCGCGCGGCAATTATTTCATTCAGCTTCCTGCGATATTCCGGAAATTCATCCGGCCCCACGATTTCCAATTCCCATTGTGCGTCGTCCGGCAATTCGCCGACCGCTTCCAGAAGGTATTCAATTCCCTTCTCCGGACGGATATATCCCACGAACAGGATGCGAACACGCTGGCCCAGGCATGTATCGAGGCGCGGAGAAAAATCGCTCAATTGAACCGTGCTGGAAACGGTGGCGAAAGTGCGAGGCGAGGCGTACGCGCGAGCTAATTCGCGGCCGTTGCAAAGGAACGCGCCACCGGTCAACCATCGCCCCAATCGGCTGCACGCTCGGTCCTGCAGCGCGTACAGCCGCGCCGCCATGTCCAATAGCGGCCCGTTGCGCGTGCTGGTTCGCAAGAGGGTGACGGGATCACCGACAATCCAGTGACAGATGGGCTTGCGAAACAAAAATGCGAGCATGTACAACACGGCGATATAGGGACACATGCCGCGAACGAAAAGAACATCCACCCGCTGGCACGTTTGAATGTAGGCGCGGGTGATCCCGAAAAAATGACGCAACGATCCCGCGGATGTGCGCCAGAAGGGCTGGGAAATCAGCTCGATATTTTTAGACTCAAGCGGCAATTCCGCCGCCGACGCTGGCGGCCCCTGCACGACTCGGGCGCACATATAGACCCTGCCATAATGCCTGGCCAGAGCGTCGGCAACCTTGCCCGATGCCGCCTGCATATAAATTTCGCCCGCGCTGCGATAGGCGCGAACGGGAGTCACGTAGCCGAGAGTCTGATTCATGGGAGTCGCCCGCGAGAGCAAGTCAAGCCGCTGATCGTATAAATCGAGGCCGCAAAGTTGCGATCTGCCTGTAAAACACCAGCACGTTTTCCGCGCCGAAAGGCCAAAACTTCAGCGGCGAAATTCGCAGCCAATTCGCGGCGAACGCAACCAGCACGATAATTTGCGTGCACGCGCCCAGAGCCACTGCCCAGGCCATTCCCATCAGCCCGAATGGTTTCAGCAGCAGCGCCGCTGCCAGCGCCAGCACTCCGGTTCCCAGTAATTGGCTGGCGAGACCCGCGTGAGGCCGCCCCGCTCCGCGCAATCCCTGATTCAAAATATTGCTCGATGCGGTAAGCGAAGCCGCCAGGGCGAGAAGCACGGCCGGGCGAACGGCCTGGGAAAATTCACCGCCAAAAAATGGTTTCACGAAAAATGGGATAAAACACGAAATCAAAAGAGCGAGACCCGCTGACAGTAAAGTGGATTGACGAAATGTTTCGGTAAGAATTTTCTTTTGGCTGGCAATATCCTTTTCGTTTGATAAAACCGCAAACGAAGTGATCCCCAGCGCATCTCCCAGGGAAAATTGCGCATTGCCAAATGCGGAAGCCACCACGTAGATTCCCGCCGCTTCCGCGCTCATCAAGCCGACCACCAGGATTGTATCTATTTGAAGAGTCAGCAAATTTCCGGCCGTAGCCCCCCAATAAGGCAACCCGGCAACCAGCAAACGGCGGCACTCCGCAAGGCTCGACCGGCCATGAACAAATGATTTCCTTTGAACCCAAAGGCGCAGGAATGCCGCCAGCAACTGGCTCGACAGAAAGGCCCACACAAACCAACGCACCTGGACCATGCGCCCCACCCAGATCAGGCAAATCATCGTCAGGTAAAAAACAAAATAGGAACATCGAATGAAATTAAATCGCCGCCAGCGCATCCGACCATGTTCAATGGATAGAAGCGTCTGATTAACAATATCGAGTGGAACCAAAAACAAACATACACGCGCCAGCGGAAGCAGATTGGCGCGATCCGCCGGCAGGACAAACGGAATCAGGAAATAACCGATCACGGAAAAAACCAGCGCAGCCGCAAGCCCCAGCGTAACGGCGCTGCAAACCTGATCCGATTCTCTTTCCGGGTCGTTTGCCACCGCGCGCGCAAGCGACCAGTTGCAACCCAGCAACCCCAGGTTGCTCAAAATGATGGGCCACAACATCACCGTGGCGAGCTCCCCACGTGCGTGAGGGCCCAGGAGGCGCGCGGTTAAAATTCCGGTAAATAGGCCGCAGGCCTGGATGGCCACACTGGTAACAAATGTTCCGATATTGGCTTTGGAAAAAATCATCGAGATCGTCGAAAAGTGAATCGAGTTCAGCGCGCTAATCTTGAGGAATGAAATTTTCCGCTGGATGAAACGCGTGATATGGATAGTCCGAGGCTCGAACATCAATATAATTCAAGACCACTCCCGAAATATTCGCGCCGGCTGCTCGTGCCTGAGATTCGGCAAACTGGACCGCCTGCCGGGGAGTTTCTCCGCACTTGACGACAAGCACCGTTGATTTCACCAGGCTGGCTAAAATCCGGCTGTCCGCAACATTCAACAAGGGCGGCGAATCCACCACCACAAAGCTATATATATCCGCCGCCTCTTTGATCAGCGTTCGCATTTCATCCGAGGAAACAAGCTCCGCCGGGTTCAAGGGCGCGGACCCGCCGAACACTACATCCAGCCCGCTAACCGGCGTTTGACTCACGATTTCGTGCCAGGCGCCCTGCCCGGCCAGATAGCTGGCCAACCTCGATTCGCTCTTGGGAAAATATTTGTGAACACTTGGACGCCTCAAATCGGCGTCAATCAGTAGCGTGCGCCGCCCCAATTGCGCCAGCGACATCGCCAGATTCAGCGCGACCGTGGTCTTTCCTTCGCCGCTTTGCGCGCTCGTCACCAAAATGGAATGCGCGGATGGACCAGCGGCGGATAGAAGCAGGGACGTTCGCAGTCCCCGAAATGCTTCCGACATGACTGCATTTTGGGGAATCCCGGAATCGATTCGAGGATCGCCGTTTTGCGGGCGGCTGATGATCAGAGACCTGCGCCCGGTGGCCTTGGGATCGGCGAGACGTAACGTGAAGCCTCGATCAGTTGAGGCCAGGCCCGAGTTCTTCAGTCCGCGCAACGATGCGGCCGAAGGGATAAATGCGAGAGCAGGGACGCGCAAATAGTGGAGCACGTCATTGGCGTCACGAATGGTCTGGTCAAGATGATCCCTGAAAAATGCCGCCGCGATGCCAAACGCCAATCCCAGTATTGCCGCAATTCCCAGGTTCAATGTGATCTTTGGCCCAGCCGGCTGGAATGGAATTTTGCCCGGATCCACCACCCGGATATTGCTGGCCTTTAACCCCGCCGAGACGCCTGCCTGCTTAAGCCGCTGCAGCAGACCTTCGTACAAGTTTTTGTTGGATTCGACATCGCGGCGCAGGATCCCGTATTGCACCGATTTTTCGGCGACTACGTTTGCCTCCAGTTTCTTTTGCGCAAAGGCCTGACGCAGCAGGTTTTCCTGGCGTATCGCCGCCGAATAGTCGTAACCGATTTTTTTGACGGCGCGCCGTTGTTCCTGGTCCAATTCCGACTGAATCTCCGCGATCTGGCTTTGGATTTGCGCAACCCGCGGATAGCCTTCCGTAAATGTGGCGGAAAGTTGTGCGTGCTCCCGCTGAAGTTCCGCGAGTTTCATGCTCAGGTCCTGGGACACTTTGTCTTCCAGCACGCCCGGCAGCGATCCGGAGTCTCCCGATTGCGCCAGGCGGTAGAGGGACTCTTTTTGGTATCTTGAATCTTGAGCATGATTCAGTTCGCCCTGTAGTTCCCGAAGACTCTGATTCACCACGCTTTCCGTGCCGCCGTTATCCGTCTCCAGAATCAGCAGACCGTTCTGCGCGGCATATTTCTGCATGGCGTCTTCCGATATTTCCAGCTTTGATTTCAGGTCCTGCAACTGTTGGGACAACCACTCGGAGGCTTGCTGCGTGGCATCCCAATGCGCTTCCAGATTTTTGCGCATGTAGTTGCTGGCGATGGCGTTCACGACGCGCGCCGCCAAGCCTGGATCCAATGAAGCAAATGTAATTTCGACCGCGCGGCTGCGGCGGATCGGCTTGATCTCCAGACGCGTCTGAAAATGTTCGAGGACCGCTTCCCGCAGCGCGGCATTTGGCCGGGTCGCGCCAATTCCTGTCCGCGCGGTTTGCGGCGCAAGGTTTGCCTGCCTGTTCCAGGGCCACGGACGAACCGAGGAGCGAAACTCCGCCACATTTTCCAAACCTAACTGGCCAATGACTCGTTCGGCTAGATCGTCGCTATTCAGCACCTTGTACTGCGTTTCCAAATACGCATCCGTTACTTCGTCGATCTGAAACATCTCCTGCGGAGTCACCAGACTGGGATTCTCCTTGTCAATTTCAATTAACGCCTTGGCGCGGTAAACGGGTTTCTGCAAAAGCGTTCCGACCAACACGACTCCAAACAAAACAGCAAAGCCCATCAAGACGGTCCACCGGCGCTTGCGGACCACTCGCCAGGCCAACACCAGGTCAGGCGGTTTTTCCGTCCCCGCCACACGCGTGGCGGAGAGGACGGCCTGGCGCGAATCCAAATCTCCCGCGCCAGACTTGAACACTTCTATTTTTTTTGAGCTTATGTCTTCCGAGGGCATCGCGTCACCATTTGTAGATTGCCGCGCCGGTAGCCGTGGAAATTGCCGCTTCCGCGGCGCGGTAAAAGGCGCTCTTCGCCGCGCTATTGGGTATAAAAAGAATGTCCTTCGGCTGAAGTTCCAGATCCGGGCTCTTGTTGGAAAGAATCTTGCCGAGATCCACCGGGATTTCCACGTGCTGACCAGTCTCCTCATTGCGACGGATGATTCGCGCCTGACTGGTGGCCGAGGTGCGCGTCAAACCCTCGGCCAGAGCCAGAGCCTGCAGCAAGGAAATATTTTGATTGTTCTTCAAAACATATCCGCCGGGTTTGTGGACTTCTCCGACCACGTAAACAACTTCGGCGGAGGTTATCTTCACAATGTCACCGGGATAGACGGCGACGTTCAACGCGGAATCCTTGGATTCCATCAGCGCCTTGAGGTTTATCTGCTCGATTTTTCCGTTACGAGCTTTCTCCGGCGCATCCGGCCCTGAAAAACCCGCGCCGCGCATGATGAGCGCGGTGTCGCCCGCATCGTCAGCGAGGCCTTCGGCCAGCGAAATCATTTCAATTACCGTCTTCGTGCCCCGGACCTGAAACACACCCGATTTTTTCACGGCCCCGACAACCGAAACCGGGCGGCTTTCCAGTTCGCGCACAAACACGCCGACGTGCGGATCCTTCATGAAAGTTCGCCGAAGTTCCTCCTGCAACACGAATTCCAATTCCCGTGGCGTAAGCCCGGAAGCCTGTACGGGCCCAAGCAACTCCAGGGAAATGCCCCCCGTGGCTGAGACCCGCACCGTGCGATTTAATTCCGGGGCTTCAAAAACGGATATGTCCAGCAGATCGTCAGGGCCAAGGCGTGATTCGACGATTTGCAGTTGCGCCGGACCACTCGAATTTTCAGCGGGAATTTCGCTGGATGCCGGAAGATAGACTGGCTGTCCATTCGGATGCGCCTGCGAGCGGCCTTCCGAGGAAGACCGCATCTGCGCGTTCGCCGCAGCCGGCATCGCCAGGAATGCTCCCGCTAACAACATTCGATAAATACAACGTGAAACGCGTGTTGGAGCCGCACTTGTTTTCATAGCCATTCGCCTTTTGAAAATAGATCCCGGATATTCGCCTGTGTGCGGCCTCGATTGAATTCAGCCTTGCAAGGGTTTGCCCTGGAGCGGGGCTTTGGTGCGGCAAAAAATAAATCAGGCAATGGAGGCAAGTGGAAGCGGCCGCGCGGCCATCAACGGCTGCCCGATTCTGCGGACCCTGGAAACATCAATTTCCACTGCGGCGGACCTGCCCAAAATTTCCAAGGAAACAATCAGTCGAAAGACCCCTTTTGTTCGAATCAATATTCCATCCACGCCTTGCAGGGGCCCGGAGATCACCATCACGCGATCTCCGCGCTTCAGAAATTCGCAGGGCTCGACTTGAGATGAATTTTCGACCATGCGGCGCACCGCGGCAACCTGCTCCGGCGGAACAATTGCCGGTGCCGTGCCACACCGCACAATCCCGATGATTCCCGGAGTGCTCATGATTTGCATCTTGCGGTCCATTCCGCCCTGCACGAACACGTAGCACGGAAACAGCGGGAGCTGGAGCTGCCGCGGACGATTCCTCCAGTTGTGCGTGGCCTGATACAGCGGGAGAAAAATGTCATGTCCCTTGTTGGAAAGCGTTTGCGCGATGGTCTTCTCATGTTGATGTCGCGTGTGCAGGGCGTGCCAATGCTTGGCGACCTCGCACTGCCTGCCTTGCTCGTCCGGTTGCATCTCTTGGATGGAGCTTCGCCCTGTGAGTGTCATGGCTTGATTGGCCCTTTTCCTTCATTCAAAAAGGATTTTCCAGCAGCCAGGAGTTTACTGATTCAGTGGTACGCCTGGAATTTTGGCAGCGACAAAGTGGTTCGCGGCCGGCCGAACAGTTCGAGAGCTATGCAAAATTTCTTTCCATCGTTAACATGAGTTCCTTGTAGCAATCGGAATCATGCTGGGTGGTCAATAAATTCCAGTTGGCCAAATCGCATCGCACCACCGCGAAGCCATTCTCACGGCGGCCGCCGAAGGGATGCACGACGCGCACCACCTGAGCCTCTCCGATGATCCGTATATCGGCGGCAATCCCGGCCATGGAAGGCAGAGCCATTTCCACGCGAATCGTAGTCAGGTTGGGCGGGCATGTGGACGTAAAAATAAATGCGCCGAGCAGGCTGATATCGCGAGTGAGGCCTTCGCCGTGCAGACGTTTATGCTGAAAATTCTCCCACGAAAACACCGCGGGCGCTTCCAGCCGGTATCGTATTTCTTTTCTCATGTCCATTGTCGCTATTGGTCCGCCGCACGGGCGGCACCTGCCGGAAACCCCGCCGCACACCGCGTTCCGGACAAACATACAATAATTGAGCTGTGGCTAATGTAACAAGAAGTAACTAGTACCCGGATGAGACGCGGGACTAATCTCCGGCGAAATTCTGTTTTGTCACCATTCGTGCCACGGACAAAACTACGCAGCCCTGGGACACTTGTCCTGCACGCAGGGGGCGGAACGGCCCAATCCGGGCGGCGCGCAGATCCGGGCGGGCGTATTGCAGCTTAAGTAATCTTGAAAGCTGCAACGCGGCTCGCATTGGACACCATTCGTGACAAATAAAACAAAACGTTATTGATTGGATTACCTATTTGATATACACTTTGCAAGTTATCCGCCCCCCGCCCCCGCGGGACACAAGATGAGCCACCTGACCGCCACAGCCCGCGCAAGTATCAGTGTCCTTATTGCCGACGCGGACAGCATGAGCGCGCATCTGATCGCCGACGAACTCACGCGCGGCCGGCAGGAAATCAGCGTGGTCTCCGTCTCCAACACTTCCGAAGAGGCAATTCACGAGCTGGAACGAAAACAGCCGGATATAGCCCTGATTAACGCCCATTTGGACGACGGACCGCTGACGGGTTACCTCGTGCTTCAACAATTACAGTTATTGGGCAACAAAACGATTTCCATCATGATGATTCCGGACTCCGAGCGCGATCTGGTCGTGGACGCATTTCGGGGCGGGGCGCGAGGTGTTTTCTGCCGCATCCAATCGGTTAAACTGCTTTCCAAATGCATTCGGACCGTCCATGAAGGCCAAATCTGGGCTGACAGCCAGAATCTTCGCTTCGTTCTGGAATTCCTGGCGCGCCTGAAACCACTCCGCATGCTTCGACCGGGCGGCGGAATGGGCCGGTTGACTCCCCAGGAAGCAAAAGTGGTTCATTTGCTGACGGAAGGCTTGAGTACCAAGGAGATCAGCTTAAAGCTGCAAGTCACCGAGCACACGATTCGAAATTACCTCAGCAATATTTACGACAAGCTTGGAGTTTCCAGTCGCGTGGAGCTCGCGCTCTACGCCGTCACGCGCGAAGACACAAACGATGCTGCACGAGTTTGATCGGGCGGCGTTTCCTAAGTCCCTTCCCCAACCTTTGGCCTCGGCACTCCATTTCTGGAGACTGCTTTTATTCATTCGGAATCCTTCAAAACTCGGTACCATGGCTTGGCGGCCCCAAGCTTGAATAACCGGAACGGAACACAGTGCGGCCGCACACAAACCGAACCGCATTCCGGAAGGAGACTGCAAACGATGAGCGATAACATCCGCTATGAACGAGGGCTGGCAAAACTTGCCGAAATCTACGGCGAAAAGGGAAAATTTTTGCTCGATTCGCTGGGAGACATTGCACCCGACTTGGCAAGGTATATCGCGGAATTTGGTTTCGGAGATATTCATTGCCGGCCGGGGCTGGACCTCAAGTCCCGGGAGATCGCCACAGTCGCCGCTCTCACAGCGCTGGGCACGGCTGGCCCACAACTGCGATCGCATATTCACGCCGCATTGCGCGTGGGTTGCACCGAACAAGAGATAGTCGAAATCATCATGCAAATGGCTTTATATGCCGGATTCCCCGCGGCGTTAAACGGAATTCAGGCGGCAAGGGAAGTTTTCCAGGAACGCCGCGACCTCCGGTAATTGTTCTTGCCCGATTCCCTGCTGATGTAAATATGCGCTGAATCCTCCCTCCCGGTTAACCGTTTGGGGCATGAACCGCATCCGCACGGCTATTGCGAACGTCACGCCAGTTTTTCTAAAGCGCGAGCTTCCATTTGACGATGAACAGCATGAGTCGAATTCACCCGGCTATAGGCAAGGGGTGGATTTGCCGTTTCCAATATCGATTGCGGCCGGTGGAGCGATGCAATGGATGATCTGATAAACGATTTTCTGGTCGAAAGCATCGAGAATCTGGACCGGCTCGATAGTGAATTGGTGAAGCTGGAGTCGGATCCCCACTCCCAGGAGCTGCTATCGAGCATATTTAGGACCATCCACACGATCAAAGGAAGCTGCGGGTTTCTGGGTTTCAGCAAACTGGAAAAAGTTGCCCATGCGGGCGAAAGCCTTCTCTCGCTGCTGCGAGACGGCAAGGTTTCTCTCGTGCCGGAACTTACCAGCGGCCTGCTTTCCATGGTGGACGCGATACGCACGATGCTGGAAGCCATTCGTGAGACCGAGCAAGATGGCAAAGAGAGCTATCCGGAACTGATCGAGACACTCAAACGCCTGCAACAACCCGCCCTTGGGACTGGCGAAGCGATTGCTTCGCCAGTCCTTCCTCCTGAAACTGCAACAAACAAAATTCCCGATTTGGGAATAACCCCGGAACTACACGCGAACCATCAGGAAAGCCCTCTGCCAGAGTCCATTTCCGCCACACCATCCGATTCCGTTATCCCGGCGATGGAGGGAGGGGAGGCAAATTCAGCCCTTGGCACCAGGGGGGAGATTGAGACTGCCAAAGCGGCTGAAGCTGAAGAAGGATCAGCCCGTTCCCGGCCGGAGGATCACGGACAACAGAATCAACCGGCAAACGAAGGTAAACGCGCAAGCGATATCGCGGCCATCACGGCTGCGACGGCCATGGAGGACAATTCCTCGACGGCGATTGTTCATGACGGCCCGCGCTCCAGCAATACGCCGGCGGAAACAATTCGCGTGGACGTTCACTTGCTTGACCGGTTAATGAATCTCGTCGGCGAATTGGTGCTGACAAGGAATCAGATCACCCAGGTGTGCGCGCGCCAGATCGACCCCAATCTGACCACCCCAGCGCAACAACTCAACCTGCTGACCAGTGAACTACAGGAAGAGGTAATGAAAACGCGGATGCAGCCCATCAGCGTCGTGTTCGACAAGTTTCCACGCGTGGTGCGCGACGTTGCCATGAGCTGCGGCAAGCAAGTGATGATTGAGATGGAGGGGAAAGACACGGAACTCGACAAAAGCCTTCTGGAAGCCATCAAGGATCCTCTCACGCACATTGTCCGCAATTCCGTGGACCACGGAATTGAAATGCCGGATCAGCGCGCCGCTCGCGGGAAACGGCCCGAAGGGCGCATTAAATTGCGCGCCTGCCATGAGGGCGGCCAGGTGCTGATTGAAATTTCCGATGACGGGGCGGGCATCGATTCGGCTCGCGTCAAAAACAAGGCGCTCGAACGCGGCCTGATCACTCCCCAGCAGGCATCCCACATGGGCGAACGTGAACTATTGAACCTCATTTTCCTTCCCGGTTTTTCCACCGCGGATAAAGTCACGAATCTTTCCGGCCGCGGCGTGGGAATGGACGTGGTCAAGACCAACATCGACCGGGTCAATGGCTCGGTGGATATTCAGAGCAGCGCGGGAATTGGAACAACAATCAAGATCAAGATTCCCCTAACGCTGGCGATTGTACCGGCGCTGGTGGTTATTTGCGCCGGCGAACGATTCGCCATTCCCCAGGTCAGCCTTTCCGAACTCGTGCGAATAGAGGCGGAAGGGGGCAACTCAAAAATTGAATTCGTGCACGGAGTTCCAGTTTACAGATTGCGGGGGCGGCTGCTGCCATTGGTGTACCTCAAGCAAGCGCTGCGCCTTGAGCGGGATCCTGAAAAGGCCGAGCCGCTAAGCACCGCCACCACCATCGTCGTGCTTCAGGCGGACGACCGTCAATTCGGACTGGTAGTGGACGAGATCATTGACACGGAAGAGATCGTGGTCAAGCCGCTGGGCAAGAAATTAAAAGGTGTCAACATTTTCGCCGGCGCAACCATCATGGGAGACGGCCGCGTCGCGCTGATTATTGATGTGCTCGGATTGGCTCAGCGCGCGAACATAGTTTCTGAAAGCCGAACCCGTTCGGTCACTGCCCACGAACAATCCAGCGCAACCGATGAACATAAGGGCAACCGGCAAGTCCTCCTCTTAATACAAGTTGGCCTGCACGGGCGCATGGCAATTCCACTATCACTGGTAGCACGGCTCGAAGTGTTTTCCATTTCTTCTGTTGAGCGGGCCGGTTTTCAGGACGTCATGCAATACCGCGGCGAAATTATGCCGCTGATACGCGTTGCGGAAATCCTTCAAATCGGCGGTGGAGAAATCTCCGAAGATGGACCCAAGACAATCGAGGTAGTCGTCTATTCTCAAAATGGCCGCAGCGTGGGTCTTGTGGTGGACCGAATACTCGATATCGTGGACGAAAACGTGGTGATTCAAAATCCCTCCCGTAGAGAAGGGATCAAAGGCTCGATGGTGATTCAGAGTTGCGTCACGGACTTGCTGGATATTCCCGCCGTCGTGCGCGCAGCGCAAGGCAACTTGATCGAGGAACATGTCCCTGAAGGGGAACTTGTATCAGCGTAGGGGTGCGGTCGATGAGTTCTACTCAACAGTTCTGCACATTCTTTCTCGATGGTCATGTGTTTGGCGTGCAAGTCGAGCAGGTGCGGGAAGTAATCCTGTACCAGGAAATGACCCGCGTACCAATGGTGCCTCCCGTGGTCCGCGGGCTGATTAATCTGCGCGGGCAGATCATAACGGCTGTTGATTTGCGACGACGCCTCGGCATGAGCGACCTTCCGAAGGGCGAGTTGCCCATGAACGTGGTTGTGCGAACCGATGATGGCGCCATCAGCCTGCTGGTGGATGAGATCGGAGACGTCATCGAGGTGCAGGACGACACCTTCGAGCCTCCCCCGGAAACGCTGCGCGGGCCGACGCGGGAAGTGGTGCGCGGAGTTCACAAGCTGCCCGACAAACTGTTGCTCGTTTTGGACATTGATCGCGCCGTTGATTTGGGTGATTTGACCGTAAATCTCGGGGAAAAGAGGGCCTGATGCTGCATATCGGTTCCAGCCTGGTCGTCCTTATTTTATTGACGGGCGTGGCATTTCGCAAAAAGCGGCCCAGGGTTCATTTTTGGCTGATGCTTTCCGCGTTCTTCGCCGATCTTCTTCTCGTCGTGTATATCGAAGTGATGCGGCATGCGGTTGAGAAGGTCGTTACGCGCGGCCGTCCGATGATCTGGTTTCATGCGGGTGTTTCGCTGTCTGTCTTAATTTGCTATGCGGTCATGCTTTATCTGGGCACTCCGATGCTAAGTGAGAATTACCGCACGCGCGGGCTTCACCGCAGGGTCGGCATGGCATTTCTGGTTCTTCGGGGATTGAACTACGTAACCAGTTATATGGTGGTTTGAAAAAAAACAAATTGAAGGAGCACCCATGAAAGTGAAGACGTCAACCGCTCGCCGCGCGGAATCTCTGTTCAGCCAAATCGGCGGGAAAGCTGCCATCAGCGCCGTGGTCGAGAGCTTTTACAAAAAAGTTCTGGCTGACCCCGAGCTTAAAAAGTTTTTTGCGAAAACGAACATGGAATGGTTGAAGCTGCGCCAAAATCAGTTTTTTACAGCGGCACTGGGCGGGCCGGGAGAATACAAAGGCAAGTCCATGGTGGCGGCCCATGCGGACTTATTGATTGAGAAGCGGCATTTCGAGCGCGTTGGAACGCATCTGGCTGTCACACTCAGTGAGATGGGCGTGGCCCCGGAGATATTGGACGCCGTGATGGACAAGATATCGGCGCTGGAATCGGAAATTGTGACAGTGCAATCGAATAGCTCGGCTGACGATGGCGTGAGTTCCGGCCTTTCGGCTTCGCAAATGCGCGCGATGCTGGAAAATGCGCCAACCAACCTCTTGTTGGCGAACGAAGACCTGGAGATTACTTACGTCAATCCGGCTTCGGCGCGCACACTGAAAACAATCGAAAGACTGCTGCCCGTTTCCGCCGATAAGGTGCTTGGCTCAAAAATTGATATCTTCCACAAGAATCCCTCCTACCAGCGCAAACTCCTGAGCAATCCCAAGAACCTTCCGCACCGCGCGAACATTCAAATCGGGGAGGAAACCGCCGATTTGCTGGTCACCGCGATTTATGACGAGCAGAAAAATTATCTGGGGCCGATGGTGACCTGGGAATTAATTACTGAAAAGCTGAAGACCGAAAACAAGATGGCGGAGATCCAGTCAATGATGGAGGACGCTCCGGTAAATGTGATGTACGCGGACCGCGAGGACTTGAAGATTCAATATTTAAATCGAAGCTCCATCAAGACGCTCACCGCGATCGAGCAGCATCTTCCAATCAAGGTTTCGGAAATCATGGGGCAGACCATCGACATCTTCCACAAGAATCCGGCGCACCAGAGAAAGATCCTGGCGACCGACAAGCAATTGCCGATGAAGGCGCAAATAAAAGTGGGGCCGGAAACGCTGGACCTGCTGGTCAGCGCCGTTTACGACAAGGATAAACACTACACCGGACCGATGGTGACGTGGGAACGAGTCACCGACAAAATCGAGACGGAGCGCAGAATTCGAGCAACGTCGGAGAGCCTGGCGACATCCTCGGCGGAATTATCCGCCGTCAGCGAACAGATGAGCGCAAACGCGGAAGAGACCCAAGCTCAGGCCGGCATGGTGTCCAAGGCCTCCGATGAGGTCAACAAGAACTTGCAGACCGTGGCCACCGGAACGGAAGAGATGGGCGCCACAATTAAGGAAATCGCCAAGAACGCCACCGAGGCCGCGCGAGTGGCCAGCGCCGCCGTAAAGACAGCCGAGACAACCAACGCAACCGTGATGAAGCTCGGCGAATCCAGCGCGGAAATCGGCCAGGTCATCAAGGTGATCACCTCGATCGCTCAGCAAACCAACCTGCTGGCTTTGAACGCGACCATTGAAGCGGCGCGCGCCGGAGAAATGGGTAAAGGCTTTGCCGTAGTCGCCAACGAAGTAAAGGAGCTGGCGAAACAAACCGCCAAGGCCACCGAAGATATCAGTCAAAAGATCGCGGCAATTCAAACCGATACCAAGGGCGCGGTGGACGCCATCGGCACCATTGGCGCGATCATCAATCAAATTAACGATATTTCGAGCACCATCGCCACGGCCGTCGAGGAGCAAAGCGCCACCACCGACGAAATGGCTCGCAACGTCAGTACGGCCGCCAAGGGCAGCGGCGAGATTACTCGAAATATTTCCGGAGTCAGCGAAGCCGCTCAAAGCACCACGCGCGGCGCCGCCGACGCCCGCAATGCCGCCGAGCAGCTCGCCGTGCTTGCCGGCGAACTCCGTGAAATGCTCGATCGCAAGAAGGAATAACATGCCCGCGCAAAACAGTATTGTTCCTCCGGGTTCCCCATGCCGCAGCAAAGTTCCGGCAGGAACCCCGGCGAAAGGAAAACTGCGCGGACAGGCGCGGCGCGTTAGAGATCTGGCCGGCCTCGCCGGCAAGATGGCTCAATTGCGCCGTGCCGGCCAGTCAACTTCAAAATCCGCGCGCGCGCGCGTCATTGACCGGTTGATGGCGCTCCACGGACTCCCCCAAAAAATCGGTCAGATCCTGTCGCTGGGGGAGTTGTGCTCCTCGGACGGCCCCCAATATTTATCCCTTACGGAAGGGCCACAGACATTATCAACGGCTGAATTCTTCGCTCAGGCAGAAACTGCACTGGGGCGACCGCTCAATCAATATTTTTCCCGCGTTGAGGAAACGGGGATAGCCGCGTCCCTCGCGCAGGTTCATCGAGCGTGGCTGCCGGACGGCCGCGCAGTGGCCGTCAAAGTTCAATATCCGGGAATCGCCCAGGCACTCGAAATAGATCTGCGCGCCCTCGGATGGCTCACAATTCCGGTCGGCGGATTGCGCAAAGGCTTTGACCTGGCGGGATACCGCAGCGAAGTTGGAAGCAAGCTGCGCGAAGAAATCGATTACTTTCACGAAGCGCGCATGATGCAGCGC
>Ga0075026_100000457_pt1 | contig 16220 bp, 13 predicted proteins | sample Str012_2_FD_71392 | JGI IMG/M metagenome (GOLD analysis project Ga0075026, IMG submission 71392) | Freshwater sediment microbial communities in response to fracking from Pennsylvania, USA - Straight Creek_MetaG_SC_2012 | ecosystem: Environmental > Aquatic > Freshwater > Creek > Sediment...
GTCATCGAGCACATCGGGCTGTTCGGCGACGACAACCGCGCGGGCATCGAGCGGACCCTCCATCGGATCAGCGCGATCCGCAACCGGACCGGCAAGGTCGTTGGTCTCACGTGTCGCATCGGACGGGCCGTCTTCGGCACGATCGACATCATCAACGACTTCGTGGAGAGCGGGAAGTCGATCCTGATCATGGGTCGGCCCGGCATCGGCAAGACGACGATGCTGCGCGAGGCGGCCCGCGTCCTGGCGGACGACATGGGTAAACGCGTGGTCGTCGTGGACACCAGCAACGAGATCGCCGGCGACGGCGATATCCCGCACCCGGCCATCGGCAAGGCCCGTCGGATGCAGGTCAAGACGCCCTCCGTCCAGCACGAGGTCATGATCGAGGCGGTCGAGAACCACATGCCCCAGGTCATCGTCATCGACGAGATCGGGACAGAGCTCGAAGCCCAGGCCGCCCGGACCATCGCCGAGCGCGGCGTCCAGTTGATCGGCACGGCCCACGGCAACAACCTGGACAACCTGATGCTCAACCCCACCCTGTCCGACCTGATCGGCGGGATCCAGAGCGTGACCCTTGGCGACGAGGAGGCCCGTCGCCGGCGCACCCAGAAGAGCGTCCTGGAGCGCAAGGCGCCGCCCACGTTCGATGTCATCGTCGAGATCCAGGATCGCGAGCGGGTCGTCGTCCACGCGGATGTCGCCGAGACGATCGACGCGATGCTGCGCGGCGACCAGGTCGCGCCGGAACTGCGCTGGCGCGACGACGAGGGTGTCCACCGCTCCCAGGGCCGACCGCGCCCGTCACCGCGCGAACAGCTCGGGACGGAGCGGTTCGCCGGCCTCGTCGGTACCGGCTCGCCATGGCGGATGGAGCCCGGCTGGCGCGGCGACGGCTCCGGCTCATACCGCGGCGGCGGCACCGGCGGCGGCTATCGCGAGGCGGAACGCGGAGGCGGCCTGCGCACGGGGTACCGGCCTGGCGCGTCCGGCGGCTGGCGACAGACCCGCGGCGGGGCCGGGCGCGAGAGTGCGCCCCGCGGACCCGTCTCGGAGGGTGGCGTACAGGGCACCCTGCCGGGCGAGCGATTCGCGGCCACCCCATACGGCACGCGCGGCTACGCAGGCGCCGGCGCCGTGGCCCCCGCAGATGTGCCCTTCATCGCCGGCGAGATCGCCGATCGCGGCCCGCTGGAGCGTGGCGCGCCACCGAGTCTCGCCGAGAAGCGTGCCCGCGACGCCCGAGAGCTGGAGCGCCAGAAGGCATGGCGCGACCAGGCGGCTCGAGCCCTGACGGCCATGAAGGCCGAGGACGGCACAGGCCCGGTCAACGCCGACGACCTCGACGACGATGACGACGACGTACGACGACTGCCGCCCGGGTTCATCCAGACCTCAGACGGCGACATCTCCATCGTGGCCGGCGGATCGCCGCTGCCGACGTTGCGGGTGCTGCCCCAGGGCATCAGCCGCAAGCGCCTCGAGCAGGCGGTCCGCGATCTCCAGCTGCCGGTCGTCATCGCCCACGACGTGGACGAGGCGGACGTGGTCATGACCCTCAAGAACGAGTACAAGCAGAAGACCCCGATGCTCCGCGATGCGGAAGACCGGTCCATGCCGATCTACGTCCTCAAGAGCAACACGATCCCGCAGATGCAGTCCAGCCTGACCAGCATCTTCGCGCTGGAGATCGATCCCCGCGAAGCCGCGCTGCGCGAGACAGAGGAGGCGATCGGGGTCGTGCTGTCCTCGTCCGAGGCCGTCGAACTGTCGCCCCAGAACGCCTATATCCGTCGGCTCCAGCACCAGATGGCCGAGCGGGCCAATCTCGTCTCGCGATCCCGCGGCCGTGAGCCGTACCGCCGGGTCCGGCTCTATCCGGATGCGGCCCGCAGCACCTGGCGTTGACCGGCCGGCTGGAGCTCGAGTTCATCGGTCACTCGACGATCCTCGTCGAGCTTGACGGGATCCGGATCCTGACCGATCCGGTGACGCGATCGCGGGTCGGACCGCTCCGTCGGGTGGAACCGGTCCCGAAGCGCGATCGCCTGCGCGGCATCGATCTTGTGCTGTTGTCGCATCTGCACTGGGATCACCTCGATCTGCCGTCGCTGCGCGACCTGGGGCGTCACGTGCCGCTGGTCGTCTCGGCCGGCGCTGGCACCTGGTTGCGTGCCGCAGGGTTCAGCGAGGTTCGCGAGGTCGTCGTGGGCGATTCGGTGGACGTTGGCGGCGTCCGGGTCCGGGTCGTGCCGGCCGTTCACTCGGGCTTCCGGCCGCCGCTGGGACCCACGGCGCCTGCGCTCGGGTTCGTCATCGACGGCAGCCGGTCCGTCTACTTCGCGGGCGACACGGACCTGTTCCCGGGCATGGGCGACCTCGGCGGACCGGTGGACATCGCCCTGCTCCCAGTGTGGGGCTGGGGGCCGACGCTGGGCCGAGGCCGGCACATGGATCCGCTCCGCGCCGCCGAGTCGCTGCGCCTGATCCGGCCTCGCGCGGCCGTCCCGATCCACTGGGGCACGTACTGGCCGCACGCGTTGGGCCGGGTCTTCCCGGAACGACTCGTGGAGCCGCCGGCCGCGTTCGTCGAGTACGCTGCAGAACTGGCACCGGATGTGCAGACCGTCCCGACCGCGGTCGGTGAAGTCATCGCCTGGGAGGCCTGACGATGGACCCGTCGATCCGCCGCCTTGGGACAGGGCTCATCGTCTACGGGATCGTCGGACTCCTCCTGGCCGGGATCGGACTCGGTGCCCTGGTGTGGGCGAACGGGCGGATCGAGTCCGTCGGGGGCCGGGTGGCGACGAGCGTGGACGAGATCGCGACGGCCCTCGAGCGGACATCCGTCGCGCTCGCGGACGCGTCGACGACGGCCGACAGCTTCACCGGCACGATCGACAAGACGGTGGACGGCGTCTCATCGGCGGCCGACGCGATCGTGATCGTCCGCACGAAGCTGCAGACCCTGGAGTCCGCCCTTCGTGGCGTGAGCATCCTGGGCGCGTCGCCGCTGGGGTCGGCGGCCGATGCCGTCGGCGGGATCGCCACCTCGCTCGAGGGACTCGATACGCGTCTCACGGCGATCGCCGACAGCCTCGTGGGCAACCGCGCCGCACTGGCCGCCAACGCCACGTCCCTGGGCCGTGTGGCGGACAGCACGGCGGCGATGGCGGCACGGCTCCGGTCCGGGGTCGTCGAGGACTCGCTTGCGGATGTCCGGGCCGTCATCCTGGTCATGTTCTTCCTCTTGACCGCCTGGACGGCCGTGCCAGCGGTCGGCGCGTTGATCGTCGGGGTCTGGATCCGCCGCAGGGTGCCGCCGACACCCTAGGGTGGCCCGGCTCCACCCGAGCCACCGGTTCGACGGTTCGGCTCGATGCCGGCCTCGGTGAAGGCGGTCGCGATGCGCTTGCGCAGCTCCGCGGCGACACGCCAGCGGTCCTCCGGGACGACGCGACACGACATCCGGACCGTGGCGCCGATGTCCGTGAAGGCGAACAGGACGGGCTGATTGGGCGGACCGAGCAAACGCGCCGACCAGGCCGGATCGGCGGCGAGCGCCAACCCGGTCGCACGCATGGCTTCGATGGCGCGCTCGACGTCCTCGTCGCGGACGCCCTGGATCTCCACGACGGAGCTGGCATACGTCCGGGTCAGGTTGGACGAGATGCGGATCAGGCCGTTGGAGATGGAGTGGACGGTGCCGCTCGTGTCTCGGATGGTCGTCCGGCGGAAGCCGATCTCCTCGACCGTCCCTTCGATACCGCCGACGTTGATGACGTCGCCCACGTAGTACTGACCCTCGACCAGGATCAGGAACCCCATGAGGTAATCCAGCACGATGCTCTGCCCGGCAAGGGTCAATGCGGCCGCCAGGATGCCCAGACCGGCGAGCAGCGGCCACAGGTCGAAGACGGCGAAGAGGGCCAGGATCGCGGCGATGATGACGCTGAACCGGAGCGCCTTCGCCAGCACGTCCTCCAGCGTCTGGACCCGTTTCTCGAGTTCGTGCCGCTGGGCATCTTCGGTCCCGAAGGTGACCTCCTGGACGCTCACGACTCGGATCAACAGCCGATGGATCAGGGGATGCGAGAACCGATAGACGAGCGCCAGCACGATCGCCCAGAACAGCAACGCGAGGCCCTGCGACTGCATCCATGCCAACATCGCGCGACGGTATCACGATGCCTGCCGGGCCCGTGTCAGCTCAGCGGAGGTCCCGTCGCAGGGCGGATCGGGCGGCGAGGAGGCCGCCCATCCCATGGACGCCGCCGCCGGGCGGGGCGGACGACGAGCACAGGTACAGGCCCGCACCCAGGTGGTACGGGTCCATGCTCGGCCACGGCCGGAAGATGAGCTGGCGGATGTCCTGGATGCCGCCGTTGATGTCGCCCCCGACGTAGTTGCCGTCGTAGGCCTCCATCGCGGCCGTGCCCTGTGTCGCGCGGGCCAGGATCCGATCCCGGAAGCCGGGCGCGAAGCGCTCTACCTGGGCCTCGATCCGGTCCGTCATGTCCACGGTGGAGCCGGCCGGGACATGGCAATACGCCCAGGCAGTGGTCTTCCCGGCGGGCGCCCGGGAGGTGTCCCACGGTGCGTACTGGACGAAGAGGACATACGGTCGCTCCGCGTGCCGGCCGGCCGCGACGTCCGCTTCCGCCGCCGCGATCTCAGCCAGCGTCCCGCCCAGATGGACCGTTGCCGCGCGGCGCGGTCCCTCGGCGGCCCACGGGACCGGTCCGTCCAGGGCCCAGTCCACCTTGAAGACGCCGGATCCGTACCGGAACGACTCCGCGCGCCGGCGGGTCCGGCCGGGCAGTCGGTCGCCGGCGATCGAGACGAGCTGACGCGGCGTGACATCGAAGACGACCGCCCGGCTCGGCGGCAGCTCCGCCAGCGACTCGATGCGATGGTCGGTCACGACGCCGCCCCCGAGCGACTGGAGCTCCGCGACGAGGGCATCCGCGACGGCGTTGGATCCGCCGCGGACCATCGGCCAGCCGACGGCATGGGCATACGTCGCGAGGACCAGTCCGAACGATGCGCTGAGTGGCCGGTCCAGCCGCAGCATGGCGTGGGCCGCGATCCCGGCGAACAGGCTCTGCGCCGGATCTTCCTTGAATCGCCCGCGAGCCAGCCCTTGCGCCGATCGAAGTGCCGGCAGGCCGAAGCGCGCGAGCGCCAACGGATGGCGCGGCCGGTGGACGACGGGCTGCAGGAGTTCGGTGCCCAACTTGTCGGCATCCCGGACGAGCGGGCCGAACAACCGGGACCAGGCACGTCCGTCGGCACCGCCGAGACCGGCGGCCGTCGCCGCCACGGACCGCTCGAGGACGGCGGCACGGGCGCCGTCGAGGGGATGGGCGATCGGCGCATCGGGATGGATGAGTTCCACGCCCCGTGCCGCGAGATCCACCGTCCGGAAGAAGGGCGAGGCCACCGCGAGCGGCAGGATCGTGGAGCACGTGTCGTGCCGGAACCCGGGGAGCGTGAGTTCGTGAGTGCGCGTCCCGCCGCCGGCGGTCGCGGCCGCCTCGTAGACGCGGACCGAGCGCCCGGCCCGGGCCAGCGTGATCGCAGCGGCAAGTCCGTTCGGTCCGGCCCCGATCACGATCGCGTCGACCGCGCCGTGCGACACCGTCGTCGCGCTCGTCATCGGTCGGCCGCCCGGGGACGGAGCCAGAGCGAGGCAGACGCCGGGGCGACGACGGCCAGGGCGGTCACGGTCAGATCGGTCGTCACGGCCTCCACGTTCGTCTCGCTGCGCAGTCGATCGGCGAAGGCGATCACGGTCAGTCCAGCATCGTAGCGCGTCCGGTCGAAGCGCCGGTCGACGGCCCGGCGGACCCGGCCGAGTACCGGCTGGAGCGCCGCGTACGTGATCAGCGTGGACCCGGCAACGGCGATCGTCTGCGCCTGGGCCAGGGACGCCAGTGAGGCCAGCGCGGTGGACAGGAGCAGGACCACGCCACCGAACAGCGCGGCCAGTACGACGACCGCAGCGATGTAGGCGATCGATCGGCTGATGAGCCGATCTATGTCGTAGAGACGATAGCGCTGGATCGCAACGGCCACGGCGACCGGGACGCAGAGGTACGCGACGATCACGGCGGACCAGGTGAGGGCGAACTGATTGACCTCGAAGGCGAATGTCGCGACGACCCACAGGAAGTTGGTGATCGCGACGAGGAGGATGGCCGTGACGAGCCAGCGATACTGCAGCCGCTCCTGGCCGGTCGATCGTCGGTAGCGACCGACGAGGGCCAGGACGCTGAGCACGATCAGCGTGAACATGATCGCGTACGTGGCATCGGGCCCGGGGTACAGGGCCCACAGCGGGCTGGTCGGCGCGACCGCGATCGGGTTCGGGACCTGGACCGACGTCCCACTGGGCGAGAGCGTGATCGACAGCGCCGGCGCGATCCACATGAGCGCGGCCAGCCCGATCATGGCGAGCAGGGTGATCCGGGCCGGCCAGCGCCCGCGGCCGTGCGGCATGGACCCTCGCGGGAACACGAGCGCAAGGCCGAAGAAGCACACGAAGGCGATGCTCCACCCGCAACCGTTGGCCCACACCAAGAACGTCTGCCACGGGTCCAGCGATCCGGCCAGCAGTGTCTCGATCGACAGGGCGAGCCGGGCACTCCCGATGCACAGCCCCCAGCCCACACCGATGAGCAGCCAGCCGATCGGATGCCTGGGGCGTTGGATGACGAGATACGCCCCGATCCCTCCGTAGGCGACGAAGGATGCGCCACCGGCAACGTCCGCGAGGTTGACGGTGACAAGCAATCCCGCGATGAATGCCACGATGGCGAGCGCGCGGATCGCCGTCGTCACCGGAGGCGCATCACGTGTGGCCGGGTGTGTGGGACCCGGCGCGTCAACCCTTGCCGGTGATCCAGCGCAGCGGCGCCGTCATCGTCCGGCGAGCGGAGCGGACCGTCGCGCTGTTGCGCAGATTGCCGACATGGCGCCACTGGCGGTTCTTGTCGATACACACGATCTGGGTCTGGACGGCGGGTTCGGCCACGCCGACGTGGCGCGCGAGGTTCTCCAGCGTCTGCCGCCAGAACGAGTTGTTCATCCGGTTGCCGCCCAGCAGGTAGGCAAGCTCGTCGAATGGATCGGAGGGGCGCTCGAGGGCCTGCGCCTGGATGAACGTGACGTCGTCCTCGCGGTACGCGGAGAACGTGATCCACGCCGAAAGGGTGTGACCCTCCGGGGTCATGAAGGTGAACGACTCATCGTCCGCGTACAGGACCATGACGCCGGTCGAGAGTTTGACCGGGGCGCCGGGCACCGGGGCGATCTCCAGCAGCGCGACCTCGCCGGGCTTGATCCCGGACAGCGGGGCGTAGAACCGCTGGCCCTTGGGCCAGAACGTGGGGAAGCCTTCCTTCCAGATCGCGACCACGGCCTCCGGGGTGAGGCCCACGCCCGTCAGCGGCGCCTTGAACGTCTTCTGCCAGAGTTGGCCGAAGCCTTGGAGCGGGCCCGAGACCCGCTTGCCGCTGACGGCATCGTCCCTCGTGCCGGCCACGCCCGCCGCCGACAGGCGGTCGACCGGCTTCGCCCAGTTCGCATCGGAGCGAGGCCCGGGATCGTTCGGGGCGGTGTTCGTCATGGCTGGCTCCTTCGTGAGGTCATGCCGTCACGGCCGCCAGGGCCGAGGCTTCGTCGTCGTGGATCTCGATCGCCTCGTCCAGCCGGGTGAGCGACAGGATCTGGCGGTAGTGGTCGGACAGGCCGATCGCCATGAGCCGCTGTCCGGCGCGCTGCGCGCGCACGAGCATGGTCACGAGCAGGCCGATGCCACCGCTATTCATGTACTCGAGGGCGCTGAAGTCCAGGACGATCGCCGTCGCGCCGGCGTCGCTGGCCTGGGTGTAGGCCTTCATCAGGTCGCCTTCACTGCCGGAGGTGATGTCTCCGGCGATGTGCAGGATGCCGGCATCGCCGTCGCGGCTCACCAGGATGGTCATCGCGGTCATGCGCCTTCTCCTCCAGTGGTCGCGGCCGCGCCGGTCGGCACGCCGACGGGCGCGTCCGTCAGGATCTCCATGTAGTCCGAGAGGCGGGTGATGTCGAACAGGTGCCGGTAGTGGTCCGTCAGTCCGACGGCCCGGACGGTGCGGTCGTCGGCGCGGGCCGAGGTCAGCAATCGGACGATCAGGGCGATGCCGGTGCTGTTGATGTAGCCGACATCCTCGAACTCGAGGGTGATCTGGTGAGCCCCAAGGGCAGCGGCCTCCGCGTATGCGGTCTCCATGGCGCCATCCGCCCGGACGTTGAGATCGCCCGTGCAATGGATCCGGGCGGCGTCCGCCGTGCCCGTCACGGCGGCGCTGAACTCGGTCGGGTCCATCAGGCACCCTCCTCGCGGACCAGGGTCAGGGTGACGGTCTGGCTGGTCCCATCGGTCGTCACGTCCATCTCGTCCACCATGGCCCGGATGAGGAACAGGCCCCAGCCGCGAGGCTTCTGGAGGCCGGCGAGCTTCGCATCGATATCGGGCGCTTCGGCATCGGACGGGACCGGCCCGGACAGGGCCTGATCCGTGATCCGGACGACGACGGCTCGCGGTGTCGTCTCGACGGACACCTCCACGGCGATGTCGGGGCGGCCCTGGCTGCCGTATTCGATGGCGTTCATGGCCGCCTCGCTGACCGCGGTCTTGAGGCGTTCCAGCCGAGCCGGCTCCAGGCCCAGGTCCGCGACAGCGGCCGCCACGCGGTCCATGACCAGTCGCTCGTTGCCCTCTTCGCCCGGGACCGAAAACTGGGTGAGCAGCGTGGACGCATGGACCGTCGCATCGGCCACACCGGAGGCGCGGCGCAGGGTGACGAGCGTGATGTCGTCCTCCTGTTCCCAGTCAGGTCCGGTGAAAGCATGGAGTGTGTCGAGCAAGCGGTCCAGCAGTTCGCTGCCGGCGTCGTCGACGGCCATCTCCGTCGCCAGGCGTGGAAAGCCGTACATCTGGTTCGCCGGGTCGTGGGCCTCCACCAGGCCGTCCGAGTACAGCAGCATGCTGCTGCCCGGATCGATGATCCCCTCAGTCTCCTGATACCGGATGTCCGGCAGCAGGCCCAGTGGCATCCCAGTAGCGCGCAGTTCGACGACGCCCTCGGCGGTGCGCACGTATGGCAGGTTGTGGCCGGCGTTGGCCAGGACGATCCGACCGGTGACCGGGTCCAGCACGGCGAACAGGCACGTGACGAACATCCGAGCCGGCATCTCCGGCACGAGCAGGGCGTTCGCCCGGGCCAGGATCTCGCCTGGCGAGTCGCTCCGGCTCGCCTCGGCGCGTAGGACCGAATGGGTCCGAGCCATGACCAGCGCCGCGGGGACGCCCTTGTCCGTCACGTCGCCGACGGCGATCCCGATCCGCCCGCCGGGCATCTCGATGAAGTCGTAGAAGTCGCCGCCGACGGCCCGGGCCGGGCCGTAGTACGCGGCGATCTGCCATTGCGGCAGGTTCGGCAGTTCGCGGGGCAGGAACTGCTGCTGGATGAGGGTCGCGACGCGCATCTCCTGCTCGAGCCGTTCGCGCTCTGCCGCCTCGTGGGCCTGCTCGCGTACGAGCTGCGCGACCCGGATGGCCGGTGCCGCTTGCGCGGCCAGGGTGGTCAGGAGACGCCGGTCGTCGGTCGAGTACTCCTGCTCGGACAGCCGCGGGCCGAGGTTCAGGGTCCCGATCAGTTCGCCCTGAGAGACGAGCGGCACGACCAGGGCGATCCCGGCTTCGCGTAGCTCGCGCACCGCCTGGGAGTCCAGCTCCAGCCGGGCGAGTTCCACCGGCCCGGAGGCGGTCTGCAGGTACGCGAGGAGCGGGTCGGACTCGGCGATCTGGACGGCGACGAACGGATCGTCCGTCGGTCGCACTTGCCCAGTGACGAAGGAGGCACTAACCGGCACCTGGCCAGGCTCAGGCGAGGCGGAACCCCGGCCGAAGAGTCGTCGCTTGGGGCGAGTCAGTTCTGTCATGTCGCGGTCACTCTCGCTCGCGTGCGTCCGCTAATCGTTACGGATTCACCTGCGTCCAGTCGTTGGCTCACGCGGGCGCTTCGGCTCATCGGCATCCTCCCTCTCGAAGCCAGACGCGGACGCTCGACGGCGAGATCGTGACTACCCTGACGCCGACCCATGCGTACACCGTGCCGACGAAGACCTGGGCCGGCCAGAACGTCGTCACCGCTCTCCTGCCCAGCCGGTTAGGCCGGCACCGAGGCGAGCGTGTCGGGCGGCGATCGAGGTCGTCATGTGAGCAGCTTGACCCTCCAGCGTCTCGAGAACGTTACGGGATGCATGTCGCGCGCGGTACCGTTACGGCATGCCCAAGCGCGAGCCCGTCCTCCGTGTTCGGTTGCTCGGTCCCTTGGATGTGTCGGTGGGCGGCCATACCGTCGTCGTCGACACGCGCAAGGCACTCGCGATCGTCGCGCTCGTGGCCGCCGAAGGGCGGCCATTCGCCCGCGACGAGCTAGCCGCGATGTTCTGGCCCGACGCCGACGACGAAGCTGCCCGCGGCGCGCTGCGACGGACCCTGTCGGCGCTCCGAACGGCGATCGGGGACGAGGGATTCCGCATCGAGCGCGCCCGGGTCTCGATGGATCCGTCCGTCTCTTACGTGGACCTGGACGAACTCGAACGTCTTGCGGCGTCGGACCGGCTCGTCGATCTCGAAGCCGCTGCCGCATTGGCGCGAGGCCCGTTCCTCGCCGGCTTCGCCCTGCGCGACAGTCCCGACTTCGATGACTGGCAGGCGGCCAGGGCGACGCGCGTCGAGCGCCTCGTCGGGGACCTGCTCGATAGACTGGCCTCGGCCCGCAGCGTCGGCGGCGACCCATCTGGGGCGATCGAGGCCGCCCGCCGCCGGGTCGAGCTGGATCCTCTCGACGAGCCCGGCCAGCGCAGGGTCATGGACCTCCTCGCCCGAGCCGGGGATCGGGGTGGCGCCATCCGGCAGTACCGCTCGTTGGTGGCCCTGTTCGACCGTGAGCTTGGCGTTGCCCCATTGCGCGAGACCACGGAGTTGTACGATGCGATCCGCGAGGATCGCCTCGAGCCGGACGGACGACCGATGGCGGCAGCCTCCGCGGACGTTCCGAACGAGCTGTCCGTGCCTGTCGTCCGGTCGCGGCTCCTGCTGGCAGGCCGCGACGCGGACCTCGCGGCGATCGTCCACGCGGCGCGGATGGCGACCCCGGACGGGCGGGTCGTCGTGATCCAGGGTGAGGCGGGGATCGGCAAGACCCGTCTGGTCGAAGCGGCCGTCGAGCAGATCCGCGCACGTGGCGGAACGGTCCTCGCGGGGCGCGGCTATCCGGGTGAGCAGGGGATCCCGTACGGACCCATCGCCGAACTCATTCGCGCGGGTCTGGCCACGCCGGGCGGCCCGGACCGCCTGGCCCTCCTCGACGACGTGTCGCGCCTTGAGATCGGGCGGCTCGTGGACCTTCCGGAGGCCATCCGCCCGCCCTCGGCAACGGGACGGCCGACGGGCCGGAGTGACCGCGTCCGGCTCCTCGACGCGATCGCTCGGGGCCTCACGTCCCTCGCGGCCGGAACGTCCACCGGCGCCATCTGGATCGACGATGTCCACCTGGTCGACGACCCGACCCGCGAGGCGCTGCTGTACCTCGCGCGCCGCCTCGCCGGGCGCCCGCTCGTGCTGATCGTTGCGTGGCGACGCGAAGACCTGTCCCCGGATGGCAGTGTCGTCGCGGACGATCTGATCCGGATGGCGGGGACCGTGTGCGTGTCGCTCGCTCGGCTCGATCGGGCCGCTGTCGCCGACATGGTCCGTGCGGCCCGACCCGGGATGACCGCGAGCGACGCCTATATCGACGCCATCCTGGCCGACTCGGAAGGCCTGCCCCTGCATGTCGCCGAGGTGCTCGCTAGCGGCGAGGATCCCGGCGTCGCGATCCCGGGCGGCGTGCGCGCGTTGCTGCGCGAGCGGATCGGGTCGGTGGGCGAGACCGCGGGCCAGGTGCTGTCGGCGGCGGCGGTCATCGGCCGCGTCTTCGACCTGACGACGGTCCGCTCCACGAGCGGTCGATCGGAAGAGGAGACGGTCCTGGCCATGGAGGCACTCGTCCGGCGGGGCCTCATCCTCGAATATCCCGATGCGGTCGGGAGGACGGTGCGCTACGACTTCAGCCACGGGAACGTGCGGGATGCGGCCTACGACGCCACCAGCATGGCCAGGCGCCGGCTGCTCCATCGGCGCACTGCTGAGGCACTCCGAGTCGAGCCGTCGGCCGCGGCGCGCGACGATGTCGCGTGGCATGTCCTCATCGCCGGCCATGAACGCCAGGCGGGTCGGTTCGTGGAGGCGGCCGATTCGTATCGAGCCGCGGCCGAAGGCGCGCAGGCGGTCTTCGCGAACCGGGAGGCCATCCGACACCTCGATGCGGCGTTGGCTTTAGGGCACCCGGAGGCGTCGGCGCTCCACGCGCGGATCGGCGAGTTACGCGCACGACTCGGCAGATATCCCGCGGCTGTAGAGGCGCTCGAGACGGCGGCCGCCCTGGCCGAACCCGATGCCTTGCCCGCCATCGAACTCGCCCTGGGTCGTGTCCAGCGACGTCGAGGCGATCTCGGGGGAGCTGCCAGCCATCTCGATGCGGCCCTTGGCTCCCTCGGACTGGACCAACCCACGCGCGTGCGCGCGCTGGTCGAACGAAGCCTCGTCTCGTTGGGAAGCGGGTCGCTCGCCGATGCGGCCGCTTCTGCCGGGCTCGCGCTCGCCGCGGCCGATGCCGCCCATGACCGGGCCGGTGCGGGGCTGGCCCAACGGCTGGTCGGGCTGGTAGCCCTGGAGGACGGGGATCGCTCATCAGCTCGGATCGCCCTCGAGCGGAGCGTCGAGCTCGCGGCGGCCGACCCCGATCCGACCGCGACGATCGCGGCCAGCGCGGCGCTGGCGTTGGCGGTCGCCGCCGACGGTTCCGTGGATGAGGCCGTCGCGATCGCCCTGGGCGCGATCGAGTCGTGCCGGCGCATCGGCGATCGTCACCTCGAGGCGGCCGTGGAGAATCACCTGGCGGACCTGCTCCACGACGCCGGTCGCGAGGCGGACTCGATGGAGCACCTCAAGCGCGCGGTCGCGCTCTTCGCCGAGATCGGCGAGGGCGACGCCGAGCGAGAGCCCGGGATCTGGTCGCTCACCGCGTGGTGACCGCGGTGCTACGGTTCCGGCGTGAACATGACTGACCTCGCGGAGCGCCAACGAGCGGCCATGATCGAAGCGCTCGCGCTCGCCGGCGCGAACGTCGAGGGCGCGCTCATCCGCCGCCAGGACGGCGTCGCCCTCATCGCGACCGGCCTGCCGCTCCGGATCTTCAACCAGGTGCTCGTGGACGGCGAAGGTGCGACACCTGCGGCCATCACGTCCGCCGTGGAGAGGACTCGTGAACGCGGGGATCGATTCATCGTGAGCCTGCGCACGGGCTCCGACGATCGGTTCATCCCGCTCATGGGGGAGCTCGGACTGGTGCCGCTGTCCGACGATCCCTGGTTGCCGGGCATGGCCCTGGATCCGCTGCCGGAGGGCTCGCCTGCGACGCTGCCGGGATACGAGATCCGCCCCGCTACCGATGCGTCAGGCCTCGAGGACCACATCCTGACCTGTGCTGGTGGCTTCGAGATGCAGCTGGACTGGCTGCGCGCGGTCATGGGGCCGTCCATCCTCGAGCACCCGGACGCGACCGTCTACGTCGGGTACCTGGACGACCAGCCGGTCTCGACCGGCCTCGGCCTGCGCGTGGATCGCACCATCGGCATCTACAACATCAGCACGCTCCCGACGGCGCGGAGGCGTGGATACGGCGAGGCGATGACGATGCGGATCGTCGCGGACGGCGCGGCCGTGGGCTGCGATGTGGCGACCCTGGAGGCGAGCGAGATGGGCTACCCGATCTACGCCCGCCTCGGCTTCCGCAAGGTGGTCGACTACATGGGCTACGTCGAGCCGGCGTCGATCGCCCCCGCGCCGGCCTCCTGATGGACAGGATCGGTGCGGCGGTCTGGGCGACAGGACGTGCCGGCCGGGTGATCGTCGAGGCCAGCCTGACGCGACCCTGGCTGGAGTTCCGCGGCGGGATCGTCTACTCCCCGGCCAAGGACGGGCTGGACCTCGGTGAGGCCTGTGGACTCGATGTCCGCCTCGGCGCGCCGGTCTCGACGGACATCGACGCCGTCCTCGCTCGCCCGGACATCGATGTCGTCTTCTATGCCGGCCTGGGGACACCCGATGAAGTTGCGGCCGCGTGTCTGCGGGCGAACCGTGCCGGCAAGGACGCGATCACGATCGCGGGTCTCGTCCACCCGGCGACGATCCTGGGACCGGCCGCCGCGGCAGCACTGGATGCCGGCGCGCGCGCAGCGGGCCGGCGGATCGTCGGCACCGGGCTGTGGGACTACCTGACGATCACCCTGCCTCTCGCGGCGATGTCGAACGTGCTGACCTTCGAGGAGATCCGCCTCGAGCGAGTCGCCGACATGACCCTGTGGGGTCACGGCATCCTGCGCGACGAAGGGATTGGCGGACCGCCGGAGGCCGCGGGGGCCGGGTTCATGATGCGCAACTTCCTCGTGGAGGCGCTCATGCTGCTCGGTGAGTCGAGCGGCCTGGAACTCGGGGAGCCGGTCTTCGAAAGCGTCCCGGTCCTGGCCGGCGAACACCGCGAGCGGGCGGGCTACATCGTGGAGCCGGGCACGATCTGCGGCCACGATCGCGTGGTCACGGCAGAGGTCCGGGGCGGCGGTCGGCTCGTCTCGATCTGGCGTGGACGGTTCGCCCCGGAGCACGACGGCATGGAGGGATCGGCGCGGGTCGTGGTCGTCGGCGACCCGGCATTCGAGACGATCGTCCGCGGCGACCTGTTCCTGGACACCTACCCGCCGACCGGGGCTCGGGCGATGGCCGCGGTCCGTCCGCTTCGTGCGCTCCCACCGGGCCTCCACACGATCGACCGATTGGGCCAGCGCCCCATCTTCCGCTAGTCGGTCTGCTCGCCTTCCGCGACCGTGAGGCCCCTGGCTGCCAGCGCCTCGAGGAAGGCGCGCGGGTCGAACGCGGCTTCGGGTGGGTGGACACCCACCAGCCCACCCCACGCGACGAGGTCCGCGGCGATCGCTGCGACCGTGCCGGTGATCCTCGCTGACGCCGATCGACCGATCGCCTCGACGGCGAAGTCATAGGTCAGCGCCACCGGCCGTCCGCCCCGGCGGCCCTCCACCCGGACATGCTTGACGTTGGCGCTGACCTCGGTCGGGCCGATCCCGCGGCTACCGATATAGGCGGCGGCGAACCGGTCGGGCGCGATGGGCAGGCCCTCGAACAGGAACGGCTCATGGCGATCGAACCCGAGTTCCAGCAGGACCTCGATGCGGCGCATCTCGTCGGCTGGGTAGCCCACCTTGAACGAGACATCGCGGACGGCCATGGACCGGGGCAGGGTCAACGGCTCGGGATGCGGGACCAGGTGCACGTGCTGCTGCCCATACGGGGCCGGGAAATCGAAGCTCTCCTCGCCTGACAGCGATGGGACCTCGACCAGGACGCCGTCCTGGAACACGACCGACGTGCCGGTGCTCGCATCGAACCGGGTCACGACGATCCCGGGCGACGTCCACATCGGGTGGGTGATGTGGGAGTACATGCGCACGGCGTCTACGCTGTCGAGGGCGTCGGCGCCGAGCCGGGCGAGGATGTTGGTGAGGCCGGGGGCCACTCCGCAGCCGGGCACGATCCGACAGCCGGCGGCCTCGGCAGCCGCGTGCCGCTCGAGTTGCTGGCGGGTCTCCGGGTAGTACGACCCAAGGTCCACGAGATGGACCCCGGCCGCGATCGCCGCATCGGTCACGGGCACGTTGTGGCGCATGTAGGTCGCGTTGAGGACCACGTCGGCGCCCGCCATCGCCGCCGCCAGGGATGAGGGGTCCTCCACGTCCACTGGAAGCACCCGCTCAGGCGCCCCGAGTCGCGCCAGCAGGGCCGCCGCAGCATCCGGGCGAATGTCGCCGATCGTGACCTCGTGATCCGTGCGTCCTACCAGGTCGGCGACGGCCGCCGAGCCCATCTCCCCGGATCCGCCGAGGACCAGCATCCGACTCACGCGGTCCTCCTCACCAGTGCGTCGGCGCGCCGACGCACTGGTGAGGAGGACCGCGTGAGTCGGATGCTGGTCCTCGGCGGATCCGGG
>Ga0075026_100000459_pt1 | contig 16213 bp, 13 predicted proteins | sample Str012_2_FD_71392 | JGI IMG/M metagenome (GOLD analysis project Ga0075026, IMG submission 71392) | Freshwater sediment microbial communities in response to fracking from Pennsylvania, USA - Straight Creek_MetaG_SC_2012 | ecosystem: Environmental > Aquatic > Freshwater > Creek > Sediment...
CCTCGTGAGGACCCAGGCTCGTCGTTGTTCGGTCGGGGACATCGTGATCGTCTTCTCCATCTTGGGAGACTGACAGAATCACTTTGCAGTTGGCACTGACAGATTCACTTGGCAACGAGACGCGACGGCGCGGCGCGTTGACATCGGCTGCTACAATGTCAACCTCTCGCGGATGCTGTTCGGTGACGAGCTGGTGCAAAGATCATCGACCATCACCCGCGATCCGGTGAGCGGCGTGGACACCGTGACGAGTGCGATCCTGGCGTTCGAGACCGGTGTCGCAACGTTCTCGTGCTCAACCCGGGCATAGTCGGACCAGCGGGTCCATATCTACGGGACGGAGGGTCGGATCGCCGCCGACATCCCGTTCAACATCCCGTCCGATCGTCCGACCCGGATCCATGTGATCGCCGCGGGCGACCCACCCGTCGCGCCCGCGACCCAGACGCTCACGTTCCCGACGGCCGACCAGTATTCGGTCGAAGCCGCAGCGTTCGCGGCCGCCGTTCTGGACGACAGCCCGATCCCTATCGATCCGTCCGACGCGGTCGCGAACCTGCGCGTCATCGAGCGCATCTTCGAAGCCGCCGCTCAATCGGCGACGTTGGCCCGTCGGTAAGCAGACGGCGACGATCCTGCGAGATCCTTGAAGACCCGCGCGAAGTACTTCGGATCGTCGAAGCCGACCCGCTCGGCCACGGCATCGACGGTGAGGGATCGGTCCGCCAGGAGGAGCTTCGCTTTGTCGATGCGCACGACATTGCGGTAGTGCATCGGCGTCAGCCGCATCTTCTTCTTGAACAGTCGGAAAAGGTAGCTCGGACTGACCGAGACCGTAGCCGCGAGGGCCTCGATGTCGAAGTCGCGCGCGTAGTTCTCGTGGATGTAGCCGAGGCACCGTTCCACGAGCCAGCTCGCTTCCCGGCTGGGCTCGGTGAAGTGCTGGCGCGCCTGGAGGAAGACCGCCTGCAGGTAGCTCGAAATCAGGTCCGCGGCATAGGGGCGGTTCGTGGTGAACTCGGCGTAGACCATCTCGAAGAGTTCGCGGAGGGTCCCCCGTTCATCCATGAGCTTGATCGCGTGGTCGAAGACCGGCGTCGGTCCGGTGTCCACCCAGAAGCATATGATCTCCTGCCGGCGACCGAGCTCCAAGTGCTCGGCGTGCAGGAGGCCCGGCGGGTAGATCACGAGGTCGAAGCCCAGGACGTTCACGATCTCCGCCCCCGCGTCGATGTTGGCCTTGCCTTCGATGAAGAGGATCAACTCGAAGTACGGGTGTGAGTGCGTGTCGAAGTTCCAGATCCGGCTCTGCTCGTCGAACCGCTCGCAGAACTGCAGCGTGGCGTGATCGATCGGCACCTGTTCGAGGAAGCTGGAGATGGCTGCTCGATCCACCCGCGCGTCCCTCCTGTGGCCAACCTGGTCGACGGCTACGCTACGATACGCTGCTCCGGTCACCGGTCGTCCCGTCGAGCGCTGGGCAGCGATGTCCCTGACCATCCGCCGGATCCCCGATGAGTCGTCGTGCGCTCAGTCCTGGATCGACACCCGGAGCCCGGACGCTGCCGCATCGCGGACGGCCACGGCGACCTGGACCGCGCGGAGGCCATCGAGGCCGGTCGCGCTCGGGGCGCCTTCGCCGCGCACGGCGGCGGCGAACGCGGCGAGGCCGAGCTCATACAGGTCGCGGCGATCCTCAGGTTCCACCACGTGTTTCCCGCTCGGATCGCGGACCAGGATGGTGCCGACCGGATCCTGGACCATGGCGTCTGTGGCTTCGATGATGCCGTCCGACCCGAGGACCTGGAGCCCAGTGTGGGCGTACGGGATCGTAAAGGCGTCATGCGTCTGGACGAGCGTTCCGTCGGCGTAACGAAGGGTGGACATGACGGAGTCCTCCGCCGCGGCGCCCCACGGCCCCTGGCTGACGGCCAGGGCGACGACGTCGGCCGGCAAGACTCCCAGGAGCGGGTTTAGGACGGAGGCGTCGTGGCAGGTGATGTCCATCGTCACGCCGGCGCCCGCGCGACCCTCGAGACGCCAGCCCTGGAGCCGCTTCGGCAACATGACCGCGTGGAAGACTCGGACCGCGAGGATGCGCCCGACAGCGCCGTCGGCGACGAGGTGACGGATGGTGCGGTGGAGCCCCGAGCCGGGCAGGTGGTGGTTCGTCGCGAGGATGACCCCGGCACGCTCGCACGCGTCGAGCATCGTCTGTGCGTCGTCCACCGAGAGCGCGAGCGGCTTCTCGCAGAGGACGTGCTTGCCGGCTGCCGCGGCCGCTTCCGTTTGCGCGCGGTGCAGGTCGTTGACGGTGCTGACATACACGGCGTCCACGTCGTCGCGTGCGAGCAGGGCCTCGACGGAGCCGGCGACGGGGATCCCGTTCCGCTCGGCATAGGCCGCGGCCCACTCCGGCGTGGAACCGCCCACGGCCGTGACCTGATGGCCGAGCCGGCGCATGGCCGGGATCATCCGTGTCGCGGCGATATCGCTCGCGCCGATGAGTCCCCATCTAAGGTCCGCCATCAGACGATCGTACCGGCACGCATGATGGCTGCACCCTTCTCACCGATCATGATTGAGGGTGCGGAAGTGTTGCCACTGATGAGCGTCGGCATGATGGACGCGTCGATCACCCGCAGGCCGCCGAGCCCATGGACCCGGAGCTGCGTGTCGACGACCGCCATCGCGTCGCTGCCCATCTTGGCGGAGCCGACCGGGTGATAGTCCGTCTTGGACCACTGCCTGATGTAGGCGCGGATGCCGTCCGGCGTATTCACGCTGGCACCCGGCATGCGCTCACGCCGGATGAGGCCCTTGAAGGCGGGGGCACTCAGGATCTCGCGACCGCGCTCGAAGCCCTCCATGGAGATCTTCCAGTCCTCGGGATCATGGAGGAAGGCCGGGTCAATCGCCGGTTCCGCGACCGGGTCCGATGAGCGCAACGTGACCGAGCCGATGCTTTTCGGCCGCAGATTGCAGGTATTGATCGTCACGCCGTGGCCCTTGATCCGCATCCGGCCGTGGTCGACGACGAAGGCGGGCAGGCAATGGATCTGGATGTCGGGCGAGCGGACCCCGGCGTTTGACGACACGAAAGCGCCGGCTTCGGCCACGGCGGCGGTCACGGGCCCGGTCTTGTAGAGCAGGTACTGGATGCCGTGGCGGACCGCCTTGTCCCATCGATCCTCGCCGTTGTAGCTCACCGGCGCCGTGTCTGCGGTCAAGTACACGTCCATGTGGTCCTGGAAGTTCTTGCCGACGCCGGGCAGGTCATGGATGACCGGGATGCCGAGCTTGTGAAGTTCATCGGCCGGACCGATCCCGGAGAGCAGCAGCAGCCGCGGCGAGTTGACGGCGCCGCCTGAAACGACGACCTCACCGCCCGCATGGACCCTGGCCTCGGCGGGCTTGTCCTTGACGAGGTACCGGACACCCACCGCCCGACCGTTCTCGACGATCAGCTGTGTCGCTTGGGCGTGCGTCCTGATCGTCAGGTTCTTGCGCTTCCGTGCTGGCCCGAGATACGCCGTCGCCGAACTCTCGCGCCGGACATTGCGCTGCGTCACGTCGTAGAAGCCGACGCCGGCCTGTTCGGCCCCATTGAAGTCGTGACTGAAGGGGATCCCGACACTCTGGGCTGCGCGAACGAACCCCTTCGAGATCGGGTTGTACGCGACCTGTTCGGTGACGTTCAATGGCCCACCCGTGCCGTGATACGCGTCCGCTAACCGCTCGTTGTTCTCCGCCTTGCGGAAGTACGGCAGGACGCCGTCGTATCCCCAGCCTTCGTTGCCGAGATCCCGCCACTCGTCGTAGTCGAGGCGATTGCCGCGGATGTAGATCATCGCGTTGATAGAGGTACTGCCCCCGAGGGTCCGACCCTGCGGATAGTGCATGCGCCGGTCATTCAGCTGAGGTTGGGGGATGGTCTCGAAGCCCCAGTTGACGCTGGGCCCGGTCAGCTTCGTGAATCCGGCGGGCATGTGGATCAGCGGATTCCAATCGCGGCCGCCTGCCTCGAGCAGCAGGACCCGGTTGGCTGGGTCCTCGCTCAGTCGAGCGGCGACCGCGCAGCCCGCCGCGCCGGCTCCGATGACGATATGGGTGTGGCGCTCGCTCACCGGGTTGCCTCCGTCAGGTACTTGGATCAGGACTGGGGGCCCTCGAAACGAGGGCCGCCGACAGGGACGTTGTCAGTCGAAGGCCGCTTTCTCACCGACTCGCAAGGCCTGCGCCGCGATGGTCAACGCGGGATTCTGGGCGGAGGAGGACGGAAGGAATGACGCGTCCATCACGAACAGATTCGCGACATCGTGACTGCGGCACAGGGGATCCAGCACCGAGGTCGAGGGGTCGTCGCCGAACCGGACCGTGCCGCACTGGTGCGCTGTCGCGTCCAGCCCGAAGCGGCGGGTCTGGATCAACGGATACCCCGCTCGGCGCATCGCCGTGGCCATCGAGCGGACGAGGCTCTTGTGCAAGCGCTCGTTGTTGACTCGCCAATCGACGATCACGCGACCAGACGAATCGAGCGAGACGCGGTTCTCAGGATCCGGGAGATCTTCGGTCATAAGGTACCAGTCGACGCTGCGGTCGGCAAGCTCGCCGAGGATCCGGTTCGGCACCAGCGGGACCGACGCCTCCAGCATCCCGCCCTGGAGCTTCCCCAGGAGTTGGGCGTGACCCATCCCGACATGGGCATTCGTCTCGCCGAAATACCAGTCATTGACCGCGAGGGTCTTCTGGAACACCGTCCCGTTGGCCTGCGGACGGATCGCCATCAGTGCCGAATTGACGTGGGCCATGTAGTTGCGTCCCACGAGTCCGGTCCCGTTGATCAGGCCGTCCGGGTGCCGGTCCGAGGCCGAGCGGAGGAGCAGCGCTGCCGAGTTGATCGCCCCGGCGGCCAGCACGTAGGTGGACGCGATGATGGTGCGACGTGCGCCGTCCAGGTCGATGTCCAGGCCGACGATCCGACGACCGGTCGGGTCTGTTCGGAGGGCCACGGCGCGAGCACCCGTGACCAGCGAGACATCCGGCGACTCAAGGGCAGGTGTCATGACGCACACCTCGGCATCGCTTTTGGCGAGGACCTGGCACGGGAACGCGTCGCACGTCTTGCAACGGATACAGGTTCCACCCTCGCGCAGGTCGATGCCGAGCGGCAACGGGAACGGTCGCAGACCCTGCCGCTCGAAGCTCTCACCTACGGCGGCGATCACGGGCTCGTGCGGGACCGCGGGATAGGGGAAGGGCGTCGAGCGAGCCCCCTCGATCGGATCGGTGCCGGCCGTGCCATGGACGCGGAACAGTCGCTCGGCTTCGGTGTAATAGGGCTCGAGTTCGTCATAGCCGATCGGCCAGGCGGGCGACACGCCGTCTTCACTCTCGAGCGCCCCGAAGTCCTCGCGCCGGAAACGCGGGAGCGCGGCGCCGTACACCTTCGTGCAGCCACCGACGAAATGATAGATCGACGGACGGAACGGCTTGCCACGCCGGTCGAGGTAGGGATCGGTCGTCCGATATCGCTTCGAGACGAAGATGTCCCTGGGGCTCCAGTTCTCAGGTTCGCGCGGGAGGTAGGCACCGCGTTCGACGACCAGGATTTTGGCACCGCGGTCGCGGAGCGCATACGCCAGCGTCCCACCACCCATGCCGCTGCCGATGATGGCGATGTCCGTCGTGATCGTCGTCCGGTCATGTACATCGATCACGGTTAGTCGGCCCGCGTGGATTCGAGGACTCGATCCAGGGCCTCGACGAAGAAGTAGTCGCCCCACATCACGCTCTCATCCACGCCGAGGTTGAGCCGCTCGTGGTACACGCCGTGGCGCAGGATCCCTTCCCAGGCAGGCTCGTCGAGGGCCAGGAACGGTGGCGTCATCAGTGCGGTCAGGATGGCGATGCTGGCATCGCGATACCGGTGCGCGCGCGTCGGATCGGCTGTCAGCCCTGCCAACTGCCACAAGCCGCTCGCCGCGATCGCCGCCGCGGAGGACTCATAGGGGCGCGGAGGGTCTGGTTCCTCCCAGTCGTTCGGGGGAACGGCGGCGGATCCCGTCCGATCAAGGAAGAAGTCGGCGCAACGCTCTGCCGTGTCGGCGAATCGTGCATCGCCTGAAAGAGCGTAGGCGGTCCCGAACCCGTAGAGGGCCCAGGCCTGCCCACGTGCCCACGACGAGTCCGACCGCCAGCCCTGGTGGGTGCCGTGGCGGAGGAACTCACCCGAGTCGAGATCGAAGATCGCCTCGTGCGCCGTACTCCCATCCCCGCGAACCAGATGTCGCCGGGTGGTCAGGCAATGCTCGGTGGCGACCCGCAAGAGGTCCTCGTCGCCGGTGGCTCGCGCACTCTCGAAGATGATCCCGACATTCATCATTATGTCGATGAAACAGGAATCGGCCGACACGAACGAGCGCAGATAGCGGCCCTTCTCATTGAACCGCAGCGCCATCGTCCGCCCAGCGTGGACGACCGTGTCCCATCTGGACGGATCGCCCGTGGCCTCATACCAGCGCTTCCAGGTCGAGATGAACAAGAACCCCAGGTCATGGACGGTGCGGTCGTCCTTGCGAGGCTCGATCAGGAGGCTGTAGCGTTCGGCCTGCTCCCGCCACCACGCGTCGCCGGTCCGACGTGCCGCGATCCAGATCAGGCCACCAAGGAAGCCTTCGGTCCAGTTGGTCCACGCCTCATCCTCGACATGCCAACGGCCGCCGAGCGTGTAGATCGGGAACGCGCCGGGCTGCGACGTCACCAGGCGCTTTACTTGGCCGCCCGCGAAGTCGAGCGCTTCCTTCGCGCTGGTCTCGAACCCGGGCGGAAGGGCGACGTATCGGACAAGGGACATCGTTCAGGACCCTCCGTACTCGGGTGGCCGTCGTTCCCTGAATGCCGCCTGGCCTTCGCGGGCGTCGGATGTGAACGCGGTCAGACCGCCGCCGAGTGCCTCAAGGGACGTCCTCGGTCGGTTCGCGTCGATCAACTGCTTGGCGACCTGGACGGCGACGGGCGCCTGGGCCGCGATCCTGGCCGCGAGTTCATCGGTCGCCGCGGCGAGATCGTCGTGTGGGACCACCTCGGAGACCACGCCCCAAGCCGCAGCCCGTACCGCGTCGATCGGGATGCCCGTCAGGATCATCTGTTTCGCCCGGGCGGGGCCCGCGACCACTGCCAGCCTGGTGGTCATCCCCCAGCCGGGCACGGTGGCGATACCCACCTCTGGTGCCCCCAGCATGACGTGGTCTCCCGCGAGCCTGAGGTCGCATGCCAGGGCAAGCTCGAGCCCGCCGCCGTAAGCGATCCCGTTGAGGGACGCGATCGTCGGCTGGCGAAGGGACTCGAGACGCTCCGTCACGCGGTGACCGATGCGGGTCCAAGTTCGCCACATGTCCAATGGCGCGAGGCTCGACCAGGCCACGACGTCGGCACCGGCCGAGAATGCCTTCTGCCCGGCGCCAGTGATGACCACGACCCGGACGTCGGCGTCCGCATCAATCGCGAGGAGCGCCGCTTCGAGGGCAGACAGCATCGGTAATGTCAGGGCGTTGAGCTTCTCCGGCCGATCCAATGTGATCGTCGCAACCGGGCCGTCGACCGCCAGCAGGATGTGTCCCTCCGCCGCAGAGCCGCTCACGCCGACCTCTCACGGAGCGTCAGCTCCATCGGTCCCGGCAGGAACAGGCGAGGATCCATCTGGTGCAGCTCGGGGCTGATCTTCAGATGCAGCGACGTCTGGCCGACGATATCCCGCGTGACGCTGATGCCGGGAGCGATCTCGGTGACGGTCAGGCCGTCCGGCAGCGATCGGATGACGCACCGTTCGGTGATGAAGATCACTTCCTGACCAAGCTCGCGAGCCCTTCGGCCACTGAACGTCACGTGCTGGACCTGCTGCACGAATCGCTGGTGTTTGCCCTCCTTCGCGATCACTACGCGGCCGCCCTCGATCTCGAGCTGAGCGCCGGCCGTGAAATAGCCCGAGAACACGATCCGCTTGGCGCGAGACGTGATGTCGACGAAGCCGCCGACCCCCGCGGTGACATGCGGCTTGGCGTTGAGACGCGAGACATTCACATTGCCCTCGCCGTCCACCTCCAGGAACGAGAGAAGCGCGCGGTCGAAGCCGCCACCCTGCAGGTATGTGAACTGGTCCGGGGATGGCAGCAGCGCATCCGGGTTCTGGGCACACCCGAACTGGAAGCCGAGAAACGGGACGCCCCCGACTGCGCCCTGCTCGATGACCCACGTCACGAATCCGTCGAGCCCCTCTTCGAGGAGGATGCGTGGCACCAGGGCCGAGATGCCAAAACCGAGGTTGACGGCCTCCCCGTCGCGAAGCTCCTGGCTGGCTCGCCGAGCCACCACCTTCTCGGGGCCCCACGGTGCGAGCTCGAGTTCGGAGACCGGTGACCGATAGTGACCGGCCGCCTCGGGGAGCAGGACCGTCTGCGTGGTCTGGAGCTGGTCCGGCGCGACCACGATGGCGTCGACCACGATTCCGGGCACGCGGACCGACTGCGCGGGGAGGGTGCGGCCCTTGGCGAGCCGCTTGACCTGGGCGATGACGACCCCGCCGTTGTTGTGCGCCGCGAGCGCCTGGTCAAGGACGCCGAGTGGAGCGCCCTCGTCCTCGGACGTGAGGTTGCCGAATTCATCGGCGGTCGTCGCCCGGATGATCGCGACATCGACCAGGATCGATCGCAGGTAGAGCCACTCGCGACCATCGAACTGCACAACCTCGACGATGTCCTCGGTGGTCCGCGCGTTCATGCGCCCACCGTTCCGCCGTGGATCCATGAAGGTGTCCATGCCGACCTCGGTCAGGACCCCGGGCTGCCCCACAGCGGCGGTCCGGTGCAGCTGGAACAGGATCCCGGACGGGATGTTGTAGGCCTCGATCGCCCCTTCCTCGATCAGGGTCACGATCCTGGGCGGGACTGCCGAGGACGGGCCGCTCGGGTAGGAGCCGGCGATCACGCGCCTGATTTGGCCTGGACTTGTCAGGTGATCGATCCCATCAATGCCGTACATGTCGCCGGCGGCGATGGGATGGAGCAGCGTGAGATCCCCTCCCTCGCCGTCGGCGACGAACCTAGCTCCGAGGGCGGCCAGCACCGCGTCCGGACAACCCAAGCCACTGGACGAGCTGACCGATACGGTCGCACCAGTGGGCACCAGCTTGACGGCCTCCGCGGCCGACAGGACCGGTACGACCCGGCTCACCGGCTGGGCCCGGCGGGCCGCTGCAGCCACCACGACGTCCTCGGCCCCAGATGCATCTGGACGGACTTGAGCTCGGTGAAGGCATCTATGCTGAACCGGCCGAACTCGCGCCCGATCCCGCTCTCCTTGTAGCCGCCGAACGGCAGCTCAGGGTAGCCATCCAAGAACGTGTTCACCCAGATGGTGCCCGCTCTGATCGCTCGGCTCATGCCGATGACGGTGTCCAGGTCGCGCGTCCAGACGCCCGCGGAGAGCCCGAATTGCGTCGAGTTGGCGATCTGGGCGGCCTCCCTTGGGGTGTCGAAGGTGAGCACGGAGAGGACCGGCCCGAAGATCTCTTCGCGAGCGATCCGCATTGTCGGCTCGACGCCCGAGAAGACCGTGGGGTTGATGAACCGTCCGCGGTCGGTCGCGACTCGGTCGCCGCCTAGGAGGAGCTCGGCGCCCTCGGTCTGGCCGATCCCGACGAATTCCATGATCTTGTCGAACTGCTCTTTGCTGGCGATCGCGCCGACCTTGGTCCTGGGGTCGAGTGGATCCCCCACCGGGACCGTGCGCGCGCGATCGACGACCCGTTCGACGAACTCGTCGGCGATCGATCGCTGGACGAGGAGCCGGCTCCCGCTATTGCAGCACTCACCCATGTTGAAGTACACGCCATAGACGACGGCGTCGAGGGCCGCATCAAGGTCGGCGTCGGCGAAGACGAGCTGTGGGTTCTTGCCGCCGAGCTCGAGTTCGACCTTCTTGAGATTGCCCTTGGACGCGTCGATCACACGGCGACCGACGTCGGTCGATCCGGTGAAGCTGATCATGTCGACGTCAGGATGCTCGGCCAGGCGGTTCCCGACGATGCGGCCGGGTCCCGTCACGACGTTCAGTACCCCTTCAGGCAGGCCGGCCTCCTGGGCCATCGCGGCCAGTCGGAGCGTCGTACCAGGCGTCAGGTCAGCGGGCTTCACGACCGCCGTGCAGCCGACCGCTAGGGCGAATGGAAGCTTCTGGCTGATGATGAGCAGGGGGAAGTTCCAAGGCGTGATCATGCCCACGACCCCGACCGGCTCACGCAGGACCAGGCCGAACATCGACGGCCCCAGCGTGTTGTATGTGTCGCCGTAAGTGTGTCGGCACAGGCTCGCCGCGTACTCCCATAGGTCGGCCGACGACTTGATCTCATCGAGCGCCTGGCTGATCGGCTTGCCGCTCTCCAGGGCTTCGACGAGCGCCAGGTCGTCGGCTTCGAGCCGGATCGCATCAGCGACGCGGTTCAGGACGCGCGCACGCTCAGCGCCCGCGAACGTTGGCCAGGGGCCGTCATCGAACGCCCGGCGCGCCGCTGCCACGGCGCGATCGAGATCCTCGGCGCCACCCGTGGGATAACGACCGACGACCACGTCGTGGGCCGGGCTGAGACGTTCGAAGGTCTGGCCGTCCGCAGCGTCGACCCACTGACCGTCGATGAGATTCCTGTAGTCACGAGATGCGATAGCCTGGGTCATTCTTGGGCCTCCTGAGGCACGGGTGGCGCATTGGATCGGCCCATCCTGGCGGAGGCGACGAGCCTGATGAGGTCGGCGACCGCTGGTGCCAACTCCGAGACGTCGCTGCCCGATGTCGGATCGGCGTAGGCGCGGGTGACGAGCGCGGAACCGAAACCGAGGCAGGCGGCGCCAGCCTCGATCCACGCATCGATACTGGCCTTGGTCGCCGCCACGCCACCAGTCACCACGATCTGCGTCTCGGGCAGCGGCCCACGGATCGCCCTCACGAACTCGGGACCGAGGGAGTCCCCGGGAAAGACCTTCACCAGCTCGACGCCGCACGCCTCGGCCGTGACGATCTCCGTAGGGGTAGCGCACCCCGGGAGATAGGCGATACGACGCCGGTTACAGAGGTTCGCAACCTCGAGATCGAAGCTTGGCCCGACGATGAATCGGGCGCCGACCGCGATGAATCGGTCAGCGGTGTACGGATCGCGGATCGACCCAGCACCGAGGATCGTGTCGGGATCATGTCGCGCGGACCAAGACGACAGCGCGGCAAAGGCGGTCCACGCTCCGGGGCCGCGGTCCGTGAACTCGATGGCCCTCGCGCCACCTTCGCGCAAGGCGCCCACGATGCGCGTCGCTCGATCCACATCGTCCGTGTGGAAGAGCGGCAAGACACCAGTATCCGTGAGTGAGACGAGCACCTCGATCCGACGCGACAGGGTCATCGCTCGACCCGGCCGGATCCGGACCCGCCAGCGAGCGCGTCGACTTCAGCGACCGTCACCTGATTGACGTCGCCACGGATGGTGTGCTTGAGACAGCTCGCCGCCACCGCAAACTCGAGAGCGGCGTCTGGCGCACGCCCATCGAGGATCGCGTAGATGAGCCCTGCTGCGAAGGCATCGCCCGCCCCGACCCGGTCGACGATCGGCGCAATCCTATAGGAGCGTGCGACGTGGAAAGCCGCTCGTGTCCACAGGACGCCGGACCAGCTGTTCTCGGATGCGGAGACCGAGCCACGCTGGGTGAACGCGATCATGTGCAATCGGGGAAATCGATCGGCCAACTCGCTCGCGACGGCCGCGTATCCGGCATGGTTCACGGTACCCTTGGCCGTGTCGTTGCCGAGCGCTCGGATCCCGAAGACCTTGTCCGCATCCTCCTCGTTGCCGATCAGGACATCCGCCTCCGCCAGGATGCCGGCCATCACGTCGCCGGCCGACGCGCCCCAACCCCAGAGTTTCGCTCGGTAGTTCAGGTCCACGGATACTGTCGCCCCGGCCGCCCGTGCCGCTCGCACGGCTGCCAGGGCAGCGTCGGCGGCGGCGGCCGAGATCGCCGGGGTGATACCGGTCGTGTGGAACCAGGCGGCACCCTCGAGGAGCCGATCCCAGGCGTACGCATGAGCCGATGCGAGCGCCACACTGGAGCCCGCGCGGTCGTACACGACGCGACTGGCTCGCTGCGAGACTCCTGGCTCTAGGAAGTAGATGCCCAGGCGACCCGGACCTCGGCCGACGCCGGAGGTCTCGACGCCAAGGCCACGCAGGAAATGGATGGCGGACTCGCCGAGATCGTCGTCGGGAACCTTGGAGACGAAGGAGGCCTCGATCCCGAAGCCTGCCAACGACGCCGCGACATTCGCTTCGCCGCCGCCGAAGGTTGCATCGAGGATCCGCGAGGATGCGAGCCGAACGCCATCCGGCGATGCAAGCCGCAGCATGATCTCCCCAAAAGTGACGATGCGAGTTCCGGGTGCGGTGGTCACTTTCGTGCAGTTCTCCGGGCGGTCGGTGTCAAATCAGCTCGCCGCCCCCAACGTGGCGTCGGGCGGGTCTTCGAGCCGGGCGAGCGGTCGTTCAAGCACAAGATCCCGTAAGCGAGGGCAGCGCCCGGTCCTTCCGGTCGCTCCCCGTCGCCGGACGGAACTGGTGCGAAGGTTGTTCACCGTAGAGGGAGTCGCCCCATCCGCATAACCCCTCCGGGTCGCCGAAAGGTGGACATAAGTGACAGTCTGGTTCGCGACTGCGCCGCAACCGACCGGCACCCGCGGCGCTGCGAGCCATCTCACGAACGCACGACTGGCCCGGCGGAAGCCGCCGCAACCTAGACGGCTTCCCTCTTTCGCTTCCGCCCGTAACTGTCGAGCCACAGGATCGACACGATGATGATGCCCAGCAGGGCCGTCGGCAAGTACGACACCAGCGAGTCGATCCGCAGCATGTTAAAGGCGTTGGTCAGGATGCCCAGCAGGATCAGGCCGATGGTCGACTTGATCGCCCCGCCGATGCCGCCAGCTACCGACGTCCCGCCCACGACGACCGCGCACACGACGTACAACGCAGTGTTGTCGCCGGCGATCGAGCTGGCCGAACTGAGTTGGGAAGACAGCATCACGCCACCGAGGGCGGCGGTCAGGCCACAGATGAGGTAGGTCGCCGCCTTGGTCCGTCGGACATCGATCCCCGAGTACTTCGCCACCTCGTAATCGCCACCGACCGCGTACACATTCCTCCCGAAGGACGTGCTCCGCAGCATCCAGTAGATGACGGCCAGCACGGCCAGCATCACGACGACCAGGGTTGGGATGATGCCGAAGATCTGCAGGTTGGCGATGTTCTGGAAGTTCGGGTCGGCAGTTGAGACGGGATGGGCATTCGTGAGCTGCTGTCCCACGCCGGTCAGTACGATCCCCATTCCCAGGGTGATGATGAACGGTTCAGTCCGCTGGTAGACGGAGATGAACGCGTTCACCGCCCCGACGGCGAGGCCAAGCAGGAGGCACAGGGCGATGGCGACAGGGATCGGCACGCCGGCGTTCATCAACATGATGACGACGACGCCGGACAGCGCCATCATGCCGCCGATCGAGAGGTCGACACCCCCTGCGAGCAGCACGACGGTCTCCCCCATCGCCAGCATGATGAAGATCGAGCTCGACTTCAGAAGATCAACGAGGTTGAGCTGCGAGAAGAACTCCGACCTCGTGGCGGGGATCATGTTGAACAGCGCCATCACGATCACCACCAGGACGATCGCCAGGAATGCCTTCTGAAGGGACAGGACCGACTTGGAGGCTTGGACGATTCTAGAGTTCATGGCTACTTGCTCACCGCGTCTTGCTTCACCCTGTCAAGCCAGATGGCGAGGATCAGGATCACGCCTCTGAGCATGAACTGCACGTACGACGAGACGCCCAAGAGGTTCAGGCAGTTGTTCAAAAGGATCAGCAACAACGTCCCGACGACCGTCCAGAGGACACTTCCCCTCCCGCCGACCAGGGCCGTGCCACCCACGACGACGGCAAGGATCGCTTGGGTCATGTACGGCGTTCCCATCGTTGGGTCGGCCAACGTGACTCTCGACACCAGCACGACCGCGCCGATCGCCGACATCACGCCCGAGACGGCGTAGATGAACACTATCGTCCGGCTGATCGGGATCCCGGCCAGCCGAGCTGCCACCTTGTTGCCCCCCGTGAGCACGACAGCCCGTCCCAGAAATGTGCGTCTCTCGATGACGTAGAGGATCGCCAGACAGGCGAGGAAGATCATGGCAGACACAGAGAGGAAGCCGATGCCGCCCGAGTTGATCGTATTGAAGATCGAGATATCCGACTGCGAGTACGTCAGGAACTGCGTTACGCCCTGCGTGTACATCAGGGCCAGTGCGCCGTAGACCAGGCTCATGCCGAACGTGATGAAGAGCGACTCCGCCTGTGTCAATGCTCCGCTCGTGAGGATCAGCGCGCTGTTAAGCAGCCCGCATCCCAGGCCGACCGAGATTCCGATCAGGATGGCGGGGCCCTGCCCCACCTTGTCGATCATCGTGACCGTCACGACGGCCACGAGCGAGATGATGCCTCCTATGGAAAGGTCGAGGAACCCCGCCATGATGACGAATGTCATCCCGAGGGCGGCGAAGATCAGCGTCCCGAACTGCCGGAGGATGTTGTCGAAGTTGGCTACCGTAAGGAAGTTCGGTTCGATGATTGACGTGACGATTGCCAACAAGGCGATCGCCACGAAGATGGGGTTGTTCCTCAGGACGTTACCGGCCGCGTGCAAGCTCACCCGACCATCGAACCGCCGCACTGCTGCGCTCATGCGAATTCGAAGGCCTTGGCCATGATCTCGTCCGCGGAGGCGACAGCCGGGTCGAACTCCCCGTTGATCCGACCGTCACAGATCGTGTTGACGCGGTTGCTCATGTGGAGGACCTCCGGCAGCTCGGATGAGATCAGGATGATCGAACCGCCACCCTCGACGATCTTCTTCATCAGCAGGTAGATCTCATACTTGGCGCCGACATCGATCCCCTTGGTCGGCTCGTCCAGGATAAGGACTCGGGGACTCATCTCGAGCCACCGGCCCAGAATCGCTTTCTGCTGGTTACCGCCCGACAGTGTCCGGATCTTGGTCCTTCCAGATGGCGTCTTGATGTTGAGCGACTTGATCTGTCGGTTACTGACAGCACCTTCTTCCTTGCCATTCAGGAAGCCGTGCTCGGTCAAGCGGGCGAGGACCGCGAGCGAGATGTTCTGCTCGACAGGGAACCCGAGCAACAAGCCCTGGAGCTTCCTGTCCTCCGGCACCATGGCCAGGCCGAGGTTGATCGCATCGATCGGGCCCCTGACCTCGACGCGCTTGCCGTCGAGGTAGACGCTCTTGCTCGCGACCTTGTCGGCCCCGAACAAGGCCCGCACCAGCTCTGTGCGTCCGGAGCCCACCAAGCCCACCAGGCCGAGGATCTCGCCCTTCCGCAATGTCAGCGCGATGTCGCGCAATTTCCGCGTATTGATATTCTTGATCTCGAGGATCGTCTCGCCTGCGCAATCCGGCCGCGGCGGGTATTCATTCTCGATGGTCCTGCCCACCATCATCGCGATCATCGCGTTCCGTGAGATTGCGCTGACATCACGCGTGTCGATCACGTGGCCGTCCCGCATGACGGTGACCACATCACAGAAGCCGAAGATCTCGTCCAGCTTGTGCGAGATGTAGATGATGGCGATGCCCTTGCTCTTCAGATCGTGGATGATCTTGATGAGCTTGTCCATCTCATCGACCGTGAGGCTGCTGCTCGGCTCGTCCATGATGATGAGCTTCGAGTCGAAGGACAGCGCCTTTGCGATCTCCACCATCTGCTTGTCGGAGACGCTAAGCTCGGACACCTGCTTGTGGGTGTTCACCTTGCACCCGATGCTGTCGAGGAGTATGCGGGCCTTGGTGTGAACACCGGCCCGGCCGCCCGATTCACTGAACCTGCCCAGAAAGATGTTTTCGCCGACTGTCATCGTATTCACCAGGTTCAACTCCTGGTAGATGATGGCCAATCCCATCTTCATGGATTGAATCGGCGTGACCTTGTCGATCACGTTGCCTTCGAAGACGACCTCCCCGCTGTCCTTCTCATATACCCCAGACAGGATTTTCATGAGCGTGGACTTGCCGGCCCCGTTCTCGCCGACGATCCCGTGGACGACGCCGCCG
>Ga0075026_100000460_pt1 | contig 16207 bp, 14 predicted proteins | sample Str012_2_FD_71392 | JGI IMG/M metagenome (GOLD analysis project Ga0075026, IMG submission 71392) | Freshwater sediment microbial communities in response to fracking from Pennsylvania, USA - Straight Creek_MetaG_SC_2012 | ecosystem: Environmental > Aquatic > Freshwater > Creek > Sediment...
TTGTCGGCGAGGGCTGTCACGATCGCGGTCCTCAGCCCGAACGCCTTGCGCAGACCGCGGGCCACGTTGTACTCGCCACCCCCCTCGGACGCGACGAAGGTGCGCGCCGTCCGGATCCGCCCCGCCCCCGGGTCCAGACGCAGCATTACCTCTCCCAGCGAGATCGCGTCGAAGGAGCGCCCGTCCGACGACGGGATGTTGATGCTCATGCCAGAACTCCCTCTGTGGCGTGGATCGCCTCGCGGGACAGTCGCTCGATCTCTGCGAAGTCACCGGACGCCTGGCTCGAGAGCGGTGTCAGCCAGGTGCCACCCACCGCTGACACGTTCGGCAGTGACAGGTACTCCGCAAGGTTCGCGAGGTTGACCCCGCCCGTCGGGATGAACGACACCTCTGCGAACGGGCCGGCAAGTGAACCGATCGCCTTGCTGCCGCCTGAGGTGCCCGCCGGGAAGAACTTCAGCAGGTCGAGGCCGAGGTCGAGGGCCTGCATCACCTCGGTTGCGGTCACCGCGCCTGGGACCACGGGAAGTCCCACGTTCTGGCACCGACGGATGATGGCGGCGCTCACGCCCGGGCAGACCGCGAAGCGCGCACCCGCGGCGACGGCTTCGTCGACATTGCGGACGCTCTTCACAGTTCCCGCGCCCACCACGATGTCCGTCTCCTGGGACATCCGCTGGATTGCCTCGAGCGCGCCGGGAGTCCTCATCGTCACCTCGGCGCAGTCCACCCCACCGGCCAGCAGGGCTCGGGCCACTGCAGCGGCGACTTTCGGATCCTCGATCACGATGGCGGGAACGATGGGGCTGCTGAACAGCTCCGACAGTGGCGGGGTCATCGGAGGACGTCTCCCTGGTACGCCACCCGCAGAGCCTGGGCGGCGATGGTCAGGGCCGGATTCACGGCCGCGGAGGACGGGAAGTAGGAGCCGTCGACGACGAGGAGGTTCTCGACGTCGTGCGTCCGGCAGAGCGGGTCGAGCACGGACGTGGCGGGATCGGAGCCCGCGACGCAGGTGCCGCACTGATGTGAGTTGGTCTCGATCCCCATCGTCTGCGTCTGCACGATCGGGAACCCCATGGCCTTGAGGGCACGTCGGGTGTGCCGGACGAGACCCCGGTGCGCCCTCATGTTGTTGGGTCGCCACGTCACGTCGATGCGGCCGCCTGGTCCCAAGGTCACACGATTCTCCGGGTCCGGGAGGTCCTCCGACTCCAGGTAGAAGTCCCAGGATCGATTCGTCGCCGCGTTCAGGGCCCACGTCGGGACATGCGGCATCGCGGCCTTCACGGTGGCTCCTCGGAGCTTCCCGAGCATCTGGATGTTCCCGAGCGGGAAGCCGTCCGGGCCGTCGAGGTACCAGTCGTTGACCATCAACGTCTTCTGGAACGACACGCTGTTGCGATGACGGGGGTCGAACGCCACCGTGAACGTCGCGTTGTGCACCATGTAGTTGCGACCGACCCGACCAGAGGAGTTGGCCAGGCCGTTCGGGTGCTTGTCCGTGGCCGACGCCAGCAGGAGTATCGCCGAGTTGACCGCCCCTGCCGAGAGGACGAACGTACGCGCCCGGATCTCGACCTCCGCGCCGAGACGCGTCCCGAGGGCACTCACGACCCTTCGCCCCTGATCGTCTGTGACGAGTCGGGTGATGCGAGTGTGGTCGAGGAGAGTCGTGTGTCCGGTGGCCATGGCGGGTGCCAATCCACTGCGCTCGGCGTCGCTCTTTGCGCCGACCTGGCACGGGAATCCGTCGCATGTGGCACACAGAATGCAGGTTCCGCGTTCGCGCCGGTCAAGACCCATGGCCGAGAACGACGGGTGCAGCCCTTGCTGGGTGAAGCCGTCCACCACCCGCTGGACGGCAGGGTCGTGCGTCAGCGCGGGATAGGGGTAGGGAGACGATCGCCAGGGCTCCGTCGGGTCCGAGCCGGGCGTGCCGTGGACGTCGAACATGGTCTCCGCGCGGCCGTACCACGGCTCGAGGTCGTCGTAGGTGAAGGGCCACGCGGGCGAGGTCCCCTCGGCGTGCTGAAGCACCTCGAAGTCTTGCTCACGAAATCTGGGAAGGCTCGCGCCGTAGACCTTGGTGTTCCCGCCCACGAAGTAGTGCACACCCGGCCTGAAGGCACTGTTCCCGAGGACATCCCACCAGAGCTCGTTCGGCTTGTAGCGCCCAGCCTGGAACACCTGCTCGGGCTGCCAGTTCTGGGGTTCGCGCGGGAGGTAGGTCCCCCTTTCAACGACGAGAGATCGGATCCCCTGCTCGGCGAGCCCACGGGCGAGAACCGAGCCGCCCATTCCTGAGCCCACGATGGCGACGTCGGTCTCGATGGTCTGGGGCACAGCTACTTCACCGAACCCGAGGTAAGCCCCTGGACGTAGTAGCGGCCCAAGGTCAGGTAGGCGACGAGGGTAGGGACCGCCGCGATCAGCGCGCCGGCCATCACGATGTTCCAGTCCACGGTCTGCGTGCCCGAGAGGTTGTTGAGCGCCGCGGTGACGGGTTGCATCTTCGGGTTGGGAATGACGACGATGCCGAAGAGGAAGTCGTTCCAGATGTTGGTGAACTGGAAGATGCCCGCAACAACGAACCCGGGCGCTGACAACGGCAGGATGATGCTCCAGAAAGTCCTCAGCACGCCGGCCCCGTCGATCGCGGCGGCCTCCACCAACGCCGTCGGGATCGTCGCGGTGTAGTAGTTGCGGAAGATCAGCGTGGTGATGGGGATTCCGTACACCACGTGGGTGAAGACGAGCCCCGGGATCGTTCCGTAGAGCCCCACGAGCTGAAGGAACTTCACGACAGGGATGAGCACCGACTGGTACGGGATGAACATCCCGACCAGCATCAGGGTGAAGATCACGTTGTCGTACCGGAAGCGCCACTTCGACAGCAGGTAGCCGTTGAACGAGCCGATCAGGCACGAGAGCACGACGGCGGGAATCACCATCTCGAACGAGTTGACGAAGTTCGGCGAGAGGGCTTTCCAGGCCGCCGTGATCCCGTCCAGAGAGATCGGGTTCGGCAGCTGCCACATCGTGGAGACGTCGGCGTTCGCGGAGGTCTTGAACGCCGCCGAGATCATGACGTACAGCGGGACCATCATGACCGGAACGAGGATGACGAGCAGGGCCATCTGGAAGCGGCGGGACTTCTTGCCGAACGCCTGGTGGTGCACCTCGTGGCTCATCGTGCTCTTCGGCTTGCGGAACCGGCTTCGACTCGGCGCGACGAGAGTGTCAGTCATGAGCGTCCCTCCGACCGGTGCGGACCAAGTACGGGACGACGACGACACACACCATGAACAGCATCACGATGGCTGCGGCGGCGCCGATGTTGGGCTGCAGCGCCTTGTAGATCGTCTCGTACACAAAGATTCCCGGCATGTCGGTGGCGAAGCCGATCCCACTGCCGCTCATGGCGTAGATCAGGTCGAACATCTTGAAGGCGACGTGCGTCAGGATGACCACCACAGTGACGGCGAACGGCTTCATCAGCGGAATCACGATGGATCGGTAGTAACGCAGGCCCGTCGCACCGTCGAGCTGCGCCGCTTCCAGGATCTCGTTGGGCACCGATGACAGCCCGGCGAGGAACATCGCCATGGAGAAGCCCATGAGCTGCCACGCGGCCGCCAGGACGACGGCCATGAGCGCCAGCGGGATGCCGAGCTGGACCTGGATGAAGTCTCCGCCCGGGATGACCTTGTTGAGCATGCCGCTGAGGTCACCCACCACTGCGGGGGACGACGTCCAGTCGGGTTGGAGCGGAGACCCGGTGACCCTCTCGTAGGCGGCTGACAGCCCTGAGTTGGCGAGGATGAGGTTGAGCCCGGCTTCGGGGTTGAACAGCCACCGCCACACGACGCCGGTCACGATGAACGACAGCGCGTAGGGCAGCATGAACACCGAACGGAAGAAGCCGCGGGCGCGCAGTGCGTTGTGCACCAGGACCGCGAACAGGAAGCCGGCGAGCACTGCGAGGATCAGGAAGAAGAACGCGAAGACGAGGTTGTTGCGGACATCCGCCTGGAATCGGCCGGAGTTCGCCAGCGTCTGGTAGTTGGCGTACCACGGGTCGGTCGGCGTCAGGTCCGGCTTCGCTGCGCGCCAGTTGCTCGAGATCGACACGGCGACGGTGTAGCCGATGAAGACGTAGACGAACACGCAGACGATGAGGAAGCTGGGCAGCAGCCACAAGAGGCCACGGGGGACGTGCTTGCGAGGCTTGGGCCGCTTCCGTGCGGGCGCAGCGGTCCTGCCGACATCCAGCTCAGACACGGGCGTGGCCATCGAAGACTCCAGGGCGTGAGGGGGTTGCGGTGTGGGGCCGCCTCGCAGGACGGCCCCACACCACGTCTTTCAGTACGTGGATCTACTTGTTGGTGGCGAAGGCCGTGTCCATGGCCTTCGCGAACGCTGCGGCATCGCCCTTGGCCTCGAGCAGCGTGGTCGCATCAGCGAACGCCTGGCTGTCCGCTGCCGGAACTAGCGCCTGGCCGTGGACCAAGGAAGCGACGAGCACGCCGCTGCTCAGGGTCTTGGCCGCCACCTGCTGGTAGGCACCGAGGCTCGAGGGATCCACATCCGTACGGAAGGGGGAGGAACCCTTGAGCTTGGCGAAGTTCACCTGCGCCGTCTTGTCCATGATCGTCGACATGAACGCGATCGCACCTGCGGGGTTCTTGCTGCCCTTGCCCTCGACGAACGCGTCACTGACGGTCACGAAGGTGTTGGGGTCCCCGAGGAACGTGTAGCCGAAGTCCGTCCCGTCGACGAGCTTCTGCTTGACGACGAGCTCGCCGTAGGCCCAGTCGCCCATGACGTTGAACGCGCACTTGCCCTGGGCAAGAGAAGCGACAGCACCAGTCCAGTCCTGGGACTTGTGGTCCTTCTGGGCCCAGCCGAGGCTGGTGTAGGCGTCCGAGATCGCCTGGACGACCTTGGGGTCGCTCCACTTGAGCGAGCCGTCCATCAGGCCCTTCCATCCGTCAGCGCCGACCTCGCCCACGATGGTCTCCTCGACCACCATGGCAGCCGTCCAGATGTCCTTGTCACCGAGGCACAGCGGCGTGATGTTCTTGGCCTGCAGCTGCTTCGCGATGCCCTCGAACTCGGCGAAGGTCATGTTGGCGGGCACGGTCACACCGGCGCCGTCTACGACCTTCTTGTTGTACCACCACACGTTGCCGCGGTGGACGCCCGTGAGGACGGCGTAGATCTTGCCGTCGTACGTGATGGTGTCGAGCAGGCTCTTCGGGACGGCCTTGTCCCACCCGTTCTGGGTGTAGAGGCTGGTGACGTCCTCGACCACACCTTGCTTGACGTAGTCGCCGAGAGCTCCACCCGGGTGGGTCTGCCAGGTCTCGGGGATGTCGCCGCCCGCGAGACGGGTGGCGAGAACTTGCTGTGCGTTCGTGCCGGCGCCGCCGGCGACGGCCGCGTTGACGAGCGTGAGGTTCGGGTAGGCAGTCTTGGTCGCGTCGAACAGCGACTGGAGGGCCGCGTTCTCCGAACCGGAGGTCCACCACGAGAACACCTCGGCGGAACCAGTCGCGCCGGAAGCGCCCTGGCTCGATCCGGAACTCGGTGTGCTGTTGCCACTGCTGCTCCCGCACGCGGCGAGGAGAAGGGCACTTGCGCCTACCGCCGCGATCGCGGCGATGCGCTTCTTTCGGGTCATACGGTTCTCCTGGGAGTCCCTCGCGAGCGGGTCCGCGAGTATCTGGATACGATGTAACGTCAGCGCTCTGTGGCGACGAGCTCGCCGCCGAGGACCTTGTCGAGGGCCTCGACGTAGAAGTACTCGCCCCACATCACGCTTTCGTCGACTCCCAGGTTCTTGGTCTCGTGATAGCTCCCGTGTTTGAGGATGCCTTCCCACGCAGGGTCTAGCGAGGCCGAGAACCTGGGGCCTGACAGCGTTCGAACGGTCTCGAACGCGTATGCCGCAAACCGCTCTGACTCGTCCCGGTCGGGGACGAGGGCAGCGAGCTGCAGCATCCCGCTGGCCGCGATCGCGGCAGCGGAACTCTCGTAGGGCTGAGCCGGTGAGGGCTCCTCCCAGTCGTTCGGCGGCACGAAGCTGTCGCCGGTCCGATCGATGTAGAAGTTGGCGCAGGCACGAGCCGTGTCGAGGAAGGCCTGCTCGCCGGTGAACGCATACACGGTGCCGAAGCCGTACAGGGCCCACGCCTGGCCACGTGCCCAGGACGAGTCGTCTCGGTACCCCTGCTGCGTCGACTGCTTCAGGAACTCGCCGGTCTCGAGGTCGAACATTCCCTCGTGCGACGTGCTGCCGTCACCGCGGACCAGGAATCTGCGTGTCTGAAGGCAGTGGGTACGGACCCGGCGGAGCAGATCGGCGTCGCCCGACTGCTGGGCCGCGTAGAGGATGATGCCGACGTTCATCATGATGTCGATGAATGTGCTGTCCGGAGCTCGGAAGGACCGCAGGAAGCCGGCCTTCTCGTCGAAGCGAAGACCCATCGTCCGGCCCGCCTGAACGATGACGTCGTTCAGCGAGTCGTCACCGGTCTCCGCGAACCACGGGCGCCAGGAGTGCCAAAAGGTGAACCCGAGGTCGTGGACCTCGCGGTCGAACTCCCGGCCGCGGAGCAGCTCGCAGTAGTGCTCGGCCCGCGGCTGCCACGCCTCGGCGTCGAGGTGCCGGGCGAAGATCCACATCATGCCGGGCGGGAATCCTTCGCACCAGTTGGTCCACGGGTCCTCGTCGTGCATCCACTTGCCGTTCTTGGTGAACAGCGGCAGGTGGTCCGGGTGGTCGGTCACCAGCCGTCCGACCTTGTCCGCGGCAGCGACCAGGGATGTCGCGGCGAGCTCGCGCACGTCGGCCGGGATCTCGACCGTATTGCGGCGGATGTCGCTCATCGGGAGACCCCGTCCACCCACGAGGTGCGGGGTCCGGTGCGGATGGCGATCGTCTTGAGCTCGGTGAACTCTTCGATCGCGGCGCGCCCGAGCTCCCGGCCGAGTCCGCTCTCCTTGTACCCGCCGAAGCTCAGCTCCGGGAAGCCATCCATCCAGCAGTTGACCCACACCGTCCCGGCCTTGGCTCGGCGGGCGAAGGTGACCGCCTGGTCGATGTCCTGAGTCCAGATCCCCGCGGAGAGGCCATAGACCGTCGAATTTGCAATCCGGAGCGCATCGTCGACGTCGCTGAAGCGCAGCACCGACAGGACCGGACCGAAGATCTCCTCCTGGGCGATCGACATGTCCGGCGCAACGTGGTCGAAGACCGTGGGTTCGAAGAAGCGACCGGTTTCGCTCGCCTGACGGTTGCCGCCGAGGAGGAGCTCGGCGCCACTGGCCACCCCCTCGCCGACGAGCGTCTCGATGGTGTCCATCTGCTCGGGGCTGGCGATGGCGCCCACGAGGGTGGCGTCGTCCAAGGGGTCGCCGACAGTGACCAGTGCGGCTCGATCTACGACGCGTGCGACGAACTCGTCGGCGATGCCGTCCTGGACGAGCAGGCGACTGCCGCTGTTGCAGCACTCGCCCTGGTTGAAGTAGACGCCGAAGACGACCGCATCGACGGCGCGGTCCATGTTCGCGTCAGCCATGACCACCTGAGGGTTCTTGCCACCGAGCTCGAGCTCGACCTTCTTCACGGTGGTGGCTGCTGTGGCCATGATGCGCTTGCCGACACCGGTGGATCCGGTGAAGGTGATCATGTCGACGCCAACGTGCTCCGCGAGCCTCTGACCAACGTCGCGACCAGGCCCGGTCACGACGTTGAAGACGCCGTTCGGCATCCCCGCCTCGCGACACAGCTCGCCGAGCCGGATCGTGGTTCCGGACGTGAGCTCCGCGGGCTTCACCACGGCGGTGTTCCCGACAGCGAGGGCGAAGGGGAGCTTCTGACTGACGATGAGGAGCGGGAAGTTCCAAGGCGTGATCATTCCGACGACGCCGAGGGGCTCGCGGATGATCATCCCCAGGTACTGCTCGCCGATGGCGTTGTGGGCGTCCCCGTATGCGTGCTGAGGGAGGGTGGCGGCGTACCACCAGAGCTCGGCGGTAGAGGCGACCTCGCCTCGCGCCTGCGTGATCGGCTTCCCGCCCTCGAGGGCCTCGATGCGCGCCAGCGACTCCAGGTCCCTCTCGATGAGCTCTGCGACGCGACGCAGGACTCGCGCACGCTGTGCCCCCGACCAGCGTGGCCACGGCCCCGAGTCGAACGCACGACGGGCGGCAGCCACAGCCGCGTCCGCGTCCGCACTCCCACCTCTGGGGTACCGACCGACGACGACGTCGTGCGCCGGGCTGATCCTCTCGAAGCTGTCGCCAGACTGCGCGGCGACCGACTGGCCGTCGACGATCATGGCGTACTCGGTGCTGCTGATCACGTCAACGTCCCTTGAACTTGGGGGTTCGCTTGTCACGGAAGGCCGCGACTCCCTCGTGAAGGTCTTCGGTGGACACGGACAGAGCACCTGCCAGCGCTTCGAAGGTTTCGAGCTGATAGCTCGCGGCGGTTGCCGCAGACATGACCTTCTTCGCAAGCTGAACGGCGACGGCGGGTTGATCCGCAAGCCGCTCCACCAGACGTTCTAGTGCCTCGTCGAGGTCGTCCGCACCGGTCGCAACAGTGATGAGCCCCGTCTGATGCGCGTCTGATGCGGAAACCGTCTGGGAGAGCAGCACCATCTCCTTCGCACGGACCGGCCCCACGGCCGCGGCGAGCCGCGCGGTGCCACCCCACCCGGGCAGGGTGCCGATGCCCACCTCGGGCAGACCGAGAACCGCATCCTCCTCGGCGACCCGGAAGTCGCAGGCGAGCGCGAGCTCCAGGCCGCCGCCGATCGCGTGACCCTGGATGCGGGCCACGGTCGGCTGTGGCATCGCCGCGAGCTGCGCGGTGACCCTGTGGCCGACCGCGATCCAGACCCGTCGCGCGGAGTTCGCGTCGTGTCCCACGAATTCGGTGACGTCCGCACCGACGCAGAAGCTCTTTCCCGCGCCTTCGAGCACGACCACCCGGATGCTGTCGTCCTCGGCGATCGACTCGAGCGCCGAACCCAGATCGCGCAGCATCACCAGCGTGAGGGCGTTGCGCTTCTCCGGCCGTTGCAGCGTCACGGTGGCGACGGGACCGACCTGCTTCACGGAGATGCTCATGCGAGCCCCCCGAAAGAGATGAACCCGGTCTGCGCATCGGGGATAAACAGCGTGGCGTCCATGAGCTTGAGCTCGTCCGAGACGATGAGCGGGAAGTCCGCCTTGGCGAGGACGTCGCGCTCGAGGTCCACGCCGGGGGCGATCTCGATGACGGTCAGACCTTCGGGACGCAGCTCCAACACGGCGCGCTCGGTGACGTAGACGACGGTCTTGCCCTGGGCCAACGCCTGGCGACCGGAGAAGGTGATCCGTGCGACGTTCTTCGTGAGCTTCGAGACGCTTCCGTCGACGCGGATATCCAGTCCCGCTTCGCTGATGGCGATGTCACGCTTCCCTGCGGTGAAGTAGCCCGCGAACACGATTCGTGGGGACCCGTTCACGATGTCGGCGAACCCCCCGACGCCGGCCGTCACGTGCAGACGGGAGGGGAGGTAGGAGACGTTGACGTTGCCGCCCTCGTCGATCTCGAGGAAGGACAGCATCGCCGCGTCGATCCCACCACCTTGGAGAAGGGTGAACTGGTCGACGCTTTGCATGATGGCGTCCGGGTTGAGGGCACAGCCGAAGGCGAATCCGGTGAGCGGGAAGCCGCCGACGGCGCCCTGCTCGATGACCCAGGTGACGCTCTCGCCGTACCCCTCCTCGTGGAGCACCCGCGGGACCCCGGCCGAGATCCCGAAGCCGAGGTTGACGATCCATCCTGGCTCGAGCTCCATGGCGGCTCGGCGGGCGATGATCTTCTCGAGCCCGAACTCCAGCGGTTCGATGTGGTCGTCCGGGCCGAAGATCTCACCGGACAGCGCCGGGTCGTACAGCGTGTGAGTCGTCTGCATCTGGTCCGGCGCCAGGACGACGGCGTCCACGAGAATGCCCGGCACCTGGACGTGCTGCGGCGGGATCGTCCCCGACTTGACCAGACGCTTGACCTGCGCGATCACGACGCCGCCGTTGTTGTGCGCCGCATAGGCCTGATCGAGCGCCCCGAGCGGAGAGCCTTCGTGCTCGTACGTCAGGTTCCCGTGCTCGTCGGCCGTGGTCGCACGCAGGATGGCGACGTCCGGGAGGATCGCCGGGTAGGAGAGGTACTCCTTGCCTTTGACCTCTACGACCTCTACGTAGTCGCGAGGGGTCGACGCCGTCAGGGCTCCCCCCTCGCGCCGAGGGTCGATGAACGAGTCGAGACCCACCGTCGTCACGACCGCCGGCTGGCCGGTGGCACCCGCGCGGTGCTGCTGGTAGATCACGCCGCTGGGGAGGTTCCACGCCTCGATGGAATCCTCAGCGATGCGCTGCCAGATCAGGGGCGGTTCCATGGACGAGGGCCCGCTGGGATAGGAGCCACCGATCACGCGCCGAAGGAGCGTCGGGGCGGCGATGTGGTCGATGCCTTTGACGCCGTACATGTCGCCGGCCGCAATCGGGTGCACGGAGGTCAGGTCCTTGGGGCTGCCGGTCCGCAGATGCCGCTCCCCGAGTGCGCGCAGGACCTCGTCCGGGCACCCGAGCGCCGATGACGACGAGACCGTCACGACGGCGCCGTCCGGGATGAGCGCGACCGCCTCATCCGCAGTGAGGACCTGCGTCGCCTTGCTCGTCCTTGCGGGCCTGATCATGCCTCGGAACCCTTCACGATCTCGGAGACGGCCACCGGGCGTCCCTCCTGGGACGAGAGGCGTGCCGCCAACGCGACAGCCAGGGACGCGATGCCATCTGCGCCGGAGCACATCGGAACGCCGACACCATCGACGGCCGACGCGAACGCGCGCAGCGTGACCTCGTAGAGGTTGTCTCGTGGGCCGGGATCCACGAGCCGCTCCACCCCGTCACGACGGAGCACGACGTCGCCATCAGGGTCCTGCGTGAGCGCGTCGCGTATGTACAGCGACGCCTCGGTTCCGTGAACCTCCAAGGCGGTGTAGGCGTGCGGCACGGCGAACGACTCGTGGGTGAGTGCCGCTGAGCCGTCATCGAGCATCAGCACGCAGTACGCCGTGTCTTCGACGTCTCCGCCTCCGAACGCCTGGCTCGATGTCACGGCGCTCACGGCGTGGACCTCGCGACCGGTGACGAACCGGAGGGTGTCGGCGTCGTGCACCGTGATGTCGAGGAGGACCCCGGCACCGGCAGCCTTGTCCTGAATCCTCCAACCACGAAGGCGTTCCGGAAGCGACACCGCGTGATGCATGCGAACGGCCCTGAGGGATCCGAGCTCCCCGGACAGCACAAGCTCACGCGCCTTGCGGTTCACGGCGGAGCTCCGCAGGTGGTGGTTCGTCGCGAGGACTACGCCCGCCTCCTCACAGGCGGCAACGATCGCCCGGGCGTCATGGACCGACATGGCAAGCGGCTTTTCGCACAGGACATGCTTGCCGGCGGCCGCTGCCGCGATCGCCTGCTGCGCGTGCAGCTGATTGGTCGTGCTGATGTAGACGGCATCACAGTCGCCCGACAGCAGCTCAGCGAGCGACGTTGTCGAGGTCGGGATCTGGTGTGCCGCGGCGTACGTCGCCCCGCGCTCGACGCTCGAGCTGAACACGCCGACAACCTCATGCCCGACCGCGCGCATCGCCGGGATCACGCGCGTCGCCGCGATGTCGCTGGCCCCGACCAAGGCCCACTTCATCACTTCACCCGACCGTCGTAGGCGCAGCCGCACGAGGCTCGGACCGACAGCGAGTTGGGGACGATGACATCCGCATCAGCCTCGCCATCGGCGAGGTATGTGAGCAGCGTCTCCGCGGCGATGGCCCCGATCAGCGCGGGTCGTGAGTTCACCGTCGTGAGCGGCGGGATGCTGTACTTCGCGCCCGGCACGTCGTCGAAGCCCACGACTCGAATGTCGGTGCCGACCTCGACACCTGCGTCCACGAGGGCGGCCAGTACACCGGCGGCGACGTCGTCGTTGTACGCGAAGATCGCATCCGGTCGAGCCGTGCCCCGCTTGATCAGGTTGCGGGCCGCCTCGTAACCGCCCTCGCGTGAAGGGACGGTCGGCGTCGACGTGACGTCCACGGCCGCTCGGGTCGTCGCGACGGCCGCGAGAAGACCCTCTTCGCGCTCCGCGCGCGGCGACGAACCGGCGAATCCCCCGAGGAACTCGATCTGTCGGCACCCGTGCTCGATCAGGTGCTCGCCGACCCGGCGCGCCCCCGCACGGTTGTCCGAGCCCACATAGGGGGCTCGCACGCCGGCCACTCGCCGGGAGACCATCACGGTCGGGATGCCGGCCGTGCGCAGCCTCGCGAGCTGGTCCAAGGGAGTCGTGACAGCAGGTACGACGAGCACGCCGTCGACGCGGTTCTCGAGCATGACCTCGATCTGGCGCTTCTGCGCCGCGAGGGATTCCGAGTGCTGGGTGAACAGGAGGGTCTGACCGAGCTCGCTGAACTTCGACTCGGCGCCGTTGACCAGCTCGGCCCAGAACGGGTTCGAGATCGTGGAGACGATGAGACCCAGCGTCCCCGTCCGCCGGCTGCGCAGACCCGCCGCCGCACGGTTGTAGACGTACCCGATGCGCTCGATGGACTGCAGCACCCGGGCCCGGGTGTCGTCGGCCACCAAGGGGCTCTCCCGAACGACCAGGGACACCGTCGCCTTGGACACGCCGGCATCTGCCGCCACGTCCGCGAGCGTCACTCGGTTCGCGTGCATGCCACCTCTTAGATCGGTCTAAGTGGTCATAGGCAACCCTGCGGAAACCTCCGGGTGCAACGCCCTACACCCACCTGTGACCTAGTCGTGATGTCGTGCGTCCCGCTTTGACAGTTTTTGCCCGGTTTTTGGACGAAGTTCAATCACAATTGCATCACGACGAGACTCTTCGGCTTGAAATCCTGTGCCGTTGTCGATCACGGTCAACGCTTAGATCAATCTAAAAGCGGGTGAGGCTATGAGTGAGATCAGGTCCGCATACGACTACATCGTCGTGGGAGCGGGAGCCGCCGGCTGCGTCGTGGCGAACCGGCTCAGCGAGGACGGCTCGTCCGTCCTGGTGCTGGAGGCCGGCGGTCGAGACCTGAACCCCTTGATCCACATCCCGGTGGGATTCACCAAGCTGACGACGCCGGATGTGAACTGGGGCTTCGAGACGGTCCCGCAGCCGCAGATGAACGACCGCGAGATGTGGTACCCCCAGGGACGCACTCTGGGTGGGTCGACGTCCATCAACGCCATGATCTACATCCGTGGCAACCGGCAGGACTACGAAGGCTGGGAAGCCCTCGGGAACAAGGGCTGGGGCTACGACGGGGTCCTTCCCTACTTCCGCAGGTCCGAGCGCAACGACCGGTTCAGCAACGAGTTTCACGGGCGCGACGGTGACATGAGCGTCAGCGAGCAGATCGAGCGCAACCCGCTGTCCAGTGCGTTCTCACGCGCCTTACAAGAGCTCGGGGTCCCCTACAACAACGACGTCAACGGCGCCGAGCAGTACGGCGTGACGTTTTACGACGTGACCCAGCGCAACGCCCGCCGAGAGAGTGCCGCGACGGCGTTCCTGCGTCCCGCGAAGGACCGCGAGAACTTGCACGTGCTCACGCGGGTCCAGGCCACCAAGGTCGTGGTCGAGAACGGGAGAGCGGTCGCGCTCGAGATCAGCACGAAGGAAGGGATCAAGCGCGTACGCGCCGACCGCGAGGTCATCCTCAGCGGTGGCGCGGTCAACTCACCCAAGCTGCTCATGCTGTCGGGGATCGGCGACGCCGACGAGCTCGCCAAGGCCGGGGTGAAGTCCGTTCATCATCTCCCCGGTGTCGGCAAGAACTTCCAGGACCACATGGACGTCTACCTCACCGCAGAGACGACCCCGGTGAGCTACAACCGCGAAGATCGCTGGGATCGCGCGACACGACACATGATCCAGTACCTGCTTTACCGCAAGGGACCGATGACGGCCGCCGTGTGCGAGGCAGGGGCGTTCGTCCACAGCGGCGTCAGCGACGACGAGGCGCCCGACATCCAGATCCACTGCCTACCTGCCTACGTGATCGATCACGGTCGACAGCGCCGCAAGGGGCACGGCATCACGATCAACACCTGCAACCTGCGACCGAGGAGCATCGGAAGCGTCAAGATCCGTTCAGGGAACCACCTCGACCAGCCACTCATCGACCCGAACTTCTGTGGAGACCCGGACGGCTACGACTGGAAGGCCTCGATGGCAGGTTTCGCCTGGGGTCGCCGGATTCTCCGGTCGGAGGCATTCAAGGAGTTCATCAAGTACGAGTTCATGCCTGGATCACAGGTCCAGACGGACGACCAGCTCCGGACCTACATCCGTGAGTGGTCCAAGACCGACTACCACCCTGTCGGTTCCTGCAAGATGGGCAGCGATGACATGGCCGTCGTCGACACCCAGCTGAGGGTCCACGGACTGGAGGGACTGCGCGTCATCGACGCGTCGATCATGCCCAAGCTCATCAGCGGCAACACGCAGGCGCCGTCGATCATGATCGGCGAGAAGGGTGCCGCGATCGTGCGAGCCGGCGAGCTCGTGTGAGTGCGTCTGCAACTTCTCCGCCCAGCACTGAGCCGGCGGTGCTGACCGGGCCGCAGCCGATCCGGGCGGTCCTGTTCGACTTCCATTCCACGTTGATCGATCAGGGGTCGAGCGAGGACTGGATCGAGGTGGCGAACCGTCGCCTTGCGGGGGCCGGTCGGTCAGCACTTGTCCCGGCGTCCCTGGCCACCTTCCTCGACCACGTCTGGGAACGCGCGCGGGTCGTGGATCCGGCGGGTGACCGGGATCGCTCGGCTGCCGGGCACCGCGCCGTGTTCGCCCGCTTGTTAGCCGACGTGCCTGGTGTCGCAGACGAGATGGTCGACGCGTTGTACGCGACGTTGACCTCCGGATGGCGGGCGTACGCCGAGGTCCCGCAGGTCCTTCGAGACCTGCGTGCCTTCCACGTCCGCATTGCGGTCGTCTCGAACACCGGGTTCGACATCCGACCGGTACTGGAGGCACAGGGACTCCTCCACCTCCTTGACGCTGTCGTGCTGTCGCTCGAGGTGGGTCATGTGAAGCCCGACCCGGTCATCTTCCGGGCCGCCCTGGACGCCATCCGGGCAGTGCCGGAGTCGACTCTCATGGTGGGCGACTCGCCGCACGACGACAACGGCGCCGCAGACCTTGGCATCAGGACCCTCATCCTTCCAAGGACTTCCGGCGCTGAGCATGGCTTGCAGCAGGTGACCGCCCTCGTGGCATCGTCCAGCCGGCCGGTGAGCACGTGAGCGGCGCAGCTCGTGAAGCGACCATGGATCACAGGCCGCCATCGGCGGGGGGGCACGAGCACACCGAGCGCCTCTGCTCGTGCGGACACCCGACCACCACGCATCGGTGGACTCCCGTCACGAGCGGTCTGATGCTGCCGATGGCGGTGGTGCGCTGCCGTTCGGTCGGATGCCCGTGCGCCGCGGTCATGTGCAGCCGCACCCTTCGCCTGGACCGCGCCGTCGACTGAACCTCACACTTGTTCGCGGACGCGACGGACCGACCCGGTAGGTCCGAGTCGACGGGAGGGACAACCACCATGAGCGAGCGCGAACGGCACGTAAGCGCGGGTCGTCACTGCCAGTTCGACCAGACCGCCCACTCCTCGGCGATTCGATCTCCTTCGAACCGGCTCACGTTCATGCCGTGGGCCACGCTGGCGGACTCAGCCCTTGTGGCCAGCAGCCTCGTCCACAGTCGGTCCCCGCTGGTGGCCTGGTCCACCACCTCAAACCAGACTCCGGGCAACGCGAGGCGGTAGTCACGAATCCACTGCGGGTACTGCGGGCCGGACCGCTCACCGTTCGGCAGGTGCAGCATGTGGCCGCGGTAGTCCGCGGTGATCATCTCGCTCACGCCGGCGGGGTCCTCGCCGTTCCAGGCCAGCAACAGCCGACCGAACGCAGCGGACCTGGCAGTCAACGACTCGTCCATCGCTGAACTGTCGCAGGACGGTGCCAGGCGCGTGCCGCATCGGGCGAGAACGGCACTTCGGGGCGGCGTTACGACCGCAGTCTCTGAAGCTCGTCTAGCAGCTGCCAGAACGGGCGACGGAGATCGTCAGGTACC
>Ga0075026_100000462_pt1 | contig 16186 bp, 14 predicted proteins | sample Str012_2_FD_71392 | JGI IMG/M metagenome (GOLD analysis project Ga0075026, IMG submission 71392) | Freshwater sediment microbial communities in response to fracking from Pennsylvania, USA - Straight Creek_MetaG_SC_2012 | ecosystem: Environmental > Aquatic > Freshwater > Creek > Sediment...
CTCCTGCTCGGTGCGAATGCTTACGCAATGATCGCCAGAATTTCTCCCGCAGTCACCGTTTGACCTTCCCGCGCCAGCCGCTCAACTATCCCAGACTTGGGTGAGCGGATCTCGTTTTGCATTTTCATCGCCTCAATAACCAACAGCCCTTGACCAGTCTCGATTTTTTGACCCGGCACCGCCAGGACGCGCACGATTTTACCGGGCATCGGCGAAGCCACCTGTTGCCGGCCTTCGAGTTCCACGCTTCCGCCATGTCCTCGCCGCCAGGAACGCGGATCGTGAATTTCCACGCAAAACTCGGCCCCCGCCGTGCGCACGACCAAGCGTTCGCCGGATTTTTCGACGCTAACTTCAAACGATCGGCCACCCAACAGGATCGAAAATACGCCGGGAGAAACCAGAGCCGCGTCGGCGTCAATTTTGCGGCCGTCAACGGCGCACTCCATCGTCGAACCGTCAAATTCGACGGCCCGCGCGGCTCCGTTGATTTTGATTTCGAATTTCATCGCCTGGCCCGCGGATCTCGGTCGAGCTGATTTAATCGCGCGCCTCGTTTCCAGGCGGATTGGGTATCCGCCGAGGCGCGATCCGCACCGCGCGAGGGAGTCGAGGAGAAATGATGCAGCAAGGCGGCGAAAATCGCGGCGTCTTCGGCGTCAGAGTTATTTTTCTCGTTGCTCTTCAAAAGATGCGATAGCCGTTCGTCGAGCCAGCGCGTGAATAGTTCGCCGCGAATAAATTCCGGATCGCGAAGAATCAGCAAAAATAGCGCGGCATTTGTTTTTATTCCGGTGACGCAAAATTCATCAAGGGCGCGTTCCAGGCGAGCAATCGCCTCGGCGCGATCCCGCCCCCAGGCGATCAGTTTTCCCAGCATTGGATCGTATTCCGTCGGGACCTTGAACCCTTGATAGACGCCGTCATCAAGGCGTATTCCGGGGCCTGAGGGAGTTCGGAGCGAAACAATCGTGCCCGGCGAGGGAAAGAAATTGTTGGCGGGATCTTCGGCATAGAGGCGGCACTCGACGGCATGTCCGGTCAGTGCGACCTCTTCTTGCGTGAAGGGAATCGGTTCTCCTGCCGCGATGCGAATTTGCAATTTCACAAGGTCGAGTCCGGTAACCATTTCCGTAACGGGATGTTCCACCTGGAGACGCGTATTAACTTCGAGAAAATAAAAGTTTTGCGCGGCGTCCACAAGAAACTCGACAGTGCCCGCATTCGTATATTTCGCCTCGCGCGCCAGGCGCGTGGACGCTTCGCCCATCGAGCGCCGCAATTCGGGCGTCATAAAAGGCGACGGCGATTCCTCGATCACTTTCTGGTGCCGCCGTTGAACCGAGCATTCGCGCTCGCCGAGATACAGAGCGTGGCCGTGCGCATCGGCAAGAATTTGAATCTCGATGTGGCGCGGGCGGTCGAGATACCGCTCGAGATAGAGGCGACCGTCACCGAACGCGTTGAGGGCTTCCGAAGAAGCGTCGCGCCACGCAGCGGGCATTTCGTTCGCGGCGGCAACAATCCGCATGCCTTTGCCCCCTCCACCAGCCACGGCTTTCAGCAAAACGGGATAGCCGAGATTGTGAGCGATGCGTTTGGCGTCCTGTATATTCTCGATTGGATTTTCAACGCCCGGCACCATGGGGACGCCGGCTCGCGCAGCAAGCTGCCGAGCAGCGGTTTTCGAGCCGAGAAGTTCCATCGCCTCAGGCGAAGGCCCAATAAATGTAATGTGGTTTGCGGCGCAGGCCCGCGGCAATTCGGGATTTTCGGCAAGAAAACCATAACCGGGATGCAGCGCGTCGCACCCGGCGCGGCGTGCGGCATCAATTAGTTTGTCCACGCGAAGATAACTCTCGCGGGAAGGCGCGGGGCCTATGGCATAAGCCTCGTCCGCAACGCGAACGTGAAGAGCGGCGCGGTCCGCGGCGCTATAGACGGCAACAGAAGAGATACCCATTTCGCGGCAGGCGCGCGCGATTCGCACGGCGATTTCGCCGCGATTGGCAATGAGAATTTTCTTGAACATGATGCGTTGCGACACTCGACGGGCATTCTAACACGCGGCAATCTGGATTCGCGCCCGCCTAATGGCGCGAATAAAATCCCGTTACAACCCTGCCGCACGGAATACAATAAGAACCGTGCGCGCCACTGAATTGCCGCGGGAACGTCTTCTGGGCGGATATCTAATCGCTCTGTGTTTCTATCAAATAGGGATTTACCGCTGGCCGGGCGGGCCGCCGTTCATTCTCGATCCGCGCGCGGGAATTCCCGTTTTCCTTATTAACCATTTTTCATTCGACAATAAAATTATTTACCCGGTGGAGTGGATTACGGCGACGTGGCTTGTTTTCCTGGCGGCGATGATTTATTTTCAAGGAAGGCTTTTAAGAGCTTATTTGATTTCGGAAATCCTGCTGGCCGCGCCGACCGCGTACTACATTGCCGTACTGGCGATTCAAGGCGGAGGGCATTTTGCCCCTGGATTTAAAGACCTTGTCCTGACGACCGTCTTGTTCACGATTTTCTCGCTTGCGCCCATTGGCTTGGCCATTCGACGCTTATGGGTAAGAGGAAAATAGCGCGCCCAGCATCCTCGTCGCATTCCAGAAACTTCACGCGAGTTCCAAATCCTTGCTCCTATTTGCGTTAAAGCGGAATATTTCCGTGCTTTTTCCTTGGATTCGTGTCGCGCTTGGTTTCAAGAGAACGCAGGGCGGTGATGAGTTTGGCGCGGGTTTGCGAAGGTTCGATGATGGCGTCTATGTAACCGCGTTCGGCGGCGACGTAAGGGTTGGCAAAGCGTTCGCGGAACTCGGCGATTTTTTCAAGGCGCAGGCGCTCGCGGTCGGCTTCGGGGGCACGATCGAGTTCGCGTTTGTAAACGATGTTGACCGCACCTTCCGGGCCCATGACGGCGATTTCGGCGGTGGGCCAGGCAAAGTTCGCGTCGGTACGGATATGCTTGCTGGCCATGACGCAGTACGCGCCGCCGTAGGCCTTGCGCGTGATTACGGTCAGTTTCGGGACGGTCGCTTCCGCGAATGCATACAGCAATTTCGCGCCGTGCTTGATGATTCCGTTCCACTCCTGCTGCGTGCCGGGCAAAAATCCTGGAACATCCTCAAACGTGACGAGGGGGATATTGAACGCATCGCAGAAACGCACGAACCGCGCGGCTTTCACGGAGGCATTGATATCCAGCACACCTGCTAGAAACGCGGGTTGATTGGCAACGATGCCGACAGGCTGTCCGCCGAGCCGCGCGAAACCGACGACGATATTTTTTGCAAAATGTTCATGAACCTCGAAGAAATAATTGTCGTCGGCAACCGCGTGGATCACGTCCTTGATGTCATAGGGCTGCATCGGGTCCGTGGGGACAAGGGAATCAAGGGCTGCATCGGCGCGGTCCATGGGATCGGAGGTGGCGCGGCGCGGGGCGTCATCCAGATTATTGAGCGGCAGAAAACTCAGCAGCTCACGAATCATGGCCAGGCATTCGGCATCGTCACGCGAGACAAAATGGGCGACACCGCTGGTCGCGTTGTGCGTCATCGCTCCGCCCAGATCCTGCTTTGAAACATCCTCGTGCGTCACGGTTTTAATCACGTCCGGCCCGGTGATGAACATGTACGAGGTGTCGCGCGTCATGAAAATAAAATCGGTAATCGCCGGGGAATATACGGCGCCGCCGGCGCACGGCCCCATGATGGCGCTGATCTGCGGAACGACGCCGCTGGCCAGCGTGTTGCGCAAAAAAATATCCGCATATCCGGCAAGCGACCGCACGCCTTCCTGAATGCGCGCGCCGCCGGAATCATTCAGGCCGATAACGGGCGCACCGTTGCGCATCGCCAGATCCATGATCTTGCATATTTTCAACGCGTTGGTTTCGGAGAGAGAGCCGCCAAATACGGTGAAGTCCTGCGCGAAAACATACATGAGGCGGCCATCCACGCGCCCGAACCCGGTGATAAAGCCGTCGCCGGGCGGGCGTTGATCCTGCATGCCGAATTCGTCGGAGCGGTGGGTGACAAATTTATCGAGCTCTTCAAACGTGCCTTCGTCGAGCAGCAGCGCGACTCGCTCGCGCGCCGTGAGTTTTCCCGCCTTGTGTTCGCGTTCACGGCGTTCAGGGCCGCCACCGGCTTCCGCAGCCGCATTGCGGCGGCGCAATTCTTCGATTGGTTCGTGTGACTTCGGATTGTTCGTCATCGGATGAGTTCCCGGCGCAGGGCACTCGTGACTTTCGCACAAGCGCGAGCAGGCGTGCCACTATTTTTTGGAAGGGTGCACCGGAACCGAACCGCTGAACCGATCGTATACTGGCAGCGGTGGAAATTCCGCCGTGCCCACACCCAGAATACGGACGGCAAGATGCGTCGCAAGATAGATACAACTCACCAGAAGGAAGGTCCCAAAAACAATATCCGCGGCACCGGCCAGGATGCGCAGCGGCAAATTGGCGATGGAGACCGCGGCAATAGTGCCTTGCACCAGAGCGATCATCGTGGCAAGCGTGAGCGTGGCGGCACATGCCACGGCCATCGCGCTGGAAAATATTTTTCCTATCACGATGCAGTTCACCGGTCCTTCGATTCAACGCTCGCGAATAACGAAACTAAATTCGTGCGGAGGCTCCCTGCGCCCCTTCAGGGCGCACAACCATCGATGGATGCCCGAACCCAGGGCGTTGCCCTGGGCTGGCCAACGCCGGCGCCTTCAGCGCCGGAAGATATCCGCATATTCGGATATTGAGAAATCCCTCTTGCAGCTAATCTTGTTTCCGCCGTGCCGTGACGATTGCAAGATTGCCCTTAATTAGATGCCGGACCAATCGTCGGCAACGAGAATTGAGTTGCTGGGATTTGACGGATCATATTTCACGCTGGCCGGCTGCCCTGCCGCCAACCGCTCCAGGCAAAGGCGCTCTTCGAGACCCGTAACGTCCTGCGCGGTTTCGTAGGTGACTCCGGCGATTGAATAGCTATAACGAATCAAACGCCTCAAGGCTCCGGGGCCGCCAATCGGCGGCACGGCTTTGCGGCGCGAAAACATGCCGGTGGCGACTTCGGGCAGAGCGGACATAGGTGTTTCGACCAGCTCAACGACGAGGCCTTCCACGATCCGCCCGACTTGATTGAGTTGAAAACGGCGCAGACGCTCTTCGGCGTCGGGATCATACGGCTTCTGGAAGACGCGCTGCAATAGCACAACCGCAGCGGCCAGGATCACAGCCGCGGCTCCCGCAACGATCCGCAAATCGATTGGCCAGTGGTTCAACGGCTCGGGTTGCCCGCGGGCACCGGCTTGAACACATCGCCCAGTGTCTCGCGCGCTTTCTCCCAATCTTTCAAAAATCCTTCCAGTCCGCGATCGGTCAGCGGGTGCTTGAAGAGCATTTCAAAAACTTTGTAGGGCATGGTCCCGATATGCGCGCCCATGCGCGCGGCTGCAATCACATGGATCGGGTGACGCAGACTGGCGGCCAGCACCTGCGTGGGATAATTGTAGGCTTTATAAATATCCATGATTTCACGGAGCAGCGTAAGGCCGTCTGCGCCAATATCGTCGAGGCGTCCCACGAACGGGCTGACAAAATAGGCGCCGGCTTTTGCAACGATCAAGGCCTGCGGCGCGGAAAACACCAGCGTCATGTTAACGCGAATCCCTTCCTTGGAAAGGATGCTCAGCGCGCGCACGCCCTCGGGAATCGTGGGAATCTTCACGATCACGTTGGGATGCCATTTTGCGATTTCGCGGCCCTCGCGGAGAATTCCCGCCGTATCGGTGGATACAACTTCGGCGCTGACTGCGCCGTCTTTTACAATATTGCAGATTTCAATAATGTGTTCGCGAAAAGGCCGTTTTTCCTTGGCGACCAGCGTGGGGTTCGTGGTGATCCCATCAATGACGCCAAACGATACGCCCTGTCGAATTTCTTCAAGATTCGCCGTGTCGAGAAAGAACTTCATGTTTGTTGCCTCCTATGCGTGATTTACGACCATCACGGCGGAGAGGGCACCGCAATCGGGCCTAACGATCAATTACCGGATTCCGCAAGCTGCCAATTCCGGAAATCACCACCTCCACCACGTCGCCCGCCTTGATCGGGCCGACGTTTGCAGGCGTGCCGGTGGCGATTACATCGCCGGGCAGAAGCGTCATCACTCGCGAAATCCAGGGAATTATAACATTAACGGGGAAGAGCATCTGCGTGAACGCGGAGTATTGTTTCCTTACTCCATTCAACAACGTTTCCACCGTTCCATTAGCTACGTCGAATTCGGTTTCCATCACGGGGCCGAGCGGACAAAACGTGTCAAAACCCTTTGCGCGCGTCCACTGCTTATCGAGAGCCTGATAGTCCCGCGCGCTGACGTCGTTAAGACACGTGTATCCGGCAATGTAAGGTTTTATGTCCGCGCCGTCGGGCAACTGCGAACACTCCCGCGAAATGATCACCGCAAGTTCCCCTTCGTAATCAACGCGCTCCACGCTGGGCGGCCGCACAATCGGATCGTCCGGCGCGAGCAGGGACGATGGCGGCTTAAGAAAAATCAATGGTTGTGCGGGAGGAGCATTATTAAATTCGGCGGCATGGTCGAGATAATTTCGCCCGATGCACACGATCTTGCTCGGCAGCACCGGAGGCAGGAGCTTCACGGCGGTTAGCGGCCAGCTCCGCGATGTCACTTCCCACTTTCCCAGAATATCTCCCGAGACTTCGCGCACAGTCTCTCCGGAAATGACGCCTTGAAACACTTTCGGGTGCATCGTTTGGCCGATGCTTTCAGGCGGAACAGTCTGTGGCTGAAAACGGCAGAGTTTCATCGAAGTCTTTTTCCTTTTTTGGGAATGGAATGAATCAACCAATGCAATCTTCTACGGAACCTCTTTAGGAACATCGGCGGGAACAGCCGAACTCATGGAGCTTTCGTTGCCGGCTCGGTCCACGGCGGAAACGCGATAAAAATATCGCTTCCCGTCAACAACGGAGATATCACGAAACGCCGGGCTGGGCAATAACTCCTCGTTTAGGCGCTGGCCCGATGATTCTTCCAGGTCGCTTCGATAGACGCGATATCCCGCCAAATCGGGCTCGCTGCTGATTTCCCACGACAGTTCAATATATGCAGGCCCCTGAGGGGTTGCGGGCATGACGGCCAACTCCAGCGCGCGAGGTGCGGCAGGAGGAAAAATGTCGCGCGGAGTGACCATCACCGGAGCGGAGTCCGCCGATTCCACCGAATCCGCTCCAAACGAAGCGACACTGCGAACCGTGTACAAATACGTCGCGCCAAATTCAAAATGCAAATCACGGAACTCCGGAGAAGATGCGGAGCCAGCCAATTCCTGCGGAGATTTCAGTTTCGCCTGCGGAATATTTGGGGGAATATCTTCCATTCCGGATTCCATTCGCGCGCGATAGATGCGGTAGCCCGCCAACGCAGCGCCCGCCGGAGGAACCGATTCATTCCAGCGCAAAGCAATCGCGGACTCCATCACTTCCGTGCTTACGCCGACCGGTGGAGCAGGAGGCGGAAAAACATGCACCGTGAAAATGTTCGAGTTGTCCGATGCGCGCGCCCTGGCTGCCCGTGTGCGCACCATATAGGCGATGGGGGCGCCACCCGCGCGGCCAAGATTTGCCGGCGCCAGCGGGTCTCGGAAACTGATCCGATTGTCCGCTAAGTAGATATCCACGCGCTCGGGCGGGATTGTATAGACAAGACGCCAGGGGGATTTCTTATCCGCCGCAACACCAGAGGGAATCTCGGCGCGAAAAATTTCGATGGAGGGCCGCTCGGCAAGGGCCTCGCGGTCCGTGGATCGTGCAGGAACCGAAAAAGTGAGCACGATTTCGCCGCCGGACTGACGCGCGGCAAGATCGGCGACGGAAGTCGGAACGACCGGATGACGAGCGGAAGGATCCCCCGGAGAAGCACAGCCAGCAACAAAAACGCTCGCACACAAATTGATTGCAAGCACGATGGGTGCGAAGGCGCGGGTCATCGCTTCGTCAAGGCTTCGTCATGGCGCTAGAGAATGTACCTGCTGAGGTCTTGATTCTTCACGATGTCGGCAAGCTGCTTGGTGACGTATGCGCCGTCTACTTTCACATTTTTCTTTTTCAAGTCCGGCGCGTCAAATGAAATTTCGTCGAGCACTTTTTCAAGAATCGTATGGAGGCGGCGCGCGCCGATATTTTCCGTTTGTTCGTTCACCAGGACGGCATAACGCGCGAGAGTAGCGATGGCGTCTTCGGTGAAATTCAGCTTCACGCTTTCGGTATCCAGCAGGGCCACATACTGCTTGATGAGCGCGTTTTTCGGCTCGGTGAGGATGCGGACGAAATCCGCCTCGGTGAGCGCTGTAAGTTCCACGCGGATCGGCAGGCGCCCTTGCAGCTCCGGGATCAGGTCGGAAGGCTTGCTGATATGAAACGCTCCGGCGGCGATAAATAAAATATGATCGGTGCGGATCATTCCATAACGGGAATTGACCGTGGTGCCTTCGACAATCGGCAAAATATCGCGCTGCACGCCTTCGCGGGAAACATCCGGGCCGTGACCGGATTCACGTCCGGCGATCTTGTCGATCTCATCAATGAAAATGATGCCCATTTGTTCGGCGCGCTCGACGGCCAGCCGCGTGACCTGCTCCATATCAATCAGCTTGTTTTCTTCTTCCTGGATCAGGTAATCAAACGCCTCCGATACCGTCATCTTGCGGCGCTTTTTCTGCTGGCCGAACATGCCCGAGAGCATGTCCTTGATGTTGACGTCCATTTCCTCGACGCCTTGATTGGAAATAATTTCAAACGACGGCGTGGAACGTTCGCGGACCTCGACCTCAACCAGACGCGTATCGAGTTTGCCGTCGCGAAGCTGCGCGCGAAGTTTTTCCCGAGTGCGGTCGGCCTGATCGCGGCGAGTCGTTTCAGTCTGCATTGCGGCGGGGTTGCCGGTCTCGACATGCGGAAGCGGTGATGCGGGAAGAAGCAAGTCGAGGACGCGCTCTTCGGCGGCCTGTTCGGCGCGCTCGGCCACTTCGTCCAATTTTTCCTCGCGCACCATGTCAATCGCGGTTTCAACCAGATCCCGCACCATGGACTCAACATCCCGTCCAACGTACCCAACTTCCGTGTACTTGGAAGCCTCGACTTTGACAAATGGGCATCCGGCAAGCCGCGCCAGGCGCCGGGCAATTTCGGTTTTTCCAACTCCGGTGGGGCCAATCATTAGAATATTTTTCGGCAGGACATCTTCCGCCATTTCGGGCGTGAGTTTTTGCCTGCGCACGCGGTTGCGCAAAGCAACAGCCACGGCGCGCTTTGCGGCGGCCTGTCCGACGATGTATTTGTCCAGCTCGATGACGATTTCTCTCGGCGTAAGCTCGTCAAATGACGGCTCTGGCGGAGCCTGGGGCTCGCGTTGTTCGCCGGGAAGATAGATCACCATAGTGTGCGTTCCGCCTTCCGAGGTCTTATAGCGCCGGCGTCCCGCCGGCGATTTTGCTTTGCCCGGTCATCGCTGAAAACCGCCGGCGGGACGCCGGCGCTACTCAAAGCGAAGTCACATAACTAAAACCGATTTGCATTCCAGTAACGCGTTTCAATGCGGACAACCCGCGCTACAATTCCTCAAACGTAAAATTGGCGTTCGTGAAAATGCAGATTTCGCTGGCGATTTTCATCGCCTCCATCGCGATATCTTTCGCGGAAAGCTTGGTGTGCCGGGCAAGGCCACGCGCCGCCGCCAATGCGTATGGGCCGCCGGAGCCGATGGCGCAGATGCCGTCATCGGGCTCAATCACATCGCCATTGCCGGAAACCAGGAACGTGGATTTCGGGTCCGCGACCACCAGCAGCGCTTCGAGGTGGCGCAACGCGCGATCCTTGCGCCACTCCTTCGCCAGTTCGACGGCGGACTTCGCCAGATTTCCCTGATGCTCCTGCAGCTTGCCTTCAAACCGCTCGAACAGGGAAAGCGCGTCTGCCGTGGAGCCCGCAAAACCCGCGAGGATTTTTTCGTTGAACAAGCGCCGCGTCTTGCGCGCCGTATGTTTCATCACGTGCTCGCCCATGGTCACCTGACCGTCGGCGGCGATTACAACTTTGTTGTCGCGGCGCACGCACAATACCGTGGTGCCGTGAATCTGCGCTGAATTGTTGCTCATGGGCATTTGAAGATTATACCGCGTGCGGCGGCTCAGGCCAACGCGGGGTTGAAAACACCAGCCCAGGATAAACGAAATAAGAGTGAAATGTTACGTGTGCGCGGCATGCACGGGAACTTCCGATTCCACTCCGCGCCATCCGACGGGCTTGCCCTGCACCGCGCCCATTACCGCGCGGAACAACACCACGTACATCATCTGGCGGTAATAAAATCTTTGCAAAAGCAATGGCCAGAGCAGGGACCAGTCCTCACGCCGCTCGAGCGTAAAGGCGACCACGCACGTGAGGAAATCTATCAACATGAATCCGAAAAAGAAAATCAGGGAGCGCTGAACGTCAGCCGCTGTCCAGAATTGCGGCAGGTGCGTGAAGTGAAACTGCGAAAGCCCGTAGAGAACCAGCGATCCGAGAAAGAGGAGGTCAATCAGCGGAGAGAACAACGGCAACAACAACTGGAACAGGAACATGTTGGGCAGGGCGATCCATCCCAGCGTTCCATATTTCGTGCGTCCAAGAGTGTCGCGATGTTTCCAGAACGCCTGCAAAGTGCCAAACGTCCACCGGAATCGCTGGCGGATCAGGGCGGCCGCGGTTTCCGGCGCATCGGTCCAGCCGATGGCTTCTTCCTCATAAAATATTTTCCAGCCTGCGCGGCGGATGGTGATCGTCAGGTCGGTATCTTCCGCCACGGTTTCCGCGCTGAATCCTCCGGCTTCGCTGATTGCTTCCGCGCGCCAGGCACTGAGAGCTCCGGGAACAACGGGAATGCAATTCAAGAGATCGAAGGCGCGTTTTTCCAGATTCTGGCTGGTCACATATTCAAGCGCCTGCCAACGGGTCAGCCAGCTAACGCGATTTCCTACTTTTACGTTTCCGGCCACCGCACCAACCCTGGGATTGACGAAGTGGCGCACGAGTTTGCTCACGGCGTCCGGCTCGACGGCGGTGTCCGCGTCAATCGTGACCAGAATGCCGCTGGAAGCTTCCGCAAGGGCATGGGAAAGCGCCGCCGGTTTGCCTTGGTTTGGCTGGTGAATCAGGCGAACGGCGGGATTGCGTCCGAATTGCTCATCCAGCAGCTCGGCTGTGCCGTCAGTGGAACCGTCATCAATTACGATCACCTCCAACTTCGAATAATCGGACTCGAGGACGGAGTTCACCGTATAAACAATCACACCCACTTCGTTGTACGCGGGAATGAGAACACTCACCAGCGGCTGAAAATCCGGATGATCGGGCGGCGCGGGGCGAAACTTTTCAATGATGGCGAGCACGCCCACCACAATCGCACGGCAACTGACCAGGCCGATTCCAAGCACGAAAATAAAGGCCACGCTCAACCGCGACCACTCATACAACGTGAAAATCAGCCCGTCGGCCTGCGCCACCAGGCGTTCTCGAAATGAAAGCGCGGGCATGAGCTGGGCGCGCGTCTGGCCGACGAGGGCGGCAACCGGAACAATCTGAAATCCTGCGGCGCGCAATCCATCAATGATCTGCGGCAGGGCTTCCACGGTATGCGAGCGATCTCCGCCGCCGTCATGCAACAACACGATATTTCCGCCGTTCGCGCGCGCCTGATCTAGCACGCGCTTCACGATCACCGAAGCCGCCGCGGGAGCGACACCGCCCGGCTCGCCCCAATCGTGCGGATCAAGGCGTGCGCCAACGATGAGATAGCCCATGGATTGGGCGACAGGCAGTTGCGCCACTTCGTCCGCGGTTTCCGGCTGGTGGTCAATGCCGTACGGCGGGCGGAACAGGAGCGACTTAACGCCCAGCGTGCTGTTGAGCAGACGCTCGGTAACATTGAGTTCCACGTCAATCTGGGTGCGCGAAATGTCGTTCCAATGGGGATGCGTGTAAGTGTGATTGCCGATTTCGTGCCCTTCGTTGTATTCCCTGCGGATCAATCCCAGTGCGTCGTTGGCGCTGCTGCCGATCACGAAGAAAGTCGCCGGCGCTTGCTTTGCTTTCAGGATATCGAGAATTTTCGGAGTGAATTGCTGGTCGGGGCCATCGTCGAAACTCAGCGCTATCTTATGCGGCGCGGCGCCCATTTGAAAAATGCGGTAGGAAGAGGGCAGCTTCTCGTAATTGTCATCCACGATTGTGTTTGTCGCGGGATCAAATCGGATGGTGCGCGCGCCTTTTTCGGGAGTGTCCGCGAATTTCCATATGTCGCCATCGCCCTCCAGGATCAGATCGTAACCCGGAGGCATCTCTTCCAGCTTCGCCCGCGTGAGATCGTCGGGATGCGTGAAGTCCCAAATGGACCAGATCGAGGGATCCTCCGAACCAAGCCGCCAGAGCGCGGTGCCCTGCACGCCCACGCGCTCGGCGGCGCGCAATTCGTTATATGCCGTTACGCCATCAAGCATCCATACGTGGTGCACGTGATTGTGCTCGTCGGAATAATCATAGTAAGGATTGAGCGAGTCCGAATCGAATTGCACGTCCGCTTCCGATTCCGTCGCCGTGACGATGGCTTCCTGGAAACTTTCCACGCGCGCCTGTTCCTTGGATTTCTTACCGGCGTTGCTGGGCCAGTCGTAGGCATAACTGGCGATTCCCATGACTAGTTTTTTCGCCGGCACTAGTTTTGAGACGGCGTCGATATTTTTCACAAACCAATCCTGCGCGGCGATGGGGCCGGGCGCCGAAGTGCGCCAGTGCTGATCGTAATTCATCAGGATCACCGCGTCCGCGACCTTGCCGATGCCCTCATAGTCGTAGGCCCAGTCGGCCGCAGGGAGGCAAACCATCAGCTTCAGGTTTGCGTCGTGCAATGCGACGGCAAGCTCGGCGGCAAACCGGCTGAAATCCTTCTGGCTTTTCGCGGGAATTTCTTCAAAATCAACAACCAGTCCGGCAAAATGGTTGTCCGTCAGATAAGTGACGGCTTGTTGTGCCAGGCGGTGGCGCGCGGCGCCATCTTTGAGCATGGCCGCCATTTCACCGGTGAGCCAGTTGGTGCCGTCTGAATTGTTCATCAGCGGCATGGTGGGAATTTTGATGGGCGGATTTTGCTGCTGCAACGTTTGCAGCCAGGCGGCCAGTTTGGGATCGGCCTCCACGTCCAGCCGCCCGGTTGCCGTAATCGAGTGCAGCCGCTCGGGAATAAGCAAATCAATATCGCGAAAATGCGCTTGGAGTGCGGCCAGCGATGTAGGGTCCCAGCTTACGTAAAATGCCGCGCGCACCGGATCATACGTATCCGGCATCCGGCCCAACTGCTCGACGCGACGTTGACGTCCGGTTCGCTTGAGCGTGATTTTTGCACGGATTTTTTCGTAGACCGGATGGAGCGCGCTTCGGTTGGTGGGAAGCAACGGCACGGGCAATCGGGGGCTGACAAGAATGCTGATAAAAAATGTGATCACCAAAAGCGTGAAAATAGCGCCGCTAATTTCAAGCACACGGCTGGTGCGTCGCCAACGCTGGCGCTGTTCGTCGTAGAATATGGGCTTTCGTGGCTTCATGCAGTTAACCTAAACCAGCTGTCCGGCGAAAAGCCGTCACAAATGCAGGCTCTACTCTTTCGCTGCACGCTTCAGGTGAAACGTGAGCCCGCTTTAATATAATGACCAAACAACCTAATTCACAGCAACGGAGCCAGGAAGTTTCGATCATACCCGCACAGCATGGCGGCGTCACTGCCCTTTGCGCTCAAACGTTCCTGGCAGCGCTGGCAGGGCTGGCCTTGCGCCTGCTATTCGTATTTCGGTTCGCCAGCGCGGCCGGCGATAGCGATACCTACCTTCAACTGGCCCGCAACTGGGTCGATCATCATATTTACGGGTTGTGGATGAACGGCCACCTGGTTCCGGCGGACCTCCGAACGCCGGGTTACCCAGCCTTTCTGGCCGGGGTATCTATTCTATTTGGACGCTCGATGATGGCAATTTCGTTGTCTCAAACCATGCTCGATCTGGTTACCTGCTTTTTGACGGCCACGCTGGGCGCGGCGCTAGCTCCGGCTTCGGCGCGCCGCCGGGTGTGGCTTGCGGGTTTGTGGCTCGCCGCAACCTGCCCGTTCGTTGCGAATTATTCCGCTGTCGTTCTAACCGAGGTTGTTGTCACATTTTTCACGACCGGCGCACTTGCCTGTTTTGTTTTGGGTTTGCGAGATGCGCCAACTGAATTCGGGCTTTGGATTCGCCCAGGCCGGCCAACTCCCTTCGCCTATGCCCTGTTCGGAGCTTTTCTGACGGGTATCGCAACTCTGGTACGACCGGAAATGCCTCTGCTACTGGCCACGGCGGTTCTTGTATACATGATTCGCTGTTGGGGAGCACTGGGGTTTCGCAAGATGGCGATGCTCGGCGCGGCTATGTCCGGCGTATTTTTAATTCCTGTGGCGCCGTGGGCGGCGCGCAATTTCGCGATACTGCACGAAACACAATTTCTTTCTCCCCGGTACTCGACTCTGCCCGGGGAATATGCGCCGGTCGGCTATTACGCATGGACGCAAACGTGGCTCGAACGCTACCGCGACGCGTACTCTTCCGTATGGGCAATTGGCGAAGATCCGATGAGCATCGACGATACGCCATCCGCGGCGTTTGATTCTCCGCAGGAAAAAGCACGCGTGGCGGCCCTGTTCGACGAATATGACAGAGACCCGAACCTGGATATTTCACCTGAACTCGATCGCGAATTTGAAAAAATCGCACGGGAAAGAACCGCGCGCCACCCGTTCCGCACCTACTTTCGTGTGCCGTTCCAGCGCGCGCTCACGATCTGGTTCACGCCGCGCACGGAACTCCTGCCGATCGAGGGGAAATTGTGGCCTCTGCGCGAACAATGGCGGGACTCGCGCGCGAATGTTTTGACCACCGCTGGATTAGGCGCTCTCGGTTACCTTTATTTTGCTTTGGCGCTGGCAGGTATTGCGGGCTCGTGGCTCGCAGTGCGTTCAGGCGGGACGTCGGATTATCTGGACGCGCCAAACCTCTGGGGCGTATCTCTGGTGGTTGCGTACCTTGTTGTCCGCACGGCGTTCCTGACAACCGTGGAAGCGCCCGAGCCACGTTATGTCGTCTCGTGTTATCCCGCGTTGCTGGCGCTGATTGCGCTTTTCATCACTAGGCGTAAACAGCCAGACTCATGATTATTTGCGTTCGACATCCAATATCTCGCAAAAGGCATTGTAAAGTTTGACCTCACCGCTCGTGCCGGGTGGAAATCTTTCCGTTGTAAAATCCTCATCACGCAGATTGACCCGTGCAAAGATCCTTTCGAAATCTTTTCTTGGTGGAACGACTCCTGGTCCTGTCAGATGCAGGTATGCGTCGCGTAGAAATCTCATGAGACCCTTAAAACCATTTGTCTTGTTTAGCATGTTACCGCGCCCGGTCGCTGACCATGCGCTTGGCCACCTTTTTCTGACTGCATCGAAATAGTTGAAAACAACGCGACCAATATCCGTATCACGCCCCTCGATCATCATATTTCGAAAGATTAGGGTTTGCAGTTCCGCAGCCTCGGCTTTTTTTGGCACTTTACCGAGCATGTAAACATTTCTGTCTTGCATTTCAGTTTTCGAGATATATTTCATTAACGCTTGTACAAACGTTGCCTGAGTTATCATCTCGTTAAATCGGCCAGGCGTGGCAACGCCGAGACGCTTTATCTTCTCGTAAAAAGGACTCTTCTCGTCACGGTCCAAAGCAACGGCTACATTGTGGCAAAGCTTTTGAGGGCTCGGCACCTTAGCTAAATCAAATAGATCGTACGCAAGACTACGGTTAACCTTCGTCTGGGTCAAATTAACTGTTGAAAAGATATAAGCCTGTTCGGCTATATCCATATCGATAAAAATGCAAACATTGACATCAAATTCAGGTCCCTGATAGCCCTTCAGACCATCGATCTGTATTGCTCCCCACTAATTTAGACAGTCAGGGCCTCGTTTTTTAGTACACCTGCGAAAGCCAAGAATGCCTCGTGCGGAGTGCGATTTCGGACTCCGTGGTGGGGCCGCTCGTGATT
>Ga0075026_100000463_pt1 | contig 16183 bp, 15 predicted proteins | sample Str012_2_FD_71392 | JGI IMG/M metagenome (GOLD analysis project Ga0075026, IMG submission 71392) | Freshwater sediment microbial communities in response to fracking from Pennsylvania, USA - Straight Creek_MetaG_SC_2012 | ecosystem: Environmental > Aquatic > Freshwater > Creek > Sediment...
AAATTAACAACAAATCCACAAAAAAGGAAGTCGCCATGGCATGGGAATGTACCAGAATGGAAAAGGCCGCCCGATGGGCGGCCTTTTCTATGAATTCACAAGAAATGTTTTATTGGCTCACTTTGAATTCCACGCGGCGGTTGGAAGCTTTGCCAGCAGCCGTCTTGTTGTCAGCAATGGGGGCAGTGTCACCGAAACCGGCAGAGCTCAGGCGATCAGCATTGACGCCTTTCTTCACCAGGTAAGCCTTGACGGAAGCGGCGCGCTTCTCGCTCAGCGTCTGGTTGGCTGCGGCCTTGCCGGTATTATCCGTGTGGCCTTCGATGCCCACCTTCAGCGGAGCGTACTTCGAATCCTGCATCAGAGTAACAAGATCATTCAGCTCTTTCTGGGCAGCGGCCGTCAGGGTGGCGGTGCCTGAGTTGAACTGTACTGCTTTGGAGTTGAAGGTAGACCCTTCCAGGCTGGGGCAACCACCGTTGGAGGCGGGGCCGGCAACATCCGGGCACTTGTCTTCTTCGTCGATCACGCCGTCACCGTCGCGGTCGGGAGGAGGGCAACCAGCATACTTGGCAAGGCCGGCAACGGTCGGGCACTTGTCCTGCTCGTCGTTCACACCATCATTGTCGGTATCGGGGATCGGGCAACCAGCATATTTGGCCAGACCTGGGGTCGTGGGGCACTTGTCCTGCTCGTCGTTGATGCCGTCCTTGTCGGTGTCGGGGATCGGGCAGCCTGCGTACTTGGCAAGGCCAGCAACGGTCGGGCACTTGTCGACGTTGTCGAAGATGCCGTCACCATCGGTGTCGGGAATGGCGGGAGGAGGAGGTGGTGCAACGACCACGGGAACGGGCTTCTTGCGGAAGGCCCAGCCGAGACCGACCTGGAAGGCATTGTCTTTTACCTTGCTGGTGATGGGAGTGCCATCGAGGTCAGCCCAATAGTGGTTGACATCGGTCAGGCCCATTACGTAGCGGCCCCAAATGAACAGGTTGTGTGTGGCGAACACTTCGAGGCCTGCGGTGCCGGCGAAGCTGCTGCCCTTGTAAACACTGCCCTTGTCCAGGCTGCCAGCGGCGTCCAACTTGTGCGTGGCGGAACCCAGGAAGTTGATCTGGGGGCCCAGCAGGAAAGCGAAACGCTCACCCAGGTTGAACTTGAACAACAGGGGCACTGAAACATAGTCAACATTGTGCGTACCCTTGTCGGACACAGTGCCACTATAGGTGGCCTTGGAACCGAACTGGGAATATTGTACTTCAGGCTGGAATGACACGACCTTGCTCAGGGGCAGGTTGCCGAAAAGACCGCCAGTGAAGCCGACTTTGCCGGAAGTGCTCAGCGTGCTCCAGGTGGGGTCGACCTTCTGGTTGGAGAAATTCGCACCGGCCAGAATGCCAAAATATGGCTTCTTGCCACTCTGGGCATGCACGGAAACGAACAGGCCCGCGCACAGGAGAAGACTGAGGAATTGTTTCATTTTTGATCTCTTTAGATGAATGGAATGAAATATGGATATACAAATTTGATTCTGGTCGGTCGTTGGGTCATAGCCGTTCAGGCATTCGTCAGGGGGGCAGGGCTTTCTCCCTTCACACAGAGCCTTCTTACCACAAATTTAACAATGGACAGGTTCCCCGGTGGGGTCCGGATCCACCTGATTGGGCCCCAGACGTTCGCAAAGAAAGGGTTTTATGTTAAAATGGACAAGAAAGATATGTTCCAGCTTCAAAAAGTCAGGGAATCGGTCCTGGAATGCCCCAAAGGCATGATACCCGTCAAAGGCCGTCCTTACCAATATCAGTTGATTCCGGCTGGACTGTTCCTAGATTTAGTACGCCATCCTGTCAACCGCCCCATATGCACAACATCCTGATCCCGGTGGATTTCTCACCAGCTTCCGCCCAGGCGCTCCGGTATGCCTACCGGCTGAACGCCCGTTTCATCGACCGGCTGCAGATTTTGCACCTGTTCGACATCCCGATCACAGTCGGAGATGACGCTGACCTCTACCTCAAGAACTACGATGCTTACCGTAAGTCATATGATACGGAACTCTGGGAATTCGTGGCGAGCAACAAGGGGGAATATCATTTCGACACCGAGGTATACACCACTTCCGGTGGGCACTACCAGGGCATCGTCGATTTCGCCAGACACCACAAACCGGAGCTCATCGTCATCGGAAACCGGGGTGCCGGTGCGATCCGAAAATGGTTGTTCGGCAGTGTGGCCCGCTATCTCCTCAGCCACCCGCCCATCCCGGTCATCGGTGTGCCGGAAGACTACCCCATCAGCGACACGCGGCATGTGATGGTCGCCACGGACATGATCACCACGATCCCTTCCCAGGGCATTGATTTCCTGAAAACATTTCTGGAACGCACCCAGGCGAAGCTCACGATATTCCATGCACGGGAAAAAGGCGAGGTCGTTTTGAAAGAAGAAGGAAAAGCACTGGAGCAGTTTAGAAAGGACCTCGGCACGGAACCCGTTACGCGTGTGCTGAAACCCCACCAGCATATAAGCCAGTGCATTGACGAATACATCGCGGAGAACCGTGTGGACCTGCTGGTCACTCTTCCCCATGCGCATACCTGGCTGGATCGGATGCTGATCGGCAGTGAGACTTCGGAATTGGCTTCGATCGTCAAAGTGCCGATCATGAGCCTTCCTGCGAAATAAGGAGATCAGTTCTTCTGGGAGGGTTTTCGGCCACTGTTCCAGGGCCTGGACATCCATTTCGGGATCAGGGTGTCGAAAATGGCCTGCTGTACAGGCGTACATTCATTGCGCACCTCCTGGAAATGGCGAAAGGTCCTCATGTCAGCCTCATGGTTCAGCGCTGACAGGCGAAGGGAGATCAGGTTGGCGGCACTGTCCGCACCGGAGGCTTCGCCCAGCTGGCGATACAGGGTGTCCTTTGTTTTTCGGATCTCCTCCCACAACGGTTTCATGCGTTCGTTATGATCCTGTTTCATCTTCCTCAGCAGCGTGTCCTGAGCGGGAGTCAGGTGCATCTTTTCAGAAAACGCCTTGAAATTATCCTCTTTGGCACCCTTGCGTGCCTCAGGACCTTCGCCAAACACGAAGAATCCAAGCAGCAAGGAGATATTGGCCACGAGCAGCAAGGCAAGAAGCCCCAGTATCCATTTGTTTTGAGCAAGGTTTCTCATGGATGTTCCGGATTGTTCGCGTAGAAAGTGTTGTTGGGCGTGGAATGCGTGTACTCGTAGGCAAGGGACTGGGCAGGGTCTTCAACCGTGTTTCCCTGGCGGGACCTGAGCAAGCCAACCAATATGACACCGTTGAGCAGCAAAAAGACCAAGGCCATCGTGATCGCGAAGGCTGGCCTGGAGATCATCCTCGCGAACTGGTCCGTTGCCGTCAGCCGACCTGCTTCCATACTGGCCATCAGGCGGGTATGGAAAAAGGGGGCCGGCTCTGCGCGGCTTATGCCGTTCAGGCTGGATAGGGTTGCCTCAACCTGTTGTTCGATATGTTCTTTACGGGTCATGATCTTGTTCAATTTAATAGATGCCGTTCATTTAAAAAAACTGCGTCAGCCCTGCTGTTTATAGTAGTCTTCCAACGACCTGCGCAGATTTTGCCGGGCCCGGTGGATCAAGGATTCGACGGCCGCCACGGAGGTCCTCATGACATTCGCAACTTCTTGATAACTAAGCCCTTCCACTTTATGCAAGGTGAACGCAATGCGTTGATTCTCCGGGAGCTCTGCGATCCTGGCGAAAAGGACCCGCCCTTTTTCACGGTTGTCGAGCTGGACGCCAGGGTGATTGAACTCCTTTGGCTCATGCAAAGGTTCATTGTTCTCCCCGAATAGGGAGGTCAGGAAGGCGAACCTTTTTTTTCGCTTCTTCATCCGCAGGTGCTCCAGGGACCGTGTCACGGCGATACGGTAGATCCAGGTGGAAAGGGCGGACTCACCCTTGAACTGGCCGATGGATTCGTAGACTTTGATGAACACCTCCTGTGTCACATCCTCAGCGTCCTCTGCATTCTGCAGAAGACCCAGCACGGTATTGTACACCAGAGACTGACGGGTCTCCACCAATTCCGTGAAGGCAGCCTGGTCCCCCCGTCGTAGTCCCTCGATGAGGATCTGTTCGCTCAATGGTAAGTGTTATGGGATGGTTCGGTCCACTCTGAACGACAAATGTACGCCATCACCGATTTCATTTCCCACCAGCCATCCATCCATTTTGCCCTTCCTTCGCTAACTTGCTTCCCGGGAATGAAAACCGTTCCCGATCCTTCATCATAAAAAAACAACAGGATGGCATTCGAATGGAAAGGCGTGTTCCCCGCGCTGCTCACCCCCTTCACCGCTGACGACCAGCTGGACCTCGACCTTTTCAAAAACAACCTGGATGCCCAGATCGCTGCTGGTGTCAACGGCATCATCCTTGGCGGTACGCTCGGTGAAGCCAGCGTACTATCACTCGAGGAAAAGGAAACGCTCGTCAAGTTCGCCATCCTGCACAGCCAGGGACTTCCGGTCATCCTGAACATCGCTGAAGGTTCCACAAGAGAGGCCGTGCGCCAGGCAGAGCTCGCAAGTGCCTGGGGTGCTGCCGGCCTGATGTTGCTGCCTCCCATGCGGTACAAAAGCGATCACCGTGAAACCGTCACTTATTTCAAGACCATTGCAGCGGCCACCGCATTGCCCATCATGATCTACAACAATCCGGTGGACTACAAGATCGAAGTCACGCTGGACATGTTCGATGAACTTCTTTCCACCGCAAACATCACCGCCGTGAAAGAATCGACGCGCGATGTCACCAATGTCACGCGCATGTTCAACCGCTTTGGCGACCGGTATCGCATCTTGTGTGGCGTGGACACGCTGGCTCTGGAAGAGTTCTGCCTCGGCGCCGATGGTTGGGTGGCCGGACTCGTGGATGCCTTCCCTGCCGAGACCGTCGCCATCTTCCGCCTCGCCAAGGCCGGAAGGATCGAAGAGGCACGGGCCATCTATCGTTGGTTCATGCCCTTACTGGAACTGGACATCCATCCGAAACTCGTGCAATACATCAAGCTTGCCGCAACCGGCACTGGCATCGGCTCCGAACAGGTGCGTGCCCCGCGCCTTCCGCTCGAAGGAGATGAGCGGACGCGCGTGAAGGCCATCATCGACCATGGCATCAGGACCAGGCCCACCCTTCCAGATTATCTTTCACTTTGAACGAGCAAGATGAAAAGATTCCTTCTTCCGGCGATCATATGCCTGTCCCTGCACACTTTCGCGCAGCAGACCAATGTTCATGGACGCGTGATCGTCACTCCCGACCACCGGTATCTTCAATATGAGGACGGCACTCCTTTTTTCTGGTTGGGTGATACGGGCTGGGAACTTTTTCATCGCCTGGATGAAAAAGAAACCAGTCAGTACCTCGATGACCGCGCCAAGAAAGGATTCACCGTGATTCAGGCCGTGCTCCTGGCGGAGTTCAATGGGCTGGGAAAACCGGACCGGTATGGCGAGGTGCCCTTGCTCGACATGAATCCGGAACGACCGAATGAACGATACTTCGAACGCGTGGATCGGATCGTTCAAGAAGCCGGAGCCAAAGGACTCATCATGGGCTTGTTGCCCACCTGGGGTGACAAAGTGACCCTTCTGTGGGGTGAGGGTCCGGTTGTTTTCAATGCAGCCAATGCCTACACTTACGGTCTCTTCCTTGGCCGCCGATATGCAAAGCAGGAGAACATCATCTGGATCCTCGGGGGCGACCGACCTCCTGTGAAAGACAGTCTCGATTGGAGACAAATATGGAGGGCGATGGCCAAGGGCATCCGCGAAGGCACCGGCCAGAAGGCACTCATCACTTATCACATCTCGGGAGGAATGAATTCCACCTCCCAGTATTTGCAGCAAGAGGAATGGCTCGACATCAACACGATGCAGAGCGGACATGGCTCCGGACACGATGCCCCAGTCTGGGAATGGATCGCTCGTGACCGTTCCCTGCAACCCGTGAAACCCACGCTGGACGCGGAACCCAATTATGAGGACCATCCGGTCAACCCGTGGCCGAAATGGGACCCTGCCAATGGATATTTCCGTGACCATGACGTGCGCAAGCAACTCTATCGATCGGTGTTCGCAGGCGCCTGTGGCGTCACATACGGTCACCATGCGGTCTGGCAGTTCTTCAGCCTGCGCGAGGAGGTCGTGAACCATGCGGACAGATACTGGACCGAGGCCCTGGACCGACCCGGCGCACAGCAGGCAGGCTACCTCCGCAAGCTCATCCTTTCAAGGCCCTCACTGGGACGCATACCCGATGACAGCCTGATCACGGAAGGCCAGGGTACCGCGGGCATGCACATGTCCGCTTACAAAGGTGCGGAAGGCTCCTATGCGATGATCTATCTTCCGGTAGGGAAGTCCATCAATGTGAACACGAAAAGGCTGGCTGCCAAAGAGCTTCATGGATGGTGGTTCAACCCGCGTAACGGAAGTGTGACGGACATTGGAAAAAAAATCGGGAGGAGCGTGCTTTCACTCGTGCCGCCGGAAACGGGTGGGGAACACGATTGGGTGCTCGTGCTGGATGACGAAAAGAAAGGGTATAACACGCCGGGAGCCGCTGCTGGCATAAAACAATGATCATGTACAAAGACATCGACGCAACAGGCATCAGGGATACGATGGAGCGGTCTTCGGAAGCTTTCATAATATATGGGGAAAGCACGCTCACCGAGCGCGCGGCATTCATGAAGCGCATTGCCCAGGGGCTTCAGGCTGCGGCGGACACCATCGTACCGGTGGCCATGCGGGAAAGCCATCTTCCCGAGGCCAGGCTGCGCAATGAACTTGGCCGTACCATCTTCCAGCTGAACAGTTATGCCGATGCGGCCGATGCGGGTCGTTGGCTGGAAGTCAGTATCGACACTGCCGATCCTGTAAGGACGCCGCCCAAGGCAGACATCCGCAAGACAATGTCGCCGCTTGGCCCTGTCGTCGTTTTCGGTTCCAGCAATTTTCCCTTCGCTTATTCGACCGCCGGTGGAGACACTGCTTCAGCCTTTGCGGCGGGATGTACCGTGGTCGTGAAAGCGCACCCTGCCCATTCCGAAACATCCACGATGGTGGCGGCTGTGATCGATGAAGCCGTGAAAGCATGTGGGTTGCCCGAAGGCACCTTTCAGCATGTGCATGGTGCGTCATTTGAGGTGGGGCGGGCACTTGTCTCCGATAAAAATACCAAGGCGGTGGGCTTCACAGGTTCCTTCTCCGGCGGCAAAGCATTGTTCGACTGGGCGGCACAGCGTGAGGAACCCATCCCTGTGTTCGCCGAGATGGGCAGCACGAACCCGGTTTTCCTGTTGCCCGAAAAACTGGCCGCGGATGCTGCCGGCCTTGCCAAACAGCTTGCAGGTTCGCTGACACTGGGTGTAGGACAATTTTGTACCAAGCCCGGGCTGATTATCGCCATCGCCGGCAGTTCCCTCGATACATTCGTTGACACGTTGAAGATGGAGATCAACAAGGTGGTACCCGCCGAGATGCTGCACGAAGGCATCGTCAGGGCCTATGGTGAAAAGAGGAATAAAGCACTTGCCCGTTCCGGCGTGACACTGATTTCTGAGAGTGAGCAGCCTGCACAAGGCCTCCAGGGCAGGCCCACGGTCGCGATCGTGAAAGCATCGGATTTCCTGAAGGACACGGTTCTGCACCAGGAGGTCTTTGGTCCCTGGTCGCTGATCGTCGCCTGTGCCGATGCTGAAGAAATGACTTTGGTTGCCGCATCGCTGGAGGGTCAGCTCACGGCATCGCTCATGGCCACTGAAGGAGACGTGCGTGAGCATCCCTTGCTGGTGTCCACGGCAAAGAGTAAATGTGGGCGCTTCATATATAACGGCGTTCCCACTGGCGTGGAAGTGTGTCAAGCCATGCATCATGGCGGGCCCTACCCCTCCACGACCGACTCCCGCTATAGTTCGGTCGGAGCCGATGCCATCAAGCGATTTGCAAGACCTGTATCATACCAGAATTGGCCCGACGCACTTTTGCCGGAGGAACTCCGGAACGCCAATCCTCTGGGCATCTGGAGAACAGTGAACAATGAACTGACGAAAGCGTCACTCTGATCGCCCTTCGAATGGAGAATGCAAGTATCAGGAGGCCAGTGAAGTAAACGACGATGTCTGGTCTTCACGCCTGTGTCGCACTACAAAATAAGTTGTAACGAACAGGGAGATCAACAGGTAGATGACCACGGCTGTGCCGGAATGGGGGTATTTCGCGGAGATGCCGAACCAATCCCCCGTCGACCAAACAAGATACAGGCCCAATCCGCATTTCATGACTTCAGAGACGATGGCCATCGGGTTGCGGTCCAACAGGTCCGTATAGGCATAGACCATCAGAAAGATGAACAGCCCATAGATGAACATGTCGGGTTTCCCGATGGTGGCGATGTTCCCGAAAAGGTAGCTGACGAGCAGCAGGAGCGCTACAAGCTGGACCCACGCCCAAACATGTAACGCGGTGCTGGCCCTCGGGGCATATTTCTCGAAGCGATATACGTCCGTGATTTTGAACACCGGGTGTTCGGCGGTAACGTCGTCGGGTCTCCATCCTGTGGGCATGAACCAGACCCTCACTTTATCCTTATAGGATCTTGTCCGCCACGCATCCCTGGCCAGCAGCCACAGGTGTTGGAAGTTGATCTTGATCGGATTCCAGGTGCTCACGGGGCGGGTAATACCATAGACCGGCTGGATGTCGGGAGTTTCTTCCTGGAAGGTGCCGAAGAGTTTGTCCCAGAAGATGAAGATCTGGGAATAGTTCTTGTCGATGTATTCGGGGTTGATGGCGTGATGCACCCGGTGGTGTGATGGCGTGACAATGATCTTCTCCAGGAAGCCCATTTTGCCGATATGGCGGGTATGGTACCAGAACTGTGCAAAGAGATGCAGAGGTGCGACCACGGCGATGACCTGCTCGGGAACGCCCAGGACTGCTGCTGGCACCAGGAAGAATGTGAAGACGCGAAAGAAGGTGGACACGGACTGGCGCAGGGCGCAGGCCAGGTTGTATTCCTCACTGCTGTGGTGGACGATATGGCTGTTCCAGAACAGGTTGTATTCGTGGTCGATGCGGTGCACCCAGTATCCCTGGAAGTCGAGCACGATGAATGCGACGGCATAGGTGAGGAAGCCGGACTCGATGTGCGTCACGGCGAGGTGCCTCACAAGCCAGCCGTAGCCGATGATGGCCACACTGAGGCCGAGCACGTCCTTGGTCACGTTGGTGACACCCGAACTGAGCGAGGACACCATGTCCATATTGGACACGGTGTCACGGCCACGGGCCCAGCCGTAGAGTTTCTCGAGAAGCACCAGGCACAGGAAAGCTGGCATGGCGATGAGGAGGATCTTGCCGTAGGTTTCCATGGTCGTTTATTTCTTTTCCAACTCTTCACCCTCCAAGGGTGGCACCCTTGGAGGGCCCATTAAAAGTAGAGAAAAAACCCATCTTTTCGCTGGCATTTCAGCTTGCAAGGAGCACCGTTGTGGACCGATCTTGCCATGAAAAGAAAATGACGCCAAGCGGAGTCTATCACATATTGAATCATGCGAACGGGTTCGAAAAATTGTTCCGGGAAGAGGATGACTTCAACATGTTCACTCAAAAGATCAGAAAAACGACCTCCCCTTTCGTTGATATCCTTGCTTTCTGCCTGATGACCAATCACTATCACTTGCTTGTGCATGTCAAAGAACCCACTCATTTTGAGCGGTTCCATAGTGATAAGGACCCCGAGAAGTTGACCTCAAAAGCCTTTTCCAACGCCTTCAATGGTTATGCGCAGTGTTTCAACCGGAAATACAGTAGAATGGGAAGCCTGTTCATGCAAAACATGAAGGCCAAATATGTCGATTCCGATGTGTATTTCTGCAAAGTCGTGCACTATATACATGCAAATCCAGTTCACCATGGTTTCACCTCCAGAATGGAGGATTGGCGGCACAGTTCCTACTCCACCTACCTGAACAATAAACGGTCCTGGCTGGACACGAACTTTACTCTTTTGCAATTTGGAGGACACCGTTCTTTTTGCAAATACCACCAGCAACCGATAGGCCTGAAACAACCCAATTTGTAGTAAATTGGGCATCCCCTCCAAGGGTGCCACCCTTGGAGGGAGGGGGTAAGCGAAAGGAGTGAATATCCAACCATGATCCACACATTCGAATGCATCGACGCCCACACCTGCGGAAACCCGGTACGCGTAGTGGCCCAGGGCGGACCCGCTCTTCAGGGGGCGAATATGAGCGAGAAGAGGCAACACTTCCTCCGCGAGTACGACTGGATCCGCAAGGGTCTTATGTTCGAACCCCGTGGCCATGACATGATGAGCGGAAGCATCCTGTATCCGCCACACGACCCCGCGAACGACGTGGCGGTGCTGTTCATCGAAACTAGCGGCTGCCTTCCCATGTGCGGTCACGGCACCATCGGCACCATCACGATCGCCGTGGAAAAAGGGCTTGTGAAGCCCAGGACCCCTGGCATCGTGCGTATGGAAGCCCCCGCGGGTCTCGTCAACATCACCTATGTCCAGGATGCCGGGAAAGTGCGCACCGTCACCCTCACCAACGTTCCTGCCTACCTCGCCGCCGAAGGACTGACCGGCCAATGCCCAGACCTAGGCGAACTCACCGTGGATGTATCCTATGGCGGGAATTTCTATGCCATCGTGGACGTCCAAAAAAACTTCAAAGGCATCGAGCATCATACCGCTGACCAACTCGTCGCCTGGGCCCGGGCTCTCCGGAAGGATATCAACGAGCGCTACACGTTCATACACCCTGAGAATCCTACCATCAACGGCTGTAGTCATATATTATGGACCGGCGCGGTCCTGGACCCCCGCTCCACGGCCCGCAACGCCGTGTTCTATGGCGACAAAGCCATCGACCGCTCACCCTGCGGCACCGGCACCAGCGCGCGCATGGCCCAGTGGTATGCCAAGGGCAAACTGAAAAAAGGTGATGCCTTCATCCACGAGAGCATCATTGGAAGTACATTCACCGGACGCATCGCCGAAGAGACCACCGTAGATGGCAAGCCTGCCATACGCCCCTCCATCGAAGGCTGGGCCAGGATCTACGGCCGGAACACCATCACCATCGACCCGGACGACGACCCATACGCCTTCGGATTCCAGGTGATCTGAACACAAGTCAAACCAACCACGCCATATGAGTTCATTGTCACGACACCTCTTGCTTTTCACCGTCCTTCTGGGAGGGGCCTCATCAACACATGCCCAGTCCGCCAAGATCAAGATCGACGCAGAACGCGTGATCGGCGAAGTGGACCCGATGTTGTATGGCAACTTCACCGAACACCTGGGACGCTGTATCTACGGCGGCATCTATGATCCGAAGTCGGCTCAGGCCGATGCCAACGGACTCAGGAAGGATGTGATCGAAGCCACCCGCAAACTGGGTGTGAGCGTCGTGCGCTACCCCGGCGGCAATTTCACGTCAGGTTACCATTGGATGGATGGCATCGGTCCCAAGGCGGACCGCCCAAAACGCAAGGATCTTGCCTGGGGCGACATCGAGCCCAACCAGGTCGGCACGGATGAGTTCATGCAATTCAGCCGGGCGGCCGGCGTCGCACCGTATATGTGCGTGAACCTCGGTACCGGCACGCTGGACGAGGCCCGCAACTGGGTCGAATACTGTAACGCCCCGACTGGACTATACTACTCCGACCTGCGCGCAAAGAACGGCCACCCCGACCCGTATCGCGTCAAGTACTGGGGACTCGGCAACGAGATGGATGGTGAGTGGCAGATGGGACACAAGAACGCTGAGGACTACAGCAAATTCGCCCTCGAGGCGGCGAAGCTGATGAAATGGAGCGACGACAGCATCAAGCTCATCGCTTCCGGCTCCAGCAACTACAACGCCACCTGGATAGATTGGAACCGCACCGTGCTCACCACATTGCGGGACCATATAGACTACCTCTCCCTGCACCACTACTCGGGCAATTACGACAAGGATCATAATAAGTTCATGGCCATCACCACCCGCGTGGACAGGATTATCACGACCACCGAAGGGCTCATCAACGAAGTGCGCGACCGTTACCATGTGGACCATCCCATCTACATCGCCTTCGATGAATACAATGTCTGGTATAGGGCCTTCACCGAGCAGAAGCTCGAAGAGCATTACAACATGGAGGATGCACTGGTCGTGGCGATGTACCTCAACACCTTCGTTCGTCATGCCAATTCCGTCAAGATGGCCAATATGGCGCAGCTGGTCAATGTGATAGCACCCATGATGGTCACCAACGATAAACTCTGGCTGCAGACCATCTACCATCCGCTCGCCCTGTTCGCGACCCGCTGCAAAGGCAGTTCCGTGAACGCTTACGTGCAGTGCGATACATATGATGCAGGAGATTACAAGAAAGTGCCCTGGCTCGACGTATCGGTAGTGCATGATGCAACCAACAAACAACTTGTCGTGAACGTGGTCAACCGCAGCGCCGACAAAGCCATCCCCGCATCCATCGAGAACCAGTGGGGAAACCTTGGCAGCACCGCCACGGCCACTGAGATCAACTCGGCATCTCTCACCGACGAGAACTCCGTGAACGAACAGAAAGTGAAACCTGTCGAGCGTTCCCTCTCCATCAAAGGCAACACGTTCAACTACACCTTTCCCGCCCATTCCTTCACCCAGCTCATCATCAAAACCGCCTTCTGACCATGACCTACCGTTCCATCCTCCCCGCCCTGCTTTGCCTGATGAGTTTGCCCGCAGCGGCACAGCAGTCCATCCAGCAGATCGAACCGGTCAACTTCTCCAAAGTGCTGATCGACGATGGATTCTGGAAACCCAAGATGGACAAGGTTGCCACCACTTCTCTCCAGGCTTGCATCTACCAGACCGAGACCGCCACGCCGCGCATCCGCAACTTCCAGAAAGTCGCACGCAACAAGGGCGAACAGCACGAGGGGATCTTTTATGATGATTCTGACGTGTTCAAAGCTCTCGAGGCGATGGCTTATTCCATCCGCAATCACCGTGACACGGCGCTCGAACGCAAGGCAGACGAGTGGATCGACATCGTCGCATCAGCCCAGCAGCCAGACGGATACCTCAACACCTGGTACACCTTGCGTGGGATAAACGATCGCTGGACCGATATGAGCATGCACGAGGACTACAATGGTGGACACATGATCGAAGCGGCCGTGGCTTATTTCGAGGCCACCGGCAAACGCAAGTTCCTCGACGTGTCCATCCGTTGGGCCGATCATTTCGACTCTCTCTTCGGTCCCGGCAAACGCCACTGGGTCACCGGCCATGAAGAACTCGAGCTGGCCCTGGTGAAACTCTATCAGGTGACGAAAAACAGGAAATACCTCGACCTCTCCCACTGGCTGCTGGAGGAACGAGGACATGGACTGGCCAAGGGCTACACCTGGACCGACTGGAAGGACACAGGATATGCCCAGGACCTGGTACCCGTGCGTGACCAGAAGGAGATCACCGGGCATGCCGTTCGCGCGATGTACCTCTATACCGGTGCTGCCGATGTGGCCGCCCTCACCGGCGACCAGGGTTACATCACCGCCATGCGCACCGTATGGGAGGATGTCGTCCATCGCAACATGTACATCACCGGAGGCATTGGTTCCGCTGGGAACAATGAAGGCTTCACCACGGACTATGACCTCCCCAACGAACAGGCTTATTGCGAAACCTGCGCCTCCGTCGGCATGGTCTTCTGGAATCAACGCATGAACAGCCTCACCGGGGAAGCGGAATTCATCGACGTGCTGGAGAAGGCGCTGTACAATGGTGCGCTTGACGGGTTGAGCCTGAGCGGCGACAAATTCTTTTACGGGAACGCACTGGCCTCCCGCGGGCAACACAGCCGCCGAGCCTGGTTCGGCACGGCCTGCTGCCCCGCCAACATCGCCCGTCTCGTTGCCTCTCTCGGAAACTATGTTTATGGTCGCTCTGACAACGGACTTTGGGTGAATCTTTTCGTGGGTTCGCAAACCGTGCAGCCCATGGGCAAGTCCACTGTCACCCTGACCCAGAAGACAGAATACCCCTATTCCGGTGATGTCGTCTTCAACGTCGAACCCTCCGCCAAGACAAAGATGGGACTGCATATCCGCGTCCCGGGTTGGGCCCGTGGAATCGCTGCACCTGGTGGACTATATGGATTTGCGGACACGAACAACGATCCCGTCACGATCGAAGTCAATGGCAAGCCTTTGACTTACACCCTGGATAAAGGCTACGCCGTGATCGACCGTGAATGGAAGAAAGGTGATGTCGTGAACATGCACATCCCGATGCCCGTGAGAAAAGTTTCCGCCCGTGCCGAATTGAAGCAGGACAACGACCGGGTGGCCCTGCAGCGCGGACCGCTCGTGTATTGTGTGGAAGGTGCCGACAATGATGGTTCCGCCTGGAATGTCATCCTGCCCAACACGACACAATTCACAGAACATGCAGGCGATGTAGCCGGTGAACGCATCACGGCATTGGATGCAGAGCTTCCCGTACTGACCGTAAGCACATCCGGTGATGGTGTATCCACGCAGACCAGAAAGATCCGGGCCATCCCCTATTACACCTGGTGCAATCGCGGCAGCAATGCGATGCAGGTGTGGCTTCCCGTGAAGATCAAGGACGTCAAAATAAACTACTGAACATGCGCATATCGAAAATCTCGTTGCTGACCACAGTCTTTTGCCTCATGATCGGAGGCACGATCTCTGCTCAAAACATATGGAGCAAAGAGAAGGCTTGGGCCTGGAATAAACAACAGGCATGGCCTGTGGGTGCTGACTTCCTCCCCAGCACGGCCATCAATCAGCTGGAGATGTGGCAGGCCGAGACCTTCGATCCCGTGACCATCGACCGCGAACTCGGCTGGGCCGAAGGCATCGGCATGAACGTCATGCGCGTATACCTACACGACCTCGCCTGGAAAGAAGACCCCAAGGGATTCAAAGATCGAATGGACAAGTACCTGGCGATCGCCGAAAAGCACCATATCAAAACTCTTTTCACCATCTTCGACGATTGCTGGAACCCGGATGCAGCCGTCGGCAAACAACCCGAACCCAAACCTGGTGTGCACAACAGCGGATGGGTGCGCAGCCCCAACAAGGCAATCCATGATGATCCCGCGCAGTGGGGATACCTTGAAACCTATGTCAAGGACATCCTAAAAAGCTTCGGCAAGGACAAGCGCATCCTTATGTGGGATCTCTACAACGAACCCGGGAACAGCGGCTACGAAGCCGGCTCGATGCCCTTGCTGAAGAAGTCCTTCGAGTGGGCCTGGTCCGTTCGTCCAGACCAACCCCTCACCTGCGCCACCTGGTATGACAGTGACGCCTTCAATAAATACCAGCTCGAGAACTCCGATGTGATCACCTTCCACAATTACAACGACACCATTTCACTGCGCAAGGAGATCGTCGAGAAACTGGCCCTCGGTCGTCCGATACTCTGCAGCGAGTATATGGCCCGCACGCGAAACAGCCTCTTCGTGACCCACCTGCCGATTTTCAAGCAGTACGGCGTGGGCGCCATCAACTGGGGGCTCGTCTCGGGCAAGAGCAATACGATCTATCAATGGGGCCAACCCATTCCCGACGGATCGGAGCCCAAGCTCTGGTTCCACGATGTATTCCGTCGAGACGGCAGTCCTTACGACCCGAAAGAGACCAACATGATCCGCAGCCTCACCGGCAGAGGGAAATGACGCCCTCGCCACTTAAACACGATACCATGCACGCAAGGATCCTCATCACCACCATACTCTCCGTGTCGCTTTCCATATCGTATGGACAGGACACCCTCGTTCAATCCGTCATCATGGCGGGTACTGTAAAGGGATACTCTAAGACCTGGCCGCTTCCGGACGGCTCGTTCCGGAACACTTACCAGTTCAACGACCGCGGTCGTGGTGACAGCACAGTGACAGATTTTCGCGTGGATGCCCATGGATTGCTCACCTATATGGATGTGCAGGGGGTCGATTATATGAAAAGTCCTGTGAAGGAACACTTCGTTTGGAAGGACGGCGTGGCGCAGTGGGATAATGCGAGCGAACACGAGAAAAGGACGCAGACCTCTCCTGCCT